>Ga0114922_10006275_pt1 | contig 10935 bp, 7 predicted proteins | sample AartaG_FD_100975 | JGI IMG/M metagenome (GOLD analysis project Ga0114922, IMG submission 100975) | Deep subsurface microbial communities from Aarhus Bay to uncover new lineages of life (NeLLi) - Aarhus_00045 metaG | ecosystem: Environmental > Aquatic > Marine > Oceanic > Sediment | place: Aarhus...
CCAAGCGGCGTCGAAGGCATGCTCGGCGTCGATAAACGCCGCCACCCCGCCGAGGTGCTGGGCGTTGGCGATGACACTCAGGGCCAGCGTCGTCTTGCCGGAGGCCTCCGGCCCGAAGAACTCCGCCACCCGGCCGCGAGGCAGACCGCGACCGCCGAGAGCCAGGTCCAGGCTGATGCTGCCGGTCGGAATGCAGGGAGCGTCCACGTGCAGGTCGCCGCTCAACTGCATGATGGCGCCTTTGCCGTACTGCTTCTCGATCTGGGCCATGACGCGCGTGAGGTTGGCCCCCCGTGCTTCGGGGTCGGCGGTGAAGACGACAGGTTCCTTTTCCGGCTTGTTTTTTTTCTTGGCCATCATCGAGGCTCCTTCGCTGTGGGCTCCATGCCCGTCGTTCGCCCCGTGCCTCTTCATTTCGTGTCGCGTCAGGCCACGGTCCTCGTGGCCCTCTCACGTTATATCAGGAGTTCCCTGAAACCGCAAAGAACGCAAAGAGCGCAAAGGGAAAAAGAGCGACACACAGCACGGCCGGCCTTGCTCCCGCGTACGGCGGAGTCTGCACGCTTGCTCTCAGCGATAAGCCCCCTCACGCCCACCTCTGCGTCCACCGAGCCCACCCGTCACCCGTGCCACTCCTCGCCGGTTCAGAGATTCAGGACCAGGCGCTTGATGCCGTCAGCCAGTCGCCACTCGTTGAAGTTGAGCAGCAGACCCAACCTGCAGCCCGTCAGCCTGAGGTAGGTCAGCACCTGGGCATCGTGAACCGGCGTCAAGTGATCAACAGCCTTCAACTCCACCACCACCAAGCCGTCTACCAGGAAATCAAGACGAAACCCGCAGTCCAATCTGACGCCTTTGTACTCCACGGGAACCGGTTTCTCAAGCTCGAATGGGATACGTCGCTCACTGAACTCGTGAGCCAAGCACTGTTGATAGGCCGACTCAAGCAGCCCGGGGCCCAAATGACGATGGACTTCGATGGCTGCACCGATGATCTGGTTCGAGAGTTCGTCTTCGTTCACAAGGCGTCCCCGGTGAAACGCAAGACGGCGACCGACTCCCCGCCGCCGCCTGCCGTTGCTGCATTCTATCCTTCCTTTGCGCTCTTTGCGCCCTTTGCGGTTAATTCCCCGCCCCGACAAGCCGCACGCGCGACAACGGCGAATAGGTTGGCCCTTGGGGCGAGAGCGTGCTTTGCATGACCACGATCTCGTCTGCATCGAACTGGGGGCCTTGCCGGTCGGCCATGTCGGCGACGGCGGCACTCAGGCGATGCAGGTCGCCACCGGTGCGCACGCGGCCGAGGGTCAGGTGCGGCCGGTAGGGGCGGGTCTCGACCTTCTCGGCAAAGGGGACCGTTGCATCGGCCACGGCCTTCTGGAGTGCAAGCAGCGCGCCGGTGGGCTCGTCGAAGCCGATCCAGATGACGCGCGGCCGCCCCCTCGGCGGAAACTGCCCCGCGCCGGCCGCCCGCAGCGCCAAGGGCGAAACGCCCGCCACGGCGCCCTCCACGGCGGCTCCCAGCGCGTCGAGTTGCTCAACCGCCACCTCGCCCAAAAACACCAGCGTCAGGTGGATGAGGTCGGTCCGCACCCAGCGGACCTTGCCGCCCGCCCTGCGGAGCCGGTCCTGGCAACGGTCGAGGTACTCGCGGACCTCGGGCGGCATCTCGATGGCGATGAACGTTCGGACGGTCTCACTCATCGTCGCACCTGCCCGTGAGGCTTGAAAACCGGCGGGACACAGTATATCGTTCCGCCGGCCCCACAACCAGTCCGTAGCCGAGGGAACATGGCATGGCCGTCTCAGAGCGCCAACTGGAACCCCTGCCCCTGACCCAGGTCCGGATCACCGGCGGATTCTGGAAGGGGCGGCTCGACACCAACCGCACCAAGACCATCCCGCACATTTACCGGATGCTCGAGCAGACCGGCCGCTTGGGCGCCCTGCGCCTGACGTACAGGCCCGGCGACCCCGAGCCCCCGCACATCTTCTGGGACAGCGACATCGCCAAGTGGCTCGAGGCCGCCTCCTGCAGCCTGGCGACGCACCGCCACCCGGCCCTCAAGAAACGCCTCGACGCGACCATCGCCCTGCTGGCCAAGGCCCAGCAGCCGGACGGATACCTCAACAGCCATTTTACGACCGTCGAACCCGAGAAACGCTGGACGAACCTCAGGGACGGACACGAACTCTACTGCGCCGGTCACCTCATCGAGGCCGGCGTCGCCCACTTCGAGGCCACCGGCGAGCGGACGCTTCTCGACATCGTCTGCCGCTACGCCGACTATATCGACTCCGTTTTCGGCCCGGGAAAGCGGACCGGCTACCCCGGCCACGAGGAGATCGAACTCGCCCTGATGAGACTGTACCGCGCGAGCGGCCGGGAGCGATACCTGCGGCTGGCCGGGTATTTCATCGACGAGCGCGGCCGCGAGCCGCACTTCTTCGACGCCGAGGCCGAAGCACGCGGTGAGCAGCCCTTCCGCCATCGCCACGGCGACCGCACGCTGCGATACTGGCAGGCCCACCTGCCCGTCCGCCGACAGCGCGAGGCCGTCGGCCACGCCGTCCGCGCCATGTACCTGTACGCAGGGCTCGCCGACCTGGCGGCCGCCACCGGCGACGAACCGCTGCTGGCGGCGTGCCGGCGGCTGTGGCAGAACGTCGCGCTGCGGAAACTCTACGTCACAGGCGGCGTCGGGGCGCACCATCACGGTGAGTCGTTCGGGCGGAACCACGCGCTGCCGAACGAATCGGCCTACGCCGAGACGTGCGCGGCAATTGGCCTGGTGTTCTTCGCCCACCGGATGCTGCAGATCGAGGCCGACGGCGTCTATGCCGACGTGATGGAGCGCGCCCTCTACAACGGCGTGCTCTCGGGCGTCGGCCTCGACGGCCGCACCTTCTTCTACGTCAACCCGCTCGCGTCGGTCGGGGACCATCACCGCCAGCGCTTCTTCGGCTGCGCGTGTTGTCCGCCGAACCTGGCGCGGCTGCTGGCATCGCTGGGGACATACCTCTACTCGGCCGCCGCCGACGCCCTGTACGTCCACCTCTATGCCGCGAGCCGGGCCACGGCCGACGTCGCCGGCCGCACCGTCACCGTCACCCAGGAGACCGACTATCCGTGGGACGGCCACGTGGGCTTGACCCTCAACCTCGACCGGTCGGCGAAGTTCAGCCTGCGCCTGCGCGTGCCCGGCTGGTGCAAGGAGTTCACCGTCAAGGTGAACGGTAACCCGGCTGCCGCCCGCGTCAGGAAAGGCTACGCCACACTCCGCCGCGCCTGGAACGACGGCGACACGGTGACGCTGACGCTCGCCATGCCGGTGGAACGCATCGTGGCCCATCCGGCGGTGGCGGAAGACCTGGGCCGGGTGGCGCTGGTGCGCGGCCCGGTCGTGTACTGCCTCGAACAGTGCGACCATCAGGCGCCGGTGCGGAGGGTCTCCCTTCCGGACGAGGCCCGTCTGACGGCACGGTTCATGCCGAGGGTCCTTGGCGGATGCGTGGTCATCAACGGTGCGGGCCTCGCTCCGTCGCCATCGGGATGGAAGGAAGCCCTCTATCGCCGCGCCGAGGCCGTCGGCCCCGCCCGCACGACGAAGATTCGCGCCATCCCCTACGCCCTCTGGGACAACCGCAAGGTCGGCCCCATGACGGTCTGGATGCCGAGGGCATGACGCGCCGGGCAAGCCCGGCGGCTAACGCCCCTTGTCACGAACCGATCATGTCGTGGTAGTCGCGCAAGCGGCCGTCGATCTCCTCGATCGCCAGCCGCTCGAGCCGCCGGATGCTGAAATCCTCGATCGTGAAACTCGCCGTCACCGTGCCGTACGCCAGGGCGAGGCGCAGGTCCTCAAGCGTAATCTCGTGGTCGAGGCCGGCCAGCCGGCCCATCATGCCGCCGGCAAACGAGTCGCCCGCGCCGGTCGGGTCGCGGACGTCGGCCCGGCGGTAGGCGGGGAACTCGGCACGGAGGCCGAGGGCCGGGTCGGTCGCGCCGGCCTTGAGGTCGCGGGCGGCGAGGCGCGCCCCCTCGGACCCCATCTTGATGACCGTGAACCTCGGTCCCCACTCCAGGATGCGCCGCTCGGCCTTCGCGAGGTCCTGCTCGCCCGTGAGCATCCGGGCCTCGCCGTCGTTCAGGACGAGGCCGTCGATCCGGGCGAGCAGTTCCACAAGATCGTCGCGCGCCGTCTCGATCCAGAGGTTCATCGTGTCGGCGACGACCAGGGCGGGTTCGGCCACCTGGTCGAGAACCGACATCTGCGTGACCGGGCTGCCGTTGGCCAGGAACACGAGGTCGGTCTCGCGCCACGCTTCCGGGATGACGGGCTTGAAGTCGCCGAAGACGTTCAACTGGACCTCGTCGGTCGTGGCCTCGTTCATGTCGCCTTCGTACGAGCCCTTCCAGCGGAACGTTTTACCGCCCTCAACCATCCGGAGGCCGGCCGTATCGACGCGCCGCGACTCCAGCACCCGGCGGTGCGCGTCGGGGAAATCCTCCCCCACCACCCCCACCAGCCGCACCGGCGCGTACAGTGACGCCGCCATCGAGAAGTACGTCGCGGACCCGCCGAGCACGTCGTTTGCCTCGCCGTGCGGCGTGCGGATGCTGTCGAAGGCGATTGAACCTACGACCAGAAGCGAATGAGCCACGCGGTCTCCCTTCGTCTGGAACCGTGCAGGACGGCTTATCTCCCCGGTGCGGCGCACAGAACCAGCGTCTGCCGCGCCAGCGGACCGACGGGCAGAAACTGCTCGACCCGCATGCCGGCGTCGGCGACCTCGCGGCGGATCGCCGCCCGCGTCTCGCCCGGATAGCGCCCCCGCAGACCGTCGCGGAGACCACGCCACGACAAACGGTTGTAGAACGAGAACAACACCCACCTGCCGCTGACACGGGCCAGTTCGCGCAGCACCGCGACCCGCTCGGCCTCCGTCCGGACACGGTGCAGCAGACGCATCGACAACGCCAACTCAAACCACCCGTCTGCAAACGGCAGGCGACGTGCATCGGCCATGGCCACACGCCACGGCACGCCTTCGTCGGCGGCGGCACGATGCGCCAGGCCCAGCATCTCGGCCGAGACGTCCACGCCCGTGCAGTCACGACCGCCGCAGGCCAGGATCGGCAGGAACCGGCCCGCGCCGCACGGCGCGTCGAGCACCGGGCCGACGACCCCGAGGTCCCCGATGAGCCGGCCGACGAGCCGCCGCTCGGCCGCATCGACCTGGCGCCCGTGACGCGACCGGCCGAACCGCCTGTCGCGATAGTTCTCGGCGTCGCTGGCGGTCGCGTATCGGCGGGCAAAGACGTCGAGGCTCGCAGGGGCCCGCTTCCCCTTGCGGACCTCGCGGGCCATGAGGTGGGCGGCCGAGGTCCAGGCACGGTCGATGACCGCCTCGCGGTCGGGCGCCCGGGGCGGGCCGCTCCGCCCGTTGGCCTCCTTGATGACGGCCGACACCAGCGACTCGACGACCGCGTCGTCCGCGCCGCCCACGAGCAGGAACGCGCCGAGCGTGATGATCTTCCGCTCGAGCGCCTCGGTCGGGTCGGCCCCGAACCGCGCATGGCGCGCGTCCACCAAACAGACCCATTGGTCGGTGCCCTCACCGCCGGGACCGACGAGCAGATTGTCGGCGCTGACGTCGCGGTGCCAGACACCCTTGGAGGCCAGGTCCACCAGCAGCCTCGCCACGCACCCGGTCACCGCGTCGAACTCGCCGGACCCCGGCCTGCAGGCGCCGGCCAGGCAAACCGAGAGCGGCCGCATACCGGTCAGGCGTTCCATCAGGTAATAGCAGGTGCGGCAGCCCCAATTGCCGGATTCGCTCACGAGGGCCAGCGGCTGCGGAACCGGCAGCCCCATCTCACGCAGCCGAACCGCGTTGGCAAACTCCCGGGCGGCGCCACTTCGACCCCACAGATGAAGGATGCGGCGGCGGAACGAACGATGCTCGAACACCTTGACGAACACGTCGAACGGCAACGACCCCGCCGTCTCCAGAACACCGTACCTGCGACCGGCGATGTCGCGGCGGGACGCCACGGCGACCGGCGCCAGCGCCGGCGGGTCGAACGCCCGCACAAGCGCCTCGCGCCATTCCGGATCGATGCCCGCCGCCCAGTTCCACCGATAGGCCATCAGCGCAAGCCTTTCGCCCAATCTGTGCAAAAGCGCAGCATAGTGGCCGCCGCGCTGGAATCAAGCCCTTTGAGGTCCGAGAGCACCCGTTCTTACTCGTGCGTGCGGGCTGTCCCCAGCCCGTACGCTCACGGACCCGGCCGGAGGCACCGGGTGCGGGGTGGGGACACCCCGCACCCTTCCCAAGAGGGCCGGAATCGTCTGAATGCGGCCCGGTCACGCAAAGGCCTTGTCGCGGGACGAGGCCAACCCTATGATGCACCGGCGCAGGCGACGCAGCAGCGGAACTCCGATCGCGAGTCGGGGACATCGCGGCACCGCGGCGCCCATTGAATTTGTGCGCGGTGGGTCTCCGTACCCACCGCGCAGAAAACCGCGTTGTGCCTCACGACAAGGCCTTTTGCGCGGCGGGTGCGGAGACCGCTGCGCAGCGCCGGGATACGATGGCCGACGCCGAAAAAGTCGAACGCATGCTGGCCCGCCCGGAACTCCAGCGCCTGTTCCGGGCCATGACGGCCAAGCGGCCGGGCGGCCGGTGCTGGCTCGAACGGTTCTTCGAGGCCTACGCCAACGGCGCCATCCGCTGGTACGACCTGCAGTTCGCCCTCCCCTACCTGCTGACCGAGTACGTTCGCCGCAAGACCGGCGCACGCAAGGAGACGATCCAGCACCGCGTGCTCGGCAATCCCGCGACCCGGCGCGGCCTGGTGGCCACCATCCGAAGCGTCGGCCATCTGGGTCTCGGAAAGCCCCAATCGTTCGTCGCCCCGCTGATGGTCGTCTGGAATTTCACCCAGGCGTGCAACCTGAGGTGCAAGCACTGCTACCAGGAGGCGGGCCGACGGGCCGACGACGAACTCTCGTTCGACGAGCAAAAACGCATCGTCGACATCCTGGCCGACCACGACGTGGCGATGATCGCCTTCTCGGGCGGCGAACCGCTGATGAGCCCCACCTTCCTGCCCGTCGCCTCCTACGCCCGCGATTACGGCATGCACCTGACCGTGGCGACCAACGGCACGCTGTGCGCACCGGCGAAGGTGGCGGCCATGGCCGACGCCGGCATCCGCTACGTCGAGATCAGCCTGGACTCGGTCGATGCCGCGCGCCACGACGCCTTCCGCGGCGCCGGCGCGTGGGACCGCGCGGTCTCGGGTATCCGGAACACCGTCGCCAACGACGACGTGAAATGCGGCGTGGCGATGACCGTCACCCGGTGGAACCTCGACGAGATGGAGTCGATGCTCGAGTGGTGTATCGCCGAGGGCGTTGACACGTTCTACGCCTTCAACTTCATTCCGACCGGCCGGGCACGCAACATCGTTGAGATGGACCTCTCGCCCGACCAGCGCGAACAGATGCTCGCCACCCTTCAGAAGTACCTCGTCGACGGACGCATCAGCATCATGTCGAGCGCCCCCCAGTACGGACGCGCGTGCCTCGAACTCGGCGACCCCACCGACCCCGTCAACACCGGCCATTACGGATACGGCGGCGGCAAGATGACCCGCATCCTGGCCAAGTACGTCGGCGGATGCGGCGCGGGACGCTGCTACATGGCCGTCCAACCCAACGGCGACGCCACGCCGTGCGTCTTCATGCCCATTCACATCGGCAGTTTCCGGACCGATTCGTTCGAGACAATCTGGAACCACCCCGTGATGCACCTGCTGCGCGACCGCGACGACCGGACGGGACACTGCCGGACGTGCGACTACAAGACGACCTGCGGCGGCTGCCGCGCACGCAGTTGGGGTTACTTCCACGACCTGAGGCGGCCCGATCCCGGGTGCAAGTTCAACCGAGACGCCTGGGACGAGGTCGTCCGCGCCGCAGCGCCCGCCGCCGCGGTGGGGATGAAGTAGCGTTCCATCCCACGTCAGATGAGGGGCGCCACGGGCGAGTTTGGGCCTGTTGCACGAACCCCCCGGCCGAGCCGCTCGGCGGCGGCCTTCCCCAGGCTGCGGCGAGACGCCTTGAATCATGCGTGGTGGCCTGGGAAGGCCACCACGCGGAAGCGCACGACGAGCGTCATCTCAATAGCGGTCCAGCCGAGCTTTTCTCCCTCATCTTCAGGTTCTCCTAAGGTCCGATCTTTTAGAATGCCGTGGCGTTGTGGCTCCGCGGTTCAGCGGTCCGGTCGTTCGGTTTCCTGGGAGGCGGGGTGTCGCGGGGGTTTTCTCCTCAGTACGTCGCTCTGTTTGGGTACACTGGTTTCGGATGCGTCGAAGCGGCGCGCAGCGCGATTGGAGAGGCCAATGCGAGATTGGCGGAAACGGTTCGGGGTGGGCCGGCTGTTGGTGTGTCTTGTCGCGACAGCGTCAGGTTGCATGCTTGGCGGCCCGGCGGGGACGGACACGTACACCGGCCCGAAGGCGCGGTCTGTGAAGGCGCCGGCCACGGGCGGCACGGAGAAGGCGGCTTCGCCAAAGGCGGCCGCGCGGAGTGGCCGGAGCAGCGCGAAACCGACGGCACACGCCGCCAAGGGCAGCCCGACTCCGAAGGCGCTCCCGGCCGACGAGCGATCCCCGGCGTCTCCCGGCCCGGTGAAAGGGCCTCTGGAAATCTCCGTCAGCCAGGCCATCGTCATGGCGTTGGAGAACAACCCGGAGTTGGCCGTCCAGCGGCTTGAGCCCGAGATCCTGGAGACGGTCGCGGAGGAAGAGCAGGCGATTTTCGATCCGCTACTGACGGCGATGATCGGCCACGAGCGGTTTCGGGCACAGGACCTGAGTTCGGGCGGAGTCTGGTTCCGGTACAACACCAACAGTGTCGTCAGCGAGGCGACGCTGACGAAACTGTTCCCCACCGGCACCACCGTCGAATTGGGAGCGTCGTCCTGGGTGGAGGACGCCAGCCGCGACGGCCAGCAACTCATCGAGTCGCGCTTGGGCATGACGGTGTCGCAGGCCCTCCTGCGAGGGGCGGGAACGGCGGTCAACCTGGCGCGGGTGCGGGAGGCCCGGCTCGATACGCTGGCCTCGAAGTATGAAGTCCGCGGATTTGCCGAAGCGGTTGTCGCCCTGGTGGAGCAGACGTACTGGGACTACGCCTTGGGGCGGCGGCAAATCGACATCTATAACCGGTCCATTGCGCTGGCCGAGCAACTGCTCGAAGACTGCAAAGGAAAGGTCCGGGCCGGCGCCATGCCGACGAGTGCGCTCGCGGCCGCAGAGTCCGAAGTGGCCCTGCGCCGGCAAGACATGGTCGATGCCCGAAGCGATATGGCCAAAGCGAAGGCCCTCCTGCTGGGATTCCTGAGCCCGCCGCGGGCCCGAAGGAACGGCCGCGACCTCCAGTTCGTGGACGGCCTCGTCGTACCGCACGTCCAACTTGACGACGTGGAGTCGCACGTTCGCGTGGCGCTGCGCATGAGGCCGGACCTGAACCAGGCCCGCGTCCTGGCCCAGCGGGAGGAACTCCAGGTCATGCGGACCCGCAACGGCCTGCTCCCTCGGCTGGACCTGTTCATGACGCTCGGAAACACGGGGTATGCCGAGACGTTCGGCGGCTCATGGAAGCGCTTCGGCAGAGACAGGTACGACCTCCTGGTCGGCCTGTCGGTGGAGTACCCCTTCGGGAACCACGAGGCCCGAGCCCAACACAAATGGGCAGTCCTCAGCCGCCGCCAGGCCGAGCACGCCATCGAGAACCTCGAACAACTCGCCGAGGTGGATGTCCAGACCGCATACATCGAAGTGATCCGCACCAAAGAGAAAGTGGCGGCCGTCGCGACCACACGCCGGCTCGACGAGGAGAAACTGCGGATCGAGACCGAGACGTTCAGACTCGGACAGGCGAGTTCGTTTCAGGTCGCGCGGGCCCAGCGCGATCTCGTGCGAAGGCAGATCGCCGAGGCCGAGGCCATCGCGGAACACCTCAAGGCGCTGGTGGAGTTGTACCGGCTTGACGGCTCCCTGCTCGAACGTCGCGGCATAAGCGCGCCCGGCGGCGAACCCGCCGACCTGAGACTGCCCAAACCGTAACGGCCCGCGCAAACGAGCCCCGACCGGGCAGATTCCCTGCCGCGGGCGTGCTGCCTGGGTCGGCGCGGGGCAACCCAGCGGTAATTTTCTCCCTCATCTTCAGGTTCTCCTAAGGTTCGGTTCTCTAGAATACCGTGGCGTTGGACTCCCAAATAGCGTAACGTTGGACTCCGGCGGCAGGTGGTCTGCCGGTGGGGGAGGGCCATCGGCTGGAGGTGTCGGGTGCGCATGAGCCGAGGCAAACTCGCGGTGCGCTGGTTCAGGTATCGGTTCGGGCCGATTGGCCAGATCGCTGTGTGGCTGGCAGCGGCAGCGGGTGCCTTCATGCTGTTCCAGTACCGGTCGGTGTCGTTCAGCGTCGTTGGGGTGGTCCAGGGACGGATATCGCACGTCTCGGCCACCTATGACGCACGCATCAAGAGCATCCATGTTCAACCCTACCAGAAGGTGAGGAAGGGACAGGTGGTGGCCGTTCTCGACGATTCCCTGCTCACGGCCCAAATCGCGACGATTTCGGCGGAGATCGCACGCCTGCGCGCCGAATACGCGGAGAACCAGACTCTCTTGGACGCCGATGTCAGGGCTCGACTCTCGCGGTGGGACTCAGAGAACCGCGCCTTCTCGAACGATACCGTGCAATTGTCCGTCAGCACGCAGGAACTCAAAGCCGTCCTGGAGTACGACCGCGCCCTGCTGGAGGGGCTCCGTGCGGCCATGGACAACACAGAGCAACTGGCCAAGAGCGGTCTCGGCCCGCTCGCCGACTTCCAGTCGGCAAAGGCGGAGTATGAGGC
>Ga0114922_10006276_pt1 | contig 10933 bp, 6 predicted proteins | sample AartaG_FD_100975 | JGI IMG/M metagenome (GOLD analysis project Ga0114922, IMG submission 100975) | Deep subsurface microbial communities from Aarhus Bay to uncover new lineages of life (NeLLi) - Aarhus_00045 metaG | ecosystem: Environmental > Aquatic > Marine > Oceanic > Sediment | place: Aarhus...
CTGAGCGACCAGGAGATGGCCGAGAGACTCGGCCTTGATGAGGACACCGTGCGGAAAATCCGCTGCATGGCCGAATTTGATGTCGACCCCGAGGTGTGGCGAAACGCTGCCGAGTTCAAACGGATGAGTCGGCTGGAGCGGCCGCTCGGGGGGACGGATCGAACGGTCAAGAGCGAGCCCAGCTAGCACTGACCTGACCGGGAATCACGGGAAGGTAGGGGATGCCGCGTGTCTGGTTCGGGGGGAATTGACGTTAAGCAACTGCACGAAGGAGAAGCAGCCAACAACAAGCGCGGCGGACGCCGAACGAATTCGGTCAATCCACGTTGACAGTTGGCAGAATACCCTTTCGCCGGTGGTGGGGAGAGGGCATCTTTTGTTGGTGAAGCCAATTCAAAAGTCCCAGACTGACTACTGACAACGCAAGATGAGGCCGTTCGTTGTGTGGAGAGGCATCCACCCTTAAGCTCCCTTCGTGCTCTGAGTATCGCATCCAGAGTATACATCATCGGGTGTTGCATTACCTAGCGCTTCATGGTATCCCTGCGGGGCGAACAGGGTTCATAAGGTCAACTCCTTCGACGTCCAGCTGATCATTGGGGACCATGAGCCAGTGCGACAACATGCAAGCTTCGACTTCCCCCAGAGCGCCTCATCGTGTGTGACTGAGGCCTATCCTGATCCGGATAATTGTGAATGCATAACTCGCCAGAAATGCCCCGTTTTCCGAGAAATGTTGGCACTTAGTGTGCACTTACGAAATGGCGGACGTGTTGTAGTGAGGCTGTAATCGGCGATGCAACAGTGTGTTGCGCCTCATATAAAAATGGCAACACGTGCAGATACGGACTTCTTGTTCCTCGTTATTTGGAGGATTGCATCGAAGCGGGCCGATCACATCGTTGCATTCGTTACCTACTACAGCTCCGGGCAGTATCACCAGGCGCTTGGGAATGTGAGCCCCGATGATGTATACTACGGAAGAAGGGAGGGGATAGTAGAAGCACGACGGAAGCTGAAGGCTTAAACGTTAGCCCGAAGGAAGGCTGCTAACCTGGGAACGAAGCCGCATCTATACCCTGATTCGAGCCGGCCAGTGTGCCAAATGTTCTGAAGACGCACACTTGAGTCTGCGATGATGAAGAGCAGTGTTCGGTTAGGAGACCACGCCGATGGAGCGACCTGCTGGGGCATAAAGCATACTGCAATGGAGACACACGCAATGAGATCAATAAAACGTCGTCAATTCCTTAAATCGTCTTTGGCCGCATCGGCCGTGGTGGCGGCCCCCTTCAGTATCCTGTCCGCGGGCGCTTCACCGAACAGCAAGCTCAACATTGCCTGCATCGGGGTTGGCGGCATGGGGGGTTTTGATGCGAACGAGCTGGCCACGCGCGACAACGTCATCGCGCTGTGCGATGTACACAAAACGTGGCACAAGAAGAGCATCAAGAAGCATAAGAGTTTGCACGGCATAAAGCTCTGGACCGATTATCGGGAGATGTTCGACAAGATCGGGAACGAGATCGATGCCGTCTCCGTCTCGACGCCCGACCACTCGCACTTCGCCATATCCATGCATGCGATCCGAAGGGGCAAGCATGTCTATTGTCAGAAACCGCTTTGTCACACGGTTAACGAGGTGCGCTTGCTTGCCGCGGAAGCCAAGAAGCACGATAAGGTGGTCACCCAGATGGGACACCAGGGGCATTCAAGCGAGAGCTCGGCGATGCTGAGGGACTGGGGCCTGGCGGATTCGGTCGGTCCGATACGAGAAGTCATCGCCTATTCCAGGAAGAACTACTGGACGGACAAACCGCTCACAAGGGAAATGAATCCGCCGAAGACGCTCGACTGGGATCTCTATCTGAATCGCGCCGCCGATATACCCTATCGCAGAAGTTACGCGAATCGGGAGTGGATTCGACACATTCATTTCAGCGGCACCGTAGGGGACATGGGCGCCCACACGTTGGATGCGGCCTACTACGCCCTCGACCTTCGGATACCGCTGAGCGTGCGCGCCGACGTGAATACGCCGGCCCATCCCGGGTCGAATCCAAAGTCCGGCGTCGTTACCTGGGAGTTTGCGGCCCGTGGCGACAAGCCCCCCGTCACCATGAAGTACTACCTCGGTGAGGACATCGACTTCCCCCGACCGAAGCATCTTGAGCAAGGGCAGGTTTATAATTACGACGGCTCGGTGATGATTGGCGAAGATGCGTCCATCCTGGCGGGCAGTTGGAGTGGGGGCGCGCGGATCATTCCTGACGTTGCGATGCAGGAAACCCCGAAGCCACCTGAAGTGGCCGTTCGCTGCAAAGGGAAGGATCACTACGAGAACTTCTCCCTGGCGTGTAAAGGCGAAGACACGGCCATGTCGTCGTTCGACTACGCAGGCCCCCTGTCGGAAATCATCGTTTTGGGCGATATCGCGCTGCAGCACCCGGGCAAGACGTTAGTCTGGGATGCGGAACAGATGAAAATTACGAACGACGAAGCCGCAAACCAGAGCCTCTTCATGAGGCGTATCGCACCACGCGACCATATGAACTGGTACTAGTGGTGTGATTTGAAGATAGCGGCCCTTATGCCTCTCGCATTTGCCTGCGGAATTTCGCGAAAGAGGGGCAGACCCGTCTGCGCCCGTACCTTGCTTCGCTTGCGTCAGTCCCGTTTTTGGTTGGCCTTTCTGCTTTAATTGGAGATGAACCATGACACGCTTCCTACTGTTTAGCGTCCTTATCTTGGCACTGACGGCTTCGGCCCACGCGGGCTTCACCATCGACGACGACGGCAAGAGCCTCACCGTGGTCGAAAAAGGCAAAGCGGTGCTCGTCTATCACTACGAACTGGTCGATCCCCCCGAGGGTGTGGGCAAGCGCTACCGGCGCCAAGCCTACATCCACCCGCTCTACGGTCTGGACGGTGAAGTCCTGACCCAGGATTTCCCCGCCGATCACTATCATCACCGCGGCGTCTTCTGGGCCTGGACCGAAGCCTCGGTCGGTGGAAAGAAGATGGACGTGTGGTCCCTCAACGGCGTGCGCCAGGTTCACGAAAAGTTCACCGCCCAGGAAGCCGGTCGCAAAGCCGCCCTGATCGGCGCCCAAAGCCTCTGGGTTTTCGATGAGGCACCCGATGATCCAAAAGTCCGGGAAAGCGTCCGCATCACCGTCCATCCCGCGAAAAAAATGACCCGGGCCATCGACTTTCGCCTCGTCTTCGAAAACGTCTGCCAGGAAGATGTCGTGCTCCGTGGCTCCTCCGCCGAAGACGGCAATCCAAGAATGATCAAGGGCTATGGCGGATTCTGCTTCCGCCCCGACGCGGGCCGAAGACCCATGCGCTTCACCAGCGCCACCGGAAACATCAGAAAAGACGTGCTCCGCTTGGAATCCCCTTGGGCCGACCTCTCCTTCCGCAAGAAGAAGGGGCGCAAGGACAAGTCTGGCCTCGCCATCTTTCAACATCCCTCCAATCCCGGCTACCCCCACCCCGGCTGGATTCTCCGAAGGTACGGCTTTCTCGGCCAGTCGTGGCCCTGTGACCAGTCCCACACGCTCCAACCCGGAGAACGCGTTGAGCTGCGCTACCGCATCCTGGTTCACCGCGGTGAATCCGGCCCGGCGGGCGTAGCACAGGCCTTTCAGAAATACGTGGAAGAAGAAACATCCAAACCATAGAGTCTGCAAACAGTCCCTACAGTTTCCAAGTACCCACGCATCGCCGGTCCTCTCACCGCCGCTCTTTTTATTGAATCTGGAATGCGTAGAGTCGGGCGTTGCGCAGACGGAACCGAATCCGGACCATCTTGCCTTTCAGGGACGACAAGTTTTCCTCGTGTTTCCAGCCGGGTTTCAACCGCAGGTCGTCCCCCTCTTTGTACTCGGGGGCGTCCTCGCCGTAGAAACCGGGGATTGGCGTTCCCTCCTCGTCCAGTAGCTCGACCTGTACCCAGCCGGCATGGGCATCCACGTTCACTTCCAGCCTGCTGCCTTCGAGCTTGAACGGTCTCGTGATGACCGTGCCCGGCTCGTCCCCAGACTCCAAACAGATGAACCCGTCCAGCCGCAGCTTTGCCAGTCCGATTCTCATATCCCGGCCAATGCTGTAGTGACGCTCGCTGGCCCCGCCGTAGTAGATCCAGTGTTCGTCTTGATGGGTGACGAACTGGGAAGGCGGGAAGACGCCGTCCTTGTCAAAGCTGCCCGCCGGACCGCGCGGCACCAGAGGTTTGCGTGCGTAGATCCAACTCTTGTCGAAGTCCAGCCCGTTTCGGCTGGTGCCGATGTAGAACTCCAACACGTCTTCTTCATGGCGCGTCTCGTAGTCGAACCCTTCAAAGAAGTGCCATTCGTCCATGGTGTAGACGTTCATAGGCGCAAAATAGACGCCCTCGTAAATCCAGGTCGTCATCCAGTTGAATTGCAGCCGGGGATTGCCCCAGGGATTCGTCTCCTTCTTCGGATCGTCGACCACAATCTTGTCGGCGATGGTCTCCCAGGCCGTCGGATGGTTCATCAGGTCGTTTCCCTTGTCGTGGACCATGATGCGGGCCGAACGATACTCTTTCGCACCACCCATGCCGCCGATGTCCGTCCGGCACATGAGCCGGTATTTTTTCATGATCGGGTCCCACTGAATCTGGTCGAAGAAGTCGGCTGCGCGGCCCGATACTGGCTTGCCACCGTTGTAGCCCGCCCAATTGATGCCATCTGCCGAATAGGCGAGGCAGGGCTGACAGACGCTGTCCAAGTTGCTGTCGAACGCGGCCTTGTACTTCTCCGGATGCCCCCATGGGACCGTGGGATCGATGGAGCAACTGAAGCTCTGGCTTTGGTGAACGATGTTGTCATTACCATCTTTTCCGACGAGCGGTTTGGTCCAATGGATACCGTCTTTGGACTCGGCGTAGCCAACCCCTGCCAGCCGCCAGGGCATGTACCACATCTGGAACTTCTCGTCCTTGTCGTTCCACAACACGGTCGTGTAGAAACCGAAATCAAGGGCTACCCTTGAGCCGTCCGGCTTTTTGCCCGTCTTAAGGTCGCGTTTGTAGCCGCCTGCTCGTTTGTTGCGTGGCGGGACAAAGTCGGTGGGCAGCGTCGGTTCGAGCACGATCCCGTGCTTCTTTACCGTGCCCAGTTCCCGGATGACATTCTCCTTTGCCGCGATGATGTAATCATCTACGAACAGTTGCTTTTGCAGACCAACCGGTACCGGTTCTTCTGCGACCGCTATGGAAGTTCCCACAGTGATTAGCCCAATGAAGAGCCGGGTTATGTTTCTTCTCATATCCAGATGCCCCTTTACCGTTTGGCGGTAAGGGTCATGATACTGCGCCCGGGCACATGGAAAAAGCGATTGAGTTGGACCGGTTTGCTTTCGCTGATATTATCGTGCAGATTATCGGTTGTGACATAGGCGGTCAGGGGAGGCGTATCCTTGTTCGCTCGAATGCCGCGTATATTCAATTTCACCGGCATGGGCGCATTCGCAGCGTTGATCAGAATGATGATAATGGTGTCGTCGAGCACGTACGCGGAGCTCATTAACGCTGCAACACATTGGTCGCCCCGCACTTCAATGCGTTGACTTCCGGGTCGAAGGAATTTGCTGAAATGCCCGAAGGTGTAGAAGAATTTGGGCAGCAGGATCGACTCCTCATCGCCCGGTTCGCGCCAATCGGTGAAGATGAGCGTGTCTTTGAAATTGTGGGGGGACACAGCGAGCCACCAGTCCCAGGCCGTGGCCTGCGCAATAGTGAAATCGCAGTGCATGACCCGCGCAACATTGATCGCCATCTTCATGGACATATCACGTTGGCCGCCGCCGTCGCTGGGGTAGGGGCCGCGCAGAATACAGTATTCGGTTTGCCAATAGCGGAAGTCCGGGTATTCCTGCATCTTCTTGTTCAGTTTTTCCCGGCATATGGTGATGGTCCGGGGCATTCCGTCAGCCGAATAGGAATGGCCCGCAAACACACCATTCATAATGGGCGCGATATCCTTGTCGCCGCAGAACGAATCGATATAATCCCCATTGAGAACGCCGGATTTCTTGCGGCGTTGAAGGCCGGGCGCATAGCTGCTTTGCGGCGAGCCGGATTCCGTTAACAAGATATTGACGGGCAGTTCACGTTTCTTCAGTTCGGCGTCCAGCGCCAGCGCGACCCGTTTGATGTCGGCATTGGAAGCGCGGCAGCATTCCTGCGAACTATTGTTCCAATCCCAGTTGGGTTCGTTGAGAGGACTGATCCAGGTGAACGGAATACGTTCTTCTTCGTCAGGGTGGTTTACAAAATGGTCCAGAATATCCGCTAGATAGGTCGCGAAATCGGGCTCCATGCCCTCTTTCAAGTTGGTGGTGCCGATTTCCGGGGTGCAGAAGGTATGCCCATTGCGGGTCATACGCCGAGGCGGACTATTGGCGAAGGCAATAAACTGCTCAATGCCGCGCGCTTTGGCGTCTTTGATGAATCGACGCTGGTTTGCCAGACGCGTCCAGTCATATTCGCCCGGCGCTATCTCAAAGGTTTCCGCCGTGCGCCACGATGTCAGACCAATCCCTTCATCAAGTCCCGCGCCAAGGTTCACGCGCCATGAGGTTAGACCAATCCCCTTTTCCACATCGAACAACAAGTCTGCTAGTCTCTCGCGGTTTTCATCCGACCAGCCGCCAAGCTTCTGCATGGTCCAACAATCCGACGCGCCAAAGTGCTCAATCGTCTGAAACGTTTTCCCGGGATCGATTTCCAGATCATACCGCCGCACGCCGCCGCATGCGCGGGAACATCGATGCGGCTCGGTGGATGCAGCAAATGCAAGGGTTGATACGAATATACTCAGTGTCCAGCAGATAACATGTTTCATGCGTTGTCTCCTTTCCTTGATGTCTAGTTTTGGACCTAGAGTTTCAGATTACCTCTTTGTGCTGACGCCAAAACACTTTTCGTCGATTTCGTCCAGCTTGAAACGTACGCTCACCACCGAGTGTTTTTCCGGACCGGGCTTGTACTGGATGTACGTTGTAGCTACGAAGGTCTCGTCCGTCAGCAGTTCCAACCCCGCATAACCGCAGTCCCCGGCACGTCCGTAATGGTGCATGAGCTTGATTCGGTACTGCCCTTCCCGGCCTTCGATAATGTCTTCGTACCGGCCGACCCAGCCCACGAAGTGGCCGCGTGGAGGACAGGGCTGCGCGACGTCACGGAACACCACCACTAGCCGTCCGTCCGGCGCATATTTCACGTTGTGCCGGTCGCCGGTCAGGCCCCATGAGGTTTCCCTGGGTTCGGACCACGTCCTGCCTTCGTCGTTAGACACCATCATGAAGCTGTTACTCTGGTGTGTGTTCTCACGCATCAGCATCAGGAGTTGTTTGGCGTCGGGCGAACGAATGACTATCGGTTCGCAAGGGTCGCGACCGGGCAATTCACACACCCTGTGAAAATTGTTCCACGTCAGGCCGCCGTCCGTGGACTCCGCTTGCCAGACAGTAAGCGGGCTCCTGTCTTTGTCTTCCGCGCCACGGTGGGTCCACATGAGATGTTTGTTGCCGGCCTCGACGGGAACATAACTGATCGGGGCGCAAATCCCAGTCAGACCGTTGTATTGCATCGACGTCCAGGTCTTGCCGTTGTCTTCCGAGACCGATTGTCCAAAGGGTCCCGACCCGGTATTGGGGTCACAGGAGTCCATGAGCAGCAGCCGGGCGGTACCGTCCTGCGCGACGATACGATTGATCGTGGGACAATTCCCCAAGGGCATCCAGTCTTCAGGGAGCGGCAGGTATTCGCTCCAGGTTAATCCGGCGTCATCGCTGCGTTTCATGAACGGCACGCCCGGGCCGTGGTCCTGCGTCCACACGCAATACATCGTCTTGCCATCGGGTAAGAGCACCGTGTGGGGATGGCCTTGGTACACATCCTCCGTGCCGGCGGCGACAACCACGTGGCGGTCCGTTTCGCCGGAAATGTCGATGATGGGCAGCGGCGGTTCGAACGCGGCTTTGGTCACTTGCAGATCGGGTTTTGGGAAGGTTTCCAGAAGCTTCAGCTGAATATCTTTGAATTCGACCTGCATCCCTTTGTCGTGGATCTGCAATCCGATCGCGCCGCGATCCAGTCGCCCGCGTGTCGCGTTGTCGGAGAACTCGGAAGTGAGTTTGCCGTTGATGAAGAACTGGAAATGGTTTCCGCGGACAATGATGAGGACGTCGTTCCACTGGTGTTGGCGTACATCCTCCACGGTGAACGCTCCGGGTATGGCGCTGAAATGCGGTTTGCCGTTTTCATCGATAACCAGCCGCGTCCCGCGCTTGCAGGGATATTCCCTGCGTTTGGCGAAATGGAAATCCCATGCGCCGAGAATGTGAGGACCGATCCCAACGTGGCCGAGGTCGGCGTGATAGCCCTCGAAAGGCCGTTTGCCGGTTAGGTCGGGTTGACTGCGGACCTCGACGCCGGTGTTGCCGTTGCCCGGCAGACGATACCGCAACGCAAGCTCGAAGTTGGTAAGGTCCGCGTCCTTCCAGACGAGATAGGACAACCGGTCAGCGCTCCCGTGCCCGACAATCGCTCCATCGCGAACAGTCCAGTCCGTCCCACTCTGTTCCGGCACCGCGTGCCAGCCATCGAGCGTCTTACCGTCGAAAATGGCATTGCTGGTCAGCTCGACGCGTTCTGGTGGTTTCCCGGTGTTTCCTTCAAGGCTGAACGAATAGAGCTTGGCGTTGTCCAGTTCAAACCTGAGTTGAATCCGCTTTTCGTCAAGCTCCTTGGTCAATTCCAAACGTCCATCGGTCACCGTCTCGGTAATGGGCCTGGCAGTGGTCAGTTCGTTGCCCGCGTCATCAACTAAGCTCACGTTGACAAAGCCGCCCTCAGCCACGTCTGCACAGATCTGGATCGACTGACCGCAATACGGGATCAGGGACGTCGTGATTATGGCCGACTGCTCTTTCGCTACGGGTTCATAGCCTGCAAATCCATCGGGTCGCAGGGTGGCCATACAGAAAGAGCCGTTACGCCAGGAGGTATGCAGCCAGTCGCTGCCGCCATAGTAGAGACGAATCTCATCATCCATGAAAATCGGGGTTGCACAGGCATACACACAGCCATAATCGTAGGCCAGCTTCTCCTCCGCACAGGGAATCAGCGGCGTGCCGGGGTCGATGCGGTGCCACTCCTTCGTATCGGGACTCCAGGCAAGTTCCGTCCAAACCCTGTCGGAACTCTGTTCGTGAATGGCGAGCAGTCCCAGATACACGCCGCTGTAATAGAACGTGGGCATCGCATAGGTCTGATGATCTTTATCAAGCCCTTTCATTACCACCCTTGCCGGTGTCCAGCTGACAAAATCCTTACTCTCAATGCGCGCGACCTCCCGGCCCATGTCACCCCAGGTGCGTGTGATTCCCACATACTTTCCGAGCGTGGGCGCCCAGAACGCGTTGTTGTGTGTATCGCCTGCTACGTCGACCCCTTGGCATTCTGTAGGATTGTCCCAGTGGAGGCCGTCGGTGGAAAAGCTGACGGCCATACCTTGAAAGATCATCTTGTATCGACGCGCCGGATCCGGTTCCCGAAGATCTCTGAATATGCCGGCTCCATGGGGGCCACGCCAGACGATGTTATTCTCCTTAGAGCCTACGAGCTTCTCGAATCCCCGGGTTCCTCTGTACCTCTGCAATCCCAGGTTTGGCTTGTCCCAGTTCAGGCCATCTTTCGACGTGGCATAGCAGACGCCCATCTCCCGGCCCTTACCGGGATTATACCGCTGATGACGCTGCTCGAGTGTCATGCCTTTGGCGGGCCTGTCTACAATGAATGGGCTGTACCAGCACTTGTAGCGCTCCGCTTCTTCATCATAGATGACGTTCCCATAGAGATTGTCGAAACGCACCTCCCAATGTTTATCCTCATCAAATAGCGGGTTGTCTTCGTGTTTGCTGACGGTTCCCACGGCAAGGCGTGCGTTTTGTGTGTCTTTGACAATGCGGTTGTCCAGCAAGAGGAACCTGCTGCAAGCCAGGCTGCCATCGCTTTGCGCAAAGGCGCTCATGCTCACACACAGCGTGAATGCAACAGTCATCCCCAGGACGTGCATCATGTGTCTTCTCCTCACAATTGTATCCATGCATGTTCCCCAACGGATTAGGAGTTTTTGCGGCGCTTTGCTGCCGCCAAAACTCGAGTTAGACTAACCCGTTTTTTGGTTTGGGGTTTTGTGTGTTAGCACCGGTCGCGATGAGCATGGTAGCAGTGTTCCCGGGGGGGTTGCAAGGGACGGCAGAGCCGTTGCTGGTGTGATTTTATTGGTACGGAGCGTTATACGGGACGAGAAGAGAGGCGAGGTGGTATTGAAATGTTTCTCAGCAAGCGACACAAATCGGCTCGGAAACCAGTGAGTGCTTCACCTGTTGAGTTTCAGCACATTTGGGACAGATGGAGTACTGGCAGGTGGTGGCACTTGGAAACACTGGGTGGCAAACCATCTAGAGTTCCAGCTTAAACGAAGACGGCATCGTCAACGCGCTCGATTGTACGTCTTCAGAACATTTGGCACACTGGCCAGCTCAAGTTAGGGTATAGATTCGGCTTCGTTTCCAGGTTAGCAGCTTTCCTTCGAGCTAACGTTTGAGCCTTCAGTTTCCGTCGTGGGAGGACGACGAACCTGGCTGAAGGGTTCTTTGGCAGGTTGCAGACCTTCGTGAGACGCTTCCCCGGCTTTGCCGATGAACGTCACGCAGCCAAAGTGCTCGGCCTCTACCTGCTGGGCAGACAAGACTTCCTGCTCGCTGCCAAGGAGACTCCCTATGCGCTTCAACTTGATCTCAACACGATCTCTTGACAGAGCCCAAAACCCAATGGATACGCTAAGGGCGGTAAGCACACCCGCCGGTTCGGCCGTGCGGCAACAACAGGCCA
>Ga0114922_10006277_pt1 | contig 10933 bp, 13 predicted proteins | sample AartaG_FD_100975 | JGI IMG/M metagenome (GOLD analysis project Ga0114922, IMG submission 100975) | Deep subsurface microbial communities from Aarhus Bay to uncover new lineages of life (NeLLi) - Aarhus_00045 metaG | ecosystem: Environmental > Aquatic > Marine > Oceanic > Sediment | place...
CACGTAGCGGCGCTGTCCCTCGGCGAAGATGGTGTCGAAGGCCAGGGAGGATTTACCGGACCCGCTGATCCCGGAAATAACGATGAGAGAATCCCGGGGCAGCTCCAAATCGATGTTTTTCAGGTTGTGCTCTCGGGCTCCCCGAATGATGATGCTCTTCACGCTGCCTGCTGCTCGAGCTCTTGTTTTCAACCCGCTCGCTGTTCCGGGGTTTCCACGAGCGCCTGTTCCGCCGGAGGCATGAACTGCATGCGCCGCCGCCGCGGGCGCAGGGAGGATAGGTAGGAAACCAGCGGGATCAGCACCATGCACACTGCGGCGACAAAGAGGATTTCCCAACTGGTTAGAATTCTCAGCACGACTAGGGGGTTCATAGACCTGAATCAACTAAAGAATTATAATACTGGCTCACTAGGCACTATGACAAGGGTAGTTGTAGATCGAAACGCCGGTTTCTGCGCAGGGGTGCGCAGGGCGATTCGAGGAACCAACCAGTTACTATCTCACCCTACCCCTCCGGGCAGACGCATCGTCTCCTACGGTCAGCTGGTACACAACAGAGATGTTACAGACGATCTATGCGAACGGGGCCTGCAAAACCTGGACAGCCCGGAGGATGCACGCCCCGGCGATGAGGTGGTCGTGCGTACTCACGGAATCCCTCCGCAGGAGGAGCAGCTGCTTCGCCTGCAAAGGGCCGAGATCAGGGATTTCACCTGCCCTCGGGTAAAACGGGTACACCGGCAGATCCTGGTAATGCGGGATGCCGGATATCGTATTATTATCGTGGGGGATCCGGATCATCCCGAGGTCAAGGCTCATCTTGGCTACGCCGGCGAGGATGCAACGATCCTGCCCACGGCGCGGGATGCCCGCCGCGTGAACAAGGGGCGGAAGATAGCGGTATTCGCCCAGACCACAATCACCCCCGATTTTTTTCATGAGGTCGTTGCCGCCCTGGAACGCCGCGGCGTGCAGCCCAGAGTGGTGGACAGCCTCTGTCCCTTCGTGGCAAAGCGGCAGCGCTGGATAGCCAAATACTCGAAACTGGCCGACGCTTCCCTGGTGCTGGGGGGCAGGAACTCGAGCAACACCCGCAAGCTCCACACCCTGGCTGCGGCAAACGGTACGGCAATCCATCTGGGCAGGGCGGAGGAACTGGACGTGGAGAAGATTCTGCAATATTCGGTTGTGGCCCTGACCGCGGGGGCCTCCACCTCCGATCTATCCATCCAAGAGGTTCTTTCCCGTCTCCGGGACGCCGGCGCTCTGATCGAATACAGGTAGAGGGGGCCCGCCCAGTCCGAAGGTGCCGGTACCCCGGCAGGGGACGATCAGAGACGCACCACGGTTCTGCCGAAGCCGCCCTGCTCCGGGGTGGAGAAGAAGTAGTCTTTCACGTCTTTATTGCGCTTCAGGTATTCGTGAATGCCCCTCTGAAGAATCCCCTCACCCATTCCGTGAACAATGGAGAACTCTCCCATCCCGCTGACAAGGGCCCGATCAATCTGGCGCTCCACGTGTTTGAGGGCCTCTTCCAATCGCATCCCTCTAAGGTCGAGTTGAAACTCAGGGGGAGGACTCTCCAGCTCCTCACTGACCGAAAGCAGCGGCTCCCTTGCAGAGGCCCCAGCTTTCTGATCCTCTTCCAGGGCCTGCAGATCCTCTGCGGGAAAGGTTCCCCGCAGGGTGTCGGTGGCTACAACCCAGCGATCCCCCTTTGCTCGCCGGATCACGACACCGCGCTTTCCGGTACCCTTGATCAGCACCTCGGCACCCTCTTTCAGAGCCAGTCCCGGGCTCCGATAAAGCTGAGCTCGTTCGGCATCCAGGGCTTGCTCCTGTTTGTCGACGTGATCGGCCAGCTCATTGAGATAAGCAGCGGCCCGCTTGCGTTCATCCCGCCCCCCCTGGCTTTTCAGCCCCGCAACCAGGCTCTCGAATCGGCTGCGGCTGTCCTTCACGAAGCGTTTGAGCTCCGCGAGGCCCTGCTCCCGCAACTCGAGCTCCCTCTGGCGCAGACGAAGTTCCTTCAAATCCGTCTCTCGGGTTTTCTCCCGCAGCTCCTGCTCCCGGCTGTGCTGCTGCTCCTCGGTAACCAGCAGTTTCCGCTGTTTCTCCGACAGCCGGTTGATCAGCTCGGCCGTCTCCCCCCGTTCCTCCTTCAGGTACTGTTCGGCGGATCCGAGAATATCCCCGGGTATGCCGGTTCTGCGGGCGATCTCCAGGGCGTGACTCTCTCCGGGCACCCCCAGGATGATGCGAAAGGTGGGCTTGAGATTCTGCACATCGAATTCCATGGCCGCATTCTCCACGCCGGGGCGAGAATACCCGTAGTTCTTCAGGATTCCGTGATGGGTGGTGGCCATACAGAGGCATCCGGTTTGGATGAAATGATCCAGGAGGCCCATGGCAATGGCCACTCCCTCCTCAGGGTCCGTACCCGCCCCCAGCTCATCGAACAGAACCAGGGAAGCCGAGGTGCAGCCGCGGATGATTCTGGAGATGTTCACGATGTGGGCGGAGAAGGTGGACAGGGACTGTTCGATGGACTGTTCATCCCCGATATCGGCCAGGATATTGTCGAAAACCGGCAGGGTTGAATCCTCCCGGGCCGGAACTTCCATGCCGAACTGATTCATAGCCGCCAGCAAGCCTACGGTTTTCAGGGTTACTGTCTTGCCCCCGGTGTTTGGACCGGTGACGATGAGCACCCGGTACTCTCCCCCCAGTACAACGGTGATCGGTACGCAAGCACGTCCAAGCAGAGGATGCCGAGCCTCGTAGAGCTTCAATGTATCCTCTGAGTGAACCGTAGGCGCGCAGTGCAGATGAATCCCGTAGCGTGCCCGAGCCTGCAGGGTATCCAGATAGGCCACGGTCTGAAAAAGATCTTGAATCTCAGTGGAGCAAGCCGTGACCTTGGCGCTCAACTCCCGGAGGATGCGGTGCACCTCTCTTCGGTAGTGATTCTGCTCCTCGACGATCGCGTTATTCTTCTCCACGATCTCCGCCGGTTCCAGGAACACGGTGGATCCACTGGACGACACATCATGGACGATACCCGGGATACGGCCTTTGAAGTTGCTCTTGATCGGCAGCACGACCCGGCCGTTTTTCTCAGACGGCTGTTTGGCCTGCCAGAGACTCTGATAGGTCGGATCACGAAGATAGCCCTTGGCCGTTTTGTTAATATCCCGCTCCAGCGAGCGAATTCTGTCCCGGATTTCTTTCAAGACGGGAATATGGTTTTCCCGAAGGAAACCCTCTCTGTCAATGATCGTGAATATATGTTTGGACAGATCCTTCAGATCCGGCACGGCCCGGCCCAGCGGCAACAGGAGCTGCTCCTCAGAGGCCTGCACGGCCTTGGACAGACGCCTGGCCGAAACGATGAATCGACCCAGGGCAAAGAGCTCGGCCAGCTCGAATAGGGTTCCCTTCTTGTACAGCTTCGGCTCCAGGGCGACAACGTCGGGAAAATCCAGATCCGGAAAAGTTTTTCCGGATTCCAGTAGCCGGCGGAAAGCTACGGCCTGGGCCTTGCGTTCGGCCACCTCCCCGGGATCCGTGGAAATCCGCTGATTTTCCAGGGCAATCCGGCCTGCCTGACTGAAGCAGCGTTCCTGCAGGGCCCGCCGAACACTCTGGAAATCCAGGAGATCAAGCGTATGGGGATCCAGGGAAGGCTCTGGCGAATGCTTTGACATCCTCATAAATCCTTAAATAGCTCTCGTAACGATCCGGATGGATCAACCCTCTATCAACGGCCTGCCGCACCGCGCACTCAGGTTCGTCCACGTGTCGGCAGCTGGGGTAGGAACATTTCTCGGCAATCGGCACGAACTCCGGGAAGTAGAAGGCCAGATCCCGGGCCTCCACGCCGGCGATCTCCAACTCCCGGATCCCGGGGGTGTCGATTATCGGATAATTCTCGGCGACCCGAATCAAACTGGCGAAACTGGTCGTGTGGCTTCCCCGATCGTACTTTCTGGAGATCTCCCCGACGGCCAGATCCAAACCGGGAAACATCCTGTTGAGTAGGGTGGATTTTCCCACCCCGGACTGGCCGAAAAACACGGCCACTTTGTTTTTTATTTTCCGGCGCAACTCCGACACTCCCTTTCCGCTAAGGGCCGAGGTCTGAACCACCGTATAGCCTATTTTCCTGTAGTTGCGGATGCGATCCTTTGCCTCCGGGCTCATCGAAAGATCGGATTTGTTGATCACGATCAGAGGCTCCAGTCGATTTGCGCTGACCAGAAGCCTGTCGATGAAGCGCGGGCGGAATGGAGGGGATTGGGTAGAGCTTACGCAGACCAGAACCTCGGCATTGGCTGCCAGTACCTGGATCGCGTTGCGTTTCTTGTTCCAGCGAATCAGGGAACTGCTGCGGGGACGGCGTGCCACGATCCAGCCTACATCCTCCGAATGCGGATCGGAATGAAGGCGGACGAAATCCCCCACCGCGATCGGATTGTAGACGTTTTGCTCGCTTTTCAGGATTTTGCCCTTGATGCGGCACTGCAGCTGACGCCCGTCCACCTCCACTGTGTAGATGTTATTGATGCCGCACAGCACCTGGCCCTCCTGCAGCTCGGTATTCACCGACTCAGTTCCTCCAACTGACCGCAGTAGCACAGGTCGAAGTGCTCCGCAAAGGCGCGGTAGCGTTGCTCCTCCTCCACTCCCCCGTGCAGGTACAGCTGCGCGCGCGTAGCGGTTTGCCCGTGTCCTGTCCCGGCGCTTTCATCGACAAGCAGGGAAACGATACGCCGGGTCACCCCTTCCCGGGAATCGATCAGTGCGACCCGGTCGGTCAGGACGGTGCGGAACTCCCGCTCCAGCAGCACGAAGTGGGTACAGCCCAGGACCACGGCCTGCACCTTCTGTTGCAGCAGGGGGGCAAGTGCCCGGCGCACCGTGGTGAGGCGCTCGCCCGCATCGGCGCACAGGTAGCGGTACTCCGCGAAATCCACCAGGTTGGCCACGGGGACTTTGATCACCTCCCGGCCGTCGGCAAACTCCCGGATCAGTCCTTCCAGGTAGGGACCGGAGGCTGTCTGCCGGGTGGAGACAACCGCCAGCTTGCCGGCAGGCAGCGAAAGGGCGGCGGGCTTCACCGCCGGGACCACTCCCACGAAGGGAAGGGAGATATGCTCCCGGAGCATCTGGAGAGCGGCCACCGAGGCGGTGTTGCAGGCGATCACTACCAGACGCGGGTCAAAACGCTCGACCGCCCGGGTAATGCTCTCAAGCACTACCCGGCGGACAGTCTCCGCCGGTTTCTCTCCCAGGGGAAAGTTCTCTCTGTCGGCCAGGTAGATGGCGCGCTCCGACGGCAGGCGAGCCCGGACGGCCGCCAGGTAGGGCAGCCCCCCTGCCCCGGAATCGTAGAACAACAGCGGTTTACTCACCATTGCCGAACAGCTTCAAAAAGTCTTCTCTGGCGTGGCCTTTCGGATCGGCGGAGCTCTTATCCGCCGAGGCGGCATCCTTGTACTGAAAGTAGTCGCAGAAGTTGCTCCTATCCCTATCCCGCACCGGTTCGGCCGAGGTTTCCAGACAGTCGTTGTGCGCCCCTTTGCTGTAGAAGCGGCAGTTGTAGCAGATCTTCAGATCCTTGCCGCAGGAAACACAGGTGGAGGACCGGTACACCTCCATCTTTTCATCCAATTGTGTTCCGCAGAAATAACAGGTCCTCATGATTTAAAAATACTACACGTAAAAGCGGCTTCCGCGCAACGGCAGACGCGGGGGACCGTGGTTCTTGGATCTGCCATGCGTATGCTTGTGTCGGTGATAGGTTATACGCTAAGCTTTGCCCATGTTCTCCCTGAGAACTTGCAGTACCGATGGGTGCGACAACTGGGCGCTTCATCAACGGGATGTCTGCAGGAAACATCTTGAAGATCCACAAGGCTACGACCGGGAGGCCGCTGCCCTGCTGTCCGGCTCCGAGGTGATCTCGGAACTGAATCTCACCTCCTTGGTACTGAAGGATCTGGATCTGAGCGGCAAGAGGATCGACCGCTGCATTCTCTCCCAAACGGATCTCCGGGGTGTGAACTTTTCCGGCAGCCGCATCCGCCTGGTCTACCTGGATTTTTCGGTGCTGGAGAATTGCTGTTTTCGAAACGTCAAGCTCTACAACGCCGTGTTTGCCGGTTCGCGCATCGAGAGTTGCGATTTCTCCGGTTCCGACATCCTTCGCTGCAACTTCTGCGGTATCCAATGCCAGGAGACGCTTTTTGACGAATCCGACATCTATGCCAGTCGCTTCATCGCTTCCGGTTTGAACCGGGTCGGTTTCAAAGACTGCAACCTCAAGCAGGTCAGGTTCGAGCATGCCCAGATTTCCGAGGCGGATTTCCGCTATTCGAACACGGAGGACGCTTTCTTCGAGACCAAGGCGCATAAACTGTGAGGTTTTTCAGCTATTTTTCGGTGCTCCACTTCTCCAACTGCTACCTGATCGGACCGGACGGTCCGGGTGATGCGGTACTGATCGATGCCGGGATCTTCGATGAGGGGCTGCTCAGGCTCATCGAGGACAACGGTCTGTACGTGCGCTGGGTTCTGATCACTCACGTGCATCATGGACACATCCAGGGCTTACAGACCCTGCTGAAGATCTATGAAGCCAGCATCCATGCTTTCGATGCCGAGAGCCTGGAGACGCCGGTGCAGCCGATCTCCGAAAGCAAACCTCCCGTCTGCGGGCCCTTCTCTTTTCAGGTCCTGGAGACGCCCGGACACTCCAATGATTCGCTTTGCTTCCTCACCGACGGCATGCTGTTTACCGGAGATACCCTCTCGGCGGGCTCTGTGGGTCATACCCCGACCGGTTACGAGAGAGCGCTGCTACTCTCGTCGATACGCAAGAAAATCCTCAGCCTGAAGGAGGATGTACTCATCTTTCCGGGGCACGGCCCGCCCACGCGCCTGGCGATCGAGCGTCGCTGCAATCCCTATCTGGTAGAAAAACTGTAGAACCGATCGAAACGATCCGGTACCGGAGCTACAAAAGTCCGAGGCTGCCGCTCTCCGGGAAGAGTGATCCGTAGTCGTTGGGCGTGAAGCATCAACGGCCAGCTTCCCCGGCCCCTGGGCTTCCAGCCGTACAGCCGATCCCCCACGATCGGACAACCAAGATGGGCCATGTGCACGCGCAGCTGGTGGGTTCTTCCGGTTCGGGGTCGCAGGGATACAACGGTGAAACCGTCCAGGCGCCTGAGCTCCCGGTATAAGGTCAGGGATCGCCTGCCCGCGGAGGCTTTCGAATCCGGCAGCAGACAGGTGAAGCGCTTTCTGTGGTGGGGGTCCCGGGCTATCCAGGTATCGATGCGTCCCCGACCGGCCGGAAGGTTTCCCTCCACGATGGCCAGATACCGCTTCATCACCCTGCGCCGGCGGAATTGCTCCGATAGAAACTCCCGGGTTTGCACATCTTTGGCCGTAATGATCACCCCGGAGGTATCTTTATCCAACCTGTGGACGATCCCGGGCCTGGCTTGATCAGCCGTAAAACTGTTCCTCAACTCCTTGCAATGCCACAGCAGAGCGTTTACCAGGGTACCGCTCCAGTTGCCCCCCGCCGGATGAACCACCATACCCTGCTCTTTGTTGATCACCAGGACATTGCGGTCTTCATAGAGGATGCGAAGCTGGATCTCTTCGGCCTCCAGGTTCATTGCCGGTTCTTCGCTGTAGTTGATTTCCAGTCGATCTCCGGGAAGCAGATGTTTGCTGAGTTTGGCGGTGTTCCCGTTGACCCGCAACTCCGTGACCCGCCGTTTGACCTGAGCCCTGGAAAAGAGCTTGAGAACTTCCGCTATATAGGCGTCTATGCGCGTATTGTCCGGGATGGATCGAGGAATCTCGACCTCGATGTGCTTCGGTGCGGAGTTGCTCAACGCTCGGACCGCTTTTCCTTTACACTTCCGATGATAAAATCCGCCACTGCGATCAGCAGAGAGGTGGAAAGGGCCGTTACCAGTATGCCCGCGATCTCACCGGAGCTGTATGGCGCCGGGTCAAAGGATCGAACCGGCCATACTGCATATCTATAGTAATCGGGGGTTCCGTAGTTATCGATTAATCGGTAGATATCGAAGACCTCCAGGGTCAGGAAGAGGGTCAGAGGGAAACTGCCGAACATGACGATTTCGGCACGCCGGAGGTTGCGCAGAAAAGGGGAAAACTCATCCTCCCCGTACTCCTGCGGCTCGGTGTCTGCCTCAACCGTCTGCTGGGCGAACACAGGCATGGCCAACACCACCAGGACAAGGAAGATCAAACCCAGAGTTCTACCCACTGTTACCCCCGCGGGGGCCGAACAGCACGGTTCCCAGGCGTATCAATGTCGCCCCCTCCCCGATGGCGATCTCGAAATCCCCGGACATCCCCATGGAGAGAATGTCCGCGGAAAGCTCGGGATAGCGGCTGCGCAGACCGTCCCGGCACTCCCTCAAGGAGGCGAAGGATCTTCTCATCCTATCCTTGTCCGTTGTAAAGGGTCCCACGGTCATCACGCCTCGGATCTGCAAGCAGTCCAGGCGGGCGATCTGCTCGCAGGCAGCCCAGAGTTGCTCGGCCTCGGCGAAACCGAATTTCGTCTCTTCCCCGGAGGTGTTCAGTTCCAGCAGGATATCCATCTTCCTGCCCAATTCGCCACAGTAACGGTTCAGAGCCTCGGCCGTGGCTGGCTTGTCGATTGACTGCACACAACGAAACAGGGAAGCAGCTATCTTGGCCTTGTTGCGCTGCAGATGCCCGATCAGATGCAGCTCGAGCTCGGAGTCATCGCTCAGGGATTGATATTTGCTTTGGGCTTCCTGAACCCGGTTTTCTCCGAACAGGGCCAAGCCCGCCTGACGAGCCACCTCTATGTATTCGAGGGGAAACGTTTTTGTGACCGCCATCAGGCGGATATCCTCGGGATTTCGACCGGCGCGGGAGGCAGCAGCATCTATGCGTTGCCTGACCGAGCGAAGATTGGCCGTGAATGTCTGTTTGTCAATGCTCATGTTCCCAGCCTCCCGATCAATCGCCCCTACCAGCGGAGTTTGGTAACCGGGGGATAGGCTTTACGCACGGCAATCGTCAGGGGAATCGCCCCGGCCACACCGATCAAGTTCTGCAGCAGATTCCAGGGAAGCTCGAACAGAGCCGCTCCGGCACCGAGCATGAGAATCTGGGCTATCAGATAGCCTCCGGCCATGACAATGGTGCCGGCCACCGCGGCGAGCACCCAGAACGGATTGAAGGTGGAGGGCTTTCCGCGCCAGGCAATCGAGGCGATCAGGCCAGCCACCAGGCCCTGCAGACCATGGGCCAGAAGGGATATCGGGGCCCATTGGGAATAGCCGGAAATAAGATCCGTAATGGCCGTGCCCAGCCCCCCGGCGACCAGGGCGCTTACCGGGCCGAAGGTGAAGGCCGTGAAGTAGATGATTACGTCCCCCAGATTCAGATACCCGCCGGTGCGGGCAATCGGTATCCGAACCATGTAGGTAAACACGGCGGTGAGGGCGGTGAGAATCGCCAGGGAGGCAATCCGGAATGCCAAACTTCCTAAAATTCCAGCGTTTCTTTTTTTATCGTTCATAGATAGAAATTATAGTCCAATCCCGCAGTTAGGGGAACAACACGACCGAGGTTATCAGTGCCGCAGCGGCTAAGATGGCGATCGCCCCGTCAACGAGAAACGCGCCGCCGGTTTTCAGAGTGTGGTAGGAGGTGCGCGGATTCTTCCGTCCCACCCCGCGGCATTCCAAAGCCATTGCCAAAGTGGGAATCCGCCGAACCGAGAGGATCAGTACAGAGGTCAGAACCGGTACAGCCTCCCGCAATCGCCTGAAGAGTCCTCCGGCTCGTGGACGGGCCGCGGTCACTCCTACCGCCTGTCCCTCGGCCGCCAGACGCAGCTGGTGAGCGTCCCGCACCTGATCGTACAGGGTTCGAATCGTGGGAATGTAGCCCAAGGCTAAGCTCATAACCAGGGACACGGTATAGGGGACCCGGAACCAGCGAAAGGCAAGTATCAATTCATCCGGATCCGTGGTGCCGATGAACAGGTAGAAGACCATCGTGATTCCGGTGAAACGAACGATCAGCCTCAGGGCGAGTAGCAGCCCGGATACGCTCACCAGTGTCAGGCCTCTTACGGTGAGCAGCGCGCCTCCCTCTCTGTAAAACGGCGGTGTCAGCAGCAGAACCAATATCAGGATCGGCAGAATCAGACGAATAGGGCGCAGGGTGTTGCGGACGCCGAGGAAGATCCCGCTCACCACGACCAACACGGAGAGATAGATGCCCAGGTGCCAGACACGTATCGGCAGGAAGAACAGCACCAGGAAGGCGAGCAGGTGCAGTGCTTTTGCCCGGGGATCGTAACGGTGCAGTGCCGAGGCTCCCCTCTTTCCGTATACCTGGGCGATCACACGAACCTCCCGGCTTTTAGCTCCAGCACCTCATCGGCCAGGGCGCCGGCAAGGCGATGATCGTGGGTGATGAAAATCAGGGCTCGCTCCCGGTTGCGGAAGATGCGAACCATCTGAGAAAAATCGTCGACGCTCAAACCCGAATCCCCCTCGTCTATAATCATGAGGGGCCGCTCCAGCAGGTAGTATACACCAGCCTGGAGCTTCTTCCTGATCCCGTAGCTCATCAGAGAGGGCGGAGCATCACCGGCAGGCAGACTGAACAGGGAAACGGTTTCCTGAACCCGCCGGCTTATCTCCGGGGCCGGTAGATGCAGGTGCCTCAATCCCAGGGCCAGCTCATCGAACACGGTGGGCAGAAAGATCTGCAGATCCGGATCCTGGAACAGGTAGCCGGTGAAGCGATTCAGCTCCTGCGCCGCAGCCCGCTGCAGAACGCCCCCCTTTCGGATGCGAATCTCCCCTCCTCCCGGGGTAAGCAGGCCACA
>Ga0114922_10006279_pt1 | contig 10932 bp, 7 predicted proteins | sample AartaG_FD_100975 | JGI IMG/M metagenome (GOLD analysis project Ga0114922, IMG submission 100975) | Deep subsurface microbial communities from Aarhus Bay to uncover new lineages of life (NeLLi) - Aarhus_00045 metaG | ecosystem: Environmental > Aquatic > Marine > Oceanic > Sediment | place: Aarhus...
ACCCTTTCCTGAGCTGGCAGCGGCGTTTCTAGTGGAGACGGACTCCCAGGTATATATCCGGGTACCATGAACAGTGGTTGCCCAGCACCCCAGCCACCGCACATTCCGATTTGTGGGCTTCCCCTGCCGGCGCGGTACCCGACGGAGAATCAGTGGCTGTGCATGGTTCTTGCCCCGAGCTTGTGGGAGGGGCTTGACATAAGAAAGAGGGTTTGCTAACCTGTAGAACGTGGCAGTGAGAAGAGGAACGATGGCATCCGGTAGCAACACGTGGATCAGGCGGGAGGCGCCGATTTTTTCCCTCGAAGTCCGCAGAATTTAACAGGATATTAACATTTGTGTGCTACACTTTAAATATAAAAAGAAAAGAGGCAGAACAAAGCACACGCAAGAATCTATGGTACTTGACAAAGGCTCACAGTGAAAGTATTTACTAAAGCGGTGTAGTAGTGGAAAAAAGGAGGCTATGAGGAGACATGGAGGAAGCCAGGGTGACAGCGACCATCACAGTTGGTCGAAAGGTCTAATTTTCAGCTAGTTTTATGGTCTTCCCTGCTTGCTTGCTACGTCAGGCAAATAAAACAAGGGGACCAGTATAACGAAAGGAGGTGGTTTATCGGGATAGTATATGAAAGATTCGGCTGCTGAAGGCAACTGGAGGTCGACCGGTTTACTACAGCAACCAACAAACAATAGCTTGATAAATCAAGCAACTACAAGAATCAAATAAGGAGGTTTTTACATTGAAAAAGACTATATTTTTTCTGATTATCGCCAGTCTGCTGGCGATAGGCTTGGTCCTCCCCGGCTGTGAAGGCGAAGCGGATACCTACGCTCTGACCATTGAGGTTGATCCTTCCGGTTCCGGAACCGCGACCTTCACCGGCACTTCACCTTTCGCTCCGAACGCGGTAATTCCCGTGCAGGCGACCGCCAACACGGGCTACGAGTTCTTCAGGTGGACGGCGAGTGCAGGCTATTTCGGCGATGACTACAGTGCCAGCACCAACTTCAACATGCCGGCCGCGGCCGCGACCGTAACCGCCAATTTCAGGGAGGTGCGGACGGAAGGCTTCTGGCTCGACCAAATCACCATCGAGTACGAGCCTGACGACACGGTGGCAATAAACCGACTGGCGGACAACGAGTTCGATGTCTTTGCGTACACCCTCGACGACTCTGAGCTCTTCGAAATCATTGAGGATGACGATGACCTATGGTACAAGGAGAGCATCGGCTCGTGGAACTCCCTGCGCATCAACCCTTACGGGCCTGAGTTCACCGACGGCACGTTGAACCCCTTCTACTTTGTGCCTGACGACCTTCCGGAGGGCACGCGAACGCTGCAGGAGGTCCTGCATAAATACATCGACGTCGAGTTCATTGCCAACGATGCGACGATGATGGGCGGTCTGGCGTGGCCGAGGATCACGTCCCAGCACTCGGAGCTTGCGGACTACACCAGGTACTACGATGACACCTACATCGACGTTGAGTCCAGCATCGGAGCTCTCGAGACAGAGTATGACTACGACGAGACGGTGGGAGAGACGTGGCTACTCGACACGATGGCCGAAATCAACAACATCACCGGTAACATCACCGGCGATGAGACCGGTTGGCTCTACAAGGGCGAGCCGATCGACATCACCATTGCCATCAGGAGTGACGACCCCGCGCGCGAGGCAATCGGTGACTACGTAGGGGCGCAGATCGAGGCGATGGGCTTCCAGTTTACACCCTTCTACGGCGACATGGCAGCCACCCTTTCAGGGTTGGCCAATGTCGACGAAGACATAACTGGCGGCAACTGGAACATCTACACGGGCGGCTGGGTATCCACGACTCTCTCGCGTGACGAGGGCTTCTGGTTCGTCTACTTCCACACCGACCTCTGGGCAGGCGGAGTCCCGGCCTACACATATCTCCGCTTCCCCCAAGAGTTCTACGATGCAGCTTTTGACCTCGCGTTCCTGAACTTCGCCAGCTTTGTCGAGCGCGATGCCCTGTACGAGCTGTGTCTCCCGGACCACATGAAATGGGGCATGTACTACCTGGTTAGCAGCAAGGGCTTCTCCGGGCTCAGGACCTCTGTGGACCTGGCGGCGGACAAGGCCGGTGGCATCTACGGCTCCTGGCTGTGGGCCCTAACGGCGCACTTCGTCGACTCTGTGGGCGACCCGGTCTTCGGCGGACACCTCAGGGTAGCCCAGCACGACATGCTGGTTGAGCCCTGGAACCCGGTTGACGGCTCCAACGCCGTATACGACATGTTCCCGATCAGGGCCACCGGTGACGAGGGCCACCTCCCCGACACGCGCGACGGACTGCGCAACCCCTCACGCATCACCGATGCGGAAGTAACCGTCACGACCGGGCTTCCCGCAATCGCAACTAACGCTTGGGTGACGCTGTCGTTCGACACCCCGATCACAGCTCCCGGCGAGGCATGGCGTTCCTGGAACTTTACAACGGGAGCACCGAACACTGTGACGGACGCGCTTGCCAACCCCCTCGCTACTACTGGCCCTTGGGGCCTTGACACCGCTGACTGCGACCGCTACTCGGTCGTCAACTACCCTGAGGACATCTGGGACGTTCCCTGGCACGACGGCAGCACCATGACCTTCGCCGATTTCCTGTACTACTGGACCATTAACTTTGACCGCGGCGTGGGCGATATAGGCACTAATCCCATGTTTGATGCAGCACACGCACTTGAGCTGGCTGGAGAAGAACTCGGAACCACCCTCGGGGTCAGATACACAGTTAACCCCGAAGCGGGTGTCGGGCTGAGCGTCGAAGTCTGGTCGGATCTCTGGGAGTTTGATGCCGAGCGCATGTGCGACGACTACTTCCCCAACTACGAGCAGGGCACCGGCCCGTGGCATACTATCGCCCTCGGTATCCTCGGTGAGCGGGACGGCAGTATGGCGTTTGGCGAGGTGAAAGCCCAGCCTCTGGCTCTCGGCTGGATCAACTTCCTCAACAGGGACATTCAGCAGAGCGAGTTACTCGGATACATGGACGGCATAATCGCTCTTGATACCGGCGACTACGAGGACGCCACCGTTCCATACTTCGAGTTCATGGAGGCGGAGTACGACGCTCAGGGCATAGTGGCAGACTTCGCTGACGAGGTCGGCCCGCGCATGAGCAACCTGAGCGACTTTGTGGACGCGCAGAACCACATGTGGGTTGGCTGCGGTCCCTACTACCTGGACGACTTTAACTTCGCGCTCAACTGGGTCACGCTGAAGGCATTCGAGGACTACCCCGACCTTCTTGACAAATTCTTCTACCTTCTGGATTAACTACCCTAGACCCAGGCTTGACCCGGTAGACGGGTAAGCGAATGCAGGTGGGGGCGCAGATAGAAACTGCGCCCCCACCGTCTGTCTCAGGTCTCCGTCGCCGATCCCTGCACGGGCACCGGCGTCCACCTGCCTGTCTTTCTCCTGTATCGTATTATATTGAGAGTGGACTCACCGGAATCCGCAGCCCGGTGTTACCTGTGTGTTCAGCCGGTACAGACACTTGACTTCGCTCCGCACGGGTGCTAAATTATCTGATGCGCTCTGAATCTGAGAGAAATGAGATCCTGCGGACGCGCTTCAGAGGGAGGGAAAGCAAGACATGAAGCAGGCTCTGGGCAGGCTGGGAAAGTACAGTGCAGTCAGGGTGGTGTTTTTGCTCCTGGCGGTTACTGTGGCCGTTTACTTCACCGTTGTCGTCGCAAACATGGGTGGCGAGCTGGACAAATTAGTAGAGGCCTCGATCAGACACGAGATCAACCTGGAAATCAACCTGAACCCGCAGTATCAGAGACTCCCCCTGGAGGAGCGCGAGGCGCTCGTCGAGGAGGCCGTACAGATTGCACTCAAGTTCGTGGGGATGGACAAGCCCTTCTTCCCCACCCGCAGCCTGGAGTTCCTGCGTAGCGCGATGTCACTCGAACTAGGGCGGTCGCGGTTGATAACAAGCGACTCGCACTCGTTCGCGGTGCGGGACATTCTGATGGAGAGGTTACCACACTCCCTGATCCTGTTCGGGACGGCACAGCTAATCCTTTTTTTCCTCACGCTCTTCCTGGCGCTGTTCCTGTCCAGGCGGTACGGGAGTTTTCTGGATAAGCTCTTCATTGCCCTGGCGCCCACATCTGCGGCGCCGGGCTGGTTCTACGGGCTCTTCCTCATCCTGATCTTTGCAGCGGTTCTGGGCGTACTGCCCTGGGGGGGCATGGCCTCACCCGGAATACAGGTGGGGTTCACGCGTGCATTCGTGGGGTCTCTCGTAACGCATTTGATCCTGCCCGTGACCGCGATAGTCATCAGCGCCATCTTCGCGGGCGTCTACAACTCGCGGACTTTCTTCCTCATCTACTCGATGGAGGACCACGTTGAGCTGGCCAGGGCCAAAGGTCTATCCCCGCGTGCGGTGGAGCGGCGGTACATCTTACGGCCGACCCTGCCACCCATCGTCACCAGCTTTCTGCTGATCTTGATAACCATGTGGATGGGTCAGATCATCCTCGAGACCGTCTTTAGCTGGCCGGGCATAGGACAGGTCTACTACCAGGCGATCCAGCAGAACGAGACGGCGATCATTGTCGGCGTTATCGTCATCTATGGCTATTTGCTTTCTATTACGCTCTTTGCGCTGGACTTCATCTATGCGATTCTGGATCCGCGCGTCCGCGTCGGCGTGGCGGCGGGAGGTATGTAAGCGTTGCCCAGGTTCCTGACACGACTCAAGGACCTTAAGCGCTATCCCGCGCTGGCAATCGGATTGGTCCTGATCCTGATTTTCTTCCTCGTGTCGATCTATACCCTTATCGCCATCCCCTACCAGGAGGCGGTGGACACGTGGCGCGACCCGACTGAGCGTATTGAGAATCCCAGGTTCGCCCGCCCGGTGTGGTTCGACTGGTTCACGTCGGATGCACTGCCTCGCACTATCATAATTAGCCTCGAGGATGAGGATGCCACGCTGACCGAGGAACTGCTCGGAGAGGGAATGAAGAGGGTGGAGGCAGTACTGCCGTTTGATTACCAGTACGATCGCTTCCCCAGCGAGCTTCTGATGCGCACGCACTGGACATACGCGGCAGAGCGAGCGATGGTCTCAGTATACTGGCGGAAACCGGACGGGGAGCTTATCACCATGTTCGAGAGCTTTCGTGCCCGTCCAAGCCAGACCTTCTACATTTCAAATGATTCGGATCTCAGGGACCAGCTCGGGGCGAGGCCTGAACAGGGACTGTTTCTCCTGGATACCACTGTTCCCGCGGACCAAGGGGAGCCCATGAAAGGCAGGTACGAGTTGATAATGCTGGCCGATATACCGGAGTCGGACAGTTTGAATACCGCTTCATTGACCGTGTACGGTAGGGTGTACGGTTTGGCTGGCACGGACCAGCTCCGACGTGACCTCCTACTGCCCCTTCTCTGGGGCGCGCCTATCGCGCTCCTTTTCGGCATATTTGCTGCCGTCGGCGCCCAGGTTAGCACCTTCGTCCTGGCCGGTATCGGTACCTGGTTCTCCGGGGGGCTAGAGAAGGCGATGGTCTGGTTGACGCAGGTGAATATCATCATACCGATACTGCCCATCCTGATCATGATCAGCCACCTCTACCAGCCGAGACTATGGACAATCCTCGGGATCGTCATTGCTTTCAACGTGTTCAGCGCATCATTTTTCACCTACCGGGCGATGTTCCTGCAGTTGAAGGAGGCGCCATACTTCGAGGCGGCGCAGGCCTACGGCGCCCGGAACTTCCGCATCATCTTCCGCTATCTCCTGCCCAGGATAGCGCCCACGCTGCTCCCGCAGTTCGTGATGATAGTTCCTACTTTCGTGTTCCTGGAGGCCACTCTTGCCGTACTGGGCCTGGGCGATCCCTATCTGCCGACGTGGGGCAAGATGATAAGCGAGGCGCGATTGCAGTCCGCGCTCTATTTCGGTCATTACTACTGGATAGTTCAGCCCGCTCTTCTGCTCATGGCGATGGGTTTCGGCTTCGCGCTGGTCGGCTACTCGCTTGATCGCATCTTCAACCCGAGGCTGAGGGAACTGTGACGGAAAGCTGAGAAGAAATATGAGAAGAAACACCAGAACACGAAAGCAGGCTGTTTCGGAGAGGGACGGCAGTCCCGCCAGGCCCGAAGGCCCCGTTCTCCAGGTCGAGGACCTGACGCTGTACTTCCGTGTCACCGCCGGCGTGGTGAAGGCGGTGGAGGAGGTGACCTTTGACCTTGCCCGCGGGCGATCGCTTACCATCATCGGCGAGTCCGGTTGTGGTAAGACCTCGCTGGCGCGTGCCATCCTGAGGCTGCTGCCCCGCAACGTCCACACCTACACGGGCACTGTCTTGCTCAATGGCGCTGATGTGATGAAGCTCAGCGATGAGCGATTTCGCAGAGAGGTGCGGTGGAAGAAGATATCGATGGTTTCGCAGGCGGCTATGAACTCGCTCAACCCCGTCCTCAAGGTGGGATTCCAGGTAGCGGAGCCTCTGCTGATAGACACGCACACGGGCAAGACGGAGGCCTACGAGCGGGCGAGGGAGGTGTTCGACGTCGTTGGCATCCCGGCGGCTTTCATGGATCGGTATGCCTTCGAACTTTCCGGGGGAATGCGCCAGCGGGCCATTATAGCCATGGCCCTGATAACCGATCCCGACCTGATAATCCTCGACGAGCCGACCTCGGCACTGGATGTCCTGACCCAGGCCAACATCATGAACACGTTGAAGGGGATCAAGCAGGAACTCGGTCTCAGCTTTTTGCTTATCACCCACGACATCGCTACCTCTAGCGAGCTGGCCGATGAAGTGATCTGCATGTATGCCGGGCAATTGGTGGAGCAGAGCAACGGCCAGAGGTTCTACCGTGAACCTTTTCACCCTTATTCCCAGAAGCTCATGGCCAGCGTGCCCACTCTGCATGTCGAAAAGAAGCCCGAGTTCATCCCCGGCCAGCCACCCAGCCTCCTCAATCCTCCGACTGGCTGTCGGTTTGCCGCCCGCTGCCACAAGTGCTTTGACCGCTGCGAGCAGGAGCCTCCCACCTTCAAGTACGAGGACTCGAAGGTCAAATGCTGGTTATATGAGTGAAACTAGGGAGATGCAGAGCAATACAATCCTGTCGCTGACAGACCTCCGCACCTGGTTCGAGTTGAAGCGGTGGGGGTTCATCCGCGCCGGCTATGTGAAGGCGGTAGACGGCGTGACTTTTGAGCTCAAGAGAGGGGAAGCGATCACCATCGTGGGAGAGAGCGGATCGGGGAAGACGACTTTGCTGCGCACCATCCTGGGCCTGGCCAAGCTCACCGGCGGTGAGATGCTCTTTGCCGGGAGGAAGATTGACTCCAACAACAGGCGCGACCTCACCTGGCTGCGCCGGCAGGTTGGTTTCGTCCAGCAGGATCCCTACGGAGCAACTCCACCATTCATGAACGCCCGCAGGATTCTATCGGAGCCCCTCATTGTCAACAAGGTGCCCGAGCGTGAGCAGGAGCATCGGATCCGGGCGGCCCTCAAAGAGGTCAGGCTGATCCCCGTTGATGACTTCCTGCCCAAGTTTCCCCACATGCTCTCCGGCGGGCAGCAGCAGCGACTGGTGGTGGCCAGAGCACTACTCTTGCGCCCTATGTTGATCGTAGCTGACGAGCCTGTCTCCATGCTCGACGCCTCCGTGCGCGTGGAGGTTCTGGAGCTCATGCGCAGCATTCAGGAGTCTCACAATCTCGGCGTTATCTACATCACCCACGACCTCTCCTCCGTGCGCTATTTCTCTCATCGTGCCTTCGTCATGTATGCCGCCAAGCTGGTGGAGAAAGCAGATGTGAAGGATATAGTGCAAAGCCCGCTCCATCCTTATACAGTAACGCTCCTCAACGCCATCCCGGACCCGGAGCCGGAGAACGTGGGCAGGTTCAAGGATATCCCAGCCGGGGAACCGCCCAGCCTGATCAACCCCCCCAACGGCTGCCGGTTCCACCCACGATGCCTCCGCATCATCAAAGGGCTATGCGATACGGAGCAACCTCCGGAGTTCCAACCAGCTTCCGGCCACTTCGTGGAGTGCTGGCTTTACAAGTAGAGGTACGGCATGAAAAAACCGCAGAAGCTCCTGGTTATCGGTGGCTTCTTGCTGATCGTCGGTGTTGCGCTGCCCTTCCTGATGATCACGCGGCTGCTTGAACCTAGCCTATTCCTGAGCTTTCTCTCTCACGGCTGCTCCACGGTTGGCTTCATCACGGGATTCATTGGCATCGCCCTGTACGTCCGCACCGGTAAGTGATACCGGTGAGGGATTCCATTGGGCGTTGCGGATCCACCGGGTGTGCGCTAAGGCACCGGGCAACTCCCAAACGACAAGACTCTGGTTTCCCGTCTTAAGAAAACAGGGAGGTTATGAGAAGTGCTTCCCTTTATCCCCCTTGTGTTATAAGCGGCAAAAACCGCAAAAACCGAGCTATCACGTACCAAGAAGAAAAGAAACGTCACCTCATCAGTAGGTCTCATCCATGAACTCGGCTATCTCTTCAAAATGGACACTGTCCACCATGAGGCCTACCGGAGCGTATACTATCTCATCGGCAGCCCACAGCACCGTCGGTCTCGTGTCTTTGGTTATCCCCCCGACGCCCATCAGTATATTGCAGATGTTATCATTAATCCTCAGCGTGTTGACCTTTATCGGTGCTTTAATCCGGCCATCTTCAATATAGTACGAGTCAGCAGTAAGCGTGCCGGTGAAATCACCGGCCCTCAAACCATTAACCGGATAGGTGTACCACAGCCTTCCTACCAGTATCCCCTTCTGAATACCATTTATGAGAGTTTGAAGGTCGACACTGGAAGGCGATTCAAATACAATGTTGGTTGCTGATGCAGTCGGCAACACACCAAAGTTCCTTCCGCCTCCGCGCGTGTATCGAAAGCCGTTTCTCGGTATCATCGCATGGCCGAAGTCGGCAGGGTTGACTCCGAGCTTCTCTTTTGCCTCGGGATCACTCAAAATTCTCTGATACTCGTACGAATCACTCAGCAAACCGCTAAGTACCCCGTCTTTAATCAAGGTCGTTTCTCCCGTAGGCAGGCCTTCGCAGGTAATACCCTTTGAGCCAACCAGCCCAGGAGCATTGCCCTTATCAATTATGGTCAGCATATTTGAGCCAACCTGCTTGCCAAGCTTGCCCAGAAAACATGATTGTCGGGAGTAGAAAGCGGACGTTGTGCAGGAACGGATGATCAGGTTATTGAGCAGCTCCGCGGTCGGCTGGGGCCCGAGGATGACGGGGTAATCCCCGGAGGGCAGGCGAATCCCGTTCAGCGAGTTGATTGCATTTTGTGCAGCTTCGCTTCCTGCTCTTCCACTCAGGTCCTTCAGCTTCAAGCATACAGAATAACCGCTCCCCTTGGCGTCGCCCTTCTCTACCATACCGGTGACATATGCCGATATAAATGCAGACTCATCACTGCGGGCATCCGGCATTTCATAGGAGCTGACAGCCATTCTTTCCTGAAGTATCGCGAGATGGCCACCTATTATTAATCCCAGGTCATTGAGTGTTTTGCCGGAAGCCATGCCTCTCAGTGTTTCAGAACCTAAGAATGAATCTATTGCTCCATCCAGGACCTTCCACCCGGCTTCAACCAGACCGTCGTTGGTGATGCCCATTATCATTGGGTCATGATACTCAAAAAGGCTCCTCTTCTCGTCAGTTGCCTGCGGCAGACAGTGGAACTCGGGATCGACAATTGCTCCTTGTTTTGCTTTCTCCAGGGCAAGTTTCACTCCCTCGAGCGATAGGTCTCTTTCCTCCGACCCAAAGCCGACCTTTGTGCCGTCGGAACTGTCGAGGACTATCTGGATTCCGATTCCGTAATCGTCCGTAGACTTCGGTTCTTCAAGGCCATTACACGGAATATGAGAGGTATAGTTGAGTCTTGTCCACATACGGTTATTTGCTGAAGCAAAGACCTGAGCTGATTTGATCTCAGGTTGCGTCTTCAGAAAGGCAATTGCCCCTTCGACTGATTGCTCTAACTCCCTCAGTTCTTTCACTGTGCTCCTCCTACAAGCCTGGCACGGGCTCTTATTGTAGGACCGCCGTTACCAAGCTTCTTTGCCTGCATTGGCTGCCCTTTCCCGCAATTGAAAACCGGTCGTATTCTAAGGTCGTTCCCCACAGCATCAACGGACATCAAGTAGTCCTTCGTATTACCCATCATCCCCCCGTCCCTGAACATTTCTCCAAGCTGGCCGTTCTTGATTTCGAACACCTTTCTGGCCGTAATTCGGAAGTTCTCCCTGCTCTCTGAAATGGAGGGGATGCGCTGACCTACCACGTAGTATCCATGAGCAACCTCACTGATAATATCCTTCGGGTCACGTTCTCCATTTCCGAATACTGTTGTCGACATTCTGATTAGGGGGACGAATGATGCATCGATTGCCTTGAAGTGACCGTTCGGACTCACTCCAAGGACGGCCGCCGTCTGCCGCGAATTCATGAATCCACACAATACTCCCTTGTCTATATGCATTACCCTCTTTACCGGCGTACCTTCATCATCATACTCGTAGTGGCCATAGCCCTGAAGCAGGGGGTCCGAATAGGCGGAGACAAGAGGAGAGGCTACCTGTTTGCCCAGCATATTCTCTTGAAGGTTCCTAAAGAACCAACTTCTGCCGGCATAGGCTGTTTCCAGCTTGAGAGCCCTGTCCAGTTCAGTTGGGTGACCGATGATCTCATGAACAAGAAGCGTGTTATAGTGGGGATCTGTTACCATTACCACCTCTTTGCCTGATGACGGACATGGCTTGGCCTCTGAGAGTGAGACACAATCAGAGGCCAGGTCCAGAGCAAAACCGGTGAGTGGCTTTGATTGCATCAAATCCTCGTCAAAGCCATCGGTTAGGA
>Ga0114922_10006280_pt1 | contig 10932 bp, 8 predicted proteins | sample AartaG_FD_100975 | JGI IMG/M metagenome (GOLD analysis project Ga0114922, IMG submission 100975) | Deep subsurface microbial communities from Aarhus Bay to uncover new lineages of life (NeLLi) - Aarhus_00045 metaG | ecosystem: Environmental > Aquatic > Marine > Oceanic > Sediment | place: Aarhus...
CCAAGAGGCACGACAGCAACACGATGGGCGGGACGGACGAGTAGCGAGCCGCCCGACCGGCGGAGGGACGCGCCGGCGGGCCTCGATTGGCGTTCGCGAGCAGGAGACGCTGACATGAAACGCACGGCATTCACCCTCGTGGAGCTGATGGTGGTGATCGCCATCGTCGGGCTGCTGGTGGCCATCGTGGTGCCGAGCATGTCGTCCGTCTACTCCCTGGCCCGCCAGACCTTCTGCTGCAACAACCTCCAGCGCCTCGGCGAGGCGTTCACCATCTCCAGCAGCGGCAAGGCGATGCGGCTGAAGTCGGCCGGAACGGGCGAGATCGTCAGCGCCTACCCCAAGGCCATGGCCTGGCCGACCGTGCCCCGGGACGCCATCGACGAGCCGACCATCTACGAGTGCCCCGAGGAGCCCGTCAAGAAGAACGCCGCCCAGGACATGTTCAAGCTCCTGGAGTACGTCTGCCCATACGGCCGGTTCCCCATGGACACGATGGGCGGCGCGAGCACCTTCTACATCAGCCGCGTCGGAGAGGACGAGAAGGGCGTTTACACGGAGTACATGCTCCAGGACGACTACGGCAACGGGCAGTTCGAGATGATGGACTTCCAGGGGTGGCACGACACGGACGGCTTCGTCCGGGTCTACCACTCGGGCTCGATCTGGATCCCCTCCCGCGTTCCCGACACGCCGGAGTTCACCGGGGCCCACGGGCCGGGCTATCCCAACCGGCTGAATACCTGCCCGGACCTGAACGCCATCTACTACCGCGGCAAGCCCGCCTTCGGCGCCGAGGGCCGAACCCGCAACCACCGCGACAAGACCTACCCCCTGCCGGACTGGAACGTCGGGGGCACGAACTACGGCATCAACTCCTACGCCTACCGGTACGCCTACGGCTCCAAGTGCGTCGTGCTGGTGGACTACCCGGAGCTCATCGTCGAGGTCGACACCGCGGTGAAGACCGAGGAGCTCCTGCTGCAAAGCGGGCGGCACCTGGGGAAGCTGAACTACCTTCGGGGCGACGGCTCGGTCAGGACGGTCCGTCCCATGGACCTCAGTCCGCGCCTCCACATCGAGGCGTGGGACCCGGCCGACGAGATCGGGAAGATCCGGTGAGGCGAGGCGCCGGCTACCGGCGGGCGCCCTTGCGCAGGCGGTTCTCGATGTAGGGGTTGCCCGGCGGCGAGATGGGGACGATTCGCTCGGCGTGGACCACCGGCATGTCCTGGGCCTTGACGCTCGTGCTCGCCACGGTCCCCGTCACCCGCACCCACGAGTCGATCGGGAAAGCCCGGGCCTTCTCGGACGTCACCAGGATGCCCGCCGGCCAGGCGTCGGCCGCACAGCAGGTGATGACGAACCGGAACGCCACGAGGCTCCCGGCCGGCAGGCCCTCCTGGCGGTAGACCATCCCGTCCATGGCGATCCCCTGCCCGACGTTGCCGGGGTAGTCCAGGGCGACGTCCAGGGGCGTGACGCGCTGCCGCGGGCCCGGCATCGTGGCGGCGGGACCGCTCGTCGGGTAGGGGGACAGTCTCGCAGAGCCCTGCGCCGGCCTGGCGCCGCCTCGGGCATGGTCCAGCACGCCCAGGGCGATGATCGACTTCCAGAGGCGGCTGTAGCCCGCCCGCGCCGCGAACGCGTACGAGGTGGGGACCGGGCGCGGGTTGGCCGCCAGGAACGCCAGCGGCACGACCAGGATCGCCAGCGGCACCCACGCCGCGCGCGTCGCGTCGCCATGGGCGCAGGCGCGGCCGCCGAAGGCGACGCCCACCGTGAAGGCCGCCAGGACCACGCCGCCCACCACCAGCAGCACCCCGTAGGCCGGGGCGAGGAAGTACGTGTACCCCCCGCCGGCGAACAGCCACGCGAAGCTGCCCAGCCAGGCCACGCAGACCGCCAGGGTCACGACGCGATGGATCGTCTTGACAGCAGCACGCACAAGTGCACCAGCTCCACGAGGTGACCGTACAGCACGATCGACAGGAACACCGCCGCCGCGATGCTCACCGCCAGGGCCACGATCGCCCGCTTGCGGAACAGCGCCAGGTACATCGCCAGAAGCTTCAGGTCCAGCATCGGGCCGAGCACCATGAACGCCATCTGCCCGGAGAAGCCCACCAGCCCACGGAACGACGCGGCCACAAAGGCGTCGGCCTCCGAGCAGAGGTTCAGCACGAACGCCAGGCCCATCATGCCGAGCATGGCCAGCGGGCCGTCGCCTCCCCCGCCCAGCAGGTGCTCCTGGCGCACCAGCGTCCGCAGCACGCCCGTGACGAACGCGCCGATGACGAGGAAGCGACCCACGTCGAGGAAGTCGCTCGCGCCGTGGTGGGCGGCCTCGAGCAGGCGCCCGCCGAAGCGCCGAAGCCGCGAGCGGCGCGGGGCGCCGTCGCCGCCGTGGACGTGCGCGTGGGGGTCGCGGCCCTGGGGGATCAGCGCCTGGCCCCCCTGGAAGACCTTGCCGATGGCCAGGCCCACGACCACCGCGATGACGTAGCCCAAGGCGAGGCGGGCTGCCACCACGTGCCAGTCGCCCGCGTAGGCGACGGCCGTCGAGGCCGCCACGATGGGGTTGACGATCGGCCCGGCCAGCAGGAACGCCACCGCCGCCGACAGCGGCGCGCCCTTCCGCACCAGCCGGCGGACCACCGGGACGATCGCGCACTCGCAGACGGGGAAGATCACGCCCATCGCCGCCGCCACGAGCACGCTTCGCCGCCGCCGGCCCGAGAGAATCTTCGCCAGGCCCTCGGGCGAGACGAACACCTCGATCAGCCCCCCCACCAGCGCGCCGACCAGCATGAAGGGCATGGCCTCTAGCAGGATCCCCAGGAAGACGCGGATGACCTCGCGGACCTGCTGCTGGCGCGCGTGGGGCAGGCGCCCGAAGAAACAGAGCATTCCCGCCGCCACGACGATGAACGCCAACTGGAGGCCCTTGCCGGTCAGCCCCGCCGCGCGCCCGCCGGCGCCCGGCTTCGATGGGATCTCGGGGTGGTCGTCCACGGCGGTCACGGATGTCCTTCTTTCCTTCTCCGGCCCGGCGGCAGCGGAGCATTATCCCCGGAACGCTCCCGGCCTGCGAGCGCCGTCTGCTCAAGGACGCCCCGCGGCGAGATGCCCCGGCGCCGCGCCCCAACGCCCCGGCCTGGCGGGACCGGGGTCCTGCCGCATCCCCCACCCATTTGACATCGCCGCACCCGGCGCAATACTGGGCGGTCGGGCACCGGGACGACCCGCCGTCCCTCACGAAGGGAATCGCCATGGCACGCACAGGCCTGCCCCTCGCCGCGACGCTCTGCCTCGCCTTGCCGCCTCTGCTCGCCGACGGGCCCCCGCCCCCCGCCGCGAATCCCTGGTGGCAGCGCGGTGCCGACACGTGGTACTACAAGGACGACTGGAAGGCCCTCGCCGTCACGCCCGTCAAGGGCGGCCGCGAGCCCGCCGTCGTCAAGACCATCAAGCTCGACACGCCCGCGAGGTCCGGCTGGATCCTCATCTGGGGCGATCGCGGCTACCGCCTGCTCGTCAACGACAGGCTCGTGGGGGCCAGCGTCGACGGCGGCCTGATCGACGACTGCGACCTGACGAAGCTCGTCGTCGGACGCCGCGACGTGGCGATCCGCATCGACGGCCGCAAGGTCGCCGCCGAAGGCGAGGTCGTCGACGCCTCCGGCGAGCGCCACCCCTTCGCGACCGGCGCCGACTGGCAAGGCGCCCACGGCGGCGGCGTGAGGACGGAGAAGCTCCGCCCGGGCCCGAGCAGGGGCGCGTACCATCGCTCGCACAACGCCCGGCTGACCGCCTACAACGCCGAGCAGCGCGCGAAACTGTCGGTTGCAAAAGGGTTTGCGCGCATCCAGCGGCTGCGCGAGCAGGGAGTGTTCCTCCTGCGCCGCCACCGCACGCCGGCCGAGGTGCTGCGCTTCGACCCGGACGTGCCCTGGCGGAAGGCCGAAGCCGTCGCCCTGCCGCTGCTGGCCGGGGCCCGGGCCCTGCTGGAGGAGCAGGCCTCGCCCACCCTGAAGGCCGGCCGCCTCCCCGAGGCCCTCGACGCCGCGAGGCAGGCGGCGGTGCTGCTCTCGGCGGCGGAAGCGGCCGTCTCCACGACCCTGGACCTCTACCTCGCCGAGCGGGAGGCCCGCCACGTGCGGAACGTGTCCCACCTGCTGGGGGCCACGGGGGATCCGGGCTGCGAAACGGCCCATCTGGCCGCCCTGGCCGGCAGGGCCCGAGACGCCCTGTCGCGGGAGGACTGGTCCTCCGCCGCCAAGGCCGTCCTGCGGCTGCGCCGGGCCGCCGGGGCCGTCCGCGGCCGGCTGGAACGCCGAGCCGAACAGGTCGGGGGCGTCGGGGACCTCGACGAGTTCCCCGAAGACCGGTTCGCCTGGCTCAACGCGCGGGGGCTGATGGACAACGACCCGGCGGACTGGCCCTTCACCATGCTGCCGTCCTGGCGGGCGTGCATCGACCTGGCCGGGCTGTGGGATTTCCGCATCGATCCCAACCACGTCGGCGAGAAGGCGAGCTGGCACAGCGTGCCCCTGGACGCCGCGTGGCGAGCGATCCGCGTCCCGGACGCCTGGGAGCGCCACGGCGTCGTGCGGGACGTCCGCGCCGCCCCGGGCGCCCCGTTCGGCAAGGCCGTCACCGGCTGCAACAAGCCTTACAACGGCTTCGCCTGGTACCGCAAGCGACTGCTGGTTCCCGCGGCCTGGCGGGGACAGAAGCTGCGGTTGACCCTCGGCGGCGTGTCGAACTGGGCACGGCTGTTCGTCAACGGACGGGACGTCGGCGCGTACCACCGGCAGGCGGATCGGCGCGTGCGGACGCCCGGCGGGATCGACATCCCCCCCGAGGCCGTCCGTTTCGGCAGGCCCAACTGCCTGGCGCTGCTGGTGTACAACTACGACAACTTCGGCGGGATCACGGGCGGCCCGGTCGCGATCCACCAGGCCGGCACCGGCCCGGGCGGCCGCTACACGCCCGGACCGCTGTACTACGCCCGGGAGTACCACCACGGCCGATGGGCCGAGGTGCACCGCCAGACGTTCGTCTTCGGCGCGATGGCGCCGGGCGCGATCATTCAGGCCGACCGGCCGGTCCTGGACCTCTGGGGCTGGCAGGCCAAGGGCCATCGCCCGCCGACGCGCCTGGGCTTCGACGCCGGCGAGGGCAAGGGCATGGCCGCGATCCCGCTGGCCGGCCCCGCGGACCTGCTGGCGAAGGGCGCCCCGGCGGACGGGTGGCTCCTTCTGGGCGGCTCGCAGCGCGACGTGGTCCTGGTCCCCGGCGGGAAGCTCACCGCCCTGCGCTGGGGGCCCTGCCCGCAGGGCGGCATGATGCTGACGCTGACGTTCGGCGGGCGAGAGGCTCGGGCGGGCGTTGTGTGCCTGCCCGCCGGCGCGGCGGCGGGCGCCGCGGATGCGCGCTTCTGGGCCCGCACGCTTCGGCAGTACCCGATCTCGTGCAGCGAGATCGTCGTCCGCCACCCCGCTGCCGCCACCGATCGCGGCGCCGTCCCCCAGATCTGCAAACTCCGCTACGAGTACCTTCCTCTGCTGCGGCGCGAGCAGCGGGCGGACAAGATCGCCCCCGTGCCGATGCTCGCGAGCTTCGCGCTGGAGCACCACTTCCCGGGCCTGGACGTGCGCGGCGCGAAGACGACCGGCTACCGATCCCCGTACGCGGCCTATCGCGTGGTCGAGGGCACGGACACGCTGGTCTACACCGCGCCCGCGGTGGACCGGTCGAAGGTCATGAAGGGCGTCGGCGAGCTGTTCGCCAAGAAACGCGAGCGGGACAACCACCATGCCTGGGGCGACGAGGCCGCGATGTTCCGCCGCATGGCCGGCTGGGGCTTCGACCACTGCCGCTACGCCTTCGCGTGGCACCACGACTGGGACCTGCCGCTGTGCCGGTCGATGGCCGGGCCGATCCTACCGGACAACGAGGCGGTGTGGCGCCGCCTGGACGAGGTCACGCGGAAGTGCAACGACGCCGGCATGCAGATGATGCTCACGTGGTTCAGCGACACGGGCTCGCGGCGCTGGAAGGACAATCCCGCCGAGCGGCGGAACTGCTACGAGCTGTGGCGGCGGATCGCGCGGCGGTACAAGGACCACCCCCGCTGGGCGATCAGCTACGACTTCTTCAACGAGCCCGCCCAGATGAACACCGCCCACTACAACCGGGTCATGAAGGAGCTCACCAAGATCGTGCGATCCGAGGACCGCAAGCACCGGATCGTCTGGGAGTCCGGCGACGGCTGGGCCCAGCCCCACTGGTGCCTCTGGATGGAGCCCGTCGACGACGACAACGTCCTCTACAGCTTCCACCACTACGGCAAGCACTGGGGCTACGCTTACGACGAGTACTACCCCGGCTACCAGGCGACGCGCGAGCGGACGCAGATCGACCCGTGGCTGGAGGCGATCCTGTTCGGCCTGAAGCACAACGTGCCGACCCACTGCGGGGAGTTCGGGCTGTCGATGATCCAGCCGGCGGGCGACGGCGAGCAGTGGCTCGACGACTACCTCGCGCTGTTCGAGCGGTTCGGCATCGGCTGGAACTGGTGGAACTACTCCGGGCGCGACGTCTACCGCACCGGGCTGATCGCCCGGGACCGCGTCAGCCCCTACGTGCCCATCCTGACGAAGTGGTGCCGCCGCAGCGGCTGGGGGCGGGCGCGGCGCGAGGCCGCTCGGATGTCCCTACGTCAATGCGGGCTTGCCGAGGCGCCCACGCGGGGTACAATCATCCACGACGGCTCGCCCCGGTGGCGAGCGCAAGGGTGGAGGCGACACGTCGGTTCTCGAACATGGGAGAGACCAGATGAGGCACGCACCGTGGATGGTCGTACTCGCCATGCTGTTCCTGGCGGCGGGGTCGGTGGCCCAGGAGCCGGCAACCCGAAGCGATGAAGACCAGACCGTCGAACAGATGAAGCTCCGCGAGACGGAGCTGCAGCTCAAGGAACAGGAGGCCGAGCTGGCGTACCGGCAGAAGATGCGCGAGATGGAGCTGGAGCAGCGCAACCTCGAGATCGAGCAGTTGCGGCGCGAAGCCGCGAAGCCGCAAGGGGACGGGGGCGGAGGCCTCCTGCTGCTGCTGATCCTCGTGGTGCACATCCTGCTGACCGTCTGGGTCTGGAAGGACATGCGCGAGCAAGAGATCGGCCGGGCGCTCTGGGTGCCCATCGTCCTGCTGACCGGCCTGTTCGGCGCCCTGCTGTATGCCGTCGTCAGCGTCGCCGACACGCGCGCCAAGCAGGCGACACGGGCCGAGACCAGACGGGCCAGGTAGTCCCCCCTGCCCGACCGCAGGCGCTGTAGACACGCGGCGCCGAAGAGAACACGGCGGACCGGCGCCGCCGTGCCGGTGTTTGGTGCTGCGCGCCGAGGCCGTACCCGCCCCCCGGACCGGCCGGCGACGGGACACGCGAGGCAACCGTGATGGGACCATCGGCCAACGGCGACACGCGCATCCTCCGGGAGCTGGCGAAGCGCTACGCCGACGTCTGCCGCCGGCCCGTCCAGGCCGAGCGCCGCGAGCTCTGGCGGCGACTGAACAGCCTGGAGCGGACGCGGCCGCTGCTGTACCTCCGCGGTGGCAACTGCTGGGACGAGGTGCCCGAGTTCACCGGCTGCCGTTGCGAGGACCCGTTCTTCCGCCGCCACGAGCGCCGCCTCCGCCTGGGCATCTACCGGGACACGCTGGGGGATGACTTCATCTCCGAGCCGTGGCTGACGGTGCGGGCGACGTACAAGTGCGAGGGCTGGGGCGTCCGCGGCAGGCGGACGCGCCCGGACGAGCCCGGCGGGGCGTGGAAGGAGGACTACCCGCTCAAGGAGCCCGCGGACCTCCGCAAGCTCCGCGCGCCCTGGCACGAGATCGACGAGCAGGCCACCGCCCGCGACGCCGACCGCCTGGGCGAGGCGATCGGCGACCTCCTGACGGTGGACGTGGATCGCGGCCCGGCCTATCGCATGTGGTCCGCCGACCTCTCCACGCACTTGGGCTGCCTCCGCGGCATCGAGCACTTCATGCTCGACATGTCCGACCGCCCCGACTGGCTGCACGAGCTGGTCGCGTTCCTGCGCGACGGCGTCCTGGCCGCGCAAGGGCAGGCCGAGGCCGCCGGCGATTGGTCGCTCGCCAACCACCAGAACCAGGCCATGCCCTACAGCCGCGAGCTGGCCGACCCCGCCGCCAACCGCCACGGCGCGATGCGCAAGGAGCTGTGGGGCTACATGGCCGCCCAGGAGTTCACGCTCGTCTCCCCGGCCATGCACGAGCAGTTCCTGCTGGCCTACCAGCGGCCCATCCTTAAGCATTTTGGCCTCGTGGCTTACGGATGCTGCGAGGACCTCACGCGCAAGATCGACATGCTGCGGACGATTCGGAACCTGCGGCGCATCGGTGTGGCCCCGGCCGCTGACGTGGCCCGCTGCGCCGAGCAGATCGGCACGGACTACGTCATCAGCTACCGCCCGAATCCGGCCGAAATGGTCTGCTGCGGCTTCGACGAGGACCACATCCGCCGCGTGCTGCGCCGCGATCTCGACGCCTGCCGCGGGCTGTGCGTGGACATCACGCTGAAGGACATCAACACGGTTCAGGGCCGGCCCGAGCGCCTGGCCGCGTGGGTGCGCGTCGCGCGCGAGGTGGCCGACGACTACGCGTGAGGCGCGGCCGGGTGCCGTATCATCGCGCAGGAACGAACAGCCGGGGAGAGCGACGATGCCCAGAGAATCGGCCGCCAGGAAGAAGCAGCGAGTCACGAAGATCATCGCCGCGCTCAAGAAGGCCTACCCCCAGGCCTGCTGCGCGCTGGAGCACGCCAGCCCCCTCGAGCTGCTGATCGCGACGATCCTGTCGGCCCATTGCAGCGACCGGCAGGTCAACCTCGTCACGAAGGACCTTTTTCGTAAGTACAGAACTGCAAAGGACTACGCTCGCGCCGACCCGACGGAATTCCAGCAGGACATCCGCAGCATCGGCCTGTTCCGCAACAAGACGAAGAGCATCCTGACCGCCTGCCAGGCGATCGTGAAGGACTTCGGCGGCCAAGTGCCCAGGACGATGGACGAGCTGCTGACGCTGTCGGGCGTGGCGCGGAAGACCGCCAACGTCGTGCTGGGCAACGCCTTCGGCGTCAGCGCCGGCGTGGTGGTCGACACGCACGTCTTCCGACTGGCCAACCGGCTGGACCTCACGAAGTGGAGCAAGGTCGGCCAGAGCCACAAGGTCGAGCAGGACCTGATGGCCCTCGTGCCGAAGCGGCAGTGGACCATGTTCGCGCACTGGCTGATCTTCCACGGCCGCAGCGTCTGCACCGCCCGCAAGGCCGACTGCGACCACTGCGTCATCCGGAAGCTCTGCCCGTCGGCGGGCAAGGTGTAGGTCGCCGTCAGAGGACCTGGCGGTTCTCCTCTTCGTGGGCGGCGTGCTCGGCCTGCGTGCGGTCCTCGTCCTGGCGCTTGTGGTTGATCCCCAGCTTCTTGGCGTACAGGCGGTAGACGTCCGCCGGAGCCAGGCCCAGCAGTTGGCAGATGCTCATCCAGAAGAACAGCATGTCCGTCGCCTCGACGCGGGCGTTCTGGACGTCCCGCAGCTCGTACTGCCGGCCCTCCCTCGCCTCGCGGTACCAGTGCTTCCAGCAGAGGCAGTCCTGGAGCTCGTGGCACTCGGCCGCGAGGGCATCGAGGTAGTTCTTCAGGGCCCGCCCCACTTCGACCCGCAGGCCGCCCCCAGCCGGCAGCGAGCCGTCGCGCTGAGCCGCGGCCAGTGCGGCCCCGAGCCCCGACGTGTCGAACCCCGCGCGGCGATTCAATTCCGCCTGTAGCGGCCAAAGCTCCTCCAGTGAGCACGGTGCTTGCTGCGGCATCGGTCGCTCCTTCGCTGTCGGCGATGGCCCCCGGCCGCCCGCATTGTAGTCGGCCCCGGCGACGGCGGCAACGGCTCGGCGGCGGTGGCTTGCCTTCCGCGGTCAGCGCGGCTACCCTGTCTCTCGACCGGGCGGCGGGCGCGGCCGGTGGAGCCGTCGATGCGGCATGGTCCGCCAACCGCCGGCGCGGCACGGGAGACGATCGTGTTTCGCAGAGCGGCGTTCTACTTCGAGGCCTGGCACGCGTATCTTGCCGGCGGCCTGCTGCTGGCCTGGGTGCTCCTGGGGGGATGGCTGCTGCGCCGCAGCGTCCGTGACCACGTGCCCCGGCGGAAGGCGGGTCTGGCGCGGTGCCTCCGCGTGTCGCTCCTGTCGGGCCTGGCAGGCCTGGTAGCCGGGATGGCCATCTACTTCCTCGTGGAGGCGCTGGCAAAGGCCGGTGGTACCGACGGGAAGTGGTACGGCATGCCGTTCGGCGCCGCCGCGTTCCTCGGCGGAAGCTATGTCCTTCTGTATGCCAGCTTTACGCTTCAGTCGGGGGCGGTGCTGCGGCACTGGCTTCGCGGCTTCGGTCCGCCGGCGCTCCTGCTGGCGGCCAGCGCGCCGGCGTGGGGCTACTCCTACGTCCAGGGGCAGCGCCGCCTGGATCGCCACCACAGCCTGTACCACCTCGGCTGCGTCTTCGACGGCCTCATCCAATACCGGCGATCGCTGCGCCGCTACCCGGACCGTCTCCAGCGCCTCGTGCAGGACAGGGTCATCGCCCCCGAGCACCTCCACTGCCGCAGGCCGACCGGACGAGACGTGGACTACTTCTACCGCGCCCCCGCGCCCGTGCCGCCCGAACGTCGGGGGCAGTGCCTGCTCGCCTGCGACTTCCTCGCCAACCACGACGGGCGCGGCCGCGCGGTGCTCTTCGCCGACGGCGAGACGAAGTGGTTCGAGCCGGGCGAGCTCGACGGCGTCTTCAAGCTGCCCGAGAACCGCGGGTTCGCCGAGGCCCTCCGCCAGGCCGAGCGCCGGCGCGCGGCGTC
>Ga0114922_10006281_pt1 | contig 10930 bp, 10 predicted proteins | sample AartaG_FD_100975 | JGI IMG/M metagenome (GOLD analysis project Ga0114922, IMG submission 100975) | Deep subsurface microbial communities from Aarhus Bay to uncover new lineages of life (NeLLi) - Aarhus_00045 metaG | ecosystem: Environmental > Aquatic > Marine > Oceanic > Sediment | place...
AAATATTCCCGCTGAATATGCATCTATCCATTCTTGATCGACTTGGGAAAAGATTTTTTCTCGAATTGTTTTTCCTTTCCAAAAAGGAATGACAACATCCTTAGATTGTTGCCACACATCGTTGTGTACTTTGAACGAGATTTTCTCTCGAGAATCTAAAATTTTTAAATCATTTAAGGAATGACAACATACCTCGGGATAAGAGGGAGTAGCTTTTGGTTCTGGACCTCGTTCTCCAACTATTAGTTCATCTTCATTAAAACAAATCTCTTTATTTTTGAGTAGATACTCGAAAGCTTTAGCCCTAGCAACAGTTGTTGAATATATTTGAGATGCTCCTTTCTTGTAAAACTCTGTTACTAATAAAGCACGCTCCAATGAAAGATACGGTATTGCTGAGCGACTCTGGTTTCGCAATTTCTTGATTCGTTCGTTCATTTTAGATGCCTTCAAACAATTTATACTTTATTGATAGCGATGTTTTTACACATATCTGATTAAAAATCTCTAATATAAATACTATAAGTATTAGTTTAAAAATTATATTTTTATTAAACTAAAGTTGAAGACTGAAAAACATGCAGAATTCATTAACAAACTCTTTGATATTTTAAGTAAAGAACCATAGTGTCAAATCGTTATAAGTATAGAAGTATGTAAATGTAAATACCAGTAAAAATAAGAGCTTACCGGTTAAATTCAGTGTAATCTTTATATACAATTAAAACAAATCATGATAAAAATATATATCAAAAAAAAAATAAAAAAATGATACGGAAAAATAAAATTATAATTTTACTAATCTTAGGGATTCCATGTGGAATTTTTGGATTATATTTTACTGCGTTAATGGTCCATGACACCGATTTACCAGGCGCTATTGTGTGGTTAGGACCTTTAATAGGTTTTTTTGTTCCTACAGGAATTTATTTGGTGATATTAGTTATAGTCGATGAATTTAGAGATATAATGGGAAAATGAAAAAAAAGACATTAAGTATTAAGTTTTTGAAGTAAATAAGCCATATTTTTACCTAAATTTTGAAACGTAGCTATACCTTCTTCGTCTTCCATAATTCTATCTGGTTCTGAAACATGAGGATTAACTCCTAAATTCCAGTAACTCGAACCAACAACAAACATCTGGTTAATTAGGAAGAAGTAATTCATACTCGAAAAAACATGAGTTGCTCCTGCTCGTCTAACTGAAACTACAGAAGCACCGACTTTGTGTTTTAAAAGGTCATTATTCACTTTACTAACAAGACCGGCTCGTTCGATAAGTGCTTTCATTCGAGTTGTAGTGTCAGCAAAGAAAGTTGGTGAACCCAATATTATTCCATCAGCTTCTAGCATTTTTCCTAAATACTCGTTTAATTTATCGGTTTTGACTGCGCATTCTTTATCTTGGTTCTGGGCGCATCGATAACAAGAAATGCACCCTTGGATCTTATCCATGCCTATCCAAACGTATTCCGTCTCAATACCAGCACTCTTTAATTCGTCCATCACTATGTTCAAGCATTTAGCCGTAACACCCTCTTTCCTAGGACTTCCATTAAATACAACGACTTTCATAATATTTAATTTTAATTAATTTAGGATTAAAAAGCTTACTTCTATAATTCTTAACATACAAAACTTCAGAATTAATCTAATTTACCATAATAAACTTCGGTATCGTATTCAATTCTAATGCTTCCATTCCTCTGGTGTTTCTTAAATAATACTTCCAATTCTTCTATCATTATTGGGAAAATTGGGTCATCTGATAAAGGAATATAAGATGCAGAAAGAACTCTACCTTTAAAACTATAAAAATCTAATTCTTGATAGTTATAAAATGATTCCTTTTGATAAGTGTAAAAGCTATCCACATTTGCTTCTTTTTTCATTACTACTTTATAATCTGTGCCATATTTTAACATAAAATTTTCATAATTACTGTTAAAATCTGAACCCCCTTTACCGCGGTTGTTCCATATTAATACCACATTACCATATGGTTTTAGTACTCTTTTAAATTCTCTCTTTGTCTCCTCTACATTGAACCAATGAAAAGCTTGTCCTGCAATTATTAGATCTATGCTATTTTCTTCTAATCCTGTAGACTCAGCAGAACCTTCGAGACTCAAAAATTTAGGATATTTTTTAAGAATTTTTTCAGACGCTTCCCTCATATCTTTATTGGGTTCAACCCCATAAACCCGATTACCATGATCCAAGAAGATTTGAGTTAATATACCTGTACCTGAGCCAATATCAGCAATCACAGTATTCTTAGCTAAAATTTCTTTCTTTTCTAAAAAATCAATGATTTCAAGAGGATAACTGGGTCGGTATTTAATGTAATTTTCGACTCTGGAGGAGAATCTTTTCTTGGAATCTACTAAAAGTTTCTTTTCGACCATAATATGTACTTGAATAAAATGAAAAAGTAAAAAAAATTAACTAATAATTTAGTTAGAATGTTTTAGTTTAATGAACGGAAGTTTTCCCCCCGCTTTTAAAACTGCGATCTCTGTTTCGCTTAGAGAATGATCCAATTTGATTTCAGTGCTTTTTGTCAGATTGTTTAACGCTACAGTTCCAGATTCTAATGTTGTAAGGTCAATTTCAAGTTTGTCTCCTTGCTCAATTTTAGTATAATCATCTTTATTTGCGAAAGTTAGTGGCACGATACCAAAGTTTACAAGGTTAGCTAAATGAATTCGGGCAAACGATTTCACGATAACTGCTTTGAGTCCTAGGTACTTAGGTGCGATGGCGGCGTGTTCTCTGCTGGAGCCTTGACCGTAGTTATCTCCCCCAACAATAAATCCTCCACCTTTTTCTAATGATCTATCTGGAAATGTTGGATCAACGAGGTTAAACACGAATTTACTAATCTCAGGAATGTTCGATCTTAAAGGCAGGATTTTAGCACCTGCTGGCATAATATGGTCAGTTGTGATATCGTCTTCAACCTTTAGAAGGACTTCTCCCTCTAATTTATCAGGTAAAGGATTAAATTCGGGTAAAGGTTTAATATTTGGTCCTCGAACGATTTCAGTAGACTCAGCGCCTTCTTTTGGTGGAATTATCATATTATCGTTGATCATAAACTTATCCGGCATTTTAATTTCTGGTAATGTCCCAAATTCTCGAGGATCTGTAATTTTTCCATAAATCGCAGATACTGCTGCAGTTTCTGGGCTTACAAGATAAGCCTGAGCGCTTTTAGTCCCAGATCTTCCAAGAAAATTCCTATTAAATGTTCTTAATGTAACAGCATCGGTTTTTGGTGCAAGTCCCATCCCAATACAAGGACCACAGGCATTTTCAAGAATTCGTGCGCCCGCTTCAATCAAATATGCCATTTCCCCAGATGTAATTATATGATCAACCACTTGGCGTGAACCGGGGGAGACTGTTAAGACAGAATGTTCGTTGATGGTTTTACCTTTTAAAATATTAGCAGATATTTTCAAGTCTCTCAAAGACGAGTTGGTACAACTCCCAATGCATATTTGATCGACTTTCAAACCTTCCACTTCTTTTACCGTTTTAACATTTCCTGGACTGTGTGGTAAAGAAACAAGTGGTACAAGCTCGCCAAGGTTAATTTCAATAGTTTCGTCGTATAAAGCATCTTCATCTGGTAAGATCTGAACCCATTGATCTCCCCTTTCTTGTGCTTCTAGGAACTCCTTGGTAATTTCATCTGAAGGAAAAATTGATGTAGTAGCACCAGTTTCAGTTCCCATGTTAGTTATCGTTCCTCTCTCTGGTACTGAAAGCGATTTTATTCCTGGACCCGTATATTCTAAAACTTTAGACCTTGCACCCTTTACTCCAATTCTTCGTAAAACTTCGAGAATTACATCTTTAGCAGAAACGAAATCTGGAAGACTTCCAGTAAGGAAAACGTTTACAATTTGCGGCATTTTTAATCTAAAAGATTCTCCCGCCATCGCGGCCGCAACATCCAACCCTCCCGCTCCTATGGAAATACTCCCAACACCTCCTCCCGTTGGTGTATGGCTATCACTTCCTAAAAGAGTTTTACCGGGTCGAGCAAACCGTTCTAAATGTAGTTGATGACAAATACCATTTCCAGGTCGGGAGAAATATATACCATATTTCGCAGCAATACTTTGAAGGTAGCGATGATCATCTGGATTTTTAAAATCGCTCTGAAGCGTGTTATGGTCCACGTAGCTCACTGAGAGCTCAGTTTGTACTCTATCAATCCCGATTGCTTCAAATTGAAGATAAGCCATTGTTCCAGTAGCATCTTGTGTGAGTGTTTGATCGATTTTTATAGCAATGTCAGATCCTCTTTCTAAAGTACCCTCAATCAGATGTTTTTCTATAATTTTCTCTGTTAATGTCTTTCCCATAATTTTTAACCGTTTTTTATCAATTTTCACATAAATTGAATGAGTCATTTTAAACTTTAAATCTTTCAATTTAAACTTAAAAATGTGCAAGATTTAGTAAATAAGAACTGTTATTAAACATTTCTCAATCAATTTCCCATCTTAAACCCCACTATCAAAATCGAATATTATTGAATAGCTAGTATGAAATTAGAAGAAAAAAATTTCTATTTTCTTGATAAGGAATCAATTTATCCATACACACATATTAATGTTATTTTTTTTTGTATAAACTATTGGTTTAAAACCAATACTGGAAGAATTACTTGTTGATATATTTGATAAGAAATGTGATTAAGAGCATTTACTACTTCGACTAAATGTAAAAGCTCCTCATTTTAATCCTATTTCTTATAATATTCAACATGAACATCATCCTAATATAATGTTTAACTTGCACATTAGGAGTTATTTATAGCGTTATTGTTGGAATAATTAATTTTTTATTCAATAATAATAAATATATTTTGTAGTCATTAGGATTCTTAGTATTTGATTAACTAATATAGGCTATAAAATTTTCGCTAATTGGAAAATAGGTTTGAATGTTATAATGATTTAAACAATTTTTATATATTTTATATAAATATCCATTATAAGAATATAAAATATAATCCATATATATTTCAAATTGGCTTAATGTTCTCAACCAATCATGAGTAAAAGTGGCTGAATTCAAAATTTGGGGATTAACAGGATTCGAAATATCTATAATATTGAGAACAATATCATATGAATTTACCGTAATAACATACAATAAATTCCCCCTTATTTGAAAATTAGAAATGTCATCCCATTCCTCTAACATCAAATTTTTAATAACTGTTGGATTTGCTGGTTTGCTAATATTTGCTATCCATATATTGTTATAACTTGAGAAATAAGCATAATCACCTATTATCTCAACTTCTCCAATATTTCCTCCAGATATAGAAGTTATTAATCCCGGATTACTTTTGTTCGAGATATCAATAATTGATAATCCTGCTCTTCCACTAGCAACATATACATAATTTTCTAATACCGTAAGGCCTCGAGCCCATCCGATAGAAGCAACTTTACAATGGGACACAATTTGGGGATGATATAAATCAGATACATTTACAATTGCAAGTCCCCCTCTCTGATTTGCAAGATAAGCATAATCATCAATAACTTCACATTGCCTTACAGGTTCATTAGTATGTAGATATGATATTAATTCTGGATTCTCTAAATTTGAAACATTGACTGTATATAATCCTGAAGGATGATATGCTGGGATAAAAACAATCTTATTCTGCACATACGGCGCCCCTAATGATCCATTCAAATCTAATTTTGAAATTGATATGGGTCTTATTGAATTACTTAAATTTAAGATGTGAAAATTTATCCCACCTGAATATAATAAATCATCTACTGTAGTAAATTCATCATAATACTCAGATTGTTTAAATTTATATGAAAAACTCTGATTATAAAACTCTGTTTTATTAATTGATGAAATTCCACTTTCAATACCGTTATTATAAAGCAAATAAATCTTATTTTCAGAAAAATATATATCTTTTATTGCCATTTTCAAATGAAAAAGAAGAGATGTCCCTGAAGATATTACCGGTAATTGTATTAATTCAATCCATTTATTATTGCCTATCACATAAAGGAAATCATCGGAAGCTTTTAAGGATACAATTGCGTTAGCGGGGTAAATCCCCATAGGGCGGTAAATCCAAAATTGAATCTCTAATATATTTTTATCAATAATTATTATGTAATAATCAAAAGACATTATTATTTGATTTTCGAATAAAGCAATATTTATAGGAGAAGTCTTGAAATATAGAGTGCTTATCTTAAATAATACATCAAAATCTTCTGTAGTTAGATTAAATTTACCAAAATAGAGTGTCTTCTCTTCTTCATCATCTATCACCAAAGCAACAAATATCTCATGATTTGAATATGCAAAGGATCTAATCTCCCCTGAAATTGGAATATATTTCGTTATTGTTGGATTAATAGGATTTGTAATATTAATGTTAACAAAACCAAAATCCTCACAAATTCCGTAAAGACTATTATTTAGTTTACAAATTTCTTTTACAATGTATTTCAGATGAAGAGATTGATAGATATATGGGCTAGAAACATTATCTATATTAACAATTTTTAAAGTTAAATCACTACATGTTAAATATAAATATCCACTTATCAATTCTAAGTCATATATTAGTGAATTTGTGTAAAGAATTTTGAATGATGATATTTCTTCTGATTCATCAACTGAGGTATATCCCAAACCTGATTCTGTAGAAAAAAATGCAACATTTTCAACGATTAGAATCTTAGGATTAATATTCTCATTTAGAATAGTTCCATTGTTATTTGTCAAAAGATAATAAGTTAACGGAATGAAAATTAAACTTAAAATCAAACAACATATCAATAAGAAAAATCCAAGTTTCTCTTTTTTATTCATTAAATTTCTTCCTCTCTAAAATTCTAATAGAAATTGAGATATTTAAAGATTATTAGAGTAAAATGAATTTGAGCTTTAAATCATTCATTTTAAACTTAAAAATTATTGGATATTTGGAACAAAAGAAGAAAAATATGACTATACATGTAGATTTATTAATTTGTAAAACTAAAATTACATTACTAATAAATTACTATACTGATAAATTAAAATTTTAGATACATCGTATTAATTCTAAAGGTGAAGATAATTACTCAAGTTAAAAATTCAGAAGAACCGGATAGAACTTATAGAGCTGAGCAATTAGTAAAGGAAACAAAAATTCTTAACATTGTTAGATTAGCTATAATGCTGGTAGACCTATTTGGTTTAGATGAACCATTTCAGAAAATTGGAAAATATGAGGGTGCAGAAATTGAACTGTACTTGAAAGAATTAGATGGATACATCACATTTACCTTAACTTCTGAAAGAACGAATTTTGAATGCCATGCTCAAAAGGCAAAAGCTCCGTTAGCCCAAATCACTATTAATGTTAAAGAAGAAAAGATTTTGCAGGTTTTAAGTAGTATTATTCGTTCAAAAAATAATATATTTGGATTGACTAAGCTTTTAAAATATTTAATTCCTGGAAAAGCAAGAATTAAAGGTTCTTATGTAGCTGCAATCAAATTGGTGCGTTGCTTAATGATTGGAAAGCACGATGTATATAGTCAGAGCACTTGAGGTGTAAAAAATGAATTTAAAAGATGATCCATTCCTGAATATCTCAAATTCTATAACCAATCCTTATATTGAAGATTGGCAAGCTTTGAATAAAAAAATTATTGGATATTATTGTACTTATATCCCTGAAGAATTATTACACGCCGCGGGAATTTTACCTTATAGAATTCGAGCCACTGGAAATAAAGATACAGAACTAGCAGATACATATATGGTTAGATTTACGTGTTCCTTTGTTAGGGCTACATTAGACTTAGCACTAAAAGGAGCATATAATTTCATGGATGGTTTTCTAATCTGTAATAGTTGCGACCATAGTAGAAGGATGTTTGAACTGTTCGACTTAAAAGTTTTTAATAAAGAAAATATTGATAAAAAAATTGATAGGTTTTATCTATCAATACCCCACATAATAACTGAAGAAGGATTCAATTGGTATTTAAAAGAAATTGAAGAATTACGCGAAGAACTCGAATCAGCATATAATTGTGAAATTTCAGGTGAAAAGTTAAATCACTCAATAGATATTTATATTCAAAATAGAGATTTATTGAGAGATCTTCATAAATTACAAATTCAAGAATTTCCTAAAATTACTGGAACTGAAGCTTTACAGATTTCTATGGCAAATGCTTCTGTACCTAAAGAAATTGCGAATAAAGAACTAAAGAGGATCTTAAAAGATTTGAAGAAGAAAGAAGAAATGGATGTTAGTTCAAAGAAACGAGTTATAGTCGTTGGAAGTGTTGTGGATAATATCGACTTCATTCAGCTCATTGAAAACTCAGGAGCATTTGTCGCATCAGATTTTATCTGTTTTGGGACGCGTAATTTTCATGATTCGATGGACTTTGATCATGGTGCAAATCCTCTTAAAAGTCTCACAAAAAGATTATACTACCGAATTTCGTGCCCAAGAATGATGGATGATCATGAAAATAGATTAAATTTTTTAAAAGCGGAAATCAAACACGCTAATATTGATGGCGTAATCTTACAAAGAATTAACAATTGCGATTTACACGGCTGTGACAACATGCTCTTCACTCATGAACTCAAGGAACTTGAAATACCTGTCTTGAATATTGACCGTGAATCGTATCAAGCAAACAATACTCGATTGCAAACAAGAATTGAAGCTTTTATAGAAATGATTAAATAGAAAAAGTATTAAAAAAAATTTGAATTTAGATTTATTCGATAAAGATTGGTGAATAATGACTCGAGCACATGAAATGAAGAATAGAATTATCCCTTACCAAATGTTATACGAAGCCATCTCTGGAACGCATAGTCTAGTTGAAAATATTTTACCCGATCATGGAATTCCTTCATTGAGAATGGGATTAAAACACATAAAATCAGTTATAAATGATTTTATATTAAAAGAAAAGGAAGGATTACCGGTAATAGGACATCATTTTGCATTTCCCACTGAATTCTTATACGCTTTTGATTGTGTACCTGTATGCGTTGAAGCAACATCATATCTACTTTCTGCATTACTACCTGATGGTTCAGAACCATATTATGATCTAATAACAAATTGGGGACATCCATTTCATACGTGCTCCTCACAAAAAGGAACAATGGGTATGACCTTAGATGATCTATTTCAGTTTGATGCGATAATTACTCCTACTGCCCCTTGCGATAATACTTATGCTTCTTATCCGTTTTTCCGTTATCATAAAAAAATTCCCGTAATTACTCCAGACCTACCATTTCTAAAAGAGGATAAGAGCTACCCATATCTTGGAGAACAAATTAAATTAGGTTTAGAAGAATTGGGAAGGGTGATTGGACAAGAACCAGATTATGACAAGCTAAGAAAAGCTATAGAAATTGAAAATCAAGTTTTTAGCATCCAGATGGAGATATTTGAGTTAAAAAAAGCATTACCTTGTCCCGTTGAAAACATGTTCAATGCTATGGCTGCCGCTGCTTCTATATACTTATCTGGGCGACCAGAAAAAATTACATTCTATGAAGAAATGCTTAGTGTGGCAAAACAAAGATATACACTAAAAGAACATCACGGGGGAGAAGAAAAAATTCGAAGTATATGGCCCTACATGATCATTTTTTTCGATTTGGCTCTATGCGAGTGGTTAGATCGTGAACTAGGGATGTCAATTTTATTTGATATATTCAATTATAACTTTGCAGAACCTATTGATACTACTTCAGATTTAGAGACAATGCTTTATGGCATGGCAATTAAGACCATGGAAGCACCAATGGTAAAGCAATCAGCAGAATTTTATTATTCTTTCATTGATGAGTGTGTTCAATTAGCAAAGGAATTCTCTGCGGATTGCTATGTTTTTACATCTCATATAGGATGTAAACAATTTGGAAGCGTACCTCAAATACTTAGGGAAGCTTTACGAGACGAAGTAGGAATCCCGATGCTTCTCATTGATTTAGATGTGGGAGACAAACGAATGACTTCTGGAAAAATCATTAAAGATAAGATAAAACTATTTGCTCAAACGCTTTTATGAGATTTAAAGTAAAAAAATTAATTAAGAATCATTAGATTTTATCGTTTTTTTTGCCTTCCTTCTATCCTTCCATTTCCATCCTGTAAAATCCTTTCCTCTCTTTTTAGAAGATTCTTCCAAAGCAATTAGAATTTTTTTCCTCGATCTCACTTTGAAATCTTTACCTGACTCAAATTCATAGCTATGTTTTGAAGTTTTCCCTTTAAAAATCAAGCTAAAGTATACAAATCTCGGCCCTAATATAACTCCTTGTCCAGTTGGTACTGCATACATTGATTCTCGTTTTGTGATTACAATAGAATCAAATTCAGACCATTTGATTCGAAAAGTAGGCTTATGAGGAACAACTATTTCAATAAAATCTCTATTTATCGTAAATCTCCTAGACTTTGAGAGCCCTTTCAAGTAACAACTTGCCCACACTATAAACCCTATGGTTAACGGCCAAATTATTACAATTGAAATAGTGCCGTATAGTCCGTATTCAAATATTATCGCAACCGTGACTAATATCATAAAAGCAACAAATATGGTAATGCAAATTAAGCTCCCATAAAGATCTTTCTTTAAATTTTCAACAATTTGAAACTCAACTGAATTATTTTCCTCAAACTGAAATCTACAATTGATGCAATATTTATTCTTAATAATGTTTAACTTACCACACTTCGGACAACTTTTTTGAGAACTCATTTAGCTCTTAAACCTCTCTTACGCAATTATTTGAATTTCAAAATATAGTAAATAAGTATAAGGATAATTACTTTTTAAGTGTTTAACAAATTTGTATGGTATTTAAAACCACGAAAAGTA
>Ga0114922_10006282_pt1 | contig 10929 bp, 5 predicted proteins | sample AartaG_FD_100975 | JGI IMG/M metagenome (GOLD analysis project Ga0114922, IMG submission 100975) | Deep subsurface microbial communities from Aarhus Bay to uncover new lineages of life (NeLLi) - Aarhus_00045 metaG | ecosystem: Environmental > Aquatic > Marine > Oceanic > Sediment | place: Aarhus...
CGGTTGCAACCGTTGTCGTTGTTTCGGCAGTGTCCTCCGCGGCGATCGGCTCTGATGGAATAGAAGGAGGCGCCTCGTTTTGTGCCAATATCCATACTTTGCTCATTTGTATTTTCCCTTCATAATTTCGTATATCACGTTTCGTATTGTGATAACCGCACCCCAGTCTCTGCTGTTGCAGACGGCAAAGGGGGCAGGCCAAATAGCAAATACTAACGATTTTTTAGTAATAATCAAATCTTTTTGCCCACTCGGCAAAATTGCTGCTTTTTATGGCCTGCCTTATCCGGCTCATTAACCTCTGATAAAACGTTATATTATGCAGCGAAACTAAGATTGGACCGAGCATTTCTCCTGAATTGAAGAAATGTCTTAAGCTTGCCCGGCTGAAGTTTCTGCAGCAGTAACAGTCGCAATCGGCTTCAATCGGTCTGGTATCTTTGATATGTACATTATTTCTCAGTCGCAAAGGGCCGTTACCGGTAAAAGCATAGGCGTTGCGGCCGTTTCGGGTCGGAAGCACGCAGTCGAACATATCCACACCCGCCCTTACCGCCGCGATAATATCAGCAGGCATTCCTACACCCATAAGGTAATGGGGTTTGTCATCAGGCAGAAGCTGCGCTGTATGAGCTACCGTTTGTATCATATTCTCATGTCCTTCACCCACACTTAAACCCCCGATAGCATATCCGTCGAAGTCGGCCCTGACAAGCTCTGATGCGCAATATGTTCGCAATTCGAGGTCTGTTCCGCCCTGGACTATCCCGAAAAGTAATTGGTTGGTATTGTTATGTGCCTCTTTAGAGCGGTTTGCCCAAAGAATGGTTCTTTCGACCGCTTGTTGTAGCTTTGGCCTGTCAATGGGAAACTGAGTGCACTCATCGAAGCACATTATTATATCGGCGCCTAACCGGTTTTGGATTTCCGTGGCGATTTCGGCGTTCAGATATACTTTGGCACCGTCTATATGGCTGGCGAATTCAACGCCGTCCTCATCGATTTTAGTCAGTGAGCTTAGAGAAAACACCTGGTAGCCTCCGCTGTCGGTTAGTATCGGCCTGTCCCAGGCCATGAATTTATGCAGTCCACCGAGTTGTTCGACTGTCTCGACACCGGGCCTAAGCATCAAATGGTACGCATTGGCCAGGATAAATTGAGAGTTGGTTTCTTTGAGTTGCTGCGGTGTGATACCTTTTACTGCTCCGGCCGTCCCCACTGGCATAAAAACAGGAGTTTCAACCGTTCCGTGCGTGGTCTTTAATAAACCAAGCCTGGCCGACGAGTTGGAATCTGTATGGAGAACCTGGAAGTGCGTCATATCAATAAATACTAACAACCTTGGAGTTCGGATAATAATGGGAAAGTATTTTCTTTGCTTTTTTGCCTTTTCTTGCCATTCCCTGGGCGCCGCATTGGCACATTCCGACGCCGTGCCCCCAGCCTCGGCCGGATGAAAATTCCCATTTATCACCTCGTTTTACTATTTGGCAGACGGCGCTTTGTAATTTTCGTCCCGTTGGGTCGATTGCCAGGCGAAAGTCCTCTGCTCTTAGAAAATCACTTTTTCCGTTTGAGCCGTGGAGCTTGATTTTTGTCAGCCGGGTGAAATCTTCATAATTACTTGGTTCCACCGGCTCGATATTCGTAATTTCCCCGAGATGCTTTAGATTCGGATACCTTTTTAATAACCTTCCGACAACATAAGCGTTATCGAATTCAATCACGGGCCAGAAGAACAGGTTCTGTTTGGCAACATTCCTGCAATAAGGGCATGGCACACCGATTAGCGGCTCAAAAGAATCACCGAATACGTTTATGCTGTTTTCAGTATGACCGCCGCAGATTGAGCTGTAGTAAGTTGGAAAGATTTCTTCCCTGCCCTCGGTTTGTTTGCAAACCAGCACCTGGCCTCTTGTCTGGTTGACGCTGTTCCAAATCTCGGTGGACTCCGCCCGAACGCCGCGGTAAACCTGATGTGCCGCTGTTTTTTTCATGTCCCATTTGCGATTTTCACCGAATCGTTTTTTGATGTATAAACAATAGGTTCTCGCGGCGATTGTCTGGGCCTTGAGGGCCTCCGGCTCCCAATATGGGGACATTTCGGCACCAATGACGCCGGCTAAATAAGCCTCAATTGGAACCAGATTAACAACGTCAAAAGAACCACTTTCCGGATTGTTCAACAGCTTTAAATTACCTCGGTAATATTGACCGTTCAAATTCAAGATATACGGCTCATCCGGGTAAACAATTACCTCATCATTCATAAAGGTCCTGCCCCCGATGCTGATTTGGCCGTTGACCAGTTGGATGCCCATAGGTGCACCGACTTTGTCGAAGTGTGCCGTTGGAAGCTGTGTTTGCAGGTTTGGGTCGTCGGTAATACTGAATGAAGATTCGATTTTGAGTGTGCAGGCTCCGATATCATCGAGCAGCAGTACCCTTACCCAAAACTGTGGATCGATATCCATCTGGAGTGTTGGTGTTGGGACCTGCCGCCTCTTGCAGCCGCCCAGAATTACCAGAAGCAGAAGGACTGCTATTTTGCCGTTATAGATTCGAATATACTTTTTATCTGAGTCCGTCCCCGGAACATTTTCGATAGAGTTTGCTGTCAGTTGGATGGTCGTGGACAATGTCAATTTCCCTGATAAATTCACGGGTCCTGATTTGTGGCGTGCTGCAAAAATATAATCAATAGATAATATGGGTGTCCGCCACGGGCGACAATTCCAACAGACCTGTCACGGCCCCGCCCCAGGCCATGTCAATAACCTTCCGATTAATCCAGGTTTCGCAGTGATAATCCAAGGCTTACCAGCGATTTTTTGATTTCATTCAGGCTTGTTACGCCGAAGTTTTTACAGCCCAGAAGCTCTGCCTCTGTTTTATGCGTCAATTCGCCGATTGAGCGAAGGTTGAGCTTTTGAAGGCACTTTCGAGCGCGCACCGACAATTGGAGGTCATCGATCGCTTTATTCCTTAGGCCTTCATCCTCATTTGCGATAACAGCACTGTCGGGGATTTCTGCCGAAGGAAGCTGCTTTTCCTCCAGAGACATCCCAAGATTCAGGCCTTTCGGCTCGAGAATGGTTTTGATTTCTCTAAGAGACGTTTCACCGAAGTTCTTATAAGATAAAAGCTCCGCTTCACTGATATTAAGAAGGTCGCCGAGTGTCTCGATTTTCATCTTTCTCAGGCAGTTTCTGCTTCGTACCGAAAGTTCGAAATCAGATATCGGTGTTTCGAGAATCTGGCTTTTGCGGGACTTCTTCTTTTCTTTTTCCTCGTCATAAAACATCGTTTTTGAGCTTTCGATGTCTTTACTGAACAGGAGTGCTCTTTTGTGATTCGGATGGGCCTCAAGGACCATATCGACGCATTTCGCTGCTTTGTCGTACTGGCCGTTGTCTTCGTAAAGTACGGCTAAATTCAGCAGGGCATTTACATGGACCGGCGAGCTTGATGCAATTTGCCTGTAATAATCGATAGCTGTCTGTTCATCACCGGACAAATCACAGCGAAAAGCCAGATGAAAAAGGGCTCTTTGATGGTTGGGAGAAAGCTCAAGGGCCTTTTGATAATTCTCCATTGCCTCTTCATAGAGCCCCTGTGCTTCCTGAAGATGGGCGAGCTGGTAGTGGTATTCGGCACTTACGTTCTCGAAGTTTTTGCAGGCCTTGAGTTCTTTAGCTCCGGCCTCGAAATCCCCCGCGTGACGATATGTCGAGGTTTTTTCCATGCTTATATTCATTTTGTCGGCGTCATATTCGAGACTTTTTTGCAGGTTTTCAATGGCCTTCTCGAATTCCCCTGCCCGGCGAAGCGCATAGGCCAGGTATATGAATTTCTCTTTACAGTCCTGGGCCTTTTGCAGTCTCTCGATTGCATCTGCGTTTCTGCCTAAGATATAAAGACCTATCCCGGCCGCCAGACGGGCCTTTTGTCCGTTGTTGTCCATATGTGGTTCTACCTGTTCACCGAATTTTAACAGGTTGGCCTCGCCGCGGTGGACACGCTCTGACAGCGTCTTAATTTCCTCCATTGAAGGCAAATTCTCGGCAAATAAGTCGATTTCCGGTTCTGTAATTTGTTCCATTGAAGCTTCTCCCGCAATAATCTTTTATTTAGCGTATAACGGTCAATATCTTACTTCCTGTGCTCGCAGCAATCAACATCTTACCTGCTGCTATTACGTAAAGTTTGACCATTATAAGCATAAAAGCAGCATTTGCAACAATTTTTTTACCCTGTTAGCCCCCGGCATTTCCGGGGGTTGTCATTCCTGAGAAGCATGTGTCCATTGCCGGGGGTTGCTTGTCCCGCAATTATTGAGTGCTAACTCACGTCTAATTAGTGCCGGGTCATTCCTGAGAAGCATGTGTCCATTGCCGGGGGTTGCTTGTCCCGCAATTATTGAGTCCTAACTCACGTCTAATTAGTGCGGGGTCATTCCTGAGAAACTCGTCCCTTAGCGAAAGCGGGTATGGCAAGCTCAGACCAAATAATCAATTTATCCCCAAGGGGCCCCCAAGGGATCATCACTCATCATTAATCATTTATCATATTTCTACCTGCTGCTTTTTTTGGCCCGTTAGAGGGCTGTCCTCTGCTTCAGCCATTGGTTGCTATGTATATCTATGCGGATTTAAGACGAAAAGAGGCTCTTTGGCTTACGGTATCAGACCAATTGCGTTTAATTACTGCGCTTCTTGTGCTTGTTTAAAAAGGGTGGCAGCCTCAAGCGCAGCTTGGGGATGGTTCGTTGTCCCTTGGAGACGCCTTGCGGCGCTCTTTATGTAAGGCGCAACTTTTAGTCACAATTGGTATAAGCCAAAGATAACGCCGGAGAAGTGTTTTTTCCCGTCTCCGCAGGGCAAAAGATATGATTCGGATAATTTCAGCCGGGACTTGAGAAATGCTAATAAAAAAGCAGGTTTACAATGGAGTTGTCTGGATTTTAGGCATACTTTTGGATCTCAGCTTGCAATGGCCGGTGTTTCATTGTATAAAATATCTACATTGATGGGAAATTCACCTGAGATATGCCGGAGACATTATGCAGCTTTGATTCCTGAAACGATGGCTGATAGTGTAGAGTTTGAAAACAAGGAAGTAATTAAGATTGCTTAGAACCCATTTCATGATCTAAAACTTGTCTTCGCATGATTTAAGAGGGAAAGCAAGATTTATCTGTCAAAGATGGCTTGCAATGATAAGTTTGAGGCTGGGAATATGGAGATTTATTGTTGCTTTGACTGAGGATCATGTTAATTATGAGCAATGTCACGAAGTGAATAGATAAATGATAACAGACAGGTATGAATGAGGGATAATAGTGTGAAGATCGCAAAACTTATAATAAAAAATTTTCGGTGTTTTGGTGATGACCGGTGGGTGTGGATTCCTAAAACAGATCTTAACTTGATAATTGGGCCTAATGGTTCAGGTAAAACAGCATTGATTGACGCGATAGATATTGTTCTCAATTCAGAAAGTCGAAGTAACAGAGCATTGATAAGTGAATATGATTTTCCATTTTGTGATACAGACAAAATGATTGAGATAGAAATAATTTTAACTGAGTTGGGAACCGATTTTTCCAAGTTTGATTCTGCTATCGAATTTTATGATGAAAAAACAAATGAATTAACAACAGAACTTGATGATGAAGACGAGTCTGGTAAAAAAGCAATTAGAATCAGATTTGAGGCTTATCTTAACCAAGATGAAGGTGAAATTGATAGGCGATGGATTTTACCTAAGTTTCAAGAAACAGAATATGACGATGCGAAAGAATTAGAGAAAAAACAACATGAATCAATTGGATATTGTAGAATTAATCCAGCAATTTCAGCAGGTGCTTTTACGCTAAATCAATACTCTGCATTGGGGCGACAACTAAGAAAATTGAAATATCGTCTTGGTAAACTACCAGACAATTTGAAGCTCGACTATAAACTTCCAATATGTAATTTTCAAAATAAATCCCTCTGTGATGAATGTGAGCATAAAGAAAAATGTAAGCCTAATCCAGAAGAGTCGACAGAGGAAAAAACGATAGGCGAATATTTTGGAAAGATTATTTCTGATGCAGAAAGCATGCTGGGCGAAGATAGCTGGAAAAATATGAAGAGTGGTCTTGGCCCTCGATATGGGGGACTAAAATCAAGCCTTGCTGCGATTACGTTAGGATTATCTCCACAAATTAGTGAAAAGCAGTCGTTTATACCTTTTGAAAAACTTTCAGCCGGTGAAAAGTATGCGTTATCTTTTGCTCTTGCTATTACACAAATTCCGAATGCTTCACTTCCTATCGTTGTGATGGAAGAACCGGAAACAGCATTATACCCAGGGGCTATCAGTCAGATGATGTCAAAAATACAAAGTCTTTCTTCTCATAAAATTCCACAGGTTATAATATCAAGTCATGCAGAAGCTGTAGTGCGATGTTTTGCAATTGAGCATATATTTGTTATGGGTTCCGACAAAAAGATTAATGCTTTAGATAAATGTTTGGCTACTGGTATTAAGAGGATTAATTTTGAATATCTTATTATGCCTGGAAGGACTAGTGCTTTATTTGCAGAAAAAATAATAATTACTGAGGGAGCTATGGATGCTATTGTTTCTGGGGAATTAGATCGTCTTGCAGGAATAATCTCATCATCTGGTACAAAGATGGAATCTTTTGCTGAAAAAAAATGGTGTTTTTTTGATGCTGGTGCAGCAACAAATGTCAAAGACAAAGCTGATGCTCTCAAGCAACTAGACAAGAAAATTGTTCTATTGTTTGATGGCGATAGTACCGGCAAAAAGTTAGCCGAAGGTACTAAAAATGATTATCCTACGTTTATATATAAACACTCAACAGAAACTGAACCGATTTTAGAATTAGCATTGCTTTATGGTTTAGATGAAGTAAACCAAACTAATGCAATAAGAAATTTTCATAGCTTTATACAATGTGAATCATGTAGTGCATATCAATCTAGGATAAATAACTGTCTCAATAAGAACGGGTGTCCTTTGCCGAAATCAATCAGTAAGAGCGAATTAAAAGCTAATTTGGCTTATTCTTGTCTTAACGAATATAAAGCAATAAAAACTTTTCCGCCTGCATTTAAACTTTTATTAGAAAAAATCGATTCTGCTCAAAAGGGTACAGTTATTGAACTTGAAATAGAAAAGGTGAGTTGATTGGGATCTTCAAGGGAAGACATCTTAAAATCACTTGAAAAGGTTCGTCTGTTTGAAGGCGAACCGGGAGTCGGAAAAACATGGTTTGGTTGCCAACTGGCAAAAGATGGATTAGATAATCCACAAGGAATTGTCCGTCCACATCAAAAAATCCTTTTTTTAACATTTGCACGAAACGCTGTGGCACGTATTCGACAGGTATTTTCAGAACAGAACAAACTCGATAGCGCAAATAAAAAGAAAATAGACAAACGTTTGAAAGTTGATACATTTGCGGGTTTTTTCTGGTGGCTTGTTTCTTCTTATGGCAGATATACTAAAGATGGAACAGATAAAAGACCTTGGCTTATAGGTTCAAGGGAAGTTGAAAATATAATTATTCCGGAAGGCTATGAAGGTTTTATATTTGATAAACTTGAATCAAGAGCCTATGAGACAATTAAGCTTCTTGTGATTCGTAAACTTATAAGCGAATTATATCCATTGGTTATTATCGATGAATTTCAGGACGTCCACCATAGCTTATTTAATATTATTGTAGAATTAGCCAAACAGTCCCGTATAGTACTGTTGCGAGGGCCGGGGCAATGTATTTACCGAAACCTAAAAAGCTTTGATCCCGATGAGATTCTAGAAAGATGTAAAAGTGAATTAGAACTAGAAATATATAAATTGGAACCTGCAGGCGATGACAAACAAAGATATATACCTGAAATAAGAAAATTAGTCGATAATTATAAAAATGGGTATCAGTTAAATCTTAAGGATAATTTCCCAGTTAAGTTAAGACTTGTTCCAATGAAAAATACGAAGGGCAACTACAATTCGTTAGATACTTTTGCTGCACTGGAAATTAGAGATATTTATCGTTATCTAAGAAGCTTTGATGATAAGCCAATAGTTGCAGTATTAGCAAATACTAATCTTGCGGTTTCAGAAATACACAGAAGAGTCACAACCGGAAACGATACTTATAAACTAAAAAAAAGAAGTACCTCTTTGTATTTCAAAGATGAACTATTTTTGCAGTATGGCAGATTGATTTTAAGTTTATTACCACTATTCTGGATAGCAAAGAAAAGAGAAAAAAGCATAAATATAGATATTGTTTTACAGTCTCTCATTCTTTTATTTCAAGAAAAAGCTTCAAAAGAAAACTATACACCTGAAACATGGAAACCTTTAGTGCAGAAATTGATTTCACTTTCCAAAGGCTTTCAAAAGTCAAGAAAAACGCTTACATGGCAGGAAGAACTGAAATCCAAAATCGATAAAATCAATGATTGGCTCCGAAAAACAAAAGATAAACTTAAAGAGGAAATAACATTAGAAGCCTCTACGCCGTTCGACAAGGATGAAAAGCCTCTACTTGATATCCTGTCTAGTGAATTTGTTAATTCAATTGAGTACTCCATAGATATTTCGGGAAATATAGATGTTGATAAAGCAAAGAAGCAATTTGAGTTGATTGTCCAAAAAAAAATAATTTTTGAGAAATTGGGTGTCCAAAAGAATGTGCAGGTAATGACTATTCATAAATCAAAAGGCAGGGAATTTGATGGGGTTGTCCTTGTTTTTGAGAGTAACTTTAGTGTTTGGAAAGACAAAGATCCTCAAAAAGAAAAGGAAATAAAAGAATTGTATAACGTTGCAATTTCACGAGCAAGAAAAGCCATCAGCATAGTAGCTTTCGAAAATGCCATTGGTGAAGCATCCAAACCAGTGAAAAAGCTTTTGGAAATCTCAAGGAATCCAGCTTAATCTTTCTATGGCTAACTTACAAAACCTTCGCCACCACATTTAAAACACTTAGGCCAGATTTAGTTCGCCAAAGAATTTTAAGGTGGTTGAAGAATACAATCGGAGAAAAAGACAAGGTAATATCTTATAATATTTAAAATAAAACTACCCCGGAAAAGGACTCGCGATCACAAAACCGGGGCAGTAAACATGGAAGTCTTTAATAAATTATTGTTTTTGGCTGGTTGCTACTTTGTGGCAATCAGCCTTTCTTTTTCTTAGGCAATCACCTCCTTTGTTAGATACCTAATTGATCCGTTTTTACCTTCACCAGGACATAGACGGGTAAGCGGAGCGCAATGGCGGCTGTATGCGTTAAGATGGGTGAAAATACACAAAATTTCAGCAAAAAATGCTCAAAAACCATCAAAATCAACCACAAATTTACTCCTTTTGAGTGTCTTTTACTCCAATGGGTTTGTCTTTTCTATGCCTTTCAACTTTTAACTTTTCACTTTACACTTTTCACTTTTCACTTGTTTGTAGCGCGCACAAAACGCTGGTAATTTCCGACAAATTTCAATTTTTCTAAAATTTTTTTTATCCCTTTATACATAAGCACCTAGCAAAATTTAACCTTTACAAACCCCCCTGTATTTCGTATCAATCGTGCAGGTACGTCTAATTATAGAGGCAGGCATTTTTTCTGCCTGCCCCCTTGCCTAGAATGCCATGCATTCTAAGGGGGACCTCTAAGGAGTTGTTTTGAATTTGAGTCATTTGTATTTTGAGATTGTTTAGGATTTAGATATTAGGATTTCGAGTTTGAAAATGTCAGATATGCAGTTAAATAATCAAAAAGGAAGTGAAATCAATGAAAAAACTACAAAAAGTGCTACCACTTTTTTTAGAAACAAACCCAATTTATCTGAGGATAAATCTGGTGCAAAGCATTTTTCTACAAGGATTTACGAAAGATTTCACACGCTTGTCGGGCGAAAAAACAAACCCAATCAAACCCAATACAAACCCAAAACGAACCCAATTGCCGAAAGGCCAAAAATGAACCTAAGTGTCTATTTCAGAAGTGAATATAAAAAATTATCCCACTGGCCGGTCACAAAAACAAAGCCAATTCAAACCCAAAACAAAGCCAATACAAAGCATGCCCTGAGCGTAGTCGAATGGGCCAATAAATTGAAGGAGACTAACAATTGCTTATCTACAAAGGGAAATGTTATGTTATTTCAGCTTTATCAGCACAGCCCAGTCTTTATCAGCTTCCGCAGGCGCCCGGCCAATGGCGACCAAGCCGGGGCCCGTTATTTCCTTTATACTACCGTTTTGCAGCTTGCCGCCGGTCCGAGGATTATACCATTTTACACTGAAACTGCTCCTATAATTGCCAAGGTCGAGTTTTGTTGTACCGCCGGACGGCAGGTATATGGCATAGATTCGCCCGGGCTCGGTAAAGCAGTAATCATCCTTGGCGGAAGTCAGCTCATCGTGGTGGGTCATTTGAGTAAAGGGCAGGTTCTTGCGGAAAAATTCCAGCGCGTATTGCGTCATTTCCCACATATGCTCCCTGCTGCGCCAATCTTCACAATTGAGGTCATTGTGGGCGAACTTATAGCCGAAGTACCATTCGACGCCGGCTCCGCCGGCCATAAGGTTGCCCCACAGATGTTTCTTGCGTACTTCATCATGCTCGTAGTCGTCCTTGTCCGGCTTGACGCCGGTATGGGCCGGGCCGATTTCATCTATACAGACAAACCATTGCCGGCCAGCAGAAGCCGAACGGTCGAGCCACGTAAGTGTCTGGTTGTGGGTGTCGTTGGTTTGCAGAGAAGGCCCGTCAAAATATTTATACCCCATCAGCGGCGTGTAAATCTCATCATACCTGCCCGGAAATGTATGGCAGACAATCGGATGGTCGTAGGGGTCAAGCTCTTTGATATATTGGCAAAAGTCTCTTCGCTGAGCAAA
>Ga0114922_10006283_pt1 | contig 10929 bp, 10 predicted proteins | sample AartaG_FD_100975 | JGI IMG/M metagenome (GOLD analysis project Ga0114922, IMG submission 100975) | Deep subsurface microbial communities from Aarhus Bay to uncover new lineages of life (NeLLi) - Aarhus_00045 metaG | ecosystem: Environmental > Aquatic > Marine > Oceanic > Sediment | place...
GAACAGCTCCTCGATCCGCTCCGGAAGGCTGAGGCGGATATTGCTGTTCTGGTGGCCCTGGACCGTGGTAAGGCGCAGCTTATGCTTGTGTACGTAAATCTGCCCCTCCTCGGCGGTTCGGGTCAAAAGCAGGTTGAGGTTCATCGGGGCGTCGAAAGTCAGCCTCCAGTAGTGCTCGAAAACCCGGTCGTTCACGGCACGGTCGCGGATCAGGTAGCGCCACTTGGCCTCGCTCCCACCCGCTTGGGTATATAGGTGGTAGATACCCTCCGAATGGGGATCGGCCTCGAGCAGGTAGCTGTAGAGCGGGCCTTTGAGAGTGGATCTGCCGCCGCTGTTAATCCGCAGAGGTTCCGGCAAAAGATAACCGGCGTCGCAGAGGTATTTTTCACCGGCCAGCCGCACCAGAACTGCACAGTGGATGTTGGGTCCGTAGCGCATATCACCCAGCACGCGATAGCAATCAAAGCCGCAGAAACCGAGCAATGCCGCCAGAGTCTGGGTCAGGGAGAAACAGGTGCCGCCGAGCCTGTCCGTTAAAAATCCTTCGATTACCTCCGCGGGATTACGAAAGCTGGAAGATTTCCGGAGGCCGGCCTGGTGATAGTTTATGATTTTGGATATGTTCTCGTAGGGCAGTTGCCCGAAAGCCTGGAACAGCTTTTTCAAGGATACCGGATCGGGTGAAATCCCGGGATCCAGTTTGAACCGGCTGAGAAAAGCTGCTGCTGCCCGTTGGAACCTCGGGGTTATACTTTCTAACACTTAATTTCCCTGGGGCAAAGGTGTAAAATGAAGTTTATCCTGCAATGTTGAACAACAGTCCGGCAAAGTAAGCCCCGGCCAGGGTATATGCCAGAAAAACGGCCAGAAAGCGCAGGCCGTAGCCCTCGCGAAAGGCATACATGGCCGGCAGTTTGGTTGCCGGTCCGGAAATGAAAAAAGCCAGGATCGCACCGTGGCTCATACCTAGCTCGTACAGGGCCCGCATGATCGGGATCGAGGCTCCTCCGCACTGGTAAAACGGTATGCCCAGGACCATGGCTACCAGAATGGAAGCCTGTCCCTTATCACCCAGCGTCGAGTTGATGAACTGGGGTGATACCAGGGCCTTGATCGCCGCGCTTAACAGCAGGCTGATGCTGAATATCTTGACAATGAACCGTCCTTGCTTCCAGCATGCCCGGGCGAAGCTGCGTTTTTCCGCAGCGCCGCCGTGCCGGCCGGTAACCCCGGACAGATCTGCAGGGGGCTTTAACGGTAAATAGCGGCTGAATCTCCGATACAGAAGCCCGGCCCCGAATCCAAGGACAAACGCGGCTGCCACCCTGGCTGCGGCTATCTGCCAGCCCAGAGCACCGTAAGTCAGAAGAAACAGATTGGGATCGATAAGGGGGCAGGCGAAAAGAAAGGCTACCGCCACTGCCGGCGGCAGTCCTGCTGCAATCAGGCTGGCGGACATGGGTACGGCCAGGTATACCGAAAGGGGGGCAGCCATTCCGGCTACTGCGGCCGCCAGGATGTTTATCGTCCGGTTGGAACGCAGCGCTCTCAGGCGAGAGAGCCGGTGCACTTGAGGCTGAAGAGCCGCTACCAGCACGATTCCCAGAATCAGATAAATGTAGAGATCGGAAACAAACTGCCAGAAATTGACAAGTATCCGGTAAGTATATGTTCGGTCGAACGACTTGACGATTTCGATCCAGAGATCCACTGCCATTTTTCTCCTTGCTTGCGTGTTTGAACAACTTTATATCCTATTGACTTTCCGGTCAAGCCTGAAGAGAAAACTCATCTGTCGATTAGCGAAGGAATTTAGCAAGCTAATAGGTTTACAGTCCCCCCGGGGTGATTTATATTCCTCTGGTTTTTAAAGCAACGGATCATCCTGCTGAGAGATTAAATTTTTTCTAAACCCATCTGCTGGATGGCTTGAAAATTGATCAAAAATGTCCTGTTCGACATCGGTTCGGTGCTGGTAGTAGGCGACCCGGAGGCTACAGCGAGGGAGTTTGCTCTGTACAGTAATAAACCAAAGGAGCGGTTCAGCACCGAGCATGTGTTCCTGTCCGATATTCAGCCCGCTTTCGAGCGGGGCGAGATTTCCGCCGAGCAATACTACCAGGCCTTTGTGAGTGTCAGCGGTTGCCGTGTCTCGTTTCGCCATTTTGCCGTCATCTGGGCCAAACATTTCGTGGAGATTCCGCCGATGATCCGGCTGGGGCAAAGGCTCGCCCGCAATCTCAAAGTCTTTTTTCTTTCCAATACCAACCCTTTGCACATACCCGCCCTGTACAAGCTTTTTCCCAGCCTGCTGTTTTTTCACGACCAGGCGATATCCTACCAACTGGGAGCACTCAAACCGGATCGTGCTTTCTACGAGCGGGCGCTCGAGAAATTCGGTATCAAACCCCGGGAGTGCCTGTTTGTGGATGACCTGGCGGGTAATGTGGACGCGGCCCGGGATTTTGGCATGCGTTCGATACATCACCTGGACCCGGCAAACACCGCCTCGAGCATCTATGCCGAACTCAAGGAGTCCGGTGTCCGGTTGGAGCAGGCCTGATATTTCCGCACTCGGGGTCACAAGCAGCCGCGATCATACACCTTGCCACACCCAGTCATAGCATTTATATTAATTAGTTTACCATTGGCGTATAAATAATTGCATAATGGGATAGGTTTTCAACGGGATTTCCAAAAACAGACCGTATAAGACTTTTCCCCTGAAAAAAATCTTCTCCGGGGAAAATTGAAATTTTTCATCCCTCACGAGACATGGTTAAATCACCAGGGAGTTCAAGTGTCGGAGAAAGTTCAGGAACATATCTCGGGTTTGTCTGACAGGCTGGAGAAACTCCGAGGTTATCTTTGACCTGGAGGGTAAGCTTGACCGGCTGGAGAAGCTGGAAGCCGTGATGGCGACGCCGGATTTCTGGGAGGACCAGGAACAGGCCCGCCGGGTGATCGATGAGGCCAACCAGATCAAGCGATGGACCGAGCCGTTGAACGGTTTCGGCGGCCGTCTGAAAGACCTGGCGGAATTGTGTGAGTTGGCCCAGGATGAGGAGCAGGAACTGGTGGCAGAGATCACCTCCGATGCCGCGGCGATTGAACAGGAGCTGAGCGAGCTCGAACTGCTGCAGATGCTCTCCGGCAAAGATGACCCGCGCGATGCGATCCTGACCATCCATCCCGGTGCGGGAGGAACCGAGAGCCAGGACTGGGCCCAGATGCTGGTTCGAATGTATTCCCGCTGGACCGAGGCCCACGGTTACAAAAGCAACCTCCTGGACCTTCAGCCCGGCGAAGAAGCCGGTATCAAGAGTATCACCATCGAAGTGCAGGGCCGGTACGCCTATGGCTATTTGAAAGCCGAAAAGGGCGTACACCGCCTGGTGCGAATCAGCCCGTTCGATGCCAACAAACGGCGGCACACCTCTTTCGCCTCGGTTTTTGTCTTTCCCCAGGTGGACAATAACCTCGAGGTGGAAATCGTTGAAAAGGACCTGCGGATCGATACTTTCCGGGCCAGCGGAGCCGGCGGCCAGCATGTCAACAAGACCGACTCGGCCGTGCGGATAACCCATATACCTACCAGAATTGTGGTCCAGTGCCAGAACGAACGGAGCCAGTTCCGCAACAAGGATAACGCGATGAAAATCCTGCGGGCCCGGCTCTACGAACATAAGCTGGAAGTCGAACACGCCGAACGTAAGGCCCTCGAAGCCGAAAAGAAAGAGATCGCCTGGGGAAGCCAGATCCGCAGCTATGTACTTCACCCCTATAACATGGTGAAGGATCACCGGACCGGGTTTGAGCGCAGCGATTCCCAAGCCGTGCTCGAGGGCGATCTGGATGGTTTCATCGAGGCTTATCTCAAACAGCTCGGCGACCAGAGTTAACCAACGATATGTTTGGTCTTTAACGGGTAAGAACCGGTTTGGAAGTCCCATTACCAGGAGTAGGGGCAGGCAGATCGCCCCTGTAAAGGATAGCGGAAGGCGGAAGTTTCCTTACCGGAATATTGATAATAGTCCGTTTATTAAAATGGAGCGGTGCTTGGAAGACAGACATGAGCTGATAAAAATCAGGCTGGAAAAGCTTGAGCGCTTGAGATCGATGGGTATAAATCCTTACCCTTATGGGTTCGAGGTTACCATATCAGCACCGGAAGCCATCGAAAGCCATAAGGACAGTGAAGACCCCGAGAAAGGAGATCGTCACGGATTGGCCGGCCGGATCGATTCGATCCGGAGCAAGGGCAAGGTGACTTTCGCACACCTGGATGACGGGGATGGAAAAATCCAGGTCTACCTTCGGCGGGACCAGTTGGGCGAAGAGGCTTATGAGGTAGTCAAGCTTCTCGACATCGGTGATTTTATCGGAGTAAAAGGGTATCTCTTTCGAACGCACGTCGGAGAGATTACCATGTACGCCGAGTCCCTGACTCTGCTGGCCAAGAGTATCCGCCAGTTGCCGATTGTCAAAGAAAAAGTTGTCGAGAATCGGAAAGTGGTTTATGATAAAGTAGAGGATAAACAACTGCGCTACCGTCAGCGCTATGTGAACCTGGTTGAACCCGGAGGTGAAAAAACTCTTCCGTACGCGGGCGAAAATTATCGCGAATGTGCGCAATTTCCTGGAGAAGCGCGGTTTCCTTGAAGTGGAAACCCCGGTGCTGCAGCCCATCTACGGTGGGGCGACGGCCAGCCCGTTTACCACGCATCACAAAGCTCTGAATATCCGACTGTTCCTGCGGATATCCAACGAGCTCTATCTCAAGCGTCTGATAATCGGGGGGCTGAACCGGGTTTATGAGTTCTCCAAAGATTTCCGCAACGAGGGCCTGGATCGCAAACACAATCCCGAGTTCACCATGCTCGAGTTCTACCAGGCCTATGCCGATTATTATCAAATGATGGACCTGGTAGAGGAATTGATCAGCGAAGCGGCCCGCGAGGTTCTGGGAGGCGATAACAGCCGGTGCAAGTGGATGGGGCAGCAGATAGATTTCACCACCCCCTGGCCGCGCCGGCCGATGTTGGAGGTTTTGAGCGAGGCTGTGGGGGAACGGTTGATTCCTGGGGCGCTGGACAGAGAACGTCTGGCCGGCCTGTGCGCCCGGCACGGGATCGAGACCACTCCCGCTATGGGCACAGGCAAGCTGATAGATCAACTGTTCAGCGAGTTGGTGGAGCCGAAGTTAATCGACCCCACATTCGTGATCGATTACCCGGTCGAAAACTCCCCGCTGGCCAAGCGCCACCGGGAAACTCCCGAGCTGACCGAGCGTTTCGAGCTTATTGTGAGTGGGATGGAACTGGTCAACGCCTTTTCGGAATTGAATGACCCGCTGGATCAGCGCAGCCGGTTCGAAGCCCAGATGCAACTGCGCGATGCCGGCGATGAAGAGGCTCAGGTGCTGGACGAGGACTTTTTAAGGGCTATGGAGTACGGTATGCCGCCTGCCGGTGGGGTGGGAATTGGTATCGACCGGCTGGTGATGCTGCTGACCGACTCGGGTTCGATCAAGGACGTAATCTTTTTTCCCCAAATGAGGCCGGAATAACCCCATGCGGGTCGATTTTTTTATTGGTTTAAGGTATTTGACTTCCCGGCGCAGCTCGTTGCTGTCAATGTTCACCTTGATCAGTATCTGCGGCGTATTTGTCGGGGTGATGGCCCTGATCGTGATCCTGGCGGTGCTTAACGGGTTCCATGAAGACTTGAAAGCCAAAATCCTGGGCACAATGCCGCATGTCAGCATCCTGACTTACAATGGAGAGCCGATTGAGCAATACGATTCCTTGATTGCCCGGATCGAAAAGCTGCCGGAGGTCGCATCCTCCGCGCCGCTGATTTACTCCGAGGGGATGCTGGTCTCCGACGGCCAAAATAATATCGGGGCAATCTTACGGGGAATCGATCCCGAACGCGAAAACCGGATCACCGAGATCGGCAGCCATATTTTCAGCGGAAGTTTAACTTTTGACGACGTTCCTCTGGAGGGAGAGATTGCCTATCCCGGCATGGTGATAGGCAGCTATATGGCCCAGGTGTTGCGTGTCGGCGTTGGCGATGTGGTAACTGCCTGGGCTCCCCGCGGGGTGAAAATCACCCCTTTCGGACTCTCAGCCCCCTGGCGAAAATTCCGGGTGTTGGGTATTTTCGAAACCGGCCTTTACGATGTCGATGCCAAGTTCGCTTATCTGAACCTGGAAGAAGCTCAGTCTTTTTTCGGCATGAAAAATGCCGTTAGTCATATTGAAATTCGGCTGGTGGATGTGGAACGCGCCCACGAGTTACGAGAGCAGGTGGTGGAGATGCTGGGCGGGTATCCGTTCACCGGCATGGACTGGCTGACTTACAATCGAAACCTGTTCGAAGCCTTGAAATTAGAAAAAGCCGTGATGTTTGTCATTTTGACATTAATCGTACTCGTAGCGGCTTTCAATATAGTCAGTACCTTGACCTTGATGGTGATGGACAAGACCCGGGAGATCGGTATTTTGCGCTCGATGGGCTTGACCGCTCGCTCGGTGGGCCTGATCTTTGTCTTCGACGGCTTGATCATCGGTCTGTTGGGCACTATCTCAGGGGCCTTTGCGGGATATGTAATCTCCACCCTGTTAAGCAAGTACCAGCTGATTAGTATCCCGGGGGATATATATTTTATCAGCGAGTTTCCGGTGAATATACAGGTCGGGGATTTCGTGATTGTCACTGCAGCGAGCCTGTTGATTTCCCTGGCAGCCACCATTTACCCGGCCTTCCGGGCGTCGCGGCTTTTGCCGGTGGAAGCGATACGCTATGAGTGACCGCTGTTTAAGCGCCCGTGCAGTGGAAAAGGATTATCCCAGCGGCGAGGGTAGCCTGTTGCGGGTCTTGTGTGGGATTGATTTAACAGTGGAGAGCGGACGCTCGGTCAGCATTATGGGCCCGAGCGGCGCTGGTAAAAGTACTCTGCTCCATATTCTCGGGGCGCTGGAAAGGCCGTCGCGGGGTGAGGTAAGAGCCTGCGGTCAGGCGTTTTTCGAGATGGATGACAGTCGCAGAAGTGCTATGCGGAATCGTTTTCTGGGCTTTGTCTTTCAGTTTCACTATCTGTTGGCCGAGTTCTCTGCAGTTGAGAATGTGGCCATGCCGTTGAGGATCCGCGGAGTCGAACCCCAGGAAGCCAATGAAGCTGCGTCTGCCATATTGGCAGAACTCGGTCTGGCAGAACGCCTGCACCACCGACCGGCACAACTTTCCGGGGGTGAGCAGCAGCGGGTAGCAGTTGCCAGGGCACTGGTTCACCAGCCGGAATTCGTGCTGGCGGATGAGCCGACCGGCAACCTGGACAAAATTAACGGCAAGATGGTGATAGATCTACTGTTCGAGCAGTTGGAAAAACGCGGGATGGGCTTTTTTCTGGTAACTCATGATGAGTCACTGGCGGCATTGACCGAACGGCGCTTTCTACTTGAGGAAGGTAGACTTCGCCCTCTGAGTTGAAAGCTGAAAATCTCGCAGGAATACTTTCGGTAACGTTACAGAAAGATTTCTTTGAGAAGGATAGAGCGAAAGGTTTTTCGAGATGAAATGCGAGAAATGTAAGAAAAATGAGGCCAAAATTCATTTCACGCAGATAAAGGACGGCAAGGTTGTAAGTTACAATCTTTGCAAGGAATGCGCGGAGAAACAGGGTTTCAAGGCGGTAAAGTTTGACAGCGAACAGCAGCCGGCTTTCGCTCCCGAAACCAAAGACCACGTGCTCAGCGAGCTAATCGGGGAGGAGAGCGAGGTCACCGGCGTGTGTGCTTTCTGTCACAACAAGCTGGATGATATCAAGCACAGCGGTCGGATGGGGTGCGCGCAGTGCTACTTTACCTTCGAAAAGCAAACCGATGTCTTGCTGCGAAGGATCCAGGGGAGCTCGTTTCACCTGGGCAAACACTCCGGCAAGCCGGTAAGCGAGCGTTACGGCGACCAGATAAAAATCCGCGAATTGAAGAAGAAGCTTAATGAATCGGTCAGAGAAGAAGATTACGAAAAGGCGGCCAGGTTGCGGGATGAAATCCGCTCGTTGGAGAAGCGGATGGAGCTGAAAAAATAGGCCGGGCTTTTCGATTATCGGTTGTTCGGTCGAGATGAGAAACCCATAAAGTAAAAATTTTTCCATGGATCTGTTAAAAAACATAAAAGAGGTGCCGGCCTGGCTCGATGCCAGTGGAGAGCACTCGGATATCGTGCTCAGTTCCCGCATCCGGCTGGCCCGCAACATCAAGGGGTTTACGTTTTCCACGAAGATCAAGCCGGAGGAGGAGGAACAGATCCGCCAGGAAGTGCTGGCGGTGCTGGACCGGGAGAAACCGATCTCCGGAATGAGCCGGATCGATATGGCAGAACTGAAACCCTTCGAGTGTAATTATTTACTGGAGAAACATCTGGTAAGCACCGATCTGCTTTCTCACCGCAGAAACGGCTCCGTTATCATCGGCGATAAATTTAGGGTGTCAATGATGATCAACGAGGAAGATCACCTGCGCATCCAGAGTATTGCCTCCGGTTTCGACCTGAATGCCTGCTGGAAAAAGGCCGAAGCCCTGGAAGAATTAATCGGCAAAAACCTGGAGTACGATTTTCATCCGAAATTCGGCTACCTCACTTCTTGCCCGACCAACACGGGAACCGGTCTGCGGGGTTCGGTCTTGATCCACTTGCCCGGCCTGGTACTGACCAAGGAGATCCAGAAAGTGCTGCGCGGGATATCCCAGATCGGTCTTACCTTCCGCGGACTTTACGGGGAGGGCAGCGAAGTGCTGGGCAATTTTTTTCAGATCTCCAACCAGGTAACCATTGGGAAAAGCGAGCAGGAGCTGATCGACCACCTGGTTCAGATCACCGGCCAGATCATCGAACACGAGCGGAATGCGCGGGCTATTTTGTTTAAAGACGCGGGTTACTATATCCAGGACAAAGTATGGCGCGCCTACGGGATTCTCGAGTACGCCCGGACGATCAGCGGCGAGGAGGTAATGAATCTTTTAAGTGCAATACGTCTTGGTGTGAGTATGAAACTTATCAACGGTCTTAGTGTATCAAAAATCAACCAGATATTGATATTTTCCCAGGACGCCCATCTCGATGTTGCCGCAGGCAGGAGTCTCGATCCAGCGGAACGGGATATCAACCGGGCAATAATAGTGCGTTCTTATTTTAGTGATACTGAAAAAAAAGAGGCAAAAGATGAATAACAAATTCACCGAGAGGGTAAGAAAAGTACTCTCCCTGGCCCGCGATGAAGCCGGCCGGCTGCATCATGACTATATCGGCAGCGAGCACATCCTGCTGGGCCTGATCCGTGAGGGCGAGGGAGTCGCTGCGGCGGTTCTCAGCCAGATAGGTCTGGACCTGGACACTATCCGGATTAAAGTGGAAGAACTGGTTAAACCCGGTGGCAGCACCCTGACCATAGGTGATGTGCCGTATACCTCGGTGGCCAAGAAAGTGTTGGAATATGCGATCGAGGAAGCCCGGGCCATGAAGCACAGCTATGTAGGCACGGAGCACCTGCTGCTGGGACTGTTGCGCGAGGATAGCGGCATGGCGGCCAAAGTGCTCAGTTCGCTCGGTATTAACGCAGAAATGGTTCGCCAGGAAACCTTGAAACTCCTTGGTGGAGAGGGTCTTGAGGGTTCAAGCGGCGAGGGTGAGTCTGCCGGCGGTTCCTCTTCCGAGGCGGAGATCAAGCCAACTAAAAAAACCAAGACTCCTGCATTGGACCATTTTTGCCGCGACCTGACCGAACTGGCTCGTGAGGAAAAGCTCGACCCGACAATCGGCAGGGGCAACGAGATCGAGCGGGTGATTGAGATCCTCAGCCGCCGTAAGAAGAACAATCCGGTGCTGATCGGCGAGCCGGGTGTGGGGAAAACCGCTATTGTAGAGGGCCTGGCCCAGAGGATAGTACAGGATAACGTGCCGTCGAGTTTGCGCGACTACCGGGTGCTGGCTCTGGACATGGCCGCTGTTATCGCAGGCACCAAATACCGTGGCCAGTTCGAGGAACGGCTTAAGGGAGTAATCAACGAAATCCAGAAAAATAAGGGAGTGATTCTGTTTGTCGATGAACTCCATACCTTGATCGGCGCCGGAGCCGCCGAAGGAGCGATCGATGCCTCCAACATGTTGAAACCCGCCCTGGCCAGGGAGAACTGCAGTGCGTGGGTGCCACCACCCTGAACGAATACCGCAAATATATCGAAAAGGACGGTGCATTCGAACGACGCTTCCAGACAGTAATGGTCGATCCTCCCACGGTGGATGAAACCATTAAGATTATCGAAGGCCTCAAAGAGAGTTACGAGAAACATCATAAGATCGATATCACCGAGGAAGCGATGATAGCTGCCTCCAAGCTCAGTGAACGCTACATTACCGACCGTTTCCTGCCCGACAAGGCTATCGATGTGATCGACGAGGCCGCTGCGCGCAAGAGCCTGGCTTCCCAGTCACCTCCTACTGAAGTGATCAAGCTCGAAAAGGAGTTGAAAGAAGTGATTGGGAAAAAGGAAAAAGCGATTAACGCCCAGGAATATGAAACTGCGGCCAAGCTGCGTGACTCCGAGCACGATATTAAACAGAAGATTGAGGAGCTGACCGAGCGGAAGAACGATGACGGCAAGTACAATGTCACCCTCCAGGAGGAGGACATTGCTTATATTGTTTCGCGGTGGACCGGAATTCCGGTGGTCAGGTTGAGCGAAAACGAGACCGCCAGACTGCTCAAGATGGAGGAAGAGCTGCAAAAACGCCTGGTGGGCCAGGATGAGGCGGTGGAAGCGGTCAGTCGCGCGATCCGCCGTGCACGTGCCGGCCTCAAAGATCCGAAGCGCCCTATCGGCTCGTTTATTTTTTCCGGGCCCACCGGGGTAGGAAAAA
>Ga0114922_10006284_pt1 | contig 10929 bp, 10 predicted proteins | sample AartaG_FD_100975 | JGI IMG/M metagenome (GOLD analysis project Ga0114922, IMG submission 100975) | Deep subsurface microbial communities from Aarhus Bay to uncover new lineages of life (NeLLi) - Aarhus_00045 metaG | ecosystem: Environmental > Aquatic > Marine > Oceanic > Sediment | place...
GTTCTAGAACAAGCACTTTCACCCCCTGCCGGGCCAGCTCCAGGGCCGCGCCCAAGCCACCCAACCCGGCCCCGACCACCACCACGCCGGCGGGGGGCAGCAGTGGAGTTTTAATCGTTTGCTCTGCAAGGGCTGTTTTCACCTGCGATACTCTTTGCCTGAGATTATATGATTGTAGCCTACGGGTAGTCTCCTGTACAGAATTTTTTCCCCTGGCTTCCAACAGACCACTGGGATGAAAAAAGTCCCCGTCGTGTGGGCGATAGCAAAACAGTTAAATATTGCGTACAAAGTGGCCTCATGAGTGTTAGGACCAATGCAAAATTGCCTAGAGCTTTTCCCAGAGATCAGAAAATTTCGGCAATGAACACTTCTCCAGGGTGGAAAAATTTGGCAATATGGCCTTTCTGACAGGAATCATAAATGATTCGGGGATAGAACGAGGGATATTACAAAAAAGTATTTTCCCTTTGTCTCAAAACTTATAAAAGTTTATCTGCCTGTTTCATCCCATGCGTATCGGGTTATTTCGTCCAACAATTCCACTTCTAGATCCATTTCAATGGAGTCGATATGAATATCTTGCACAGCAAGATGGCTATTCCAGCCACCAGTCTCTGTTTCTGTCCAAAGATGCCTTTTAGAATCATCATCTAATTTGTCTAGATAAACCGAGATAAATTTCTCGATAATATCGCAGTATGATGAATCCAGGTAATCCCTTTCTGAGATTTGAGAAATAACTTTGTTCCAAACACTGGTCTTATTATCCGCCGGATCGGATTGGATTTCGAGTTGCTCAATAATATCTTGAACAGCTTCATATAAATGAATAACCATGGCTTATTTTCTGCTTTGAAATATAGGGTGGCTAAGAATCACGCATTCCGATTAGGCCCTGCTACGTAATGAGTTGAATACGCCTCCTCCAGAGAGGGATTGCCACTCTTTGAAAACCGGAGGAATATCTTTTTGCCTTTACCCCATTTTTTATATACTGTCTTCGACGATTTTAAACCCCGATCCTTTGCATGAAATCTAAAGATTCGCAAAATACGATTGACTTTTGAAAGATTGCAGGAAATGACTTTTTCAAGACAGGGAATGCGGCCAAACCTCCAGTCCTCATAGGCTTCTTTGGTGAGCACACCTATCTTGATGAATACATCAACGGGAGTAACAAAGATGTCATTCTTCAGCAGCTCATGGACGGCTTGGGTGACCTTCGGATAGTATTTGTCCTTTTTGTATGTGGCGGGTGTAATTTTCTTCACACTCTACCTTCCACAACACATTTTGTACTTTTTCCCGCTTCCGCAAGGACAGGGATCATTCCTGCCGATCTTCTTTCTTAGCGGGGAGGTTTCTTCTTGCCGGCTTTTTTTCTTCCTGAGAGAGGCTTTAAATATTTTGTAGTCTTTTTTTATTTTCCTCTTGTAGTTTGCATCTTCTAACATCTTTTTAGCTATTCGTAAAAAAGCATGACCCAATTCCGGTGTACTGGCATCCACAATATGGACTTCACGCATCTTAGTTGCTGCATTTCTGTCGGGGGAATTTTCCTCATAATATTCTCTACTGCCCCATCCATAGTTGATAGCAGCCAACTCCTTAGCTTCAGGTGGCGTTGTGAAAAAACGTAGATAGACGTTCCGGCAGTCACAGTCAGGATTGCTGCAAAAGGATTCTATTAAATGATACTCTCCATCCAACAGCCCTTCCTCATCCTTTACTATGAGTTTAATCCGTTCTGCTTTGTAGGCTTCAGAAGATTGATCATAAAAGGGAGTCTTTAATCCTTTAGGCATTTTTCTCACCACCTCCCTCTATTTTCATACCATGGGGCCCTTTCAGACGGGGGAATAATCGGCTGTGCTGCTGGAACCGCAATAACCGCAGATTCCCACCCTGGGGGAGTTCACAACCGGTAAAAGCATATCCTCTCCACATCCGTGTTGCGCTGCACACCGCTCACAAACCCAGCCCTCATCCTTATAAATACATTGACAGCAGACTTGAGTTGCTTCAGCACCACAGACTTCGCATGTATATTGGGGCGCTTTGTTTCTTGCCATAATTTGAATAGGCTCCCCTTTAGGGACCTCCTGGATTCCGCCGACTACCCTTAGAATGAGTTCTGTGGTTGATCCAAAATCATACCAATAACGAAACTTCATTCCCGCACCCAAAATATCACAAAGTCGAAAGTTCATGTTTTCATCTTCCAGAAAAAATCTATCTTCAAAAGAGCAATAATTCACTCCTCCGATAGTGAAAATACTTGCGTGCCCACAGCATTCCACCCAGATATCTCTCAAGAAGAAGTCCAGACCGTTAAGGGTTGTCTCATCCAAAACCTTGAGGTGCATCCAATAATCCGATAAATATCTGTCTTGCGCTATTATACGAAGGTAGTTCTTTCGTTCGCCCTTTTTGGCATTGACAACAGCTTTTCACTGTTCACAGGAGGCCAGATGTTTCGTCATTCCTGCTTTGCTGTAAAGCCCCCCACAATAATTGCATCTGCCTTGCGTCATAGAGAAAACCCCTTCCAGATTTGGAATCAGAAGCTTTCCAATCCTATCACAGAGATCAGATCGGCTCAATTTTAGCACTGAAAATTGAGGCGCGGATAACCGGTTAGAAAGCGAACAATCATCCTGTTTTAAGGAGCGCCAACACCTTTAGCGAACGCCTGGACAGGGCGAATAACCTGCTTGTCTTTCCTTGATCTAAGCCCAGTGCAAGTAATTTTTTCGACAGATCGGGAGATTTGTACTGTGGCTTGCCAAAGATTCTATTGTCACAGTCAATTTGCCTGTTCAAAGCGACACCAGACCCGGCAAGGGGTGGGCGGGATCGTCCTTTTCTGCCTTCCTCTCCGAGTCTCATATGCGCGCTTCCCCTTCAAGATGTCTGTATCAACCCGAATTGTAATTCGGTTCTTCCCCAGGGAAGGCTTTGCGACAGGCCCTTGCTTCGCTTTCTCGAAATTATGCTCTTCTTTGCTCATCAACGTTCCTCTCTGATTTTGTCGCAGGTCTGGCCGAAATCAACCGAATATCGTTGCCCCGATATGTATAGACCACAACGACTATCCGACCAACAAAATCCGTACCTACAGTTGCGAAGCGCTGTTCATTCTTGTGGATTTCATATTTGATGGTCAGCGTGTTGCCAACGCCCATTCATCCTAAAAGACACCAACGGCATCCGTAAAATCGATCCCATGTTTCTTGTTGTTGAGATCGGCCTTCTTTGGATCCCATTGATGATCCATATTAAAATGTATGTACATACTGTGTACACGTGAAGGGTGATTTTCTCAGAGAAGAGGAAAAGAAGCTACGGCAATGTCGTTTAAGGGTGGGGTGGGTCCGTGAACTCGATCGGGAAGACCATACCGTCGCTGCCGGTGTCGATTTCGAAGGAGAACCGGTAGACGTCGCTGTCTTCGTCCACTGCCATCAGGTCATAGGCGATTGGTTCCGAAGAAGCGGGAAAGAGAAAACTGACCGTCCCGCTGCTGTCGAAGGTAGCCGACTCGCCCAGGTAGTCTATCCCCCACATGTCCGAGTCCCCGGGAGAGATGAAGAGGTAGTGGATGGGCACGGTGTCGTTGCGTATGTTGATCGTGACCAGGTCCATCTCCGGCAGCTGGTCGGTCAGATCCTCGCTTATGAACTGTACCAGTTCTTCCCGGTCGTCGCAAATCTCGTAGTCGTAGATGAAGATCGTCCCGTCGTCACTGTTGACCGCCATGATGTCGAAGAGATCGCACTCGTTGGGGTAGTGAATGTAGAAGCCCAGCGACTCCCCCGGGCCCAGTACACGCTCTGCACCCAGGATCTCCGGTCCCCATTGTTCGCTGTCCCCGGGGGACAGGAATACGAACTCGATGACATCGGAGGTCAGGTTGCTGAGTGCAACGAAATTCAGCTGACCTTCTTCGAAGACGGTTGCTGGGGCTGGCTCTGAGTCCGCCACAACCGGACCAGGCGGTACCCCGGTTACCAGCGATTCGGTCAGCTTGGCGCACGCGACATCGAGCTCCTCGACACTGGCAGCACTGATCGAGCCGGCACCGAGGGTCTCGGAGGTCGTCACATCGATGATCTTGGCGTTGATGATGTACTTAGTGCCGAGTGCGGCCACTGTGCCCATGATGATCTGTTCCGCCGAGAGTAGCTTACCGATCTGGATGGCGTGATCCTCGTCTGCATAGTCCTCAAAGGAACCTGCCTGGGCCTCCAGAATCCGGTCTCGGTCACTCTGGCTCAGGACGGTGTAGGCTTTTGTATTGACGAGATTGGTCTCAAACAGTGCGGAAATAACCACCGAGATCGACTGAGGGACCCCGACGGCCTGAAACGGCAGGACAGTGATCCTGGGTTTTTCTTCCTGAGCGCGAGCGGGAAACGCCGCAAACACGAGAAGAAGTAAAACGTAAGCGAATCTACCCAGTACGGACCGAGTGTTTTCCATATTACCTCGCAACCTTGTAGACTATCACAAGCATAAACCCATTATCTGTAATCTGGCAACCGCATGCACCTGTCCGGCTACCAAGAAATGGCTTAAGGCAATTCCACAGCATCGATGGACTCAGATCTACTTTCAGCCATCTGTTCGATGGAGTGTACATGTTCGGGTTGACTCTTTGGTCGTAGGAGCCCAATACGAAGATGTCGACAGTGACGGATTATCGCCGCTCAAGCAGGGGGCGGTGTACTTCTACCGCTTTGTGATCGACAACTGGCAGTTTTCTGATAGGGTCACCGCCACCGACCCTGAAGACAATGCCATTTTTGAGGCAGACGTGGCCATCTCGGGAAGCTCCGCGATCGTAGGTTCACCGTGGAAGACAGAAAGCAGCCAGTCCCAGGCCGGGACGGCATACCTATTTCAGCGCAGCGGATCGGCATACCTGTATAACCGAGCCGCCGGAAACACCTGGTCCCTGACCGCCACCCTCGTGGGCGAAGGCGCCGCGACCTGATAGTCTACCCACGTACAGGTCAGGCATCTTGTGGTGGGTAATCTCAGGACCAAATTCCGGGGATCGGTGCTCCGCAGTACCGGCAGGCTCCTTCTTCCACCTCGTTTTCCACCACCATGAATCCCGCCCGGCGGATGATCATCTTTCCGCAGCTCGGGCAGAAGGTGTTCGCTCCTGCGTGGCCCGGAACATTGCCGATATACACGTACTCCAGCCCCTCCTCTTGTGCTACGGACCGGGCCTGCTCGAGAGTGGAGACCGGGGTGGGAGGCAGGCTCTTGAGCTTGTACAGCGGATAGAAGCGGGTCAGATGAAGCGGGGTGTCCGCGCCCAACTCCGTCCTGATCCAACGACACATCTGCCGGATCATCCCCATCTCATCATTCCGGGTGGGGATGAGGAGGTTGGTGATCTCCAGATGAACCTTGTTTCGTTTCAAGGTCTTCAATGTCTCGAGTACGGGTTCACGATGCCCCTCGCACAGCTCCCGATAGAAGGTTTCCGTGAACCCTTTGAGGTCGATGTTGGCCGCATCGAGGAGGAAGCACAACTCTTCAAGGGGAGCGGGATTGATAAATCCGTTTGAGTGCATGACGTTGAGAAGCCCGGCATTAGCGGCCAGGCGGGCCGTGTCGAGCATGAACTCGTAGAACACCGTGGGTTCGTTGTAGGTGTAAGCCACGGAGCGCGCTCCCATCCCCTGAGCCTGCCGGACCACTATGTCCGGGGAGACATCGTAGCTGTAGATCTCTTCAGGCTTGGCCTGGGAAATTTCCCAATTCTGGCAGAACTTACAGTGAAGATTGCAGCCGGCTGTTGCCACGGAGAACGAACCGGTTGAAGGTAGGACGTGGAAAAAGGGCTTCTTCTCGATCGGATCCAGATGAATCACCGCAGGATTCCCGTAGACCAGGCTGAAATAATCGCCGTTTCGGTTTTCCCGGACCCTGCAGAAACCTCTCTTGCCCTTTGAGACACGGCAGCGCCGTGGACAGAGTCCGCACTGCACCACCCCCGCCTCCAGACGGGTGTACCAGCGGGCCGGCACCGTCTTCACCAGACCCTGCTGTACGATCTGGGCGTGGGCGGACCGGGGAAAGCCGAGCACGGACAGCAGGGAGAAAGCGCAGACCCCGGAGGCGCAGACCTTGACGAAGTCCCGTCTCGTTATTCGGGGATTGGGTTCTTCTGTCTGCAGCCACGGCGGGCTCACACTTTTAGAGTATCCCCATCGCCGCTTTGGTTCAAGGCGCCCTGCAGAACGGTCATTGCGCGGCATTCCTTGTCGAGGCAACGCGGTACATCAAAACCAGAAACTGTGGTATCATTCGATAGAGGGCGCAATCGTCCATGCCTTGCGCTCACCGGGTGACTGTCATGAAACTGACCCGCCGGGAGTTTATCAAAGGGTTTCTGGCCGTTGGAGGATCCCTCCTCCTCACTTCGACTCCGGTACGCCTTCTTGCCCAGGACAGAAGAGGGCGTTGGGTGCCGGCGTATGAGAAACTCGAAGGTACGGGAAAGCTGGCGCAGAGGATAGAACAGGCCTACGCTCTGTTCGAGAACTGCCGCTGCTGTCCGCGGCAGTGCGGAGTGAATCGGCAGGACGGTGAACGGGGGTTCTGCCGGGCGCCCTCCCAGGCCGTGGTCTACAGCGCCCACCCCCACTATGGTGAAGAAATACCTCTGGTCGGAACGAACGGCTCCGGAACGATCTTCTTCTCCAACTGCAACCTCCGCTGTGTCTTCTGTCAGAATTGGCCCATCTCCCACGAGGGGAGGGGACGGATCTTCGAGGATGAGGAGCTGGCGGACATGATGATCAAACTGCAGCAGATCGGCTGTCACAACATCAACTTTGTGACTCCCACCCACGTCATGCCGAACATCCTGAAGGCCACCCGGATCGCTTTGAACAAGGGGCTTCGCCTGCCACTGGTGTACAATACCAGCGGCTATGAGCGCGTGGAGATCATAAAGCTGTTGGACGGGATCGTCGACATCTACATGCCCGACTTCAAATACACGGATTCCGAGAAAGCTTCTAAGTATTCCGCCGGAGCCTCTGATTATCCTGAAATGGCGAAAACCTCAATCGCTGAAATGCACCGCCAGGTCGGCGGCCTTCAGATCGACAGAGAAGGAATTGCCCGGCGGGGGTTGATCATTCGGCACCTGGTGATGCCCAACCGGGTGGCGGGGACCCGGAAACTCGTGCAGTGGGTGGCGGAGAACCTGAGTAGATCCACCTACGTGAACATCATGTCCCAATACCACGTGGACTACCAGGCCTACAACTACCCGGAGATCGCCAGAGCGATCACCGTCGAGGAGTTTCTCGAGGCGATCGAATGGGCTCAAGAATACGGATTGACCAATCTTGATAAGAGGACACTTTCGGTCTGGAACTACTACAGGAAGTGACGACCCGGCTGCACCCCGGATAGGGGCATTGCGGGTGTCCCTGCTCATCATGGGGCTAAGCGGGATCGTTGCCCAGATCATCCTGCTGCGAGAGCTCCTGGTATCGTTTCTGGGAAACGAGCTGGTGCTGGGCATCATTCTGGCCAACTGGCTGATCCTGGAAGCGGCGGGTTCCTTCCTGATCGGAAAAACCGCCGAGGCAGCGAAGCGTAAGCAGGAGCTTTACCTGCTGTTTCAGCTGTTGTTTTCCCTCACCCTTCCCCTGGCTGTCTACTTTTCCCGTGTGTTCAAGACGATGATCCTGCCCTCTCCCGGAGAAGCCGTCGGCTTCGCCTCAATCTTCGCCGTCTCCTTCCTGATCCTCCTGCCGGTGGCCGTTACTCACGGCGCTTTGTTTACCTTTGGATCGAAACTCTACTGCCTGGGGGTTCGGGATACCGGCGCTTCCCAGGCATCCTCGATCGGCTGGGTGTATGTCCTCGAGACCTTCGGTTCGATCCTCGGCGGATTATTGCTCACCTTCATCCTGATCCAACGTTTCCATTCCTTCACCATCACCTGTGCCGTATCCATGATCAACGCCGTGATCTCAGCGGTTCTGTTGTGGCCGAAACCGCCGCAGCGGCCCGGCCCCTTGAACAGAAGCCTTTGGGGCGCCTCCATTCTCCTCACCGTCTTGTATTCCCTGCTGCTGTTATCTCCCCTGGCAGGTCGGATTCATCTCTCCTCGATCCGCACCCAATGGCGGGGTCTGGAGTTGGTCCATACCGAGAACTCGATCTATGGGAACATCACGGTCACCGGAAGGGATGGCCAGATGACCTTCTTCACCGATGGGGTGCCGGCCGTTACAACCCCGGTTCCGGACATCGCTTCCATTGAGGATTTCGTCCACTTCCCTATGCTCTTGCATCCACAGCCCGAATCGGTACTGATCTTGAGCGGTGGAGCAGGGGGCATGATCCAGGAAGTGTTGAAACATCCGGTACAGCAGATCGACTACGTGGAGCTCGATCCGCTTCTGCTGAGACTGATCGGCCGCTACGGCTCCCCGTTGACCCGACAGGAGCTGTCCGACGAGCGGGTGGAGATTCACTACACCGATGGGCGTTTTTTCCTCACCCGCACCGATAAGCGCTACGATATTGTTTTCATCGGACTCGCCTGCCCCCAGGAGCTGCAGACCAACCGACTGTTCTCTCGGGAGTTTTTCTCCACCGCCAAAGAGAAGATGAACCCGCAAGGCATGATCGCGCTCTCCCTGCCCGGATCCCTCACCTATCTGAGTGAAGAACTGCGGAAGCTGAACGCATGTGTCCTGGAAACACTGAAAAGCGTGTTCCCCCATGTTCGGATCATCCCCGGGGATGTGAATCTGTACGTTGCCTCCGACTCACCCAACCTGATGAGGGTCAGCGCCGCGGATATGGCACGGCGCCTCGAGGAGCGGAGGATCACCACGAATCTGATCACCGGTCCCTACATCGACTACCGGCTTCAGGAACAGTGGCTGAACGGCTACGAGCAAGCCTTGGAGCAGCTCCCGCTGCGCATCAACTCCGATTTCCGCCCCCTGGCCGTGTTTTACAGCCTCTCCTACTGGAACGCCCTGTTCTCCCCCTACCTCGCAGGGATTTTCAATTGGATCGAAGGGGTTCGTCTGTCCACGATCGCGGTACTGATCGCGGCGGCAAGCCTCGTTGTCTCCGCGATGTTTGCCTTTCGGCCTGCGAACCTCAGAGCGCCGCTTCCCTATGCAATTGCCACAACCGGCTTCTGCGGCATGGTTTTCGACCTGGCCATCATTTTTACCTTCCAAACCCTCTTCGGCTACCTGTACTACCAGATCGGGCTCCTGGTAACGGTTTTCATGGCCGGAGCGGCACTGAGTAGTTTGTTGGCCACTCGCCGTCTCGACAGGATGACAGGCGGAGCACGTGCATTCCTGATTTCCGAACTATGCCTGGTGGGCTTCTCCCTTCTGCTTCCCTTCGCTTTCATGATCCCCTCCCGATCCCTCGACAAACCCTCCGTGTACCTACTGCTCTATGCACTGTTCCTCTCGATGTCCTTCGTTTCCGGGGTGTTGACCGGCGTTCAGTTTCCCCTGGCCACCAAGTTGCACCTCGACGACATATCGGAAACAGGGCAGAGGAGGCGGCGGATCGCCGGAAAACCTGCGCACACCGCAGGCCTGCTCTATGGAGCCGATCTTCTCGGCGGGTACTTCGGCGGTTTGATCGGGGGCGTGATTCTCCTGCCGATCCTGGGTCTCAAGAACACCTGCTTCATCCTGGGGATGATCAAAGGAAGCAGTCTTTTCTTGAATCTGCTGTATGCAGGAAAAAGACGCCGCCGAGCCTGAGAGCGTTGCCAAACACCGAAGACGGATGATGCGAATATTATTACGGAATGGTCATAAGCATTCCGCCCGGAGTATAGCAACGAGGGCCGTTCGGCCCCGGCTTCAGGACGGGATCGCCTGGGTGTCGTCCGGAAGGACAAAATTATATATGAATTCTTTCTGAGTTTCGTTTCTTCAATTTTTCCCAATTCTCATTGGCTCTTTTGTTAATATCTTCAATTGACATAGATTTGTGTTCTTCTGCTAATTGATGTCTAATTTCGTGAAGCTCCCATAGCATCTGATCTTCTTCTTTTGTAAAATCATTCTTATAGGTTCCCATATTTAGCTCCTCCATAGATTTCTAATGAGCCAATCTCAATAATTTGATATTTTTCTTTTAAGTTTATTTCGTGTATTTTCCTTATAGGATTAATACTCACTATGTGCTTAAAGTTCCAGGAAGCCAACGACCCAATTCTATTAACAGTGGCAACAGCAATATGAAGGGCATCCTCTGGTTCACTGGAAGGAATAGCGCCTCTAATCATGTAAAGATTAGCTAATTCATTAGCCTCTTTTGTTAACTGAATAATATTTATTTTATGCTTGTATAGTAAGTCTTCAATTATTTCTCTTCTTTCTTGATTCGATAATTTACTCACTTCCTCAAATACAATATTTGAGATATAAAGTTTATAAAAAGATGCTTCGTTTTCAAACCACTTTTGAGTAATAAGCTGTCGCAAGGGTTTGGAATTATCGTAATATGCACTTGGGATCGATGTATCAAGGTAAAGTTTATCCACAATAGAATGTTAGCATATAACTGAGCGAATACAAAGATCAATCGATATATTCCTCCCATTGGATGCGGGTTGACAGAAAAAGATACTCACATTGCTTCTCGAGCCTTATTTGTGATCTTCCAGGAGTCCGACCAAATGTGTGTTAGTTGCACGGTTCGGTTTGGAAAACAAAGATTATCCTACTACAAGAAAGCGGTTGGAATCGCAAAACGGGAAGTAGTCGAGTGCAACCGTGAATATTAAGATTCCTTTATCTTCGAAACCCACTGCTATCTGCCAAACGGGACAGAAGGATGGGGATGCAAATCTCCAACTACGATAGGACGATAGATACAGAGGTTCCATGATTAAGA
>Ga0114922_10006285_pt1 | contig 10925 bp, 8 predicted proteins | sample AartaG_FD_100975 | JGI IMG/M metagenome (GOLD analysis project Ga0114922, IMG submission 100975) | Deep subsurface microbial communities from Aarhus Bay to uncover new lineages of life (NeLLi) - Aarhus_00045 metaG | ecosystem: Environmental > Aquatic > Marine > Oceanic > Sediment | place: Aarhus...
GCCCTTAAATTGTTGACACAAAAAAGACCGGGTGCTATAAGCGAAGCCGTTCCTGGGAAGGGCGAGCGAGCACACCGATGACCAAGCGATTCTACATCACAACTGCAATCGATTTCGTCAACGCAACCCCACACATAGGCCACGCCTACGAGAAGATCTGTGCCGACGTCATCGCCCGGGCGATGCGTCTGCGCGACTACAGCGTGATCTTCCAGATGGGCACCGACGAGCACAGCACAAACGTGGCCCGCAAAGCGGCCGAAGCGGGGATTGAACCGCTGGCCTTCTGCGACGAGATGGTCGAGAAATTCCTCGCCGTGTGGGAAAAGCTGAACCTCAGCTACGACGTCTTCATCCGCACCACCAGCGAGCGACACTCCAACACGGTTCGCGACCTGCTGCGGCGCGTCCACGAGAACGGCGACATCTACCAGGGCAAGTACAAGGGGTACTACTGCCAAAGCTGCGAGCGCTTCTACCAGGAGAAAGACCTTGTCGGCAAAGCCGACGGCTTCTATTGCCGGGTTCACGAAATCGAGTGCGAGTGGCTGGAGGAGGACAACTATTTCTTCCGCCTCAGCCGCTACCGGGATGCGCTTCTGGCGCACATCGAGGCGAACCCCAGCTTCATCCTGCCCGACAATCGCCGAAACGAGATAGTCAACGTCCTGAAGGAAGGGCTGGAGGACGTCTCGATCTCCCGCTCCGGGATCACCTGGGGCGTGCGCCTGCCCTGGGACGAGGAGGCCGTCACCTACGTCTGGTTCGACGCCCTGATCAACTACGTCTCCGCCATCGGCTACAGCGACGACCGGACGACCTACAACCACTTCTGGCCGGCGCAGCTGCAGGTCATCGGCAAGGACATCTCCCGCTTCCACTGCATCTACTGGCCGGCGATGCTGATGAGCGCCGGCCTGCCCCTGCCCGAGTCGATCTTCGCCCACGGCTTCGTCACCTACGGCGGCCAGAAGCTGAGCAAGACCTCGGGCCACGTAGTCGAGCCGCTCGAGATAGTCGACCGCTTCGGGGCCGACGCGCTCCGCTACTTTTTGGTGCGCGACGTGCCCTGGGGCAGGGACGGCGACTTCACCTACGAGCGTTTCGTCGAGCGCTACAACGCCGACCTGGCCAACAACCTCGGCAACCTGGTCAGCCGCAGCCTGACGATGATCCTCAAGTACGCCGGCGGCGTCATCAAGCTGCCCGAACACCCGGCCGGCGACCGGAACAACGTCTTCGACGTAGGGCTCCTGGAGCGCTACCTCGAGAGCTTCGAGGCCTGGCGTCTGCACGACATGGCCGCGACCACAATCGAGATGGTAGACGGCGTCAACCTCTACATCGACCGCGTCAAGCCCTGGGTCCTGGCCAAGAACGCCGAGGCGGCGACGCGCCTGCAGGTGGTGCTCTACAACCTGGCCGAGGCGCTGCGCTGGATCGCGGTCTGCGCCTTCCCGTTCATCCCCGAAGGAGCCGCCAAGATCTGGAAGCAGCTTAACCTTCCGGGAAAGGTCGCCGACGCCCGCTTCCGCGACCTGCGCTGGGGCGGCTTCCCGTGCGGAGTGGCCGTTGGCGAGACGAGGCCGATATTCCCCCGCATCGAAAAATAATTGGGATAGACAACCGTCTTGGAATGATACATCTTACTCATAATACTGCACTTACGAATTAGCGGGTGGCTGTCCCTGTTTTCTGCGCTTGTCGTTCGCTCCGGCCACCGCTACAATCGCAACCGAGGTATCAAATGAAAAAGGTCACGATAGAACGCCGCATCCTAAACGAGAACGACCTGCTCGCCGCGCAGCTGCGCAGCCGCTTCGCCGCCGCGGGAGTCCTCTGCCTCAACCTTGTAAGCTCACCCGGCAGCGGCAAGACGTCGCTGCTGGAGCGGACCCTCGAGCGGATAGCCGACAAGTTGCCGCTGGGCGTCATCGAGGGCGACGTGCAGACCGACAACGACGCCCGCCGCCTGGCGCGCTTCGACGTCCCGATCCACCAGATCCAGACCGGCGGCGCCTGCCACCTCGATGCCCGCATGATCAACCGCGCCCTGGAGCAGCGCTTCGACCTGAGCGACCTCAAGCTGCTGTTCATAGAGAACGTCGGCAACCTGGTCTGCCCCTCAAGTTACGACTTGGGTGAGGATATGAAGGTGGTGCTGGTCTCAACCACCGAAGGGGACGACAAGCCGCAGAAGTACCCCGCCATGTTCGCCCGCTCCGGCGCCATGATAATCAACAAGATCGACCTGCTGCCACACGTTGACTTCGACATCGACACCGCGATCGCCCACGCCAGGGTGCTGAGCCCGGATATCCGGGCCTTCCGGCTCTCCTGTAAGACAAGCGAGGGTCTGGATGCCTGGTGCGATTGGCTGCTCGAGGCGGCCCGCGGCAAAAGTGCCTGAGGCGCGCCTGATCCGGGTCCGCGGCATCGTCCAGGGTGTCGGCTTCCGACCATTCATCTACCGACTGGCCGGCGATTGTCGCATTGCCGGGAGGGTTCTGAACACCTCCTCCGGAGTGACTATCGAGGCAGAGGGCAAGCACGCAGATCTGGATCGCTTCCAGCGGGCCATCGCATCGGACTACCCTCCCCTGGCGGTGATCACCGAGATCACGGTAGAGCCTGCGCAGGCAAACCGCTTCGACAGCTTCCGGATCGAGCCCAGCGATACCGACGAGTCGGTCGACACGCTCATCAGTCCCGATATCGCCGTCTGCGGCGACTGCCTGCGCGAGATGTTCGATCCCGCCGACCGCCGCCACCGCTACCCCTTTATCAATTGCACCAACTGCGGCCCCCGCTACACCATCATCTCCGGGCTGCCCTACGACCGCCCGTCTACCACAATGGCCCCGTTCGAGATGTGTACGGATTGCCAACGCGAGTACGACGACCCGACCGACCGCCGTTTCCACGCCCAGCCGAACGCCTGCCCCGTCTGCGGCCCGGTGCTCGAGCTGACGGACCGCGACGGCTCGCCGCTAGAGGGCGACCCGCTCGAGGGCGCCATCGAGGCCCTGCGCCGCGGCCTCATCGTCGCCGTCAAGGGCCTCGGCGGCTTCCACCTCGCCTGCTACGCCGCAGACGACGCGGCCGTCCGCCGGCTGCGCGACCGCAAGGGGCGCGTGGGAAAACCGTTCGCCGTGATGGCTTTCGACCTGGAGCGTGCCGAGACCTTCGCAACAGTCGGAGGGGAAGACGCCGCGCTGCTGTCCTCGCCACGCCGCCCGATTGTCCTGCTGCCGAAGCTTCCCGGCTCTCCGATCTCCGAGGCGGTGGCACCGGGCGTCAACACCTTCGGCGTCATGCTCCCCTACACGCCGCTGCACTACCTGCTGCTCGAGCCGTTCGCGCACGCGCTGGTGATGACCTCGGGTAACGTTGCCGAGGAGCCGATCGCCATCGGCAACGACGAGGCCCTCGAAAGGCTCGCGAGCCTGGCCGACATCTTCCTGCTGAACAACCGCGACATACTGCTGCGCGGCGACGACTCGGTTATGCGGCGCATGGACGGCGCCCCGCGCCACCTGCGTCGCTCACGGGGGTTCGCGCCGCAGCCGGTCTTCCTGCCCGCGCCCGTGCGCCAAGTGCTGGCCGTCGGCCCCGAGCTGAAGAACACCATCTGCTACACGCGCGGCGACCGAGCATTCGTCAGCCAGCACATCGGCGACATGGAGAACCTCGAGGCCTTCGGCTTCTTCGAGGAGGTAATCGAGCACGTGCGGAAGATCTTCAACCTGGAGCCGGAGCTGGTATCCCACGACCTGCACCCCGACTACCTCTCCACGCGCTGGGCGCAAGCGCAGAGCGAGCTGCCAACCGTCGCCGTCCAGCACCACCGTGCTCACGTGGCTGCTTGCTTGGCCGACGCGGGCTCGCTTGAGCCGTGCATCGGCATCGCCCTGGACGGCACCGGATACGGCGACGACGGCGCCATCTGGGGCGGCGAGGTGTTCGTCGGCCGCCACGACGACCTGCGCCGAGCCGCCCATATCGCCTACGCGCCGCTGCCAGGCGGCGACGCGGCGACCAAGGAGCCGTGGCGCTGCGCCGTGGCCCACCTCAGTCTGGCCTTCGACGAGCTGCCCGACCTGCCGTTCCTTGATGCGGTCGACCGCAACTCGCTGGAAACAGTGTTGCGGATGATCGAGGGCGAAGTGAACACATTTCCGACTTCGAGCACCGGACGGCTGTTCGACGCCGTGGCGGCGATAGCCGGTGTGCGCAACAGGATCAGCTACGAAGCCCAGGCCGCCATCGAGCTCGAGGCCGCTGCCGATCCCGACTGCGCAGACAGCTACCCGTTCGCCATCGACCGCTCCTCGGAGCCCTGGCTGCTGCGCACCGAGCCCACGATCCGTGCCGCCGCCGAGGACGCACTGCGGGCCACGTCGGCGGCGACGATCAGCGCGCGCTTCCACAACGCCCTCGTCGAGCTCTTCGCGCAGGTATGCCACGGCCTGAGGACTGACACCGGGATCGACAGTGTCGCGCTGAGCGGAGGCGTGTTCCAGAACAAGCTACTATTCGAGCACCTCGCTTCGAGGCTCCGCGACGAAGGCTTCGCCGTATTGACTCACCAACAGGTGCCGACCAACGACGGCGGCGTCAGCCTTGGCCAAGCCCTCATCGCCGCCAGCCGTCTCGAAGAGTCGGCGGGCGATAACGCCCGCCCCGCGACATGATCCTATCTCGGTCGGATACCCTTGGAACTCTTGCGCCGATGACCTAAACTAGCGAACCGTCGAGAACGAAAGGTATCGAGTCATGTGCGTTGCCGTGCCGATGAAGCTTACCAGCCTGGACGGCCACAACGGCGTCGCAGAGACGGGCGGCGTCAAGTTGTCAATAAACACCATGCTGCTGCCCGACGCCAAGCCTGGTGATTACGTAATCGTACACGCCGGCTTCGCCATCCAGCACCTGGACGTCGAGGAGGCGGAGCGGACGCTGGAGCTGATCCGCGAGCTGGCCGAACATGAAGGAGACAAAGAGGACACGGAGAGCGGATGAAGTACATGCGCGAGTTCCGCGAGGCCGGAGCCACTAAAGCCCTGGCCAAGAGCCTGGCAGGCGCCGCCGAAAGATTAGAAGTCGTGCGGTTGATGGAGGTCTGCGGGACGCACACGATGAGCATCGCCCGCTTCGGCCTGCGCTCGTTCTTCCCGGAAAACGTCATGCTGACCAGCGGGCCCGGCTGCCCCGTCTGCGTCTCTCCCCACGCTTACATCGACACCGCCGTTGCATACTGCCGCCGTCCGGACACGATCGTCACCACCTTCGGCGACATGGTGCGCGTCCCCGGCTCGAGCTCGAGCCTCGAGAGCGAGCAGGCCGCCGGCGCCGACGTCCGGGTCGTCCTCTCGACTATCGACGCGCTTCGCATAGCCGAGGAGAATCCGGAAAAAGAGGTTGTCTTCCTGGCCATCGGCTTCGAGACCACGGCACCCACTATCGCCGCCGCCGTCTTGGAAGCCCGCGACAGCGGATTGCCCAACTTCGCCGCCCTCTGTGGCCATAAGGTGATGCCGCCGGCGATGGCGGCACTTGCCTCCGATCCGGAGATTCGCATCGACGGCTACATCTGCCCGCCGCACGTTAGCGCCATCATCGGCGGCGACGCCTACCGCTTTCTCGCCGATGAGTACGGCACGCCGTGCGTCATCGCCGGTTTCGAGCCGTTCGACGTGCTCCAGGGTGTGCTCTGGCTGCTGGAGATGATCGCCGATAGCAAGCCGGAGGTGCGCATTCAGTACAGCAGAGTCGTCTCACGAGAGGGCAACCAGGCCGCCCTGGCGATCCTCTACGAGGTGTTCGAAGCGAAGGACGACGAGTGGCGCGGCATCGGCCCTATCCCCGGCTCCGGGTTGTCCTTCCGTAAGGAGTTCTTTGACTTCGACGCAGAGCGCCGCTGGCCGGTCGAGGTAGAGCCGACGTGCGTCCCCGAGGGCTGCATCTGCGGCGAGGTGCTCAAGGGAATCGCCTCGCCGCGCGACTGCGCGCTCTTCGGAACCGCCTGCACGCCCGAGAGCCCGGTCGGTGCCTGCATGGTCTCCTCCGAGGGCGCCTGCGCCGCCGCCTTCAAGTACGAAGGAGCGAACCGGTGATCGGCTCTGGAGGCGAAAAGATCCTGCTGGCGCACGGCTCGGGAGGCAAGGCGATGCACGAGCTGATCGAGTCGCTGCTCCTGCCCGCCTTCCGCAACCCGAAGCTGGAGCCGCTGGGCGACAGCGCCCGCCTCGAGCTGGGCGGCCGCGAGCTGGCCTTCACAACCGACAGCTACGTCGTCGATCCGCTCTTCTTCCCCGGCGGCGACATCGGCCGCCTGGCAGTCTGCGGCACGATAAACGACCTGGCTGTCTGCGGCGCCCGCCCGCTGGCGCTGAGCTGCGCCCTGATCCTGGAAGAGGGCTTGCCGATGGCGGACCTGGAGAAGGTTGTCGAGTCGATGCGCTCAGCCGCAGACGAGGCCGGCGTCGAGATCGTTACCGGCGACACCAAGGTACTGCCCCACGGCAAGGGCGACCGGCTCTTCGTCAACACCGCCGGCGTGGGGCTGCTGCCCGAGGGCCGCCGCTGGCTTCCCGGAACGGCGGAACCGGGCGACGTGGTGCTGATCAACGGCCACGTGGCCGACCACGGCGCCGCGGTTATGGCCGAGCGCGAGCGCTTCGCCCTGCGCGCCGAGATACGCTCCGACGTGGCACCGCTCAACCACCTGATCGAGGCGCTCCTGGAGGCCGTACCAGACGTCCGCTGCCTCAAGGACCCGACGCGCGGCGGCCTCGCCAGCGCCCTGAACGAGATCGCCGCGGCCTCCGCGGTCAGCATTGTGCTCGACGAAGAGGCGATACCGGTGCGCGGGCCGGTGGCCGCCCTGTGCGAGCTGCTCGGACTCGACCCGCTATACTTCGCCAACGAGGGGAAAGTATTGGCTGCCGTCCCGCCCCGGCGCGCCGACGAAGCGCTGGCCGCGCTCCGCTCCCACCCGCTAGGCAGGTACGCCGCGGCCATCGGCGAGGCGAAACCGTTCGACCGCGTGCCGCTGTCGGCGCGCACGCTGCTGGGAAGCCACCGCGTGGTCGGCATGCTCACCGGCGACCAGCTCCCGCGCATCTGCTGATTGACACGCGCCGCAGCGTGCGTATCATGTGCCCTCCGGCCCGCAGGCGGACTCCAGGCCGACGGGAAAGCGTGGCTTCCCACCGATCAAATTGCTCAGAAGAAACGAAGATGCCGAGGTCAGTAATAATCTCAATCGCCTCGCTAGCGTTCCTGGTGGCTGGAGCGCCGGCGCAGGAATGCGACTTCCCGATCACCGACGACGACACGCTCGCCGCCGCCGCGCGGCAGTTTCACGGCGTCATGGGTCCTCTCTGGCACGGTCCGCTGAAAGAGGGCGACTACGATCAGCTTGCTGAAAGGATCGGCGAGCTGGTAGCGGGACGCGACGCCGTCATGAACGCCAGCCTGCCGCCGCGGCACCTGCACAACTGCGCCCGGTTCTCCGCCAACGCCGCCCTCTTCTCGCAGGCCATCGACAACTTGGCCGAGCTGGTCGGGGCGGGAGCGGGGAATCCCGAGCTCCACGCGGCGTTCTCCGACATGCACGACCGCTACAGGGAGATGATGCTCGTCCTCAGAGCCCCGGATGATCCCGTCGAGGCGATTCACGACGTCATCCGCTTCCTGTGGCACGAGGCATACCCGGCGCGCGACGTCGAGGCCATAGGAGAGCTACTTCCCGAGCTGAAAGCGCGGGCCGAGCGGCTGCTTATATCAACGCCTCCCGAGGGCGCTGACGCTGAGGAATTCGCACGATTGGCCTGCGAATTGGTGGCCTCGGTCGTCAGGCTGCAGCTGGCCCTGGACGGAGACGACGCGGACCCCGTCCTCGAGGCTCTCTCTGCCGTGCACGACGCCTTCCACGCAATCAGCGGCGAGTAATCCGCATTCGAACGGAAGTTCCAGGTGGATTTCAGGCTCGCGAGTGCGAGCTAGCCGTAAATCGCTCGTTGACACCCGTGCCGTAACTTTGCTATTTTTTCAGAATCCTAAATAATCCACCCGCTTATACGAGTGCGCATTTCCTTTGGAGCGGGGGGCGCGGGGAAAAGGTCAAGGTTCGGCAAGGGTTAGTCAAGATCATCGCCACCAGATCAGGCACTACGATCCTCGCGGACCGCGGCGGCGGTGGTAGGAGTAAGCAAGGTCCGGCGGCGGCGCCGGTAAACCTACGGGGTAAGAACAATGAGCACTGATACGCACGAGAAGGAAGAGGGCAAGATCCGGCTTGTGGGCCTCTCCGGGGGCTACAAGGGGAACGAGTATTTCCTGGACAAGGATGTCTACATCATCGGTCGCGCCGGAGACTGCGATCTCGCTCTGAACGAGAGCACCATCTCAGCCCAGCACGCCAAGATCGAGCGCGTCGGCGACCACTATGAGATCACCGACATGGGCTCGACCAACGGCACCTTCGTCAACGGCGTCAAGGTCGACAGAAAGGCCCTGCGTAACGACGACAAGATCCGGCTTGACGTATTCGAATTCCAGTACATCAACCCGGCCGAGGTGGCGCGCACGGTTGTGGCGGAAGCGCCAGAGTTCGCGCCGCCGGCCGAGACTGTGGTGCGGCAACAGCCGCTGGCGCAGGCCGCAGCACCGCCGGCACAGGCCGCCGCGCCTCCGCCACCGCGGCCTTCGAGCATGGTGGAAAGAGACTACCCGCAGCCCAGGGCCAGGCCCGCGGTCTACGAAAGGAAGGGGAGTATGTTAGGAGGACTGATTCTCGGCCTGATCATCGCCTTCATCTTCGGCTACGGCGGGCCGTTCATGGGCGCCTGGGCGGCCGTGAACTTCGCGACCGTAAACCTGGTGGACGGATTTCTTAATGTCATTGCCTTATTCCCGACGTTGCACCTGCACACGGCCTGGATGAACGTGCAGTGGGGAGTCGCCAACATAGTGGCCATCGTCTGCCTGCCGCTGGCGCTCCTGCTGGGCGGCCTCATCACCCAGAGCATCGGCCGCAGAAACCGCTTCGGCACCGCCATCCTCTTCAGCATCTTCTACGTCCTGATCGCCGCCGGCGCCCAGATCGCCGCGCTGAGATTCGACATCGAGATCTGGAAGTTAATAGCGGGCGCCCCGGCAGCTAACTTCGGCATCTACGATCCCTGGCTAGGCCTCGCGGTCACCTTCGGATACTTCTTCGGCGTCACATTCGTGCTCAGCTTCATAGGAGCACTGCTGGGAAGAAAATAGAATCGAATTCATTGTCCGACGGGCCGCCCGCGGGCGGCCCGTTTTGTTTACCCGCAGAGTAAGAATCGGATCGAATCGCGACGCCGTTGCGCCCAATTTCTGCTTGAGTTATACATGGTTCCGTCTTGACTTGTTAATCGGACCACAGCGAGGTCTGGAAGGATGAAAAGAACCATCGGAATAGCCGCTTTGCTTCTCGGTGTTCTGCTACTGCCCCCGCCTTCTGTCGCCCAGGAGAGTCCTCGGCCGATGACGGTGGACGACATCTTCACCTTCTACCGTGTCGGGTCGCCGCGCCTGTCTCCCGACGGGCGCTTCGTCCTCTACACCGCCTCGAGGGCCGACCTCGAGCTCAACCGCAGCGTCACACACATCTGGCGTGCCGCCACCGGCGGCAGCGATCAGCGCCAGCTCACACGCGGCGACGAATCCTGTATCCGCCCACGCTGGAGCCCCGACGGCGAGCTGATCGCCTTCCTGACCGAGCGTTCGGGGGACGACCAGATCTGGCTGATGCACGCCAACGGCGGCGAAGCCTGGCAACTGAGCGAACACGATCCGGGCGTGACCGCCTTCGAGTGGGCCCCGTCCGGCACCGGAATCCTATTCCTCGCCCCGGACCCCGAGACGGAGGCCGAGGAGGCGAGGGAGGAGGCCGAAAACGAGGTCATTATCGTCGACCGGGAGCTGAAGAACGTGCACTTGTGGTCCCTCGATATCGAAATCGGCGAGGAGACTCGCCTCACAGAAGGCGACTTTTCGATCCGCGAGTTCGTCCTTTCCCCCGACGCCTCGCGGATCGCCTTCGCCGCCGCGCCGACGCCCAAGGTCGACGACAACCTCCAGATCGAGGTCTACCTTCTGCCCCTCGCGGACGGCTCGATACGCTGCCTCACCGACAACGCCATCCAAGAGGGGAACCTCAGATGGCACCCGGACGGCGAGACCCTGACCTTCGTCTCCGACTCCAGCGAGAACCTCGAGACTTACTACCAGCGCTCGATCTTCCTGCTGCGGCTCGACGGCTCTGGGCCGGAGGACCTCCTGCCCGGTTTCGAGGAGGAAGTCTATGCGCACGAGTGGCTGGAAACCGGGGACGGCGGGAATCTAATCGGCTTCTCGGCCAACACCGGTGTCAACGTACACTTCTTCACCTACGACTTCGACGAGAGAAGAATCCTTTCCCGGAATACATCTGCCGACGGCGTACGCGACTCCTTCCACGTTGTCGGGAACAGGATCGCCTTCACCTTCACCGACACGACCTCCCCGAGCGACATATGGTTCCACGAAGGGTTCGAGGGCGAGCCGTCAAGGATCACCGACATGAATCCCCAGGTCGCCGATTTTGCACTGGCGCAGTACCGAACCATCCATTGGACCGCGCCGGACGGCCGCCTGGTCGAGGGACTGCTGATACTGCCGCCGGACTACCTCGAGGGGCAAAGCTACCCGATGATCACCCAGCTCCACGGCGGCCCCGAGAGCTCCTACAAGAATTCCTTCTCCACCAGCTGGTCCACCTATCCGCACGTCCTGGCCGGCCGCGGATACGTTCTCTTCCAACCCAACTACCGAGGCTCTACCGGTTACGGCGACGATGTTATGCGGGCCATCATCGGGCGCTACTTCGAGGACGACATCGACGA
>Ga0114922_10006286_pt1 | contig 10925 bp, 4 predicted proteins | sample AartaG_FD_100975 | JGI IMG/M metagenome (GOLD analysis project Ga0114922, IMG submission 100975) | Deep subsurface microbial communities from Aarhus Bay to uncover new lineages of life (NeLLi) - Aarhus_00045 metaG | ecosystem: Environmental > Aquatic > Marine > Oceanic > Sediment | place: Aarhus...
CGTTCACGTCCACCCAGACGCTCTGCATTCCCCCATTGACGGCCTGAAGGCTCCACAGGTTGCCGTTCCCGACGTAGATGTCGGGGCTCGTCACCCCGTCGCCCAGAATGTCGCCGTTGATGGCCATCAGGGCGTTGATGGTCCCACCGGCCGATATCGAGCGTCCGCTCCTCAAGTCGAGGTCCCCGGCGATGGCCATCACGCTGCCGATGCTTCCTCCCGAGGTGATCGAGGAAGCGACGCCGCCGTTTATGGCCTGGACCAGGTTGACGCCTGTCTGCCCGTAGATCGTGGGGCTGGTGATCGCCCCGCCAATGGCCATCACGGTGCCGACCTTGCCGGTCGGGGCCTGGATGCTGCCTGAGATTCCTCCGCTGATGGCCATGACCGTGCCGAGCGATGCGCCCGAGGTGATCGAGGAGGCGACGCCGCCGTTTATGGCCTGGACCAGGTTGACGCCCGTCTGGCCGTAGATCGTGGGGCTGGTGACCGCGCCGTTGATGGCCATCACGGTGCCGACGCTACCGGTCGGAGCCTGGATGCTGCCCGCGATGCCGCCGCCGATCGCCATGACGGTCGAAACGTCTCCGTTCGGGGTGACGATGTCGCCCATGATGCTGCCGCCGCGGCCGCCCACTGCGATCGTTGTTACCGTGCCAACGTTGCCTCCGGTGAGGATGACGTCGCCGTTCAGGTCGCCGCCGAGGACCTGCAGCACCCCGATACCGTCGGTCCGCAGCTCCCCCGAAAGAGCGCCGTTCGTAAACGTTGCCAACCCCAGCTTTCCGCCAACCAATGTATCCCCCCGGCAATCCCCTGTGACAAGCAACGTCTGTAAGGGGCCAGCGACATGGACGCCTGTAGCATCGTCGGTGAGCCCGTCCCCGTCGATATCTTCCGCGAACGCAATGCCTCCAAGGGATAGCCCGTTCAGGTTGTAACCTATCAGGTCCGATCGGAGGTTCACGTAGGTCACGGGAGCATCCGACGCGAGGAAGGCCAGTTCGCCGCGTGACCCCAGGCGGGCATCAACGATGCTGCCCACAGAGGGCGCCCCAGATATCGTTATGCCCAGTCCCTCCATGGGTTGTGTGCCACCCAGAACGATGGCCGCCACGCTGCAACCCGGGCCGAACACCACCCTGACATCGTTAGCATCGATGTCCACGGGATCCGCCGCATCCCATATGGAAACGACGGTATCGCCGCACGTAAACTGGTGGACGAGTGCTGGCCCCCACCGCGGTGGAACGAGCGTAAGGAACACCTCCGTGTTGAAATCGGGGTTATCTCCCGTTAGGTCCTCCGCAGAGCTGAAGACCACTCGACTGCCCGAGTCATCTACGGAGGGCAGACTGCTTCCAACCCCGTCGGTCAACTGGGTCAGGCTGTCGGTCCAGGTGTCATAGAGGAAGATCTGCTGTCCGCCGTCCGGATTCTCTCCCGTGAGGTCACTGGGCGAGGTGAATATAACCCGGCTGCCGTCCCCACTGATGGCCCCGCCGGTTCCGCTGATGGAAAGCGGGTCGGGATCGTTCGTGACCTGGATCACGTCATCCACAAAACCGTCGTACAAGAAGACTTCTGAACTGTCATCCGGGTTTTCGCCCGTGGCGTTCGTGTTGGACTGGAAGAGTATTCGCTGCCCATCAGCACTCATGCCCAGCAGGGCGACGAAGCTATTGGTTGTATCGGTGAGCTGCTTCACGGTTCCGTCAGGCACGCTCAGCGAGAAGATCTCCTCGCTGCGATCCGGATTCTCGCCGGTGGCGTTTCCGTCGGACACGTAGGCTATCATCGTCCCGCTGGCACTTATCATTGGCGCCCATAAACCGCCCGGAGTATCGTTGGTAACCTGCGTGAAGTCGTCGCTGTATGCGTTGTATACGAAGATCTCATCGCCAAGGTCCGGGTTGTCGCCGGTAATGTCCGCCGAAGAGCGGAAGCAGAGCAATGTGCCGTCGGCGCTCAGCGAGATGGCGCCGCCTCCATACACGCCCTGCGTGACCTGGACGATGCTGTCCGAGCTGACATCGTAAAGGAAGACCTCATACGCCCCGGCCGGATTCTGGCCCGTAAGGTCAGCCGTGGACGCAAATGCTATGCGTGAGCCGTCCCTGCTTATGTCGACGGACATGCCGGGGCCGCCGTGCGGGCTCGCGGTATCCGTCACCTGAGAGAAGACGTCGCTCACCGTGTCGTAGAGGAAGAGCTCGTAGTTCCCATCCGGGTTGGCGCCTGCCAGGTCGGCGCTTGAGACGAACGCGATGCGGGTGCCGTCCGCGCTGATCGACCGGCCGAACGACGTGAAGTTGGCGATTTCCCCGCCAAGTCCCGAATACGGCGTGACGGTCACCTGGGTCAGCGGGTCGACGTAGCCCAGCGCCTGGTTCCCGAAGTCAGCGTCCGGAACTGCTGCGCCGGCAACAACACTCACCACGTGGACGCCGCCGGAAGGAGCTGTCTGCGCGAAGTGCGCCGGAACGACCTCCCGAACGTGATACTCGCCCGGCGCCAGCCCAAAGAAGCCGTATGCTCCGTCGGGCGCGGTGACGGTGTTGGGCTCGCCCGGGTCAAACACGCCATCCTGGTCCAGATCCAGATAGACCGTTGTGCCCCCCAGCGTCCACCTGCCCTCCCCCACTCCCGCCTCGCCGGGATCCTCGACACCATCCCCGTCGAAGTCCTCGAACTCCTGCCCCTGGATGGAGCCCGCTTCCACCGGAGGCGGGTCCAGACTGACCAGGAACACCTCGGCCGTCCCATCCGGATTGCCGCCGGTAAGGTCAGCGTTCGACTGCAACGCCACGCGGGTGCCGTCGCCGCTCACGGAGGGCGCAGAGCTGCCGGCATTGCCGCTGGTAAGCTGCGTCAGTTTCGTGAGAGCCGCCACGTCATAGGCGAACACGTCGATCTCCATGTCGGGATAGTCGCCCGTCAGGTCGGTGCTCGATGCGAACACGATGCGGCTGCCGTCGGCGTTCGGGGACGGGAAGGCGAAGAAATTCCCCGGGGCGCTCAAAGACGTGTCGGTGAGCTGCTCGATGGTGCCCGTCGCCGTCGTGTAGAGGAAGACCTCGGTGCTCCGGTCCGCGTTTCCGCCCGTCAGGTCGCTGTCGGAGTAGAACGCAACGCGGCTGCCGTCCGCACTGATGGCCAGTTGCTGCGTGGAGCCACCGGTTCCCTGCGGGTCGCTGATGCGTGTTATGGAGGAGGTCCCTGCGTCCCACAGGAAGGCCTGGTTGAGCATACCTTCGCCCTGCCGAAGGTAGGCGTTCGAGACAAACGCCATCCGCTGGCCGTCGGCACTGATGGAAGCCCACGAGCTGTTCCCCGCTGGGGCATCCGTCACCAGGCTCAAGGTGGCCGTATTCGTATCATAGAGGTATATCTCGCTGTTTCCTTCGGAGTTCTGGCCTGTCAGGTCAGCCCTGGATTGGAAGGCGATCAGCGTCCCGTCGCCGTTTATCGATGGCTTCACGCACTCGTACAGGGAGCCCGTCGTATCGGTGATTTGGGCAAGGGAGTCGCTGTCGGCGTCGTAGAGAAACACTTCGTAGTTGCCGTCCGGATTACCACCCAGGGGGTCCGCATTGATAGCGAACGCCAGGCGGTCTCCGTCTGCATCTATGCCGACTTTCACATTGTACGGAACATCACCCGAGCTAGTCTCTGTGACCTGTGTAAGGGACGATGTCGCAAGGTCGTACAGAAACACCTCGAAATTGTGCTCCGGGTTGTTCCCGAGCGTGTTCGCCGTGAACGCGATCCGGTTGCCGTCCGTGCTGATCGCCGGCACACCGCATCCGCCGGTGGATAGATCGGTGAGCTGAGCGAAAGTGGGGGAACTGAGCAGGATCCGAGGTTCGAGGGGTTCGAGATTGAGTGGAGACCATCTGCCAAAGGCACGAGACGGCGTCGGACGAGAGCCTGGCATGTCTGCCCCTCCCGAAGAGAAGGAACGGAATTGGTCCGCACAGGAAAACGGCAAGGATAGCGACGTCCCTCAGTTACGGTATTCGAAGACGCCTCCACCGGTACGGCCGCCAGAGGTGGCCCCAGAAAGGGGGCGCGAATATACCCCGCCCGCATTATACGGTCAAGCGCCAGAATCCGGCAATCCCTGTACGGTTGTCGCCAGTCCTCGCGGCACATCCCGCCCTCATTCTGACTCCCGATGGCTCTGCTTGAACCGCGGGCGACGATCCAGCCGGCCCTGCCACGGCCACGGGAGACAATCAGCTGCGCGCCGATCTCCTCGTCTGCCGTGAGGCGGAAGGGACGACAACTCCGGCAGCACCGCCAGTCCCCCGCCACGTCGAGTAGGCTCGGATCGGTGTAGACGTTCCCGCCGCGGCGGGCAAGCATGGTGAGGGCGGGGGGACGAGTGGTGCAGAGCAGCCTGGGCGGTGCGCGGCGCTACGCCGTTCTTGCTCAGGTGCGTGCCGAAGGTATGACGCAGGGCGTGGAGGTCGACCGTCTGCCGCTCCGGCCCGTTGGTCAGCTGACCGCTTTCGCCTCGCTCTAGGCCAGGACGGTCTCGAAGAGCCCCAGGTCCCGCGGGTGGTGTTCAGCCAGGTGTTCACGCAGTTCTGGCCTCGTCAGTATCTGGCGGATGTAGATGGCGGGCTTCAGGAGGTCCGCCACGTACTGCCGGTAGAGGGCGCTGTAGAAGTCGTAGTGCTTCTCGGCTTCGGTAAGCTCCTTGACCAGGTCGCGCTTCTGCTTCTCGCGCTCTTTCCAGGGCGTCTTCGGGCGCTTCTTCAGTGCATGTCGCTGCGGCTTACCTGCCTGCGGTCTGGAGATGCACCTTGCGGGTCAGGATCTCCTCGGGGTCGGCATTGCCGTTGAATATGTGGGCCAGCTGCAGGTTGGTCATAGGTCGAAGCAGGGGATACCGATCCCTCCGGTTGAGCAGGATCTCTTTGATACCACCGCTGAGGATCTCCCAGTGTACCTCGTTGCCTGGCCGGTCGGAGAAGGGGCTGTTCGGCCAGTCGTGCCCGGACAGCCTGACCACAGCCTGCGGCTGGTGGAAGTACCAGTAATCCATGCTGTCGGCGAACGCCTCGATGCGTTCCCTGGGATCCTCGGCGTCGTACGCGTAGCGCAGGTCGCCGGCCGCTCGTGGGCTGACCAGGTCGCCGCCGAGGCCTTCGGCCCACTCGCCGAATCCAGGACCGGGGTGGAACGGCGGCGCCTGCATATCCCAGCCCGAGAAGGTGGGCACCCCCACGCGGGTGGGTATGTCCCGGCTGAAGTTCGCCTCCCTGCGGATCTGGCGAAGGTCGCGTCGGGAGCGCACCGGATCGCCCGGGCGGCGGAAGCCTCCGCCTCCGCCCTTGAAACCGTAGATCTTGTCCAGGCCGTGGATATAGGCGCGCAACCAGTTGTTGCAGCCGGCGTAGTTGGCGCGCAACTCGTCGTCCGTCATGGCGCGGATGGTCCGGCCGTCGGGGTTGTGATAGAGGGTGTGGTTCGCGACCTCACAGCCACGGTCGAAGCAGCGTTGCACGAGCACGCGGTGGTACTCATGATCGTGTCGCGACAGGGGAGCGTAGTAGATGGTGAAGACCCACCGCACGTCCTCCCTGGCGAGTTCCTCCACCAGACCGCTTATGCGCTCCATCGCTTCCGCTGTGGCACAGTCGTCGAACCACCCGTGGAAGTACCTGTACTGCCCGTAGGTGTCTTCCGGCACCGGCGGTGCCGGCGGAACCGGCAGCGCCGCGACCTCAGGGGGCACCGGGCCGAGCTTGCCTATGCCGGCCTTTATTGCTCCAAAAGTGGCCGGTTCCGTCTCCTTCTTCACGGCCTCAACCAGTAGCGGCAGTGAACTCTCGTCTCCCAGCGATGCCAGCAACCCGGCCGCCAGGCGCCGGACGGCGGCGTCCTCATGGGTCAAGGCGGCCTGGAGATGGGCGAGCCCCTCCGGGTCCTCCAGTCGGGCCAGGGCCGAAGCCAGGTGCAGTCTGTAGAAGAAGTGGTCTTGGGGCTTGGTGTACCGTTCATACCAGAGCTTGATGCCCGGTATGGCCGACTTGTCCCCGATGGCGCCCAGCGCATCGCAGGCCATCTTGAACACCTTGTACTCACGCGCCCACTGCACCTCACCGGTCTCTTCGTCGTATTCCTTGGGAGGCAGGACACGAGAGACGATCACCTCGGCGCTGCCCTCCGGCTTGAACTTCTCCAGACCCAGGATGCACTGATACTGATGCTCGTGGTGCGGGGTCGTGGCGAGGGTGTCCTTGAAAACCTGCGCCGTTGCCTGGTCGCCGGACTTCACCAGCAATGCCAGCGTCCAGATCGGGGCATGCATGCCGATTGAATCGCTCTTCTCGAGGGCCACTTTGACGATCTCGCCTTTGTGGGCATCGTCGCCGACGTGCCAGAGGGCGCGCAGGGCGAACAGCCCCGGGCTATCCTCTCCGAAGTACTGCTGATTGCGGGCGATGCGGATACAGGCGGGAAGCGCCTCCTTCAGGTCCATGTAGAGCACGGCCTTGAGGGCCATCGTTTGGACCATCTTGTTGTCCTGGGTCTCCAGGCATTCCAGCACGGTCGGCCGTCCGGCGTCACTGCCCAAGCGGTGAAGGGCCAGGGCAGCGGCGAGCCGGTTGAAGTACTCCTCGAAACGCAAGGGCTCGTTCTCGCCGTAGTCGGGGGGGCGGTAGGTTAGCGCCTCGGTCACGACGGGTATAGCCTCCGGGGAGCCGATCCGTTCCAGCACGGCGATCGCGCACCGCCGCACCTGACGGGAATCGTCTTTCATCGCCTCGATGACCGGTTCGAGGGCGGTCTCGTCATGGGTGAACACCAGTTGGGCGATGGCGGCCTCGCGGACCTCAGGATTCCGGTCTTTGAGAGCTTCGCAGAAGGTGCCGATGTGCCGGCGATCGTTCTCAAGCCCCAGTCGATAGAGCCTGCCGATTACCTCCCCCCGCTCCTCAAAGGTGAAATGTCTTGTTTGGCGGGCCTGGGCCGCCGAACACCCGGTCAAGATCAGCAGGAGGGCCAAAGCCCTGCAAAGCACTTTCACGGCAGACTCCTTCCGTGCGGAAGAATCTAATACCCGTATCCGTCGGTAAGCCTACTTCGCAGCACCCGGTCTGTCAACATAGGGGACGAAAGGCGATCCGGCGGGCGACGCCGTCGGGGCACCTGCCCGAAGTGGAATGGTCCTGAAGGATCCGAACCGTCAGCTTGCGCACCACGTCCTGGTTCTTTACGAACAGGATCGTATCGCTCCGCCCGAACATGAACCCGGACCCGCGCACCATGGGCGTCGATGGCGCACATCACAGAGGTCGCGTAGGAGCAGGCGGGTCTGCTGAGTCTGGGGGGCGATTTCGATGCGCTGGACGAAGGCGCGGATGAAGCGGCGTTTTTCGTTTACGGTGCCCTCAGAGACCACGGCCTCGAAGCTCTCCATGTAGGCCAGCAGTTCGTCCGCAAGGCCCTTCAGATCATGGGCTGGCTCTGCCGACGCTTCGAGTGCTTGCGCTTGAACGCCACCTGCCGCAGCGTTTCTTGCTGCTCGAACCCGTTGAGTCTGTGGAACCAAGCCGAGTTCTCGCCTTCACCAGGCAGGCAGTGTCTCTTCATCACACCTCGCCTGTGTCGTGGCAAAGCGGGGGCGTCGCCCCACCAGTCTCCTCCGGCCCTCACGTGGTGAAGCGACAGCTCCTGCAGCCGCCCCCTATCCTCCGAAGTCCACCGAGTCGAAGAGCAACCGGACGACCTCCTTGTCCTCCTCGGTCACCTGGTGGAAGTGAATCTCAGTCTGCGCCTCGATCGAAACTGGCCGTCCACACCCTGAACCGCCCATCTCCCAACGTCCGGAAACGAACGCGTCCGGTGGCCGCCAGGTAGCGCTGGTCCACCAGGCAGACCCTGGGCCGGCCCGTCTGCGCTTCGTAGGATTGCCACGTCTTGCCCCCGTCGAAGCTCCTGCGCAGGCTGCCCCCGGTGGGCAGCGTGATGATGCCCTGCGGATCGGTGACGAAATACAGCCCTGCCCAGGGCCCGGGCTCAGACCAACCCCAGTGCGGGGCCCAGCGGGAGATATACGTCCCGTCCCTCTCCTTGATGAAGCTGACTAGGGGCAGCCCGTCCGGGGTGACGCCGACCTCGGCCTTGCTGTAGAGGCGGGGCGTGGACACCCAGGGGGGGCCGATCACGATGTCTGCGTTCTGAAGCGTGATGGGCAGGCTCTCATGGCGACTGCCATCCGCCCGATGGAGCGTCTGGCCGCCGTCGTCGGAGCACGCGTACGCGACGTGCGTCCCCTGGTAGCTCCCGCCGCGATCGAGGAGGATGGCCACCAGGTGCATCCGGTTGCGCCGGTCGAAGAAGATGCGCGTCCTGAACGACTGGTAGGCGGTGCCTCCGCCCGGCTTGGCCGTCCAGAACAGCGTCTTCTCCCCGTGGACGTAGTCCGTCCCGCCCAGCATGCCCCAGCGCTTGCCTTCGGTGTCGTAGCGAGCGACGGCGCCAGCCATGATGCCGGGGCTCCAACCTGTGCCGTACTTCACACGGTGGCGGAAGGACAGGTAGAGCTCGCCCGCGTTGTCGCTTGCGAAGAACGGATACGTTATGCTCCTGCCTGGCGGGGACCGGTCTGGATCGTCACCCAGGAAAGTGAAGGAAGAGATGTCCTCCGGTCGGTCGCTGACGACGTACTGCCATGCGCTCTTGACGGGCACGAAATCCCGGAGGCCATCGGGCGAGTTGTGCATGTTGCCCGCCAGGTGTATGTAGCCGTCCCGATCTATGCCGATCGACGGCCCCACGTGATACATGTCCTCGATGGTCCGCGGGAAGACGACGCTCGTTGCGACCGTTCCGTCGGGCGACTTTTTCGCGATCATCGTGCGCAGCTCGTCGTCGATCCAGGCGGCGTAGATGGAGCCGTTGCAAGTGACCACGGGCGATCCGGAATCGCCCAACAGGACCTTGTGCATGGGGAAGTCCATCTCCAGCTCGATGCTGAATGCCTCCCTCGGCGTGCCGCCGGAGGGCGCGGCAGGTCGCCCGGCGTCGTTGCCCTCGCCGGCGCTCGCCGAACGGCACGCCCAAACCCAGGCCGTCAGCACAACGGCCAGCACCGTGATCGGAACCCTCATTCCGTTTCCTCGCGCAGCAGCTTGGGGCCAGCAGTCCTGGCAAAGGCCCGAAGGACACCCGGCGGGATCGGCACCCGCGGGCCACTCTCGGATCTGCCAGACGGGCATTGCGCGATGCCGGGCCGCGTGCCAGGCTCCTACAGCCTTCGCGACTGCATAATGGTACCCCAGTTCCCCCGCGCTTGCCACATCCAGACGCCCCGGGTCGGCGTAGACGTTCTCGCCACGGCGAGCAAGCATGGTGAGATCGAAAGATGAGTGCCGCATGGCCGCCTGGGCGGTGCGGGGCGCCACGCCGTTCTTGCTCAGGTGGCCGCCCGGCCATGGCGCTCCACGTCCAGGTCCCCCATCCCATCCGCGCCTTCACGTGCAGGGCCGGGTACGGCCGTATCGGAAAGAGCCGGGTGTGGTACACCTCGCAGGTCGGAAGGCCGGGACGCTCCGTGATGGCGTTCGGGGGAACCTCACTCAGTATATGCAGGTAGCCGCCACAGGTTGGGGGCAAAGGACTGCCGATTCACTGAGGTGCAGCAGCGAAGCATACGGAGCAGGCATGAGCTGCCAGATGCGCTCCAGCGGGAAGTCGCGGGGATGGAGGGTATTGGGGATAGTGGGTGTTCTTGTCGTCCTGGGAAGCGCCTGGCGCCTTCTGACAAGGGGCAGTGCGCCGTCTGCTCAGGGCCGACCAACGGGAACTTGGCCGCCACCGCTAGGGCCGTCGGTCTAGCGTTCAACACGCTGAGGTCGTACCTTGGGCAGCAAGCGAACGATGTCGACACTCGCTGAGGACTGCCGGCCGTTGGAATAGACCCGTGGCCCATGCAGAGGCCGGACGTTGGCGCCCTGCCGATAGCCTACGAGAAGCAGATGGACCAGCCGCCGCAGCCGCCGACAGTGCAGTTCCGTATAACTCCGTCGGCGGCTGCGTCAGCGGCGGCGGCACAGACCCGAGAGAACGTCCTCTGAAACCTGTGGCCTCGGGAGGCAGCCTGTCAATTCAAGTGTCGTTCAGGACGCATCACTCCTCCTCTCCTGCTGACCCGGCTAAGTGTGATGCGAATACCGGAAACAGTGTCCGGGCAAGAGCGTGCATCAGAAGCTGCGGGTCCTCCGCAACCTTGGTAACCGCTGCCTTCACTGCTGTCTCCCCGTCGTGGGGATACTCCTCGAGAGCCTCCGCAACCAACTCCTCCAGCTTGTCCTGGTCCGGCGGCTCCACCAGCGGCAAGTCCCACACGTGCAACGCCATCACTGCGCCTCCTACGTGTAAGTGTTGGCGCCAGGCTTCAGCCTGGCGACCATTCTTTCGCAGCAGGACCACCAAGGTCCCACCGTCACCGTAGACTGTCTTCTTCTCCCTCCTTGCGGGGGAGCGCTCCAGCAACCCACGATGGAGCTTTGCTGGAGTCATGAGTTGCTCCCGATGACATCACGGATGTCAGCGGCTTCACTGTTAGAGATTGAGGAAGCCCGCGTCCCCAATTCTGCACAGGGCTGTTCATGGGACGACGCCCAACGTCTCTCCCTGTTCTGCCGGCGGCCTCCGACCTGGTGGCCAGGGAAGCCACCCGGGCTCCCCGCCGCTACGGGCTCCCTCGTTCATTTCGCTCCTCGCCTTCGCGCAGGGGCTTCCGGCCCGTTCGAGAACCAGAGAGGTCCGGCGCGAACACGAGGGCACTAGGCTCTGTCTGAAAAACCCTTGTAATGCGCTTTTGGTCTTCGGTACGAGGGCTGGTGATAATCCCAGTCCTCTTTCGGAGAAGGGCGCATGCGAAGAGACGAACTGACGGACGAGCA
>Ga0114922_10006287_pt1 | contig 10924 bp, 12 predicted proteins | sample AartaG_FD_100975 | JGI IMG/M metagenome (GOLD analysis project Ga0114922, IMG submission 100975) | Deep subsurface microbial communities from Aarhus Bay to uncover new lineages of life (NeLLi) - Aarhus_00045 metaG | ecosystem: Environmental > Aquatic > Marine > Oceanic > Sediment | place...
AGGCTATATTATGGTAAATATGCAATTGGACGAGCATAGCTGGGATATAGTGCGCAATACCCCCGGTGTCGCTGGCTTTGTGAGCACTGGTGCCAAACCTGTTCCTTTAGCCAAACAGGAGGCAAACACTATACTGCAGCGTATGGATGAAGCTCCTTCCGAGGTTAGAATGACTTTTAAGGAAGGAGATAGTATACGTGTAACGAGTGGGCCTTTCATTGACTTTATCGGTAAAGTGGAGCAAGTTAACATGGACAAAGGTAAGGCAATAGTTTTGCTATCGCTCTTTGGCAGGGAAACGCCCGTGGAATTAGACCTCTTGGGAGTAGAAAGGATATGACTTTGTCTGAGCGCAGTGAAAGGAAGAATTAATAATGGCGAAGAAGATTAAGGCGGTCATCAAGTTACAGATATCTGCGGGTAAAGCTACTCCAGCCCCGCCTGTGGGCCCTGCTTTAGGGCAACATGGTATTAATATCATGGCTTTTTGTAAGGAATATAATGAGCGAACTGCTTCTCAAGAAGGTTTCATCATTCCTGCCGAGATAACCGTATATGAGGATCGCTCTTTTATCTTTGTTACCAAAATGCCACCTGTTTCTGACTCACTGCGGCGAGCTTTAGGAGTGGGAAAGGGTAGCGGTAATCCCGGAAGCGAGAAAGTAGGCAAGATAAACAAAGACGCAGTTTATGATATCGCTCGAAATAAAATGAAGGACCTAAATACTACAGATATTGATAAGGCAGTAAACATCGTTGCCGGCACGGCTAGAAGCATGGGAGTGGAGGTGGAATAAGTTTGGGTTTTCCAAAAATTCGTAGAATTTTGAGGGTATAAGTAAGTGGCAAAACATGGAAAGAAGTACCAAGAGGCTAGTAAACTTGTAGATAGGGCAAAGACCTATTCCCCTGAAGAAGCGATCGAGTTGGCTAAGGAGGCTTCCTACGCCAAATTTGATGAGACCGTTGAGCTCCATTTGAAGATGGGGGTCAATCCGCGCAGTGCTGACCAGCAAGTGCGTGGTGTAGTTCTACTGCCTAGTGGGCTAGGGAAGAAGACACGAGTGCTTGTCTTTACTCAAGGCGAGGGGATAAAGTTGGCGGAAGAAGCAGGTGTTGACTATGCTGGAGCAGACGAGCTTATTAAGCAAATTGAAGGTGGCTGGCTTGAATTTGATGTATCTATTGCCACCCCTGATATGATGCCCAAGGTGGCCAAGCTCGGGCGTATTCTAGGGCGGCGAGGTTTGATGCCCAATCCCAAGTCCGGCACTGTAGTACCGCCTCAGGACTTAGCTCGGGTTGTGAATGAAGCTCGTAAAGGTAGAACTGAATTTCGTTTGGATAGAACAGCTATTATCCATTTGCCTATTGGCAAAATCAGTTTTGATAAGGATAAGCTCTTGGAGAACCTGGCGGCGGCGGTCGAAGCTATTGTTAAAGCAAAGCCCAGTGGGGCTAAAGGGCAGTATATCAGAAGCGCATCCCTGTCCACCAGCATGGGTCCGGGATTCAAGCTAGATACTACATCTGTACTCGCTGTGTCAAGTCTTTTGAGCAGGTAATACAGCTGTGCTCATTGAACCATGTGAGATGTTACTGAGCGGGGGCTAATTTTCTGTCAGGATTAACCTGCGAGAGGAATTAGGCAATAATCTTAACAATTGCCAGAATATAAAATTTTGGTTTCCCTTATCCTGCACGATGAGCGTGCCTTCTAAGACTCTATCTTTTCAAATAAGCTTTTTGGTTTACCACACTCTGGGCATGTCCAGCTATCGGGCAGATTCCCGAAGATGGTCCTTGGGGAAACCCTGCCTTGAGGGTCACCAAATTCAGGGATGTACACGTAGTCGCAAGCGGTGCATTTCCAGTTACCCATTGCCGTGACTTTCTCTCCAGGTTCTTGACTAAAACGGGACATTGCCTGTCTTGTAAAGGCGTCCATAGTCTTCCCCAGACAATTACGGCGACAAAATGGCGACATAGCCCGTTCGATTACTTCCAGATATAGTATGTTTCCCCGTCGTACTCGCTGAGATAGTTCGTGCATAATGTTCAGCGCGAACTCTGGATGCTCGCTTATCGTTTTGAGAAAATCCACTCGGTCTAATACCTCAAGCTCAGTATCGTCCTCATCGGCAACTGCTGTGGCAGAGCGGGGAGACCCATCTATCAAGGCCATTTCACCGAAAAACTCGCCAGGTTGCTCAACTGTGCTCACCTCAGCCTCCCCTTTTTCGTCCTTCAAGACAAGCTTTACCTTCCCGGCTCGTAAGACATACATTTCTTCTCCTGTACTGTTCTCCTCGAAGATGATATCTGACTTCTGATATACTTTAGCAGCCTTCTTCGGGCGATTGGCATCCATTTCCACCTCCTTAAGACGTTCCCACTAAAGTATATTGCAATGCCCATATGCGTGGCAAACCTGCCGAGTTGTGCACTTCTTGGAAACATGAGAAATACACCATGGATGGCTGCTTGCGTTGGTTAGTTAGTTGCGACCCTGAAGACAATTTCTACCGCATCTGGGAGGAGTTGGGGTGGTGTGGGGATTGCATGTCGAGGATTTATTACAGGGGTGCGAGATAGGTATTGACAACCAAACGCCATGAATGTACTATCAGCGACCAGAGGGATGAGGGCCGCAATGCCTGATTGCGAGTTGAAATGGGGAATCCCAGATAGAGGGTAGCTATTGTCAAACTGTGCTATGACCGAGCATTATAGTTTAAAAGAAGGAGGCTGAGAAAATGCCCAAAGTATTTAAATCCCTGGTGGAAATCAGCGTTTGGATACTATTCATCTTTGGGTGCATACTACTCGTAAACACTATAGTGGCAAGCATACTTGGGTGGCTTAGTCCAGGGCTGGTAATGGCTGGCGGAGGCATCGCTATGGCCAGCTTTGCTCTGGCGGCAGTTGTCGCCAGGATAAGGCAAAAGATGGAATAATTGATGCCCTAAGTGAAGCTGAATTGCTGTTTACGGCTTGGAAGGCTATTGTGCTAGACCTCTGGCTAGGGTATACGAGTTTGAGCTTCTGATACAGCATCAGGCATTGGAAAGGCGAAAGCATTAGAGTTTGCTAAGGCTGGTCACAAAATGTCTATGGTGGATTGTAATGGAGAACGATTTAAAAAGATTATCAGTAAAGACTTCAGTCCGGCAGGAGGTGATCATGTATACTGAGCTTCTCACGCTCTGCGGCTTTGAGCCAGCGGAGATAGAAAAGGAAAGACCCAGGATCGACAAAGCCTTTCAGAAGCTGGGTATAGGGGAGGAGGACATAAGGCGGGGGGAGGCCCGGATCAAGGAGTACTTCGATGTGGAGCTGGAGGGGGTGCGTAAGCTGCTTGGGGTGTGGATGAAGGAGCTGGTCAATATGGCTCTGGCCAGGGAGGAGAATAGGAAGGTCATCATGTCGGAGTGGCCCGGTCCGCACACTGGGTTCCTGGCCAAGGCTGTTCATGCGGTGGAAGACGTCTACTTTGGGACGCCGGGGATGGTATTCACCATAGTCCTCGGCGGCATCTTCGACAAACTGAATCCGCTGCTTGAGGCTGGAGAGGAACTGGGGCAGGTCCCTGGCTCAGCCCACTGCGGCCTATTCCAGATGCAGGTTGGCGCCATCGAGAAAGGACTGATACCGGTGCCTGACCTGATAGTCGCCCCGGGCTGCGTCTGTGACGCGGGGGCCGAGGCGGGCGAGTTGATTCACGAGCTTTACGGCATACCTGTGGTTTACATTGATGCCTGCCTGGACTGGCAGTGGGGTGAATATCCGCAGATTGGAACGCGGCAGGTGAAGTATATCAGCGGAAAACTGGCAAAGGTCAGACGGAGGATCGAAGATGTTATAGGATACGAGATCCCTGAAGAGGGGCTAACGAGGGGATTAGCATCCGTGGCGAAGACTGCACGGCTCATCCAGACTCTAGTAAAGTTGATGGCCAAGGCTGACCCCCAGCCTATAAGCCAGGCTGATCTGGACCTCCTCTACTTCATGTTGGCCACCCCGTTGCGACACAGGGACGAGGTGAATGAAGCACCCCTGGCTGATGAGGTGACAAAGTTGATCCAACAGGGGAAAGGAGTAGTGCCCAGGGGCGCACCCCGCGTCTATTCGGCTATGAGGTTCGCGTCCAATCCGGACATTTGGAAGATGATACAGGAGGTGGGGCTGGCCGTTCCTGTTGCTCTGCTTGACTGGCTGCCGCCCGAGGCACGCCAGTCAAGCCAGTTTACCGACCCCATTGAGGGCCTGGTAGACTCGGCTTACCGCACAACGCCAGCTTGCACTGCTTCAGGAAACATCTGGTACGATGTGGAATGCTGCAAGGCCCTCAACGTCGACGGGGCCATCGCAGTCTACCCTTTCTCCTGTCGCGCCTATGCAAACAACCCGTTGATGGTAGTAAAGGCGATAAAGGAGCAGGTGGGTATCCCCGCTATGACCCTGGAATACGGTGGCTACGACTGCCGTGACTATCCCGCTGGGGCACTCAGGACCAGGGTGGAAACCTTCGCTGAGATGTTAAGGGTGAGGAAGGCTTCGAAAGTGGGATGAACAGGCAGCCAGGGGGAAGATTGCCTGGGGTGAAATAGCTTAACTTATCGCGCAGTTAGGTCAAGCACAGGCGCGGACCTAGCAATTGAAAGGCGCGAACTAACTTCCACAGGAGGGAGGAATTAGAAATGGAGGCAATGCGAAGACTGCAGAAGCACCTGGAAGAGAGACCTCTAGAGCTACAGAGGATGAAAGAGCATGGGGTTAAGGTAATAGGATATACGCCCGGTGGCTACATGCCCGAGGAGCTAGTCTACGCTGCTGGGGCGGTGCCTGTGGGGCTAATTCGCGGGGGAAGCCCCGAGCCCATCGCTGAGAGTGCCGCATACATGCCGCGCTTCTTCGACACCTTTTGCCGCGCACAAATCGCATACCGGATGTCGGGGGACGACCCCCTATATCAGATGGTTGACCTGCTGGTGGTGCCCATCACTGATAACAATGTCCGGGCAATAGCGGACTCATGGGATTTCTATAGCAATGTGGAGACCTTCAGAATCGGAGTCCCTCGAGACAAGGAGGAGGATGCCTTCGATTACTATCTGGAGGGGCTACATCTGCTCAAGGATAAGCTGGAGAAGGTAACGGGCAACAAGATCGAGGATAGCAAGCTCAGAGAAGCCATCGCTTTGTCGAACAGCATGTGGGAGTCTCTGGAAAAGATCAGCTTGTTACGGCAATCGTCCCGACCTCCCCTCAGTGGCGAGGAATTCGTTAGACTGAACCATGCCTCCTTCTATGCTGATAAGCCTACCCTGATCGAGTGTCTCCAATCGCTCTACAAGGAGCTGAAGGGAAAAGAGGGCGCCAGTCCAAAGGCGCGGGTCTTGCTCACCGGGTCCACACTGGCGATGGGTGACTACAAGATACTGGATTTAGCACAGCGGGCGGGGGCCGCAGTGGTCGTAGAGGAGTTTGCTGAAGGTATGAGGCACTACTGGGAAAGGGTAAACCTCAATGGTGACCTGATGGAAGCACTGGCCGACAGATACTTCAGGAGGAGGGTGCCTCCTGCCTGGTTCAGACCTTCCAGGGAGAGGATAGATTTTGTGATGAAGCTGGCTAAGGATTTCACCGTCGACGGAATCATCTGGTACCAGTTGATGTATCGTGAATCTTACGACATGCAGTCGTTCTACTTTCAGCGGATTCTGGAGAAGGAAATGGGGCTGAGGATGCTCAAGGTCGCATCGGATTACGATGCCTCCGAAATGGGCCCCCTGTCGACAAGGGTTGAGACCTTTATCGAGACTATTAAGGGAAAGTGAAAGCTAACACAATCGGCCTTGCCAACCTGGTGCCCTTGAACCAGCGGAGCCCTGCCCGGAATTAAGCGCTTCTACATGGCCAGGCAGTGGGTTGAGCCAGGTGGTGGCGTGCCCACGGCAGCTATGTCAGGCCGCAATGTGGTCCAGATCATCTGCAAGCGAGATAAAAAACCGTTTGTGACGAAGATTCCAGGTTGATAGCAATTGTCATTGCTTCCTGCCCACAGGAATTATATATAAGGGCTGTTTATCCCCGGGCAGATCAAGGAGTTCGACTACCTCTTCATCATAAAAGGCTCCCACGGTGATAACTCCCAGGTCCATTGCCGCAGCCTGAAGGCACAGGTTTTGAGCTGCGTGTCCTAGTTCTATATGGACATATCTTATGCCCCTATCGCCATATTTGTCGGTTGTCCTCTCATAGACCGCCGTGAAGACAATTACGACAGCTCCTTCCCCGACGAAATCCTGCCACACGGCAGCGTCAGCCAGCTCAAGTCTCTTATCGCCCTCAATAGTCCTAAGTAGTTGATGTTCATCTGGTTCATACCTGTAAACCCCCGGGCTCAAATCCTGAATATCGCCAGCCACCACGTATAGCTCGAGCGGGTAGAGGGCTCCTGCGGATGGGGCAGTCCTGAAGCCTCGGGGATCGGTAACTCACTGGGCTGCCCATAGAAGCTGGGACAGCTCTTGCAGGGTTAGGGACTCACCTGTGTAGCTTCGGGTTGACCTTCTCAGAAGCAGGCTTTGCTCAATGGACACATCGCTGTCATATCGTGGCTCGGGTAGCTCTATGATAAAGCTTTCCGGTTCTGGAGGCGGTGTTGGCGTCACTGTATTAGCCGATGGGCGCAGCCGCAAGAAAAGGTTAGCAGAATTGTTGCCAGGCTCAACAGATAATTCCAGTGATACTGTTGCATGGTTTGCCTCCCTGCCTGTCTCTTACTACAAACTCAAGACTAATCCCACCACTTTTTGGAAATAGGCATGGCTATTATTTCCCTTATCTCTGGCCTTTTCGCCGGGTCTTTGTCAAACAGAGAAGCGGGATAGGTAGCTCGAAGTACAATGGCGGTGTCTGCCCCCTTCCCCGACCCGCCAACACCTATGACATCTTCGTAAGGAGTTATATTGCCGCAGGAAGCTCCGGTCAAGGCGACTTCCACAGCTACCTTCATTCCCTGGCCAAAGCTGTATAGTGTTTCCTTCACCAGTCGCTCGGGAAAGGCATCGGGCCACCTGGCAGCTTCTAATACCGAACTATGGAAAACGTAGGGTGCTTTATCAATAATAGAGGCTCCGAGTCCCTCTAGCTCTTGTCTAAATTCCTGTTTCAGACAAGGCCATTCCTCACCCCATTCCCGACGGTATGGTGCTTCCGAAACACAAACCATTGCTGCCTTGCCTTTGAGGCTACCAGCAAATTCGATAGCAGTCTTACCGGAGGTGCTGGCGACGACGACCGTTCTGATTCCGCCAAGTTCCAGTCGCTGAGAAACGGCTTCGATTACCAACTGGGTGTTTTCGTCTCCCGGTTCATCGAAGTAATAGACCTGCCTTTTAAGCGCTTTGCCCATTGTTCTCCCTCCTGACGGTGATTTCCATTCCTGCAGCTACCTTTTTGAATATGGTGGCAAGCCCGGTGACCTTACCGAACACAGTCACCGGGCTTGCCGGGCGAATTTCGTCTCCTCGGCTTATGAGAGTCGGGCCGAAGAAGATGCAAAAAGCGTTGCCCTGGGGCCAGTAGCCTAAATCTCCTATGCCTACCAATTCTTGCCCAAGCTCTAGTTCAAGGTTAAGGGGAATCGAGAAATATATCTCATCTCCCCAGAGATTGACACGGCCCTTTATAGGCAACGTCTCCCAGATTGCTTGAGCCGTCCTAGTGTCATTTAACTCAGCCGCTGCTTCAATCGCCCCTACCTTTATCCGAATTCTTCTTCCCATTGTATATTGGCCTAAATAAATTATGTATAAATGCTTAAGGCTGAGACCCTCAAGATGATAACCTGAACAGGGATTAAGTCCTAAGCATAAAATCCTATTTCAATGTTATCACCTGAAACTACAAAGAACAAAACATGGTTGAGGCCGTAATGTGCGCCAACAGCGGGTATATTTCTCTCTCCTCTATGTACCCAGGCGGCAAGAACTATTTGCGCTATAATTTACGCCAGCCCGGACATTATTTGCTCTCATCGCCATGAGGAAATTTAGCTATGGATTCACAGCACGATTTATCCCCGGAAAGCAAGCAAAACAATAAGCTTGCGCAATGCCCTTGTGCTCCATCGCAAGGTGGGGTACCATTTTGGGTGTGCCACACTTGAATATAGACTGAAATCGAGCTCTGACAAAGGGAGGTAAAAATGAAAGTGAGCAAAGTGGATGAGATGAGAAAGCTAGACAGGCGTGCTACGGAGGAATTTTCTATCTCGGAAGACCTCTTAATGGAGAACGCCGGCCAGGCGGTGTATTTCGTTATGCTGCAGGAATTTGGGATAAAGGACAATAGATTCGTTGTTCTCTGCGGTGGCGGCAATAACGGCGGAGATGGGCTTGTTGTTGCCAGAAAAATCCATTCCAATGGTGGGGAGGCAAAGGTCTTTCTTCTGGATAACGAAGCTAAGTTTAGAGGGGCGGCAAAAAATAACTTTGAAATAGCATCGAAGATGCCAATAGAAATCTCTAGGGTTGATTCAATGGACTCTATAATATCCGAAGTTCTTGATTCCGACGCTATTGTGGATGCCATATTTGGCACAGGTCTCGGCAGAGCAGTTGGTGGGATATATAAAGACGTAATTCAATTGATAAATGATAGCCAACGGATGGTATTCAGCGTTGACATTCCTTCAGGCATAAATGGCGATACCGGGGAGGTGATGGGAGTGGCAGTAAAGGCGGATTATACCGTAACATTTGGGATTCCCAAGCTGGGGAATATGCTTTATCCCGGGTATGACCACTGTGGAAAGCTGTATGTCTCGCATATATCCTTCCCGCCCGCGCTTTACAATCCCAGTTCAATAAAGGTAGCAATTAATAATCCGGTAGAGCTTCCTGAAAGAGCCAGAGATACCCACAAGGGCAGCTATGGGAGAGCCCTGTTCATCGCCGGGTCTTCAAGTTACCTTGGCGCGCCATATTTCTCTGCATTATCTTTCCTCAAAGGAGGAGGGGGGCTTTCCTACCTGGCAACACCAAAATCCATCTCGTCAATCTTGGCAGGCAAGGGAAGTGAAATTGTCTTTGTCCCTCAAAAAGAGACGCATTCAGGAAGCATAGCCCTAGAAAACAAGGACGAGCTTTTAAAATTTTCCGAGGGGGTGGACATGGTGGTCATGGGTCCTGGTCTTTCTTTAGCCGAAGAAACACAGGAGCTGGTGCGGGAGCTAGCGCCCAAAATTAACAAGCCTCTACTTATAGACGGCGATGGAATTACTGCCATTGCTGAAGACTTAGGAGGGATAAAAAACAGGGGAGCAGCAACGATACTTACACCCCATCTAGGTGAGATGTCCAGAATTACAAAAATGGAGATAGGCGAGATAAACAAAAATAAAATAGAAGTTTTGCAGAAAACAGCAAAGGAACTAGCTTCAATAATTGTCTTAAAGGGAGCCCATTCGCTCATAGGCTATCCGGATGAAACTGTTTTCATCAACGTAAGCGGCAATTCCGGCATGGCCACGGCTGGAAGCGGAGATGTCCTGACGGGAGCTATCGCCGCCATGTTAGGTCTGGGATTATCCCTTGAGGACGCAGTAAGCATGGGTGTCTTTATCCATGGATTTTCCGGCGACGTAGCTGCCGTAGATAAAGGTGAGGACGGGATAACTGCACAGGACATACTGGACTATCTCCCCGAGACGATGAAGCTTTATAGGGAAAATTTCGCCGAAATTTCCGAAAATCTTTACGAAAGTATCTTTGCTGTGTAGTAGTGAAGTATTAACTTGGGAAGTGCCCTCACGCCACGTCGTCAAGCCTATAGATGGAAAAGGAGAGCTCTAAGAAAGCCATTATCCGACCAGCGCGGCCTGAGGATGCATCTGTGGTAGCTCAATTGATGTATTACGCTAACATGAACTATGTGCTTGTTTTCTTCGGCAACACGAAAAACACCATCAAGGTCCTTCGCAGGATGTTTTCGATGCCTTGCCATACTACAAGTTATACATATGCTTTTGTTGCTGAAGTCGAAGGCAATGTGGTGGGATAATTTGCAGGCTTTGATGGAAAGGGTTGGCGAGCCTCTACACATGCCTCGTGGCTGTATGGACCTGTATGGTTTGCAATCACTCCGTTGCGTCAGCTACCCCGAATGGTCACAGCATTCGTTGACTTCAATAGGGCAATGCTGCCTATATTAGACGAAGAATACTATATTGAGCACCTTGCAGTATTGCCTGAGAGGCGTGGGCAGGGGGTCGGCACGCAATTAATAGAATTTGCTGAAAGCCAGGCTCGGACAAAATGGTTGAAGAGGGTGACGCTGGATGTAGAGATTGGGAATGAGGCAGCTCGCCGGCTTTATGAACGCCTGGGCTTTGAAACCATTAAGGTGGTGACTGAGCCAAACTATTGTAAACGGTTTAACGTTCAAGGAAGCATCCGGATGGCGAAACCATCCAATCCCAGAAAAAGACAACAAGAAAAATCAGCTTGGGCTCGTAGGAGGGAAAATGAAAGCAATGGTGCTTAAGAAAATCTGTTCAGTGGAGGGAAAGCCTCTGGAGCTGGTGGATTTGCCAAAACCCATTCCCAGTTCTAGACAAATCCTAGTCAAAGTTTCTGCCTGTGGAGTCTGTCACACCGAGCTTGACGAAATTGAAGGCAGGGTTTCTCCTTCAAGATTTCCCATGATTTTGGGTCATGAAATTGTTGGCAGGGTGGAAAGCTCGGGGCCGGGGGCAAGCAAGTTTAAGCAGGGCGATAGAGTAGGGATTGCCTGGATAAATTGGGCTTGTGGCCAGTGTTCATTTTGCCTCAAAGGCGAGGAAAATCTGTGTGACACAGCAAGATGGACGGGGAAAGATGCCGATGGAGGCTATGCTCAATACACGCTAGTATCA
>Ga0114922_10006288_pt1 | contig 10924 bp, 10 predicted proteins | sample AartaG_FD_100975 | JGI IMG/M metagenome (GOLD analysis project Ga0114922, IMG submission 100975) | Deep subsurface microbial communities from Aarhus Bay to uncover new lineages of life (NeLLi) - Aarhus_00045 metaG | ecosystem: Environmental > Aquatic > Marine > Oceanic > Sediment | place...
CATGGCCCGGTCTATAGCGGCTCGCGGAGCCTCCGTCCAGATACCAGCGCTGGGCCGGCGCGCAAGGAGGCCGCCGGTCAAAGGTAGGGGGAGAGCGTCTTGGCCAATCCGTCCCGCAGGCGGTGCCAGGTGGGGCGGGAATCCATCTGTTCCAACGTGACCGGCTCGGCCGTGGCCAGAATACCGTCCAGCCAGGCGCAGAGCTCACCGGCCAGTGCCGCATCGTAAGCCTCGACGTTGAACTCGAAATTCAGCCGGAAGCTTCTGCGGTCCAGGTTAGCCGAGCCCAGCAGAAGCCATCGTTCGTCCACGATCAGCAGTTTGGTGTGCACAAACGGCGGCGGGCGCCTGAAGACGCGAATGCCGTGCTCGAGCAACTGCCACAGGTAAGCGTCGGCCGCCCAGCGCATGAAGCGGTAGTCAACCTGCGACGGCAGGATCAAGGTGATTTCGACGCCGCGCAGGGCCGCCATGGCCATGGCTGAGATCAAAGCGGACGTGGGAACGAAATAGGGCGTGACGATCCGGACGCTGTGTTCCGCCGCAACGAAGGCGGCTTGCAGCTTCCAGTGTATGATTTCGAAGTCCTCGTCGGGGCCGCTGGAAATGCCGCGGCAGACAGCGGGCCCGGTGGCGGAGAGCTTGGGGAAGTAGGCCTCGCCCTGAAGGACTTTGTCAGTGGCCAAGGCCCAGTCCTCGACGAAGGTGTGTTGCATTTCGGCGATCACCGGACCGGTGATCTCGAAATGCAGGTCTTCCACGCGGTCGGGTTCCGATCGTTCCACCAGATATCTTTGGGAAATGTTCATCCCGCCGGCAAAGCCGGTCCGCCCGTCAACGACCAGAATCTTCCGATGGTTGCGCAGATTGAGGCGGAGCCGGCCCAAGGGGAACCGCAGGGGGAAAAAGGCTGTAACCTCGGCCCCGGATTTCAGCAGAAGCCTGCCCATCCGAGAGAAGGATTTAAGTGCCCCGATGCCGTCCATCAGAGCATGGACCCGGACGCCGCGTTGGGCGGCCTCATCCAAAGCACGGGCGAAATCGCGTCCCACGTCGTCCCAGTCGAAGATGTAGCTGGCCAGCGTCACCGACCGCTGAGCCCCGGCGATCGCACCCAGCATTCGCGGATAAGCCTGCTCCCCGTTGTGCAGCGGCACGATCGTGTTGCCCGGCAGCAGCGGCAGGCGCGTGACCCGGTCGGCTACGGTGCGCAAGCGGACGAGATGCCCCACCGCCTCGCAGTGCGGATCGGCGCCTTCGTCGGCGGCTGTGAGGTCGGAGCGCTCAAACGGTCTGCCCCGCCGGCCGAGGCGCCTGGCCGCCCGCCGCTCGATCCGATTGACGCCCAGCACCCAATAGAGCCACGGCCCGACGAGCGGCAGGGTGAAGCTGACGAACACCCAGATGGCGGTGCTTCTGGGGTCTCGCTTGTACATGATCGCGTGGGCGGCGGCGATGCCGGCAAGAACCAGCCAGGCCGTTACGACCCCACCGAAGATCAGCCATCCAGATAAACTAAGCATGCCCGTACATTGTACAACATACGGCGGCGGTCGCGCAGGGCCTGGTTCCCGGCCTTTGGGCGCTTTCGGAATCGGCGAGGTGGGCGATCATTCAGTGGATGTGTGCGGATCGGCGTCCTGCCGGCGATCATCTCGCAGACAGGTCGCCGATCCATCAGGTCCCTGCACTGTTCGGGGGCTGGATTCTAGCACTACTGGCCCTGTAGTGCTAGCCGGCTTGCTCGACGCCCCTGAGTAGCACCGGAGCCCGGCTAGTTGTCCCGGACATCGTTGATGAACGGACCGCCATGGTCGAAGCAGACGCGGCGCCAGAACGGCAGGCAGCTACGCGGCAGCTTGACGAAATGGTACGGGTTCACCACCCGATCCTCCACCCACAACTGAAGACACTCGGAAATACTGACCTTGACGCCGCAGTCCGTCAGTTGGATCGAGGTGATGGTCACCTCCCACCCGCAGTTGTCCCGCTCACCGAGCACCACCGCGATGACCACGTAGTTGTCAAAGTCGATAGGCGGCGGGGGCGTCCCCAGCGTGAAGGAGTGAGCGGTCCAGAAGTCCTCCCATACACATTCGTCCCGGATCACACTCTCGAACACCGGACGCGACGGACTCACGCAGAGCGTCGCCGGCGGGCAAAGCTCAAGGCAGGGGCCCATCCAGGGATCCTCGTCGTCACACCAGCCGAAGGCACTCCATTTCCCCTGGGCGACTGTCTGGAAGGCCATGTAACCGTCGCTGGTGATGAGACACGGGACCTCCGGCAGTGGAACAACGTCCGCGGCGTATCCCAGCGCTTCCAGGTCTTCGGGGGCGACGACGATCGCCCCCGGTTCCGCTTCAGCATCCGAGCCGGAGGCCTGGGCACAGCTATCGGCTTCCGGTGTGGCCCGGGCGGTCAATGTGAATACGGTGCCAGCCAACACCGCCAGGCAAACGACGACCAGGTCGGCCCATACGCGCAACCTCATAGGACACCTCCTTTACAGGTCTTTCTCCCGGTCCGGCAGCAACCGGCCCCCGGGCCGGCTGCCGACTCACTCGCGCTTCCTTCGGAACCGCCGGAGGCGCGAGGACAGAATGGGGCAAGACGACACAGACAGTTGACGGCACTCCGGCCGTTGCGGCCCAACGACAGGGATGCTCGATCAGGCACAGACCCGAGCCCCGTTCCGAATCCGCACTGTGCTGCATATGCAGGCGGTTAAGAGTGGGCATTCATCGTGCCACGTGTGGTCGGGAGAGTCGCCCCGTTGCTGCGGGCCGTTACCGGGGCAGGCGCTACTTCCTTGGCCTGGGGCAAGTTACGGAAACAGATGTGGTCCTTGTTCTCCCCCTGCCGGGCTTGTCGATCGGGACTTCAGCCCTTCCACCGTCTGGCCCGTGCCGGCCAAATGGCCCGGGTGGGCCATTGCTACTGTCACGCTGCCCTAATCCGACGATTCGGGCGCCGCCCGGGGCCCGTTTTTCTGCTTTGCCCGAAGGCACCGCTATGACGTGCTCATCGGCGACGACACAGTGGCCGGCAGCGCCCAACGCCGCACCCGCACTGCGGTCCTGCAGCACGGGTCGATCATCGTGGAGCGCCGCTACACCCAACAACTGGCCGCCGCCGTCACCGACGTGGCTGATCTGGACGTTCGACAATTGGGTGAGCGCTTTGTCGCGCTTTTCGCGTCCCGTTCAAGTACCTCGCTCGAACCCGGCAGTTAATGGCGCAGCCGCCGGCGGCCAGGGTCAGCGAGTCGAAGGTCCGCAGCCCGCCGCGCGGGGGATAGTCGTTCACCGTCCGGGCGATCACGTCCGCGGCGGCGTTTCCGATGCAGAGGATGTCGGCCATGTGGGCCGGCGATACCCTTTGCCGACCCAATCGTCAATACGCGGCTGTCGGTGGGTGAAGCAGCGGTCTGCGTCCTGGCAGGTCGTTTCGGTGTCTCGGCAACTGTCTGCCCTAACCACCGGCGAGGACACCAGCCGTTGCTTGACGCGCAGGCGTTCAGGCGGAGTGCTTGGCCTTGAAGGTCTGGTAGGCGGAGCAGGCTGCGGGGTTGGAGCAGCAAACGTCGCGGATGTACTCGTAGTAGACGTTGGGCGGATCACCATATTCCTGCGCAAGGAGCATTTCAGGGCGATGCGCGGTTTGGAGGTCCGCCCCCCGCCGAGGATGAAGGACTGCAGGTAGACCTGGTTCTTACCGGCGAAGCACTGCATGCGGCGGTTGAGCTCCGCCTCGAGTTCGGTGAGGTTGGCCTGGAGTTCCTCTTCAGTTATGGGCGGTTGCTCGCCCTTGGCCGACCAGTCGGCGCTGATGACCTTGGAGACCGCCTGGTCGAAGACGGCCTGCTCCACGGGGTATTCCAGAAAGGCGGACGCCCCGAGCTTCATGGCCAGCGGCTCGAACCTGCCCTCTCCGGCGGAGGCAACGACAATGGTGAGCACCTCCTTGCGGTCCTGCCGCAGGAGGCGGAGCAACTCCAGGGCGTCTTTGCGGTTACCGTCGATTCCGGCCACCACCAACTGCGGACGGATACGCCCGATGAACTTGACCGCCCCACTGACGTCGGAGACGACGCTCACCTCGTGGTGTTTGCGGGCGTGTTCTTCAAGAAACTTGCGGGCCGATCGCTGCGGGTGAAGAATAAGGATGCGTGCCATCCACAGACTCCGGTAACCGAAAGCGGACCCTGCCGTCGGCTCTTTTCGGTCCGGCCGGCGACGTTCGCCGGGGGTAGAACCTGCGAACATCTCATGTTAGGAGCCGCGGGGCGGCGAATCAAGTGCCGGTCCGGCGGTCCCCGGCGCTGAACGGGCCCTGGCGATTGACGGTCGGGCCGTTGTCGCGCATACTATCAGGGGAGCGTACCCGTCGTCGGTCATCGCCTGGCAGCTTCACTTCTTCGACGGTTGCGTTGCCCGGAGCGACATGGCCATGGCGGACTACAGCGTCGTCGTCTGCCCCCACTGCCTGCAGAAGTACCGCGTCGCGCGCGAACGGATCGGTGTGCGAGCAGTCTGCAAGACCTGCGGGGAGCGGTTCAAGATCGCCCTCGAGAAGCAGGTCGATGACGACACCGTCTTCGGATGGGTCACCGGCGACGATCCGTCGAGCAACAGTGTCATGGGCGGCACGGGCATCTTCGACCGGTCCGGTAAGAAGCGGGCCGCCTCGCCGGACCGCTGGAAACGTCCGCCACCGCCCAAGACTCCGCGAATCAAGTTCGACCGCATCGACGACATCGGGGCCTATTTCGAGTTCTCCGCCGAGTTGTTGGCCGACGCTGAGCTGCGCTGTTCTTTTCCGCATCGCTGCGTTCACTGCCTCAACGAGAAGGAGCTGTCCGTCCACTTGCTGATCTGGGGCGACAAGCTGCCCCGGGCGGATGCCTTCCGGCTCAACGAGGCGGAGATGCGCACTAACCGCAAGCTGGACGACATCCTCCAGCAGGAGCCGGCGTATTGGCTGGAGCAACTGGAACCGATCGCCATGCTCCCCCCGCCGTTCTCCCTGCCGTTTCCCTACTTCGTCTGTGGGCAGTGCAGCGCCATCGGCGAGGTCGTCTGCCACGTGCTGCATCACGACGCAGTCGAGTATTGCCAGATCGCGATCGCCAATCTCGCCGTTGCGGTGGACTTCTACCGCAACAACGGGGGTCGCAACGAGCCGGGATACCAGCGCCTGCTGGTGGCCCGTCGCCAGCAAAAGGACGACCAGTGGAAGCGGCTGCCGTTCGCGGTGCGGGCCAAGATCTCCCAGTGGTTTACGCAGCAGGAGGGGGAGGAGTTTCTCGGCTATTACGCGGACGAGGATTTCAGCCGGTCGGAGTCGGGTGCTGCGGGGCTGGTCCTGACCAGTCGGCGGATGGTGTACAAGAAGTACGCCTCCCACCGGGAATACCCGTTGAGCAAGGACGGCCGGCTGTTCATCGAGGCCGACCGAGCGGCGGCAATGATCGAGATCTCTCAGGAAGGTCAGCGGGATGCCATGCTGACCCTCCGCCCGCTGGCGGCCAGCAGCCTGGCCCGGGCGCTCACCGAACTCAAGCGGCCCTGGCAGGTGCGCGTCAACACCACCGAAGAGTAGACTACTACACCACGGGCATTTGAGGCCCCTCATCGGCAAGCGTATCAGACCGCTGCTGTTTGATCGGGTGGTCGATACGGTTCGGGCAGCGGTGCCCCATCCCTGCGGCAGCAGAGGTGGGGAGTGAATTGCGTTAGTGCACGATACCCCACCCCTTTTTACGAAAGGGATGGGGCACCCAGCCCACTGACGGACGCCCTCCTCCTTGACACCGCCCGTCAAGAATTGTCGCTACTTGCCCGGCAGGCGCTCAAAGACCATCATCTTGGCCCCTTGTCCAGCCAGCCCGCCGTGGAACCGCCAGCCCTGTGAGGCCATCTCGTTCAGGTACCGCTCGACGCGCTCGTGGTACTGACGATCCGCGCTGCTGGTGGGCCAGGGGGTCACCTTGTAGGCCGGTTCCCCGGCCGGGTGGCGGTCGTCCGCCTGAACCGCCAGGGCGACAATGCCGGACAGGGCGACTACCACGATCGCAGCCGACACCATTATTCGCCTGGTCTGCATGAGGAACCTCCTCAGATAGTGCAGTGATGAACTGCCACGGTTGATCTTGCTCCTTGGAGTAATAGCGATAGCCATGCTGCTGAGACAAAGCCCGCTGGGTCCGGGCCCCGATCTTGACCGGCGCCTGCCAGCAGCCGGCCTACAGCCGGCAGCTCGCTACGTTTCTGGCGGAAACACTTGACTCAGGCAACTCGCCGACCCCCACTGCCGACACTAGCCGGGAGCGCTAACCCAAAGACTCTCTGACTTGAGAATGCGCAACGACGCTCTCGGTTCGGCCAGACCACAGGCGGTCGGGCCTGTCCCGCCCGATCGCTCTGCGCCTCGAGGCTTTGTCAAGGTAATCCGACAGGGCAAGCCCGCCCACTCGCCACCCCACCCGTAAGCACACTGGAGCCGAGCGGACTCGAACCGCCGACCTACTGGTTGCAAACCAGCCGCTCTCCCAACTGAGCTACGGCCCCTCATACGGCCAGAACCCGGATCTGAACGTCGCCCCGCTGCGGCGCCCTCGGTTTTCAGCCTGGCCCGCTTCCGACTGAGACATGCTCAGTCGCAACCCTTCGGGCCTCAGCCGCCGCCACCCTTGGCCAAAATGAAAACGGCCGCGACGACTACAACGGCCATAGACAGACAGGACAAACCCAAGCCGCTGAATCCCTACCGCTCCCCATTGGGCCCACCAGGATTCGAACCTGGGACCTCATCGTTATCAGCGATGCGCTCTAGCCAACTGAGCTATGAGCCCAAAACGGCCATACGGCACCCCCAGGCTGTTTTTCTGGCCACCGTGCTTGACTCGCATTGAACAGACCGTTACAATTAGACCGTTAAACACGAGCTGCTCTCGGCGAGAGTCTGCCTTGCGAAGACGCCTGGATGAGTCCTTCGCCGTCATCGCCAGGCAGTATAGCACGTATTCACGGAGAGTCCAGAGGGCACGCCGAATCAAGGCGCCATCATGGCCAAGAGCAAGACACGGAGGACAGGCCCCGCTCCAAGGCTTCTCCGCGGCGGCGCGTTGAGGACGTTCGTAGCCAAAGCCAAACAGGCCATCGCCGGCTCCAACGCCGATCCGGCGTACCAGCGGGCGGCCACCGAGAGGCTCGATTTCGTGGTGGAGGGCGTGGGGTTCTGGGAGATCAACCGGCCGGACTTTCCCAGCCTACCGAACCTGCCCCGCTTCCATCCCCGGCCGGAACGGGGGAAAAGCTACAGCAACATCCCGGTTCCACGCGAACACCGCCACCTTTTCAAGAACCGCAAGCAGCGGACCAAGTGCTGGCAAGGCTCCGGCGTGGCCGCGTGGTGCCATTATCTGGCCGCCGCCAAGGAAGAGGTCGCCTACTTCGCCAACCCGCCGGAGGCGGCCCGCGCCGCGGCCGCTCCCGACACGCTCGACGACGAACTGCACACCCTCGATCAACTGAAAGGCCGCGACGACGCCGACATCCGCATGATGGCCGACTTGCTGTTCCACTCCGAGGTCGTGACCGGAATGATGTCCGAGCGGGCCAGGGACGCGATGGTCGCGGCGTGGCAGCTAGCTGTCGCGTACTTGAAACGCAAGGGTCGAACTCGTCTCGACCAGATCGACCACAACACGCTCAGCGGGTTTCGGAATACGTGCGCCGGGTGGCTCCAGAACGGTAAGCGGGCGCGGACAACGATCAACGGGTATCTGAGAACCTTTCGTCGCGTCCTGAAATGGTGCGCCGCCTTTTGCGAAGTGCAGGTCCCCGCCTACGACGTCCTGCTCCGCAACGTCACGGAGAAGGATATGGTATCCATTGCCAAGAGCGCGGGGCACGAGGCTGGAGCCAAGCAGTTCGGCCGGGCAGACATCATCCCCATGCCAGCGGCGGTCATGCGGGCGTGGCTGGAGGTCGCTCGCCGCGACCCGTTCCATCTGGCATTGACCATGTGCAGCCTGAATCTTGCGGCGGGAGCCACCGATCTTTCCGACCTCCCCCTGGAGGATCGCACGCTGACCAATCCCCTACCCTGTGTGGACATGGAGCGAAAGCTGTTCATCACCCACCGGTCCAAGACCTTCAACCGCCGTTGGACCCTCCGAACCGGAGAAGGTGAGCCCGCGATCCGCATGATGGACCGAACCCACGAAGCCCTGACGGCGTGGTTGGATTGTCGGGAGGCACTTCTCCGCGAACTGGGTGAGCGACGAGCGGCGGCACATCGTATCCAACGCGCTGTCGAAGCTCGACGGCTCCGGGCCAAGGGCTTCAGCAAGGCACGGATCGCCGCCGAGCTTGGCGTTCCCCTGGGAAGCGTGCGTGGCATCATGCACCAACCGGCGGACCGGCGGGAATGGGCGCGGTCGCTGGCCGAGAAGGGTTACAGCCAGAAGGACATCGTGGCGCTGACGGGTCTCAGCGCCGGGAGCGTGTCCAAGTATGTTCGCGACATCACGGCCCGTAACCCTCGCAAGCCTCGCGGGAACCGCTACAGCATCGTTACGCCCGATCCGAACCGCGTTTTCTTCGTGCCCAGTACCGGTAGGCCGCTGGTCAACCACTCCAGCAACCACAACTACGTGATCACCGTGTTCAACCGCATCTGCAAGGAGGCGGGGATCATCCGGGAAGTGGATATCCTGGCCGGACGCCAGGCGCCTCCGCAGCAGGGCACGTTCATTCTCCCCAAGCGAAATGGTCACTACATCTTTCGACGCACCGCTGCCACGGTGGCCGGGATGTTGGGCGGGGTGCCGGAGCGGGCGCTGCAGAACTTCCTGGGTCACGACAACCCGGAGATGACCAGAAAGTACGTTCTGAACCCGCCGTCGAGTTACCGAGGGGATCGAATCAAACATGGCTACCGGATCAAGCTAGAGCACAGTGACGACCCTATCGCGGTGCTCGAAGAGTTCTTGGACGTGTGTCAGGAACCCGCTTCAAGTTGATCGAACGCAGCCTCTGCCTGCGCCTCCTTGGCCTTCATTCTGGAGGTGAGCCAACGCTCGCTATGGTGCCGACCACGACGCCTCTTGATCCGTTCGATGGTCGCCTCGTCGGCGGGTACACTGCGATATGAATCCAGCCACCGCTCAATATCGGCACGCTTTACGATTCGCACCTTATGATTGATCCGAGAGCACGGTAGCTCACCGCTTCTGAGTGCTTCCTCGACGGTGTTTCTTGGAACACCAGTGAAATCGGGAATCTCGTCCACACGGAAAGACAGCCGGTGCCTGGCGTCTACGCTAGGATGGCGAGAAGCTGGTTTCGAGTTCCTGCCGCGGCGTGAAGACGGCTCCGGTTCTTGCCCTATTCCCCTCATGGCGCATCAACAATTCGGAGGCATCAGGCTACTCGAGCCCCTTTGGCTTCGCCCCATGTCAGGGTTGTATGGAGCACTTGCGGTTTTGTACGGACACTGAGAAGCTTTCTTGGATGATTCTCGTCCCCGGCGGTCTTGCCAGCAGATCGGCCCGCCACTGTCCGTAACGTTGGGAAGCTTGGTGAGCCGATAACCTGGCACCACATCCAGAAAAAGTCTGGTCTCGCCCGTACAGAAGCACACCCTCGTCCGTACAACCCTCCCAGACGAATGACTCAGTTCTTTCACTGGGGGGGCGAGAAGATGTCGGAACCTCAACAGCAGAACCCGGAACATAACCGCGATCGGGCCTTCGAGATCGTCGAGATCGACACGGCCAAGAACACCATGCTCATCGAGGTACATCGCGGGATCGCCGGGGCGCTGGCGAACCAGTTGAAGGCGTGCCCCGACGACCGGAAGGGAGCCAGGATCATCCGCAAGCTCGGCTTCGAGGCGGCCAAGGCCGGCAACATCCTGTACGGCAGCGCCGACCCCGAGGAACAGGCCGAGTATGCGGACGTGATCGTGGACGGCTCCGAGGCCGATGCTGCCTGACGGGCTCACCTCCAAGGGACACATCCGGTGGCTCAAGTCCGAGGCCGCTTGCGAGCGAAACCGGGGTATCCGCACCGACGGCGCCCTGCATGACCGTGGAGGAGGAGAGCAGCGATGGAGCCGTGTGAGTTCCCACGATGCAGGCAGCCGGCGGCGCTGACCTATCTCGGTCACGGGGTCTGCGACCACCACTACGAGATGATCTGCGCGGCGGCTGATGGGGGCCGGGCGTCCGAGAACCGGCTGCTCGGGAAGATCGGCCTGGTTCGCAACGATCAGGGCACGATCGAGCCGATAAATCTATGGTTCACGGGTTTTCTCTGGAGGCGGGGCTGGTGAGGGCGAGCACCAAGAGCAGGATCACCAGGCAACTCCGGGCGCTGTTGGCTGGTCAAGACACTGACCTCGCCACGGATGGGCTGGTCAACCGGAAACGATCGTCGGACCATCCGGACGATCTCGACGTGCTGATTCAGCATCTCGCCATCGTCATGCAGTACCTCCGCATGGATGCAGCCGCCAGCCGGCGCGAGGCGTTCGCCTTGCAGCGGATTCTCGACCGCGACGGCCGGAGTCCGGGCGGGGTCGTTTGAGTTTCGATCCAAGTACAGGAGGGAGAAGCACCACTATGTTTCAAGACGACCTTACCGACTACATCCTTTCCGGGCACGCCCTGCTCAGCGTGATCACCCACGAAAAGGACCGGGGCATCGAATTGACCCGGGCTGCGGCCAAGGCCATGAAGCCGCAGCGCAAGGTCTTCGCCTGGTCCATCGTCACCGGCTGGCAGGCTGACCAGGAGGAGAGTGAGGACGACGAGGCGCTCCAGGACACCAACAAGCCAGACCTGGCCATCCAGGCCATCGCCAACATCGGGGATGAGAACGCGATCTTCGTACTCAAGGATTTTGGGTTCTAC
>Ga0114922_10006289_pt1 | contig 10921 bp, 5 predicted proteins | sample AartaG_FD_100975 | JGI IMG/M metagenome (GOLD analysis project Ga0114922, IMG submission 100975) | Deep subsurface microbial communities from Aarhus Bay to uncover new lineages of life (NeLLi) - Aarhus_00045 metaG | ecosystem: Environmental > Aquatic > Marine > Oceanic > Sediment | place: Aarhus...
AGGAGCAGGTCGTGGCCCCCCACCTCACCCACCAGGTGGGCGCGGCTCCTCATGTACCAAAAGTTCAGGTATGTCCTGCCCGCGCTCGGCCAGTGCAGGCCGATCAGAATCGTCCTCGAGTCGGCGAGTTGCCTTTGCCGCACCGCGGCCCTGTCGGCTTTCATGTGGACTACCTGCATCAGCATCTCCCTGAAACCGATGCGGGCCTCGCGGAAGTCGTACTGCCAGCCGTGGCTGAAGATGCAGATGCTGGCTACCGGACTGCTCTCGTCGGCGAGCTGGGCCATCACCCTGTTGCTCAGGTACTCGCCCTCATCGGTCGGCACCTCTCTTCCTTCCCTGTCGAACGAAATGATGTAGTAATCGACGTTCTCTATCGGGTAGTACGACACCACCGACCTGGGCTCCTCCAGCGGCCCGTGGAAGGCGCAAGCGGCGAAGAGAGCGGTGCCTAGGAGCGCCACGGCCAGCAGCGCCGGACTGAAGGCTGTCCTCATCGTCGGATGTCTCATCAGGACTTCCGTCCGTTCCTACCGCTTTTCCTAGGCCGAAATCAAGCGCTACCACATCCAATAGTGGCGGCTGGGCTAGGGGATACGCTGTCGAGCGGTGGGCGGCGGTCAGCGTTCGCCCTTGCTAAAGTGGCGGTAGAGGAGCCAGGTGACGACCACCGAGATCAACAGTATCGCGCCGGGAACGAAGATACCCCAGAGGAGTGAGAACTCCGCCGATGCTTCCGCAGAACTACTAGCCATTGCGGCGTTTATCACCGGTCTCCTCCGTATCCTTCTTCGCCCGGCGCCGGTAGGCTATCCAGGCGATAATCAGCCCCAGGAACGACGCCGCGTAGGCTATCGTCATGCCCAGCACGATGTGCAGCGACCTGTCCACCTTCAGTCCTCCCACCTGACGCTCTTGTCCAGCTCCTCGAGGTAGCGCTTCTGCCGCTTCTCGTACTCGCTGGAGATTGCCTTCAGCTTCGGATCGACCACGTAGTACATCAGCAGCAGCGCGGCGACGGCGACGCCGAGGATAACGAGACCGAGCCAGCCGAAGAAGGCGAGCGGCACGCCGATAGCGATGCCCAGGTAGGAAATCACCGAGAGGACCATGCCGATGTAATCCTCCTTCGTCCACTCGTCGGCGGCCTCGGGAGTCCAGCTCCTGCGGATCCAGCTCATCGCATCACCTCCTGCGCCGCCTGCCCCGGCTCGGCGCCGAGCAGGCCCCTTCGTTCCGCCTCGCGCCGCACCGGTCCCCACCAGCCGATCGGGCGGCTCATGACGTAGAACCTCACCAGGTTGTCCATCCTCTCCGGCCTCGTGAGGAAGGTGGCCGGCAGGTAGACGACAATGCCGAGGGCCATCAGGATCCAGAAGCGGTGGTAGTCCTCCAGCCCGGCCAGGATGCCGTAGGCAGGCAGGATCCAGACCACCAGCCAGCTCATCCCCAGGTTGGCGATCCAGGCGCTGAGGTAGCCCCAGGCGTTGAAGCGCCACCAGATCACCTGCAGCAGGCTGGGCAGCCAGATGCCGGCACTCATGATCCAGATGGCGAAGATCAGCCAGGAGGTGATCGACTCCATCATCAGGCCGTAGACGAAGGAGCCGAGCAGCAGGATCAGCGTCGAGATGCGGCCGACCCAGACGAGACGCCTCTCGCTGGCGCCCGGGTCGATGTAGTGGTGGTAGATGTCGCGGGTGGCGTACATGGCGCCGAGGTTGAGGTGGGTGGAGATGGTCGAGAAGTGAATGGCGACGATGGCTGCGAAGAAGAAGCCGAGCAGCCCGACCGGCAGGACCTTGAAGCCGAGCACGAACCAGCCGACCTCGTAGACGCCCTTGGCCTGCTCGCCTGCGGCCTCGACGGTCTGTCCGGAGAAGGCGGCGAAGTCGCCGACGATGTTCGGATAGAGGATGAAGAAGCCGAGTATGGCTACCGCCCATATACCGTTGCGCAGCAGCACAAGGGCCGAGCCGCTCCAGATGCTGTAGGAGGCGTCGCGCACCGTGCGGGCGCTCTGGATGCGCTGCGACTCGGCGTACCAGTCGATGTAGGTGCCCATGCCGAAGCCGGCCAGCAGGGCCATGAAGATCAGTGTGAAGAACCAGGCGAAGGGGAACTCACCCCCGAAGAGGCCCGTGAAGGCGAACGGGTTGAGGCGCCAGTCCTGGCCGTTGTTGGCGAGCCACTGGGCGATGTTGGCCGGGCCGCCCGCGGCGGCGATCCCCCAGGCCGAGACGATGACGATGGCCAGGAAGGCGATGATTCCCTGCTGCAGGTCGGCCATCACCACGCCCCAGTAGCCGGCGCTGAGGACGTATACGGCGCAGATGGAGCTGAAGAGCACCAGCCCCACCCACTCGGGCCAGCCGAAGGCCAGGTTGCAGACCTTGCCCATGGCGATGCCGACCCAGCCGAGGATGAACATGTTCATGAAGATTTGCCAGCCGGCCAGCCAGCCGCGCAACAGCTCGGCTCCCAGGCCGCCGAAGCGCAGGCTCTGCCACTCCGCCTGGCTGTAGGCCAGCGAGCGCCGGAAGATGCGGGTCGAGACCAGCGCGCTGATCGCGCACCAGGCCGAGAAGAAGGTGATCCAGATGCCCCGCAGTCCGTGCTCGTAGATGACTCCCCCCACCCAGATCGGCGTGTCGGTGGCCGTGTGGGTGGCGTAGACAGACGCGGCCGGCAGGTACCACGGCAGCCCGCGCCCGGCCAGGAAGAAGTCGGCCTCGCTGCGCTTGCCCAGGCGGTAGAAGAGCACCCCGCACCCGACCATCACCAGCAGGAACAGCACCAGCCAGGTCCAGTCGATCGCCTCGAACGCCACCTCGAAGCCGAAATACTCGTGCACCGGGAACTCGTTCATCTGGACCCCCGAATCGCAAGCCGAGGGGAGCTCATGCTGCCGATTCTCTCTCTGGATATCCGCGTAGCGGCTGCCCCCCTGGACTACTCTAGTGAAACGCGAGCCTCAGCGTCAACGTCAAAGAGTCCTCCACCGGGTTGGTGGAGGAGCAATTTTTACAAGTCCTGACTACAATTCAGGAATGCACCTCGCTGGTTAATCGGGTAAGCTATCAGGGCAACAACCGGGTGCGAGCGAGATGAAGCGAGCCGATCCGGAAGAATCCACCCTCTTCGCCAGTTTCTCGAAGGCTGCGACGCCGTGCCCGGCCGGCACACCAGGGCGGGTCCTCGAGGCAGTTGTCGACGCTGGCTCGCTGCTCGTCCGCTGCGAAAACGGCTTCTGCACTCTGACACCAGTCGCTCCCGGCGTCGTCCGCGTTCAGGTATTCCCCGGCGGCAGCGCTTCGCAGCCGCCTTCGGAAATGACTGTGGAGCCACAACCGCCCGATTTGGACATCGAGCTGCGGGATGAGGGCGGGATCTACCTGCTAACTGCTGACGGCCTGCGGGCTAAGATCTGCAAGGAACCTTTCGGATTAACGTTTTCCGCCGGCCCGTCTGCGCCGGCGCTGGAGCAGGTCGCAGACGGCGGCGTCGAGTGGCAGGGCCGCCACTACGCCCTGCGCTTCCGCCTGGGCGACGACCACCTCTACGGCCTCGGCGAGCCATACCAGCTCGGCCGGGATCAGCCGCTCGACCTGCGCGGCCGCAGCTACCCGATCTGGAACCACCACTACCCGCCCAGCCGGATGCTGATCCCCTTCGTGCTCAGCTCGCGCGGCTACGGCCTATTCTTCGACAACCCCTGGCGGGCCTGCGTAGACGCCGGCGAGGCCTTCCCCGAACTGCTGCAGTACGAGGCGGACGGCGGGCCGATCCGCTACTACGTTTTCCTCGGCGACGCCCTCGAGATCATGGACAGGTATACGGCGCTCACCGGCCGCGCGCCGATGCCTCCGATCTGGGCGCTGGGCTACATCCAGTCGAAGTTCGGCTACCACAACTGGGACGAGGTCGACGAGCTCGCCGATACGTTCCGCGGCAAGGGGATACCGTGCGATGGCATCGCCCTCGACCTCTACTGGTTCAAGGAGATGGGCGACCTGGAGTTCGACGAGGAGAACTGGCCGCACCCGGCCGAAAAGATCGCCGAGCTGCGCGAGCGCGGCTTCCACCTCATCCTCATCGAGGAGCCCTACGTGACCAGCGCCTCCCCCAATCACGCGGCGGGCCTGGCCGAGGGCGTCTTTGCCATGGACGCCTCGGGCGAGCAGTACATCTTCCGCATGTGGAAAGGCATGGCCTCCCTGGTCGACTTCTCCAAGCCTGAGGCGCGGCGCTGGTGGGCCGCGCTGCACGAACGGCTGATCGGCTGGGGCATCGGGGGCTGGTGGACTGACCTCAACGAGCCGGAGACCGACTTCCACGACATGGTCTTCGCCGGCGGGCCGGTGCTGGGGCAGCACAACCTGCAGCCGCTGCTGATGCACCGGGCGGTGTTCGAGGCGCAGCGGCGCTTCGCGCCGGAGATGAGACCGTTCGTCCTCAGCCGCTCCGCATTCGCCGGCTCGCAGCGCTACGGCGCCGCGGTCTGGAGCGGGGATGTCGCACCCACCTGGGATGCCTTCGCCAGCCAGGTGGTGCTGGGCCAGAGCTGCTCGCTGGCCGGCATACCGCTCTGGAATTGCGACATCGGCGGCTTCCTGGGGCGCCCCTCGCCGGAACTCTATCTGCGCTGGCTGCAGTTCGCGCTCTTCGCCCCGATCTGCCGCGCCCACACAGCCCACGCGCCGCGCGAGCCGTGGCAATTCGGCGCCAACGTCGAGCGGGCGGCTCGCGAGGCGATCAGGACGCGCTACAGCCTTTTACCCTACATCTACAGCTGCCTCTACCAGACGCACCGGACCGGAGCGCCCCTGATGCGCCCGACATTTGCGCTCTTCCCCGATGACCCGGCGCTGGCCAACAGGGGCGGGCAGTACATGTTCGGCGAGGCGCTCCTGGTGGCTCCGGTTACCGAACCGGGCGAGAGAGACCGGGGAATCTACCTGCCGGCCGGCACTTGGTACGACTTCTGGACCGGCGAGCGTCTCGAGGGCGGCCGTGGAACGCTGGCCCGCGCGCCGCTGGAGCGGATACCGGTCTTCGCCCGCGCCGGGGCGATCGTACCGCGGATCGAGCCGACTCAGCACGTGCTCGAGCGCCGCTGGGAGCACCTGATTCTGGAGGTCTATACTGGCGCCGACGGCCGCTTCCTCCTCTACGAGGACGACGGCATGACCACCGCCTACCTCACCGGCGAGTTCGCGGCCAGCGAAATCGTCTACGCGGAATCGGAGGACCGCCTCAGGATCGCCATCGGCGCCGCCGAGGGTGACTTCCCGGGGCGATTCGAGCGCCGCACATATCTGGTCAAATTGATCGGCGCGGAGGAACCGTCGGCAGTGTTGTGCGACGGCGCGCCCCTGCGGAAACTAGATTCGAAGATGGACCTGGCCGCTGGAGAGAGCGGGTGGCGGTACGACGCGAGGCGGAAGGTACTCCTGGTCTCCACGCCTCCCGCCGCCGATGGGCTGGAGGTGGTAGCCTTGGCTGCCCGTGGAGGTGAGGCGGTTCACGCCTCGCAATAAAGACGGAGGATAACGATGTATGTCTTGATGTTCGCTGCGCTTCTCGCCGCATTAGTGCCGATGCAGGCTGACGATGATCCCGTGGCCGACGTCGTCTCGGCGATCACGGAGGCCACCGACAACCGGCTGCGCAACTGGCAGTACCGGATCGAGAGCGGCGCCGCCGAGGGCGAGGAAGACGCCAGGCCGTGGTCCGAGGTCCGCCTGCCCCACCTCTCGGTGCGGGAGTACCGGGTCAGGTACCGGGCCGAGGTACGAATCCCCGAGGTTTTCGCCGGCAGCAGGATAGACGGGGGCGGGGGCCGTGCGGAGCTGGAACTGCAACTATACGGCCCGGCGGACATCAGTGCGGAGATATTCCTCGACGGGGAGCCGGTCGCCTCTGTCCCCGGCGACGACCCGGTGCCGCGCAATCCGCGTATCGTCACGCTGCTGCTGTCCGAGGACGCCCGGCCGGGCGAGACCTTCGACATCGAGGTGTTCGTATTCAACTCCAACATCTACCCGCCCCAGGAGTTCCTCGATGTCGGCCGCAACACGCTCCTCCGCTCGGCGCTGCTGCGGCTCGAGCGGGCGGAGCCGATGCGCAGTGAGCTCGAGGAGTTCGCAGTCAACCTCGCCACCGCCGACCGGCTGCTGCGCCCCTGGAGGCCGCCGCAGAGCGAAAAGGTCTTCTGGCCCGAGATGACCAACCGCTCCCGCATCAGGGTGAGGGAGCGGAGGCGGCTGCGGGATCTCCTGCAGCGGGCGGCCGCGGGATTCGACTTCGAGGCGCTGCGGGCCGGCGATTCCGAGCGGCTGCGGGCCTCGATGGGCGAGGTGCTCGGCCTCCTGGGTCCGGTGTCGGAATACGCCAAAAGCTTCACCGTCTACCTGGTCGGCAACGCCCACATCGACCTGGCCTGGCTGTGGCGGACGCGGGAGTCGGTTCAGATCTCGGCCAACACCTACCGCTCGGTGCTCGACAACATGGAGGAGTACCCGCACCTGACTTACGCTCAGAGCCAGGCGCAGAGCTACCGCTGGGTGGAGGAGAACGACCCGGAGCTGTTCCGGCGCATGCAGGAGGCGGCCGCGGCGGGCAACTGGGACGTGGTCGGCGGCATGTGGGCCGAGCCGGACTGCAACCTGCCGAGCGGCGAGAGCTGGGTGAGGCAGATGCTCTACGCCCAGCGCTACTTCGCCGAGCACTTCGGCATGCAGCCCTGGCTGGGGTGGAATCCCGACTCCTTCGGCTACAACTGGAACATGCCCCAGCTCTACAGCCGCGCCGGCATCCGCGCCTTCATCACCCAGAAGATCCACTGGAACGACACCACCATCTTCCCCTACCACCTCTTCTGGTGGGAGGCGCCAGACGGCTCGCGCATCCTCACCTACTTCCCAACCGGCAGCTACACCGAGCGGGTCGATCCCCTGCGCATGGTGGACCAGCTGATGCGCTTCGAGTACAACACCGGATTCCGCGAGGTCCTGGTGCTCTTCGGCCTCGGCAACCACGGCGGCGGCCCCAACCGGCCGATGCTCGAGCGCGCCGAGATGCTCTCGCGGCAGCCTCTCTACCCGCGCATCGAGTTCACCAGGGCCCACGACTTCATCGAGCGCTTGATGGAGCGGGACCTCTCCGACCTGCCGGTCTGGCGCGACGAGCTCTACCTGGAGTACCACCGCGGCACCTTCACCACCCAGGCGGCCACCAAGCGCGGCAACCGGCGCTGCGAGTCGCTGCTGGAGACTGCCGAGAAAGCGGCCACCATTTCTGCCCTGCTCGGCGGCGACTACCCGCGCGGGCGCTTCCAGCGAGCCTGGGAGCTGGTGCTGCTCAACCAGTTCCATGATATCCTGCCGGGCTCCAGCATCACCCCCGTCTACCACGACGCAGCGCAAGACTACGCACTCGCCCTGCGCCTCGCCAAGCGGGCGCTGAGGGACTCGCTGGAGACTATCGCCTCGCGGCTGGACTTCCCCGACGACGGCCGGCGAAGGCTGCTGGTCTTCAATCCGCTGTCGTGGCAACGCGACGGCGTCGTGCGCCTCACGCTGCCCCCTGACTCTCCCGAGGCGATCACCGTGCGCGACAACGAAGGCACGGCGTTACCGAGCCAGATCGTCTTGAGCGAGGACGGCCTCGACCGCGAGCTGATCTTCGTCGCCCGCGCGGTCCCGTCGCTCGGCTACAGGCTATTCATCCTCGATGAAGAGTCCCCGTCGGCGCTCACAACCGATCTGCGCGCCGAGGAGTTCGTGCTCGAGAACGAGTACCTGCGCGTCGAGGTGAACCGCCAGAGCGGCAACATCGTCAGCATCCTCGACAAGACTAGCAGCGCGGAACTGCTCGCCGAGGGTCACGAGGGCAACATACTCGAGCTGCACGAGAACATCCCACTGAACTGGGACGCCTGGAACATCGGCTACACCGGCCGCTCGTGGGCGCTGAGCACCGCCGACTCGGTCGAGCTGATCGAGAGCGGGCCGGCGCGCGCCGTCATCAGGGTGAGTAAAAGCTTTCTCGGCCTCTCCAAGGCCAACCGCGCGCCGACCGAGGGGTTCCCATCGTCGTTCTTCGTCCAAGATATCACCCTCTACGCCGGCATCCCGCGCCTCGACGTGACGCTGCAGGCCGACTGGTGGGAAGACCACACGCTGCTCAAGGTCTCCTTCCCCGTCGCCGTCGCCGCGCCCAGGGCCACTTACGAGATCCCCTTCGGTTCGGTCGCCAGGCCGACAACGCGTTCCAACCCGTGGGAGAGGGCCCGATTCGAGGTGCCGGTGCACCGCTGGGCCGACGTGTCCGACGGCGAGCGCGGCGTATCGCTGCTCAACGACAGCAAGTACGGCATGGACATCGAAGGGAACGTCATGCGCCTGACGCTGCTGACCTCGCCGCTGTGGCCCGACCCGACCGCCGACCGCGGCAGCCACGTCACCACCTACTCGATCTACCCCCACGCCGGCGACTGGCGCCAGGGCCAGACTCCGCGCCGCGGCCGCGAGCTCAACTTGCCGATGGTTCCACATCTGCTCGACCAAGGCGGGAGTGAGGGAGGACTGCCCGCCGCCGCCGGTTTCTTCGGCGTCGATGCCGAGGGCGTGGTAATCGCTTCCGTAAAGCTCTGCGAGGACTCCGACGACATCATACTGCGCCTCGTCGAGACGCTGGGCGAGGACGCCGAGGTGACTGTCGCGCTGCCCCGCGAGGCTACCGCCGCCGTCGAGGTAGACCTCCTCGAGCAGGAGATCGGCCCCGTCCGGCTCGAAGGCGACCGCCTGCTACTCCAGATCGGCGCCAACGAGATCCGAAGCATCAAGATCAGCTTCTAGGTCTAGCAAGAATTTGCTAGTTGCTAACTCTGAGTCCAAGTGGCTTGAACAGTTAATTTACAGGAAGTTCTTGACATTTATTGATTATCGAAGTACATTATAGTTAATCCGATTATTCGGAGGTGGAAGGTATTTGCCTTCGCGACCCTTCGGGGTCGTTTTTCTTTACGGTAACCATTTTCGACCAAATCCGTCTACTTTCCCATTTGGGCTTCGGTCGTATTTCGAATCTTCGAGGATCTTGGCGATCTTCCCGCCGAAGTTATTTGGTAGCCCACGCTTTTGGCGACGCGCAAGAGAAGCACGGAAACTTGGGTGTGCAAGCAAGTCCGCTAATTGAAGTCCGGAAATATTGTTACTCTTTGGTTTAACCTTTAGCTCACAACTTGTTAGTACCTCTTCAAACTCATCAGGTGTCATGTAAGTAGATCCTCTCGAAAGTAATGAACTAAAAGAGTTTTTCAACCGAAGGTCTTCCTTACCTCCGCGCGATTCAGCTAGAACATCGCCAATAAAGTTCCTTTTTTTCAGCCACATCACAAAGCGTTCCACAATAACAGCCAAACAATAATGGTACGGATCAAATCTCCATTTCTTGTATCGTTGCCGATGTTCAAGTTTATCAATTGTAGCAGTAATTATCACATATTCGAAATCACTGATTAGATTCAATAAACTTTTGTTAAATTTTCGCTCTATTTTATTGTTTCGAAGGATTTCGAAAGGATGCCTCTTATTAATAATTCTCTTGCGGTGCAATATGATAGGGTTGTCAGGATGGGAACCAAAATATTCTTGTTTCATATTCTCAATCGTAGGAAACAGAGTTGACCTAACATAGTCAAGATCTATGATTACTCCTGTTAGACTTAGATATCTGTGATTCGGGTCTGTTGATGCTTCCAAGTCGGAGTTCCCGACTTCATCAACATACATCCGATATTTAATCCGACCTTCCATTCCCACCACGAATATATATCGCTTGGGTCTCTAATTATACTTAATTCTCATTGGTCTTGCAAAAAGAGTGGGTAAACAAGCTTATTACAAACGTTGCTAAAGCTGAGGCGGCGAAGGCGGGTATGATCTCGTGGATGATCGCCTTGAGCTGCGGGTTGAGTCCCCAGATGAAGGTAACTGCGGCGCCGGCGAGCATCCCGGCCAGCGCTCCCCAGCGGTTGCAGCGCTTCCAGTAGAGCCCGAGTATTATCGGCGGCCCGAAGCTGCAGCCGAGTCCCGTCCAGGCCAGCAGTACCAGGAAGTTGACGTACCGCTCCGCGAAGAGGCCGATGAGCAGCGCCGCGGCGCAGAGGGCGACGACGGCGGCGCGGTTGAGCGCCACCATCCTGCGCTCCGAGATCCCGGTACCGCCCTTGAAGGTCCGCTGGTAGAGGTCGCGGACGGCGGCGGAGGCGGCGACCAGGAGCTGGCTGTCGGCGGTCGACATGATGGCGGCGAAGACGGCGGCGATCACCAGGCCGAAGAGGAATGGCGGCAGCTGGCCGGCGAGTGTGGGGAAGATCGTCTCGCGGTCGGCGCCCGGTAGCTGCTCGAGTGTGTAGAATGCGCGGCCGACGACGCCGATACCGACGGCGCCGATCCCCATGACGACGTTCCAGAAGAAGCCGATCCAGCCGGCCGGTACCAGCTTCTTCTCGTCCTCGATGCTCATGAAGCGCACCAGGATGTGCGGATTGCCGGGCGAGCCGAGGCCGATGCCGAGGGCGCCGACTATCGCCCCGAGGCCGAAGGCCAGGGGATCGAACATCGCCGGGTCAAGCGCGGCGACGACTGCCGTTGGGCCGCCGAAGTTGGCCATGGCCAGCAGCGGCAGCCCAGCCAGGGCGAAGATCATTAAAAACGCCTGCAGCACGTCGGTGAGGCTGACGGCCAGGAAGCCGCCGAGCGCCGTGTAGGCCAGGATCACCAGGCCCGTAAGCAGGGCGCCGAACCACTCCGGCATGCCGAAGCCGGCGGATAGCGCCTTACCGCCGGCCTTGATCTGGGCGCCGACGTAGGTGATCAGAAAGACGATGATGATCAGCGAGGCGACGCCGCGC
>Ga0114922_10006290_pt1 | contig 10921 bp, 6 predicted proteins | sample AartaG_FD_100975 | JGI IMG/M metagenome (GOLD analysis project Ga0114922, IMG submission 100975) | Deep subsurface microbial communities from Aarhus Bay to uncover new lineages of life (NeLLi) - Aarhus_00045 metaG | ecosystem: Environmental > Aquatic > Marine > Oceanic > Sediment | place: Aarhus...
CACATCTCGTTGAAGCTTCATGCTCTGATAAGCACTAGAAGTATTCATACCTAAAACAACAACACACGTTGCCGAAACCGCAGCCCCCCCATAACAATTAATGACAAACCCACCTTCAGTATGAATCCGCTTATTGTCACTGTTATACGCTGCTGAACCTGTCTTATCCGCAGCCGTGCTCATGCCTAAAGCATCCCAAGCAGCGTTAGTGGTGTTGGTACATGTCAGTTCATATGTTCCTACATCATTTGTAATCGTGAACTTATTAGAAGTATTCGAATAGGTAACTGTAAAAGTATCCGAAGTCTGTGCTTCCATCTGTGTTTCAATCTCAACACACGCAGTATCCGCATCGTAATCACCGACTGTTATCGTTGCTGTTCTTGCAACGGTTCCATTATCATCGAAATAAATCTTGTTGTTGGTAGCATCAAACTGAAAATAACCCCAACCAGAGTTAGCTCCATACTTAGTTCGATAACCCAAGTCTGTCCAGATATTTCTTAGGTTCTCAGGGGGGTAACTTGGATGATAATCTGTTGATACAATACCAGAAAAGGAATTAGCCTCACGCACCATCTTGTCATACAGGAATCGGTTGTTGCCCATTAACTTACTCCTTCACCTGCTAACTCAAAGTCTCCGTATGACCCTCCTTCTCGTATGTGAGGTAACAGCCCTTTGTACACCTGCTGCCCGTCAAGGTTCACTACAATATGAGTAGCCCCTCCACCACCGAATCCTAAGTCTCCAGACATACGACCAGAGAAGAACTGTCTCATAGCATCAGCTAAGTTACTAGGCACCACAGCCTCACCACTATGCAGCCTTGCAAAATGACCCCCTCCTATGTGAGCCGAACCGTGCTGATACGCAGGAACGCTCTCTACAGCGTTCTTCATAAGCCAGATATTCTTGCTTATGTTTTTCAAGTGTTCGTTACGGTCAACAGCTAACGCATCCAGATTCTTGATGTAGTCAAGCTGCTGATTCTCAATGGGAGCTTCAAACACAAAGCCTGCCTTTTCCATTTTCTCCTTAGCTTCTCTCGCCCACTTCGGAAGCTTCAGGTTATACTGCTCAGCATACCACCACATCTTCTGAAGTAGAGGATACATCATCTGCATTGCTGCTGTGTCACCAAGCCCTAAACCACCTTCTTTCTTAGGAGTCTTCATCAGATTCCAGTAGTGTCTCGCTTCCTTGTTTAAGTCTTTGAATTGCTCTGCACTCAAGTAGAAGGCATTACCAAGACCTGAGTACACATCCAATAAACCTTGCATCCCGGCATAGAACTCAGAATTAGCATCCATTGAACGGAATATCTTAAACAAAGATTGGAGATGCGCAGGCACCTCTATCCCTAAAGCCTTATAACGGTCTATAAGCATATTAATCGAAGCACCCATGGCCTCGTTTATCTCAAACAGAGTTTTACCCTCAGCAATCATCGCAGAATACACACCAAGAGCAATGTTGCCAAGACGTAGCAACTGTTTTCGAGTACCCATACCCACATCATCTATAACACCCTGTGCCTTGAGTATCTGTTTATCAAGCTCAGATATAGATTCAAGAAGTTTATCCAACTCATCTTTCGCTTCTTTATACTCAGTAGAACCAAAACCGTACTTAGCCATACGCTCCTGAACTCTATCCACCTCTCTAAGAAGTTTCTTCTTCTCTTTAGTTAAGTCTGTGATAGTCGCATGTGCCTCAACAGCCTCTTTAGCCACCCACTCTATCATAGCAGCAAGACCACCCGCAGCCTTAAGCAACTGCTCATTCACATACGCTGACATCTCAGCTATCTCAATACCCATCTCTCGTGTCAACTTAATCAAATCCAAAATAGCTTTGCTGCCCTCAATACCATGAGCCTTCGCATAGTCTATTAACTGTTTGAACGCCTTGCCAAATATATCCGCTCCCTCATACGACTCAAGAAAACCATCACGAGTCGCATACAAAACGTCTGCCATCTTCTCAGCAAACATTGTAAAGTTATCTATATTAATACCCACATCAGACATGATTCGGTCAAGTAATTGAAGCTCAGCTAACCACCCCGGTATGCCTGACTGTCTCAACTCAGCCCAAGCTTTAGCCATAGACTCAGACAACCCTCCAAAATTCTCGTACAACTGCATCTGCTTACGTATCATCTTCTCTTGTTCCGCAGCTACACGTATAGCTTCTTTAGCAGCTTTGGACTCGTCACTCTCTCCACCAAACAACTTAGCAAATACTGTAACCAAAGTAGTTGCGACTGTTACAATCAAATCTACTAAAGTTGCTACTTTACCCAACTTGTTTAGAAAATTCTCTCCCTCAGTTCCCCAACTTTCCAGGGCTTTTTCAGCGTCTTTAATCGCTCCCGATATCTTCAAAAAAGACCTACCTAGAGTGTCTATGATATCAACCATGTTAGTAGTGAAAGTAGTGTTTAAGTCAAGAGCCTCGAACATATCCCTAAACGAACTCGCCATACGACTAAACATCCCACCAAACACTTCCATCACCGCTATGAGCTTTTCATACTTAGACTTAGCTAGCTCAAGATTCTCAATATAATTACCCCAGAAAGTGTTTGCTGACTTCAGCCTTTCCGCCTTCATCGCCTCATCAAGAATTTGCGAATCCTGAATCAGCTTAATCTCTTCAGCATAAGCCTTTTTAGCAGCAGCTATCTTCTGAAAGTTATACTCATAATTACTACCAAGCAAATCCTCATTAGCTTTTCTGACTGCCAGAATTCTATCAGCTTCCGCCACCTGCTCGGCTAAGTGTGCTTCCCGCCTCATCGCTGCAAGCACCGCCATGTACTGAGCCATAGCAACCAGAGACAAAGCATTGTGCTTAATTAAATCGTCTAACTCCTCTTCAAGCTGACGTTTCTTTATGATATGAGCAGCTTTAGTCCTATCTACGATGTTCTTATAACTCTCATCCCGTAACTTGTTCTCCATCGTAGCAACATTGCGCATGATATTGATGTAGTCATTAGCCCAATCCTCAGCCTTCTTGATAGCGTTTTCACGAGCCTTGTTCGCTGTAGCTCCACCCTTTTCCACAAACTTCCTGAACTGCTCTAACGCTGCCTGCATCTCAGGAGTCAGCCTTTCAAAATTAATAAACAAAATCTTTAAGAAATCCTCAGCCTCTTTAGCAAACGTCTTTATAGGAATCTTCATTTCCTTAGATATGGCAAATGCTTTCATCACTTGTCTGAACTTTACATCCAATACATCTAGGCTAGGAGCCAACTCATCAAAGTTACGTGTGATTAGGTTAACTCCTTCATTAAATGATTTTATCGCATCCTCTTTAAGTAATTCTCTCAAAGCTTCATTAAGCCTCGTTAAAAGAGCAGGAATGTCAATCTTATCCAAATCAATCCCGGCCTTAGTAAACTTAGTCAACATCTCAGGTGACAAGCCTTCCTTCAACTGCTTTAATGTATGTACCAAAGACCTTATTTTATCCGCATCAAAGGTTTCTTTAATTGTATTCTTGTGCATCGCCAACGCATCTAGCAAATCAGGAATATCCCGCATCAAGAACAAAAACTCTCTTTGCAACTCTCGAAATGCGTCTCCGGCCTCCCCCGGCAACTCCAACAAATCCTTCTCTATCTGTGTCAACGCTCTACTAACATAACCTCCGTTCTGTGCTACCTTTTCTAATATAAAATCAAAGTCTTCCCATGTAGCGGTGCCTGCCATTATAGCGTCACGCATCTTAATGATTTCATCTTCCATCTCGTTGTTACGCTTACTCCACAATCCCGATGTGTGGGTGGTCTTCAAAATAATTGTACGCAGTTCAGACCACGCTGCAAGTTGAGCAATCTCAAAGGTATCCGCATCAGAAAACTCTTTCAAGAAAGCCTCATATGCCTGCTGTAACTCCGTTGCAGCAAGATGTTTCGCTAAGTTTTGAACAACAGGGTCAAGGTCTCGAAACTTACCTGTAGCCCTCTCTATCACATTAGATATGTTTTCAGCTTCAAGCCCAATCTGTCGCATCTCCTTAGATGTCTTTTCCAATTCTTTATACTCTTCTCTTAGCTGTGCTATCCAACGTCGCCCAACCTCAATCGCAGCCACAATAGCTATCGTCGCAAGCATGAAACCTGTACGCAGCTTTTTCATACGTGCAATTCTTTTATTCATCAACCCGGCCTCAGCTTTCAACGCATTCTGTCGCCTATAATCTATAACAGTACCCCTAACTCGCTGCACCTCCAGTGCATCCCACGCTGCCCCGACTTTAAGTAACCTAGAAGCCTGCCACTGCAATGCAGCCGAATACGCTTTATGAGCAGCAGCAGCAGCTATCAATGCAGCAGGCTGTTTCATGATACTAACAACTATCTGACCTAATCCAACAACAGCAGTCTTAGCAGCCTTAGAATGTTTCTGCCATTCAGAAGCGTTTCGTAGTATGTCATTGCTCACCGCTTTCATGGTGTCGCTTAAAGTATTGTGTATTTTCTCCGCAGCCCTCGCAACCTCTCCTTCTCCCAACTGTGCATCAATAACTTTTTTCAGCATTCGTTCATAATCAGCCAACCCAATTCCAGTAGCGATAAACGCAGCTTTCAAACCTCGTTGCCTACGGAAAACACTAGGAAGAATGTCACCATAACGCTGCTGAGCATCCGCCAACTTAACCAAAACCTCCCCTAAGCTGTTTACTCTAAATGCATTGATACCATACTCAATACCTAACATGTCTAGTTTTGTTTTAGCCTTATCCATAGGCTTAAGTAAACTAATCAACATTCGGTTAAATGAAGTTGCTGACTGTGCAGCATCCAAGCCACGTTGAGAGAGCACCGCCATCATTGCTCCCACTTCTTCAATACTCACCCCCATGGCAGCAGCAGTAGGCAAGATTTTACCTAACGAAGCGTTAAAGTCTTCGGCATGGAATTTTCCTTCCATAACCGCAGCAAACATACTGTCTGACTTCGCACGCATGTCTTCTGCTGCCAAACCATACGCCTTCATAATTGAGGTCATTGTTTCCGCAGCAGTTCCCAACTCCATCAACCCTGCCTTGGCATATTTGGCAGAGACATTCAACAAAGTAAACGCTTCCTCAGCGTTACCCACACCTGCTGACATGATTTCGTACAGACCCTTAGTCAGGTCAATCATACTACCCAACTTAGGAGGCATCTGTCTAATCTGCGCCATAACTTTAGAGTAAGAGGCAGCAGCTTGTTTGTTTCTCATATCAATCAAGGTCATAACCTCAGCTTGACGCAACTCAAGCTCCACCACCTGACCCAACAGTTGAATAGTCTTAGCAAAGAATGAAAAGATAGCTGTATATGTAGCGATACGTTTTAACGACAGGTATAGATATCCAAACTGATTAACAGCCTTCTTCGTCTTATCCATAGTGCGCTGCATAGACGTATCGACTTGCGAAGTCCCGGCAATAACACCCTTCGGGTCAACCGATAGGCGTACCTTGGACTCAATGACTTGAATACCATATACACGCATGATTTATCCTATGGGGCTTCACCATAAGGTGTTACTTTGTACTCTCCTTCCTTATTAAAATCTCCTGCTACATTGCTGTACTCTAACTTTGTGCCATTCGGAATCGCATCCCACACAGCTTCCGTACCATCTGACTTCAACACTTTAAACTTACAGTTTGTCCACCCGGAAAGACTCTCCCCCATGTCACATTCAATCAGAGTGTCTTCATCATCCACATAAGCTACGTTTTCCTCATTCGCAGGAGGAATAGCATACAGCCCGTACACTATAAACGTAAAGGTTTTACCATGCCCTTTCCATGCCATTATAATTCCTCCGTCTCGAACTTAGATTTAAATCTCAACACTCGTTGGAACTCTGAAGTCTCAGCAACCGTTTTATCAAACTCCGATACAGCACTCACAGTATCACTCCTAGCTGAGGTTTTTGAAACCACCCTTCGAAACACTGAAGAAACAATAAGTTTAATAGCATCTGGTACAGTCTTAACCCAATTAATAAGCTCAGATATCTGTAACACATCGGATACTATTTTAATTATACCACGAATCCTCACGATATTCTCCAAAATATTTAATGACTCTGCAATTATCCTAACTAGACCCAGTGCTTTAGTCGCAGATTCAACAAGATTGACTGTATCCGATTGCAACCTCACCATTACTCGTGACCTAACTACTCCCTCTGATAAGCTCAGTGTGTCAGAAATAATTCTAATTAAATCTCGGTATCTTAACCCTGATTCACTAATGTTTAGTGTCTCATTCACTACTCTTATAAATCCTCGAAGTTTATTCTTCGCTTCTGAGATATTCAACGTCTCATCTATAACCTTGACTAAAAGCTGACCAATGTAAGTGAGAACATCTACAACACCCTCGGCTATGTTAACCGTTGAGTTAACTACTCTTGTCATCACCCTAGCACGAACAGGAGTCTCCTCAATGTTCTCATCCTCATCCACAACTCTCTTCATAACCCTTGAACGGAGCGTGCCTTCGGTTAGATTTTCCGTCTCAGTAATCACACGGCTCATCACACGAGCACGAAGCTTACCCTCTACAAGATTAATCGTATCAGCAATAATCTTAACAATCCCTTTAAACTTGAGGATGCCTTCTGATATGTTTAATGTCTCATCTACAATCCGAACAAAACCAAGCACCCTGCTCTTTGCTTCAGTAAGGTTAAGCGTGTCTGCAATCAACTTCACAATCGACTTACGATGAGTAGCACTCTCAGATATATCCTCATCCTCATCTACAACTCTGCTCATAACACGTGGACGGAGTGTGCCTTCAGATATATCTTCATCCTCATCTACAACCCTATTCATAATACGTGGACGAAGAGTTCCTTCCGAAATGTTTACATCATCATTTCCAAATCTGAACATGGCTTTAAGACGATTCTTAGCCTCAGAAATATTAAGCGTTTCATCAATAACTTTGACTAAAGCAGCCCCAACACCAGTAAGCACATCGACAATACCTTCACCGATGTTCACTGTTTTGTTTATAATCCGTGTCAATACCCTTGGACGCAACGTTGCCTCAGTTATATTCTCAGTCTCATCTATTACACGAGCCATAACCCTTGGTCTAAGAACACCCTCTACCAGACTTAAAGTTTTATTAAGTATTCGCGCCATCACACGTGGACGTAATATCCCATGAAGAAGATTTCCACCTTCCCAATTATCAAGACTCGTACCCGTAGACCCATCATTATACGCAGTTATTCCAGCATATCCAGAACTTAAACTACTATCTTCATATGATGCTTGAAAACCAGGAATAGGAGAGCCATTCACCGTAGGAGTAAGTGTTGTACCCTTTACTTCCAATCTTATAACAGCACCATCTGGAACAGCGTAAGCCATATTACTCTCAATTAAAGTCCACGAACCATCTTCAAATCTAAGAAGCCAAACTTCATCATATGCAGTTGATGTCGCAAAATATAAACAATAATATGAAGCAGTCCCAACTGCGCATCTTACAGTAACACCAAGAAAAACTTGACTATCGGCTGTATTAATTGTTGCCTCAGAATACTGGTCATCCTCAAATTCATCAGCATCCCAATAATTGCACTGCTCTTCTGCATTTCTATTCGCACGAGCTTCATTAGACCAGATGTCTAAATCATAAGTTGTGTTTTTAGACCAATTAGACAACGCAGAAACCGCCGTGCCATCACCCGCAGTAAAATCTTCAGTCGCAACTACTTCACTTTTCGCATCAGAAATGTTTAACGTCTCACCAATCATTTTAACAAAACCTAAGATACGAGCCTTGGCTTCTGATACGTTCAGAATGTCGCCAACAACTTTAACAAGATCAAGTCCAGATGTGTCATCATAAACATGGTAAGGTCTACCAAAACTCCACTCTGAATTAGACTCATCAGTCTGAACTGGTCTGCCAAAACTCCAACGAACACCCATTAGCTAATCACTGGTATCTCATCAATCAACACAGCCGCACCAGATTGCCACAGTGCCAAGAACACATCAAAGTGAACCATCGAAGCTACCGCAGGATTTACTGTTACAGAAAATGCAACCCAAGTCGAGCCATCAGTCAATACAGCAGTTGAACTAATCTCTGTTCTTGCACCAGTTGTAGCATTAGAAATATAAGATGCCTTTAAATACAACTGACTACTTGTTGGATAAGGACTCCATGCCGTTTTCGCTCTGATATACATAGTTAGAGTTTGGCTTCCAGTATCCATCCACTTTCTGTATGTGTAGCCAGCCACATCATCTGGACCGTGGCTAAGAGAGCCTCCTGATATTGACATTGGACTATATGCAGTAGTCTTTCCTAAACTTGAACCAGGAGCCATCTCTATACTATCTCCACCACCAGAACGAGTTGTAGTCGTATTTCTTATAACAGTGCCTTGCTCAGAAAATGTTCGTTGAGTGTTAAAACCATCCTCATCCTCAACATATATCTTACCACCATAATTTGCAGTATAATTATTTGCAGTATCCGTAGAACAAGCCAGCAAGTAAATTATTCCAGAACTGTTTGAAAAAGCATCATTTGTATTAGTTGTAGTGTTCCCAAACGCACATTCCTTAGCACTTATTCTACCAGTAGCAATTGCATACATTGCTGAACCGTGTCCATCAAACGTACAATCAAAAGCAAATGCAGTAGCATACGAAACATAAAGCCCTGTACCAAGTCCATTTAAAGCGCAACCTTCAATATAAAGATCAGTGTAGTTGTTTACTTGCAAGCTATAATTAGTCGAAATATTATCATTAAACTCACAATCTTTAATATGTGCTCTAATAGAAGCACCTATCCTAAATGAACCCTGATTGTTCCAACCACCCTGTCTGAAATCTAACCTCTCAAACCACCAATATTCATCACCATTAAGGTCTAATCTGACAGCTGCACTGTCATTAAAATCTACCTGTGGTAGCACATCAGATGAATCACCCCAAGGGTCATTCGTTGCAGAATCACATCCAATAATACTAATATGCCCGACGACATAGTTTCCATCCTCATCAAACACAACAGTAGCACTCAACACCTGAGACGTATTAGCACGAACATACCCATTGTCACCAGGTGAGCGTGTTGTTGAAGTAGTATATTGACCAATCGTTAACCAAGAATCCAAAATATAATAAGTGTCTCCTGAAGCTTGACTAGCAATTGTGCCATGTGTAAGTGTCCACGTCCCTGCAGAATATACTGAGTTTGTAATTAAAGCTCCTGCTGAACGAGTCACATTATAGATATAAGCTCCATCCCAATCACCACTAGATGTACGAGCAAGCTCAGATGTTTCAACAAGAGTAGTTGTTCCTGTTCCACTATCAGCTGTATAATTTCCATGTTGTAAGCCATCAGGATTCACACCTGTGCGAGTGTCTTGTCCATTATCTAAATCAATGTAATAATCAGTACCATGATACTCTCTATCGAAAGTTAATCCAGGACCAAACTCTCCTGCATCCCTTCCAGCTATCTCAGCATTAACTGCCCTCCATTTTTTAGATATACGAACAGCTTTCTCTTTAACATCTTTCAAACCAATAATTGTATTTTCATCAGTCGCAACTACCCAACCAACAGAGACCAATTGCTGTAAAGTCTCATAAGTAGGCTGATAAAGATTATCATACAGCTTCTTTAATTTAGCTTGAAATTGAACTTGGAGATCTTCTAACTGAGCATAAAATTTATGATGTAGCCCATACTTATATGTCTCATCATTCCACTCAGCCCAATCAAATCCAGGATTTGTGTAGACATAGTTCTCCACTAGTTGTTTTACTTCCAGACCTGTAAGGGCCATCCGACCCTCCTATTTATACGCCTAAGAAGGTGTGGTTAACGAAAACCTTTAGCGTATCACTTGACGTTTTTGTGAAGATACCTGCGAACAAGAAATGACAAAGTGCAGCAGTCGGTGTGCCATCATTATCCACAATGGCTCCTTCGATGATGTCAACTGCGTTACCCTGCGCTGTCGTATACGAATAACGCCACGTTACGATATCCACACCTGCACCAGTATTATCGCTATCTTGGTCATCCGTTTGAGGGTACGTACCGTCTACCGCATGGTCGGTTCCTGACAGGAAACTCGTCACATCCGTATCCGACTTTGTAGGTGTGGTGTTGTCATCACCCAACCGCAAACCCGCAGCAACATTGTCAAAATCGTCATCAGGAGTCTCGGCACAGGCTGACTGAGCATAGTAAGTATCACCATCATTCGTGACGATATTAACCCCATGCACAATTCGCTTATCCCCTGTATGGATGTTCTCCAATATGGCCTTCACCCTACCAGTGATGCGTACATCCTCTCGCCCTTCTATCTCTGCAATCTGTTTAGGACTCATAAAAATCTCAGTTACTTTCGGCATCTCAATCTCCATAAAATCTTAGTGTACCACCTCTCTCGTATCACCTTCTTAGTGCCATCAGCACGCTTCAACACAGCAATAACTGTCTCTCCGGCTTTAACCTTCTCGTTTATCATTCTATCTAAAAGTAGAGTCCACTGCAATCACTCTGTTAAATCTAGAAACAAATCGCAGTATCTCCTTCCTAATAATACCAAGCCACCCTGTTCCGTACCCCCTCGTAATGATACGGTCATATTTGTAGTAGCCTCTGGTGATTAAGCTGCTCACACTCTTGCCCTCATAATCGGATTTCCATCTACATCATAAGACAAGTCAAATCGAGCTATCTCCGTTACATTGTCCGATTTGTAAAACACCATCTGACTACCCACAATCTCCCATTTACCCCCTTCTATCTCCTTTATGAAATCAGTGTCAGACAAAACAGAAACTACATTGTCATCAACCGTCTCAAGCCTGCCACCGTCTTCTTCAGCAGCTAACATCA
>Ga0114922_10006291_pt1 | contig 10921 bp, 9 predicted proteins | sample AartaG_FD_100975 | JGI IMG/M metagenome (GOLD analysis project Ga0114922, IMG submission 100975) | Deep subsurface microbial communities from Aarhus Bay to uncover new lineages of life (NeLLi) - Aarhus_00045 metaG | ecosystem: Environmental > Aquatic > Marine > Oceanic > Sediment | place: Aarhus...
ATTTGTAGCAGGGATTATTCTGGCATTGACAGGCGCCTTCTTGATGTGGAATGGTAGTATTTTGGGAGAAAATACAACAGGTATTGCAATCATCATAGGTATTTTTGGCATAGGATTGATAGCTACATCCAAATTTAGACTGCTTAAATAATAACGGGCTCCTGCGTCATGCCACTCGCTTCGCTCGTGCCCCTTCGTCGGGGTTCTGCTAACAGGAATAAAAATAGTACGAGGAACAGGGGACGGTTCTCTGTTCCTATTTGCCCTCTTCTGAAACCCTTTATTTACAAGGCTTTCAGACCCCCTTCAGGAATGCCCTTTTAACGCACGTAGAGTGGTTGTTCCTTTAAACCCTTATTTTGAATAGAGGTAAATAGGGACAGATAAATAGGGACAGACACCCATTTTTATTATCGCCTATGCAAAGACGCAAAAAGAGACAAAGGGATAAGTTATTTGTTCCTCCCATTTTGACCGTGTTAAAGCATAAGGACAGTAAATGCCCAAGAGGGAAGTTAATAAATTGGTAAATAGGTGTCCCTATTTATATCGTGTCAGGGGGACGGTTCTTCTGACAATACAGATGGAGAGGTTTTTGTGGTGTGAAGGACAACATGTCCCCTTGGCAATATTGCCTCTTCAACTTTGAAATGGAAATGAAAAATGATTTCTACGAAGTTAGCAAAGAAGGCAAAAGAAGCGGATTTACTGTATTTGATAACAGAGATGTTCCCTATCACAAAGAGACAGTAAAAATTAGCGTAGGAGAAGGCGGAAAATTAATCTTTGACGAAACATGCCAGAGGGCTTGCCTTGTAGCTACTTTTACTATGAGAAATCGCTATAAAGAAGTCTTGAAAAAATACGAAGAAGATAAAAATTATTGCGATGAAGTAATAGTTTCCTATGAAATGAGCGCTGAAGAAATAAAACAGCTTGGCAATATTGTAAAAATATTAAAACATAAAAAATATTAAAACATAAAAAATACAAAATGTGCTTTGATTATGTAAACCGTCTGGCACCTGAAGAATAAGAAAATAAAAACGGAAAATATTTTTTCCAAAAAGAAGGATTTTTGATCACCGACGCAGTATAATGTTAGCAGTGTGTTTTATTTGGCTTATTTATTCAGTTGGCCCTTTATCGCATCAGTCATTGATATATTATACAAAGCCGATGTGTCCATGAAAGGCGGTCAATAGACAGTGTTAACTAATAAAGATTCAGAATATATTGAGTTTATAAAAGATATATACGAGAATTCAAAAATCGGGATTTTTATTCTGGACTCAAACTTTAATGTAGTTTGGATGAATCAGGCTATAGAAAACTATTTTGGTATAAAAAGGGAAGAAGTTGCAGGGATAAACAGAAGAAAACTGATTAAAAAGGGTGTCCAATATATATCTGTTCCCCCAAATAGTTTTACCATGAAAATGCGCACTGAAGAAATAAATGATTTCCCCTCTGAAAATCTTATCTGCCACATTCTTCCCTCCAATAAACGCCGGGAATGCTGGCTGGAATACCGGAGCCAACCCATAAAATCAGGCTGTTATACCGGCGGAAGCCTGGAACAATATATTGACATTACTGATTTTAAAAAAACAGAAAAAAGAAACAGCGAATATGCCAAAGAAATGGAAATTATTTCCGAAGTGACAGTAAATTTAATCCAATACTCTGATATCGGTCAGATATGTCATAATCTTGGTCAGAAGGTTTACGAGATGTGTGACCACTCTGTTGTATTGGTTACCTTATTTGATAAAGATTCGGAAAAAATTTACATAAAAGATTACTTTGGACTTGATAAATATTTAAAATCTATCTTGAAAATTGCCCCGAAGGATCCCCGCAAAATGGGGTATTCACCAAAAGATATGACCGAAGAGGAAAAGAAAATTTTCACCAGCCATAAATTAGAAGCAGTTCCCGACGGAATATACGCCCTTTCTACCCGAAAAATTCCTAAAAAAATAAGCGCTCTAATAGAAAATATTCTGGGAGTTAAAAAGGTTTATACTATAGGGTTTGCCCTGGAGAATATTCCTTACGGGGGGGTCATTATTTTATCCCGTCGGGAAGTACCCACAATCTATAAGTCAGCTATTGAATTGATGGTAAATTATGCTTCTTTAATTATGAACCGTCTTCAGTCGGAGGAGGTTTTAAAAAAAAGCAGGCAGGAATTTATAAATATTTTCAAAAATAGTCCGGAGGCAACAGTGTATACCGATGTAGAAGGAAGAATTATGAATATCAATTCACGGTTCACCGAAGTTTTTGGGTATACTCTTGACGAAATAAAAGGGGCAAATATTGGCAGCGGCATAATTCATCCCCCGGATAAAATAGAAGAAGGCAAGCAACTGGCCGGGAAGGTTTTGGCTGAAGGTTATTCCAGTTTGGAAACTATCAGAAAGAAAAAAGACGGCACTTTATTCCCCGTTCTTGTAACCGGTTCCGCGATTTCGCTGGTCGGAGGATTTAAAGGGACGCTTACTCAATATCTGGATTTTACCGAACAAAAAGAATCAGCTGAAAAAATAAGAAAAATCCTGGAAAGTACTATTTATACCATGGTAAAAGTAATAGAATTCAGAGATCCCTATACTGCCGGTCATCAACAGAGGGTATCCGCTCTGGCTACTGCCATAGCTCACAAACTCGGGTTGTCCGGAGAAAAACAGGAGGCAGTCCGAATAACCAGCCTGGTTCATGATATAGGCAAGATAAATCTCCCCGCCGAAATACTGAATAAACCGGGAGCATTAGATAATATGGAACTCCAATTAATCAAAGAACACGCCAGTACCGGACGCGATATTTTAAAGACTACGAAATTTTCCTGGCCTATTGCCGAAATAGTATATCAGCACCACGAAAATTACAACGGTTCGGGTTATCCTCAGGGCCTATCAGGCTTACAAATAATATTTGAGGCAAGAATCCTCCGTGTTGCCGATACGGTAGAGGCAATGTCCTCCCACCGCCCCTACAGACCGGCATTGGGTATAGATAAAGCCCTGGAAGAAATTTCCCAAAATAAAGGAATATTATATGACCCTGAAATTGCGGATACATGTCTGGAATTATTTAAAAATAAGGAATTTAGCTTCTAACACACATGACAATCTTCCTTGTATCTGCTCTCTTCGTCTGTAGTACTATTGTCCTGCAAACCGCCATCTTCCGCTTTAATAAAAAATGTAAGAGGAAAAAGACAAAATTTAAAAGAACAAACTATTTCGAAATACTAATTTCTGTGGGTGGTATCATATAACACGGCAATTTTCCAATATACCCTTACATATTAGAAAAGAAACAGTGAAGAAAATAGCAGACACCTATTTTTATTGTAATTGATTATATAAAGACATAAAGAGGGACAAGGAGACAGGTTATTTGTTCTTTCTATCTTGACCGTGCTAAAATATCAGAACAGTGAATAAGAGAGCATTGAAAAGAACATTAGGGTTTTCACAAGTTTAAAAAATGTAAAACGAAAACAGAAGAAGAAAAAGTGAAGTTGTGACCCCGAATCCTCTTATAATAATGTTTTTCTTATAGAACAATGGTGTGAAAGTGTATTAATGGAAAAACTGAGAGGTCTTGTTTTAAAACAATGAAAATAAGAATTCACCGGGGAACGAATGAAATCGGCGGTTCATGTGTGGAGATACAAAGTAAAAATAGCAGAATATTGATTGACATCGGTACACCTTTGGTAAAAAAGGATGGAGATAGATTTAATTTTAAGGAGTATGAAAATACGCCCGGCCCTGAGCTGGTAAAAGAAAAGGTACTGCCTGATATCGGTGGAGTTTATGCCTGGGATATCGATAAGAAGATGATTGACGGAGTGCTTATTTCACATCCGCATATAGACCATTATGGTTTTTTCCGTTATCTCAATAAGGATATCTGTTTTTATCTGGGTGAAGCTACCAAAAAAATTATAGATTTAACGGTAATATTTACCTCGATTAGAGGAAGCATTTCAAATTATCATCCTATTGAGAGCGGGAAGAGTTTTAGTTGTGGTGATTTTAAAGTAACGCCTTATCTGATGGACCATTCAGCTTTTGATTCTTATGCTTTTTTGGTAGAGGCGGACGGGAAGAGGCTTTTCTATTCCGGTGATTTCAGGGAACATGGTCGAAAGCAGGGAGTATTCCGATGGTTTTTGGAGCATGCGCCGGAGGATATAGATGTACTTCTCCTTGAGGGAACAGCTTTGGATAGAGGGTTAAAAGGGAAGGGAGCAGGAGAATTTAAATCTGAAACAGAGATTGAAGATGAGACGGTAAAATTATTAGAGGAGGGTAAAAATATGACCCTTCTTTATTTTTCAGCCCAGAATATTGACCGGTTGGTTTCTTTTTACCGTGCTTCTTTAAGGACGGGGAAAATATTTGCCATTGATTTTTATACTGCCAATATTCTTGGCTGCCTAAAAGATTATGCCATGATTCCTTACCCTTCTGAATATTATGTAAACATCAGAGTTTTCTTTCCTTATTGGCTGTGCAGGAGAATAACACAGCAGGGCAGACAAGAATTAATGTATATGTATAAAAGTTATAAAATTAGCAGGGAAGAGATTTCTGATAGGAGCGGGGAGATAATGATGATGGTCAGGCCATCGATGTTGAAAGATTTAAGGTTAATTAAAAACATTGAAGAGGCTACATTTATTTATTCCTTGTGGGAAGGGTATTTACAGGACTATTCCATGCAGAAGATGATGAGATTTATAAAGAAAAAGAATATTAAATTTTACCAGGTTCATACCAGCGGGCATACCGAGATTGATACCTTAAAAAAAGTGGTAAAAAAAATAAAGCCGAGGAAAATAATTCCGATTCATACTTTTCATCCTGATAAATATGGTGGTTTGTTTAATCAGAAGATAGTGCAGGTTTCAGATGGAGAGGTTTTTGTGGTGTGAAGGACAACAGGTCCCAATTTCTTAAAAATAAATGGGGGCACATCCCATTTTCTTTAAAACTGTTAAGCACTATGAAGAATTTCTTAAAGAACCCCGAAAGCTAATGGCAAAGAAAACAAAGGAATATTATAGGGAACTTTAGAATTAAGGTAATTTGTCAATAATAAAGACCTCGGTAGATTAATAATTTGCCGATTTTGTTTTTGGAAATTTATTAAAACATGTGGGTGATTTAATTATTATGAAAAAAAAATTAATAATTCTATTAAGTTTTTTAGTCATCGTAGCTATTTTAACATCTTGTATTGAAAATCAATTAGATATAGAGTATAGTTTGATTTTTTCTGAAGTTGTTAATCAATTAGATACTCCCGAGAAATTATTGGAGTATATGAGAGACAATTTTACAGAGGCATGGCATGAAGGCCATATTTCTTATTCCCCGGAGGTATTTTTTGATATCAAAGAAGGAGGATGTAAAGAACTTGCTACGTTTGGTTCATATGTGTTAGATCAACATGGATATGAAGTGAAAATAATGCTTGTAAAACTAAGTGGTGAACTGATAGGTCAGCATTCACTGACTCTTTTTCGAGATAAAGACGATAAACTAAAATATATAACAAATAATATGTGTAATATTGAAATAATCGAAGTGGAATCGGTTGAGGAAATTTTAGTTTGTGAAACAGAGAGATTGGGTTGCGAAATTACGGAATATGGATTTGTTCCAGCAGGTAGCACCTATGTCTGGGTTGATGGTTTATAGTTAAATATATGTGTCTTTAAATCTAAAAAATTATTTATATCGTCAAATTTACTACGCTATATGTAAAATTGTTTTATATAATACAACAACGTACTTGAATACGGGACTCCCATTTAGGCTTTGCAAGAGGAAATGATATCTATTTAATATAAACATGCAATATTCTGTGAATTTTGCATGATATTAAAATAGGAGGATAATTAAAATGAAAAAGTTAAGTATATTACTATTATTGGTTTTATTGGCTATTTTTTTTGTCTCTTTTCTTACCTTGGCTGAGGATAAAAATCCTTATATAGATTTTAAACAAATTAAATATTTTTGTTATATAGAAACTTATGTAAGGGGTGGAAGTGCGCAGAGTTTAGGGATTGATCGGGATGATTTATCAAAATATGTATTATCTCAATTTGAAAAATGCTTTGGCAAAATGAAATTTCCTTATCAAAAAAGAAAGATTCCTATAAATGCTTTAGATTCATGGAAGAAAGAGTGGGGACGATTATATGTGGTTATCTGGCCTATGGGGGACGAATCACCAATAATTTATTATATTACAGCTAAGGCAGGAAATGGACTTACTTATTTCTGGGAAAAGGAAATCTTTGAAAAGGCTCAAAAGGAAGAAATATTAATAGATATAAAAAAGAATATTGATCAAATTATAGAGGAATTAGCTATAGATTTTTTTAAAGTCAGGGGAGAATAGTGTGTGACAGGGGACGATTCTATTGACAATATAGAAATGACAGGGAATGGTTGGACCAAGTTAATAATCCGGAAATTTTTGGCGGAAAACCTATTGGATGTGAGGAGTTTCTTAATAGGATGTGTTGCCCCTATCTAAATCAGGAGGACAAAGATATGAAACTATTGATGATTTACACAGATAGATTTGCTTATAAAACGAGCAAGAAGACTTTAGAATCAGTTGAAGCATACGAAGAAGATAAGCAAATAAAAGATGTTTTGGTAGGATTTATTCAAGTTGAAAAAGAAGATGAAGAAAAAATTGACAAAGTTGAAACTAAATTAATTAAAAATTTAAAATGGGCAGCTAAAAAGAATGATACAAACAATATTGTATTGCATTCTTTTGCTCATCTATCTTTAAGTAAAGCCGAACCGGAGATAACAAAGTTAATATTTAATAATGCTGAAAAGCGATTAGAAAATACGGGTTATAAGACATGGCAAACTCCCTTTGGTTATTTTTTGGATTTGGATTTAAGAGCACCCGGTAAATCTTTAGCCAGGGTCTTTAAGGAATTTTAGCTAAAAAAGAGGATAAATAGGGACACCTATTTATCCACGTAAAAGCGGTTAAAAAAGGTAATTATCATAAAATATGTCAAGCCAGGAAGAAATTGGAAAAAGAAGGATTTAGCTGGTCGGAAATGTAAATAATACCAATACTATTTATACAATAATTTATCTTATGAGCTCTAACGGGAGGCGAATAGGGTGAAAGAAGAGGATAAGACAAGCAGAATTAATAAAAGAACTGAAAACATTACGGGAAGAGCGGGAAAAAGGTATGTTTGAGGATATCACCGAGCGCAAACAGATGCAAAAGAAGATAAAAATATATCAAGAATATCTTGAAGAATTAGTAAAAGAACGCACCTTACAATTAAAAGAGGCGAACGAGCAACTTAAAAAAGAAATTACCATACATAAAGAATATGAAGAGGCTATACAGAAGAGTCAGCAGGAATTTGCCACTCTATTTAAAAACAGTCCCGAGGCCATGGTCTATATAGATGAGAAAGGCACTATATTAAAAATAAATCCCCGTTTTAGCGAACTTTTTGGATATACTTTAAAGGAGATAGAGGGCAGCAATATCGATGAAGGCATAATTCACCCTGCGGATAAAATAGAGGAAGGTAAAATGTTAACAAAAGGATTGTTAAATGGTCCTATTAATTTTGAGACTATCAGAAAGAAAAAAGACGGCACCTTGTTTCCGGTCTATTTATCTATTTCTCATATTGTAATCGGTGGGAAGAGAGAAGGAGGGATAGGAATTTATATTGATATTAGCGAAAAAAGGCAGATGGAAAAACAACTAAAAAAATTCGCTCGTGTTGATTCATTGACCGGTTGTTATAACCGAAGATATGCTCTGGAGCTACTCGACAGGCAGCTTAAATTATCCCATCGTAGTAAATCTCCCCTATTACTAGCTTTTTTAGATATAGATGGCTTTAAAGCAATAAATGATAATTTTGGTCACGACGAAGGAGATAAAGTTTTAAAAGAAACTGCCGATTTATTCAAATCTACGCTAAGGGAAGTCGATATCATTTGCCGAACGGGAGGGGATGAATTTTTGTTGATCTTCCCGGGTAGTTCTCTAAAAGAAGTTTCCCTAATAAGAAGCCGCCTGCAAAAGAATTTGTCGCAGTTAAACAAGACCATAAAAAAGGATTATAGTATAAAATTCAGTATGGGATTTTCTGAATATCTTTCCGATAAACCTAAAACAGTAGATGAGCTGATTCGTATTGCCGATCATAGGATGTATGAAGAGAAAAAAGAAGAGGCGGGAAGAGATTAAAAATATATAGCAATTAAAAAATGCTATCTAGAATCAGAAAAAGGTTATTAAAGATAAAGGAGATTTAAAATGGCAAATTACAAATGCCAGAAATGTGGAAAAACATGGCACGGCTGGGCTCAATCGGATATCTGCCCGGATTGTGGTGGCAAGCTGGAAAAGGTTAAAGAAGAAGAAATAAATAAAAAGGAAATAAAAAAGCATCCCTAAAAAAAGAGGGTTTTTAAAAAATTTATAGAGTGTAGATAATAGTAATACTGTTATTTATACGCTAATTTATCTTATGAACTCTAATAGGAGGTAAACAAGATGAAAGATGAGAATAAGACAAAAGCAGAATTAATAAAAGAACTGAAGACCTTAAGGAAAAAACAAGGAAAAAGTGCATTAAATGATTTTGTTGAATATAAACAAAATGAGGAAAAATATCAATCATTTACCAAAGATATATTAGATTTCTCTGCAGTAGGAATGTTTATATTAGATTCTGATTTTAAGGTAGTCTGGATAAATCATTCAACCGAAAAATATTTCGGATTGCAAAGGGAAAAGGTTATCGGGAAAGATAAAAGAAAATTAATCAAGAAAAACATACAACATATATTTGAAGACCCGGATGAATTTATCCGAAAAGTATTCGCAACCTATGATAATAATACCTATGTCGAGAATTTTGAATGCCATGTACTTCCTGAAGGAAAGCGCAAAGAACGTTGGTTGGAACACTGGAGCCAACCCATTAAATCCGGGCTTTATACAGGGGGACGAATAGAGCATTATTATGACATCACCGAGCGCAAGCAGGCAGAACAAGCCCTGAAAGACTCAGAAGAAAAATACCGAACTGTATTCGAAAACACCGGTACTGCTACGATAATTATCGAAGAAGATAAAACTATATCTATGGTAAATACCCAATCTGAAAAAATGTACGGATATTCTAAAGAAGAAATTGAAAATAAGATGAAATGGACAGATTTTGTCATTCCAGAAGATTTGGAAAGGATGAAAAAATATCATATTGTCAGGAGAAAAGCCGGAGAAAAACCACCCACAGAGTATGAATTTCGTTTGATAGATAAAAAAGGCAATACAAGAGATATATTTTTGAAAATAGGAATGATCCCTAATACTAAAAAGAGCATAGCTTCATTAATGGATATTACCGAGCGCAAGCAAGCAGAGGAAGAGCTAAAGGATTCAGAAAAGCGTTTAAAAATATTATTCGATTACGCACCTGATGCATATTATATAAATGATTTAAAAGGTAAATTTATTGACGGCAATAAGGTAGCAGAAAGATTAATGGGTTATAAAAAAGAAGAATTAATCGGTAAGAGTTTCTTAAAGTTAAATTTACTTTCTCTTGCTGATATACCAAGAGCAGCTAAAGCGTTAACAAAAAGTATAATGGGAAAACTAACTGGACCAGATGAGTTTGTATTAAATCGAAAAGATAACAGTAAGGTGACAGTTGAGATCTCCACTTATCCGGTAAAGATTAAGGGGGAAACTTTAGTATTAGGTATAGCAAGAGACATCACCGAGCGCAAGAAAGCCATAAAAGAAATAGAAGAACTTGCAAAATTCCCTACCGAGAACCCGAATCCCGTGCTTCGTATATCAAAGGATGGAATCGTACTTTACCACAACTACGCAAGCGAGTCGTTGCTTGAACAATGGCATTATAAGGAAGAGAAACCGCTCCAGGATAGATGGTTTCAGTTCGTACTTGATGCCCTTAAAGATGATGACATTAAAACCGTAGAAACTGAAATTGGTGATAAGGTAATCTCCCTGACCTTCGCTCCAATTGTTGAAAAAGATTTTGTAAATGTCTATGGATTGGACATCACCGAACGCAAGCAGGCAGAGGAGAGAGTAAAGCACCTTAATCTCGTCCTTCATGCCATTCGCAGTGTCAATCAACTTATTGTAAAAGAAAAGAACCGTGAAAGCTTACTCAAAGGTGCATGTAATAATCTTATTAAAACACGAGGTTATCATAGGGCTTGGATAGCCTTGCTGGACGAAAGTGGGAAACTTGAAACATATGCTGAAGCTGGTCTGGGAAAGGCGTTTTTACCCATGATTGAACTATTAAAGAGAGGTAAACTGACCACTTGTAGCCAGAAGGCTCTGAAGCAACAGGAGGTTGTAATAACTAAAGATCCGGCATCTACCTGCACTGAATGTCCACTGGCACAGAAGTATTCTGGTCGAGCGGGATTTGCCATCCGATTAGAACATAGTGGAAAGGTCTATGGTCTAATGACTGTCTCTATCCCTGCTCATCTTGCTGTCGACAAGGAAGAACAAAGTTTGTTTAAGGAAGTTGCTGGAGACATCGCTTTCTGCATCCACAATATTGAGTTGGATGAAGAGCGTATGCAGGCAGAGGAAAATGTGAAAAACGCAAAAGATGAGCTGCAAATGATTCTGGACTCAGTACCTGCTATAATTTTTTATAAAGACATAGAAGGTAGAATTATCCGGGCAAACAAGGCTTTGGCTGATTCATTAAAGATGTCTATAAAAAATATGGTAAGCAAGACTACAGAAGAACTTTTTCCCAGGGAACAGGCTGAGAAGATGAGAAAAGACGATAAGGAAGTTATGATTTCCGGAAAAC
>Ga0114922_10006292_pt1 | contig 10917 bp, 7 predicted proteins | sample AartaG_FD_100975 | JGI IMG/M metagenome (GOLD analysis project Ga0114922, IMG submission 100975) | Deep subsurface microbial communities from Aarhus Bay to uncover new lineages of life (NeLLi) - Aarhus_00045 metaG | ecosystem: Environmental > Aquatic > Marine > Oceanic > Sediment | place: Aarhus...
AGGATTTCGGCTCAGGGCTGAAATTCAGTGGATACGACAAGGATGGCGAACTGGTAGCAGAGCTGGTGCTGGAGTCGCAATGTGCCACCAAGGTGGTTACCAGGGCGGAAATCTCCAGACCCGCACTGACCAGCTATTATGCTGTCGGGAAAGGATATAGAGACAAGGTCATGGACAGGCTCTACCTTTTCGGCACTATCCGCACCACCACAGCGCTGAGTGACAGCTGCGAGATGAAAGACATAAAAATCAAGTGCGGTGAGAAAACAGTCAAGCTGGACAACAAGGAAGACACGATTCTCATACCGATGTACGAAACCGGCTGCGCGTTCGAGCGCGACACGGACAAGCTGCTGGAGTGTATTGATGGGATAGAGCTGAAACTGCCGGATGTCAAGGAGTGGAGAAAGGAAGAATAGATTAGACTATTTCACCGTATAATCCACCAGCTTCTTGATAAACGTCCAGGTGCCGATACCCAGAAACTCGATACTGCCGTCGGAACGCCAGCGCCAGATCATAAACTCGGGGTCTGAGATCTCGGCCTGAACGAGTCCCACACCGCTCTTGTAATAGAACCTTATCTTGTACTGCTCGCTCGCAGTGGCTACGATAAACCTGTTCAAAAGTTCCACCTCCGCAATAGGGCCGTCGAATTCACCCAATTCGGAGAGAATATTGGTCACTTCCTGCGTGATATTCACTTCGCCCACCCCCTGCGCGGCAGCAGAGACCCAGTTTTTTCCCTTATAGAGCTCGTTGAAAACGAAAATGTAATCCTCGGTATAATAGAACACATTGTCCTTGTTCTGGATACCGTCGCTGGCCAGAGCAGTGTTTGCATTGTCCGCAGCAAGATAATAAAAGGTCCCGGAATCCAGCAGCAGGTGGGCCAGGCGCTCAAGCGTGATAAACCTGCTCACCCCCCCGACTTTGATCTTCGTGCCGATTCTCGCAACATTATCAGTTTTTGAAAACGGTATGAAACCCCCGGTCGGGTTATAAACTCTCTCCTCGGCTTTGAGAATCACCTTGTCCCTTCTGGATGCCAGGTAGTGCGTTTCCATAACAGTATCCGCGCCCTCGGTAAAAAGATAATCCATTACATGGTAGAAAGTTACCCCGAAAGCCTCATCCCCGGAAATCATCTCTGTCCGGTTTATGGTGAGCACCTGCCTGCCGGTTGAACTTTTGGTGATCGGCGGCTGCGTGGTGTCCTCGTGCACGAAAATGCTCTGCTCAAGCGTGTACTCCCACCGGTTGCCCAGGGCCAGGGGGAAAGGGTCGGTGACTATGTCGGAGGATACGCCGGTGACCCCGCCGTCGTCGCTGCAGCCGGCCGGCAGGAGCAGTGAAAAGATAAATAGAAGAAAATATTTGAAACATGTAAGAAATTTCATTTCAGCACCACCATCTTACGCACAGCCTTGAAATCGCCTGTCTCGAACCGGTAGAAATAAACCCCGCTGGACACAGGCCTGCCCCGGCTGTCCCTGCCGTTCCAGGTGACCGAGTACGAGCCGCCGGGCTGCACCCTGTTGACAAGCTCGATCACTTTCCTGCCGCGAAGGTCAAACACGGTGAGGCGCACGTGCTCTGCGGCTCCCTCCGGCAGGCTGTAGCTGATCGTTGTCGAGGGATTGAACGGGTTGGGCACGTTCTGCGCCAGGTGGTATGCCCTCGGGAGGGCTGCAGAGGCGGGTGTTTCTGGATTTTCCTCTGCGGCCAGGGCCAGGGAGGCGCGGTATTTATTAACTGCCGCCTGCGAGTTGGCGACAATATCGGCCAGACCGTCGCCCACGAGCAGCGCCCAGACCAGAGTCAGCGTATCCCCCGGTGGGATCGAGTGCGGGCCTGTGGCCAGGATCTGTGACCAGTCCTCCAGCGAATCCGAGGCGGCGCGTGCCAGACCGCCGCTCATGAAAGCGAAAGCAACGTTGTCCGAGTATCCCTCATGGATATAGCGCCAGTTGCTCACAGCCCGGTGGCCTGAAACGCGGTGGTCCGAGATCAGCGCCAGGCCGCCGTAGCCGAACTGAGGTTCCTGCGGATTGTAAATATATCCCAGTTTCATGTCCTCCATATAACCCACTGCGTTGCGGCTGGGAAGCGAATCCGGGATGTCCCAGTCCGCGTAAAGGCCCACGTAGAGATTGCTAATCGTGGCCGGGTGGGGATTGTGCACCTGGTATTCGAAAATTACGAAATCGTCGTTCGGGTGATCGCGCCAGGTGAGCGTGGTCTGCGTGATTCTCACCCCGATTGCATTGAGAGAACCCTCGGTTTTTTCCCGGATATAGCCGACAGTCATCTGGTCTGCGCGCTGGGTGTCGTTGAATATCTTGATCGGCCCGCCTGGCCCGGGTGCGAAATCGAAATCCTCGATCCCGTCCGAGACCTTGAGCGAACTGGTACCCAGTACCAATGCTCCGCGATAGAGCATTGTATAGGGAGCATCCTTGGGGTAACGGAAACCGTGCCCGGCGTTGGTGCGGCCGATATTGCCTCCGAACTGGCCGTAATTGGTTATACTGAACAGGAAACTGCCGGCATCGTGGTGGGCGATACCCTCCACTGCCGGGGCGATCGGCAGGGTAACCTGCAGGGTCTGATGAAAAGAGCCGTCAGCCGAGGAGAGGTCAAGGTAAAATAGAAGCTGGCTTCCGGACTCGGCTTCAGGCAGGATATCGAACACGAATGGATCCTCCTCGTTGTTTCTGCCGCCGAACTGGGGAATGCTCCCGAAAGAGGCTGTGCTGTCGAGTAGCACCAGGCCACTGTTCGAGGTTCGTATCCTGCCCTTAACTCCAAAAACATCTACGCCGGAGTTGAACACTGGAACAATTAAGCGGATTCTTTCGCCCTGTTCGAGATAACGGTTGCCGTTGCCGCCGTCTTCATCATCTATAATCACCCGTTTGGTATAGAGGAAAGGACGATCCGGTAAGGTAAGCTGGTTGAAGATTGACACGGGTCTCATCACGCCGTAGCCGTAAGCGTAGTCCGGACCTGGAATTCCGTAATCAATCGCCGTATCGATTATCAGTTGTTTGATCTCATCCGGGGTGAGCAGGGGATTCGCCTGTTTCATCAGGGCGATTATCCCGGCTACATAGGGCGAGGCGAAGCTCGTGCCGTCCACTAACATAAGGGAGGAGTGGTATGGGCTGCCGATAATTGTCACGATCCTGCTTCCCGGGGCGCAGACATTCGGTTTGATACTCACCGAATCACAGGCGCTCGGGCCGCGGCTGCTGAAGGGGGCTATCCAATCCCCGGCATCCACAGCACCCACGGCGAAAGCGTTGAGCGGGCTGACCGTCCGGCTTGCGGGCGAGCCTATGGTCCACGGCTCTGGGCCCTCGTTACCTGCGGAGAAAACAACCACCGTGCCGGTGGCTTCCACCCGGTCCAGCAGGAGCCAGACAACCTGCCGGCAGATATCTTCGTCGTACTCGCCTACAGTGCCCCAGGAGTTGTTGATTACATCCGGAACGTCCACAGTGGTTTCCGGGTTGCCGTCCGGGTCTGTAGCCCACTGGAAGGCGGAGATGATCCAGCTGTCCTTGGTGGTGCTGCGGCCTTCATAGGTCAGGTTCTGGTTGTCGAAAATCTTGGCCCCGATCCACTGGGCCTCGTAAGCCACACCCAGGCTGCGCTCCCCGGCGACCATGATTCCCATCACCCCCGTGCCGTGGGTAGGCGTATTGGGTTCATCATCGAAAGGAAAAGTGGTGCCGTCAACCGGGTCGAACCAGCTCTCCGCCGCAGTACCGCTGTTATTACCGCGCCACTTGGGCGCAAGCAGTGGATGTCCGCCGTCTATCCCCGAACCGATGGCGCACACGAGGATTCCTTTCCCGGTTAATCCGAGGTCCCAGATTAAATCAAGACCCAGTGTGTGGATCGGGTAGGATAGAGCACGCAGAGTGTCCGGGTGCAGCAGGGGGAATATCTCGGTAGAGCGCTCTACAGGGTCCGAGCGGGAGTAAACCCGGTCGTGGGTCATCCACTCGATCTCATCCCGCACGGAGAGGGCGGAGATAAAGGCAGCCCGGCCGGTGAATGCAACGCAGTTGTTGATCCAGAAAGCCTGGTAGGCGAGCACGTCGCCGCTATTTTTCGCCTTTTCCAGAATCTCCAGCAGCGGGGCCTGGGTTTGCTGGGTGGAGGCGAGCATTGCGCCCACAACCTCGCTGTGGCGTTTCTTTTTCCCGGCAGCGGCAAGTTTGAGGCTATTGTCCAGGGCATTGATATCAAGGTCGTCTTTGAGGTAGGCAATCACCTCGAGGAACTCATCGCCCCTGCCGTAAGCGAGGCTGCTGTAGAGCCTCTCTGTCATTCTGGAGCTCACTGGTTCGAAAGCTTCGAGCCATGCCGGTTGGGAAAGCTGGAAAGCCAGGCTGAAAAGCAGGGCGAAGAAAAATTTGCGAGCCACGAATCGGATGTCTCCGGATGAATTGAAAACTATCGTTCAGCGGCAAAAAGATATAGCGGGCCTGAGGAAAAAGCAAGAGAAGGTGTTTTCTGAAGAAATGCCTCCCGGGGAGCACTTTGACAGCATCCAGGCCACAAGGTATATTAGAACGGGACAGCTCTCTTAACCGGAGGGGAGGTTAGAATTCCATCGCTTAATCATCCATTCTTACCCCCGGTCCAAGAACATGGTTCCCGAGATTCTAAAGAGCATTTTACATGCCAGCACATCCGGAGACAAATATGGAGCACAAAGTCGGCAAAACAGTAATTTCCCTGGTCAAGGGTGACATTACCCATTGCAGAGTGGATGCGATAGTCAACGCCGCAAACAGCGCCCTTCAGATGGGCGGCGGCGTGGCGGGAGCGATCCGCCGCGCTGGAGGCGAATCGATCCAGGAAGAATGCAATCGTATCGGCGGGACACCTGTGGGCACCGCGGTGATCACAGGTGCAGGCAAGCTCCCGGCGCGCCATGTAATCCATGCCGTGGGCCCAAGAATGGGAGAGGGGCACGAGGACCGCAAGCTGGAGAACGCCACACGCTCAAGCCTGGCTTTGGCTGACAAGCACGGGTTGCGTTCCATTGCTCTACCGGCGATCAGCAGCGGGATTTTCGGCTACCCTGTCGGCCGCTGCGCCCGGAAGATGCTTTCGACAACTGTCGAATATCTCTCCAAAGGCGAGCATTCGCTCGAAAAAGTCGTATTCTGCCTTTATGATGAGAGAACTTTTGTCGAGTTCCGCGAGACTCTCACCAATCTGGCGCGCTGCCGGGCCGGGGAAAAGGATGTCACCTGAGAATAAATAAAATATTCCATTTCTTTTTCTCCCCTGTTAGATTTTCATATGCAGGCTATCTGGAAATCTGCGGAATCATTGAATCTCACAAGTTTGAGACCTGTTAAAAAATCAGGTTCTTTAAATGCGCAAAATTATGGTACTGGCCTCCTCTGGAGAGGGCGAGATGGCCGAAAAGGTCTCCCTGGAGCTGAAAAATCTCGATTACGAAGTTCTATGCCCAGGTAAGGCTGACAGTGATGAGCTGAAAAGTATCGAGCAGATGGACCTCTTTGTGCTGGTGGGGCGCGATACGGGTAAGCTGGAGGGACTGGTCCGCACCCTGGTCCGGGATGAACTGCTCTCGGGTACCCCGCGATTGGTGGTTACAGAGGAAAAAGCGCTCACCGATCTGGATTACTGCAGGCTCGCCGACGATATCCTTCTTTACCCTTTTCGGCCGGTGGAACTGGCCGCCAGGGTCAGGATTCTTTCCTGGCGCACAGAGAAAGTGGATCCCTCCAACATAGTCAAAGCCGGCCCTCTGAGTATCAATCTCTCCACATATGAGGTTACAGTCAGCGGCAAACTGGTTGACCTGACTTTCAAGGAATACGAGCTGCTTCGCTACCTGGTAACACACAGAAGGCGGGTTCATACACGGAGTGGGCTTTTGAATCGGGTCTGGGGCGATGATTATTACGGCGGTGCGCGGACAGTGGATGTCCATATCCGACGAATCAGGTCCAAGATCGAAACCGGGGGCCAGGTTTTCATCCAGACTGTCCGAGGAGTGGGATACCGTTTTATCGGCTGATTATTTAACTATTATTTAACCTTCCTGAAATATTCCTGTAACAATTCCCCTGTTATATTATTCCCAATATATATTATATTAATAAAATTAAAGTCTTAATTTTAAATATTGGTTATCTTCTCTCAGGAAACTTATGCAACTCTTTTTTGCAGGAGGATTAAGTGGGTCCAAAAGAAGTGATCGAACTCTGTAAAGCCGAAGAGGTAAAAGTCGTGGACCTCAGGTTTATGGATTTTCCCGGGCTGTGGCAGCATTTTTCGATCCCGGTTTCGGAACTCGAGGAAAGCACATTCGAGGAGGGACTGGGATTCGATGGTTCCAGCATCCGCGGCTGGCAGGAGATCAACGTAAGCGATATGCTGGTCAAACCCGATCCCGAAACAGCTTTTATCGATCCATTTGCGGATCACAAAACTCTGGCCATGATCTGCAATATCTGCGATCCGGTCACTGGCGAGGATTATACCCGTGATCCGCGCAATATCGGTAAAAAGGCTATCAGCTACATGAATTCCACAGGGATCGCGGATGCCGCCTATTTCGGACCTGAGGCGGAGTTTTTCATCTTCGACGATATCCGTTTCGACCAGAACGCCCATCAGGGATACTATTTTATCGATTCAAAAGAAGGGGTTTGGAACAGTGGGCGTGAGGAAAGCCCGAACCTGGGCTACAAGCCCCGCTACAAGGAGGGCTATTTCCCGGTCCCGCCGACTGATTCCCAGCAGGATATTCGCAACGAGATGATGCTGCACATGATCGAAGCGGGACTGGTAGTGGAAGCGCAGCACCATGAAGTCGCCACCGGCGGTCAGGGGGAAATCGACCTGCGCTTCGCTCAGTTGGTCAAGTGTGCGGACGACCTTCTCAAGTACAAGTACATTGTCAAGAACACCGCACGCAAGCACAACAAGACAGTTACTTTCATGCCCAAGCCGATTTTCGGCGACAACGGCTCGGGCATGCACACGCACATTTCTCTCTGGAAAGAGGGCAAGCCGCTGTTTGCCGGTGACGGTTATGCAGGGCTGAGCGAGCTGGCCATGCATGCTATCGGCGGAGTGCTCAAACATGCCTCCAGCATTCTGGCTTTCAGCAACCCGACGACCAACAGTTACAAGCGCCTGGTTCCGGGTTTCGAGGCGCCGGTCAATCTGGCTTACAGCTCGCGCAACAGAAGCGCAGCCGTGCGGATCCCGATGTACAGCCCCTCCCCCAAAGCCAAGCGCTTCGAGTTCCGCTGCCCGGACCCAAGCTGTAACCCTTACCTGGCTTTCTCGGCCTTGCTGATGGCTGTGCTGGACGGTATCCAGAACAAGATCGACCCGGGTGATCCGCTGGATAAGAATATCTACGACCTTCCGCCAGAGGAACTGGCCAGGGTGCCCACCACTCCGGGTACGCTCGAAGAGGCGCTCGGTTCACTGGCTGAGGATCATGAGTATCTGCTCAAAGGCAATGTTTTCACCGAGGATGTGATCGAGACCTGGATCAATTACAAGATGGAGCGGGAAGTCAAGGAAATGGCGCTCAGGCCGCACCCGTACGAGTTCTATCTTTATTACGATATTTAGTTGCAATCCAGGAGGCCGGTCGTTCTGAAAGCCGCCGAAGGAGCCGCAGGGGCACCGCCGGCGGCTTTTATTTGCATTCCTTTTTTATTTGGCAACCGGCAGACCGCCCATTATTATTAATTGCAATGACCCTGTTTTTCCTGAATCTCAGGCGGCAATTTATTCCTGGAACAGGGGTTGATGAATCGGACCGGAACAGAAAGAAACGGATCTTCTTCACGTGATGGGGAGCCAAGGATCAAGCGGTTGGCCAGCCTGGCTGAGGGGGTTAGCCGCCGGCTGGTAGCCGATCACCTTGCCCGGATGGACCAGGCCTACCTGGAGCGTTACACCGAAAAGGAGATAGCCGGCCACCTGTCCGCTCTCTCCGAACTCGGTCCCTCCTGCGGCTGCCGCCTGCTTTACCAGGATCTCGGTGAAAGCCTCTGGGAACTGACAGTGGTTGCTTACGACCACCAGGGCCTGTTTTCGATTATTGCCGGTACACTGGCCAGCATGGGACTCAGTATCGAAAAGGGAGAGGTCTGTACCTATTCAGAATTCCCTACAAAAGAGGAAGCCCAGGGGAAAGAGGAAGCTGAAAAGGTGCGTTACCGGTATGATTTCCGTCGAAGATACATGCCAAAAGGCAGGATCAAAAAGAACGGGCTGGATGCCGAAAACCTTCTACAGCGCAAGAAAATTGTCGATGTGTTCACTGTGAAAGCCCTTTCCCCCCCTCCCGATTGGAAGAAACTCCAACAGCGGCTGGATCAGCTCGTTCAGCTTCTGCTCAAAGACAAGAGTGAAGAGGCAAGGAAAAAGGTCGGTCGCCGGGTTGTCGAATACCTCTCCCGCACTGAATGGCAGACTGCCGGACAGTTGCTGCCTGTTCGGGTGAATGTCAACAACGAACTATCAGACAGGTACACCGTGATAGATATCGAGGCAGAGGATACGCCGGCGTTTCTCTACCTGTTTACCAATGCCCTGGCCAGGCGTGGGGTGGATATCCACAACATCCATATCGGTACGCAAAAGGGAATGGTGGAGGACCGGTTTTACATCACGGACAGCCAGGGAGCCAAGATCAGCGGTTCCAGGCGTATAAACGAGTTGAAATTCATTGTGGTGCTGGTCAAACAATTCTCGCACCTGCTTGTACGCAGCCCGGACCCGATCATGGCGCTTGCTAATTTCGAGAGGCTGGTGGAGCAGATCTATGCAGACCGGGAAACGGGAGCAGAGAAAGGCTGGAAAATGCTCGATCTCACCGAGCAGCCGGTAATGGAAGCGCTGGCCAGGCTTTTCGGCATGAGCAACTTCCTCTGGGAGGACTTCTTGCGTCTCCAGTACGAAAATCTTTTTCCGGTGTTTGCAGACCTGGAGGCCCTGGAGAACTACAAGGACAGGGCAGAAATGTGGTCTGAATGCGAGATGGAGCTCCTCGGGGCAACATCATTCGAGGATGCAGCCGACAGGCTGAACCGGTTCAAGGATCGCGAGATGTTCCGGATCGACATGCGGCATATCCTGGACAAGATTCGAAGTTTTACCGAGTTCAGCCGCGAACTGACAGACTTGGTGGAGGTGGTGATTGAGGCGGCTTACCGTATCGCCGACAGCCATCTGCGCGAGCGCTATGGGAATCCGCTGCTGAAGGACGGCAAGCCGTGCAACTTCGCAATTTTCGCTCTCGGCAAGGCCGGCGGCAGGGAACTCGGCTACGCCTCGGATATCGAGCTTCTGTTCGTACATTCAGGCAACGGTTCAACTGACGGAGACAATGTGGTCAGTACCAGTGTCTATTTCGAGAAGCTGGTGCAGATGATTATCAAAATTATCCGCGCCAAGAGGCAGGGTATTTTCGAGATAGACCTCCGTTTCCGTCCTTTCGGCAATCAGGGGCCCCTGTCGAATACGCTGAAGCAGATGGAGGAGTATTACAGTGAGGGTGGCCAGGCATGGGATTTCGAGCGCCAGTGCCTGGTGCGGCTGCGGCTTGTGGCCGGCGATCCCGAGTTGGGCAGCCGGATGATCCACCTGCGGGATGGGTTCGTTTACAGCGGCAAAAGGCTCGATTTCGCCGAGCTTTACAGGCTTCGTCAAAGGCAGCAGAAAGAGTTTGTCAAGCCGGGCACCTGGAACGCCAAGTTCAGTGAGGGAGGCCTGGTGGAGATCGAGTACCATGTCCAGCACCTTCAAATCCTCCACGGTGCGGATGACACCGGTATGCGCTGTACAGGAACGCGCGATGCCCTGAAAGCCCTGGGAAAAAGCGGATACATCTCTCGGGAGGAAATGAAAAGCCTGCTTGACGCCCACGACTTTTACTGCAGGCTGATCAACGGTCTTCGAATCCTGCGCGGAAATGCAAGGGACCTCGTAGTGCCGGAGCAAGACAGCGAGGAGTTCCTTTTCCTCGCCAGACGGATGGGATATTCAAGGGGTGGCGAAAGCCGTCTGGCCGAAAACCTGGTGCACCACCGTACTGTGGTGGTGCGGCTGGTTGACTGGCAGAGCAAGATAAAGCAATCTGTGAAAAATTATTAAATTTGCATGAGGTGCTCTATTGGCAGGCAAGAACTGTTTCGATCAAGATGGTTTTCGAGTGGATGAAGTGCTGGGGGGCAGGAAGCTGGTGTATTCCACCACCAACTTTATCAAATATCCCCTGGCCGAGGCTTTAGAGCGGATTGCCGCAGGGGGGTTTCGCAATGTCGAAATCTGGGGCAATATCAAGCACCTTGATCCACGCAATGAAGCAGAGAATGCTGGAGAGCTGAAAATTCTCTGCCGCAGGCTGGGCCTTCAGGTGACCTCGATCCACGCTCCATTCACCCTGGATTACACCGAGAAACCCGAGAAACGGATGCGCGCCTGGGAGGAACTTGTCTGCAAATCCATGGATCAGGCCCAAATACTCGGCGCCTGGCAGTTGGTCGTCCATCCGGTGACTGCCGGTATCGACGACTCCCTTCAGGCTTACAGGGAGATAGTCGGTCGCACGGAGAACTCGCTCGCGAGACTGGCCGATATTGCCAAGGAAAGGGGAATTAGGCTTGCTATTGAAAATATGCCGGCCTACCGCAGGCGCCGCTACGGAAGGGATATCGGGGAGCTGTACAGCTTTGTCAGCACATCCGGGCGGGATAACCTGGGAATCTGCCTGGATACCGGGCATGTGGTATTCAACAAGGGTGACCCTGTGAAGGAGTTAGAGCAGTATGCCGACCGGATATTCTCGGTTCACATGAATGACAATATCTGGGGTATGCACATGGACCTGCA
>Ga0114922_10006293_pt1 | contig 10917 bp, 6 predicted proteins | sample AartaG_FD_100975 | JGI IMG/M metagenome (GOLD analysis project Ga0114922, IMG submission 100975) | Deep subsurface microbial communities from Aarhus Bay to uncover new lineages of life (NeLLi) - Aarhus_00045 metaG | ecosystem: Environmental > Aquatic > Marine > Oceanic > Sediment | place: Aarhus...
GGAGCTCCGGTGATTTCTCCGGACGGCCGCAGCATCCTTTACACGGTCCGGGAGACGGATTGGGAGAAAAATCGTTACGATACCGAGATATGGCTTTATAAGCAGGGAAAAGAGCCTTTCCAACTGACCCGAACATCAGAGGGAAGCAGCTCATCGCCTTCATGGTCGCCCGATGGGAAATGGATCTCGTTCACGTCCCGCCGAGATGAGAAATCCCAGGTATATCTCATCCGTCCGGATGGCGGGGAAGCATTTCAACTGACAGATCACAAGGAAAGTATCAACTCATTTCGGTGGTCGCCGGATGGAAAAAAAATCGCTTTTTCTGCCACGGAACCGGAAACCGAGAAGTCCAAATCCCGTGAGAAGCTCTATGGCCGGTTCGCTGTCGAGGACGCCGAATATCGTTTAACACATCTATGGGTCTTCGACTTCGACCCAGAGAATCCGGGTGAACCGAAACGCCTCACGGAAGGAGATGAGTTCACGGTTGGGAGTTACCGATGGTCTCCCGACAGCACCAGGATCGTTTTTGACCACCGGCCGGACCCTCTGATCAACAGCTATGCCAAGATGGATATTTCTGTGTTGGATGTGGATTCCGTCGCCATTTCTCCTTTGGTCACCCAAGCCGGTTCGGACAGCATGCCGATGTGGTCTCCTGATGGGAAATGGATCCTGTTCAACACAAAGATGGGGGACGACCGTTACTACACCCTTTCCAAGATAGCGCGCATTCCTGCCGCTGGTGGTGAGATCTCCGTTCTTGCCGGATCATTCGATGAGGATCTGAGTCATATCGAATGGACAGAGACAGGAATTTACTGCCTGGCCAGCCAGGGCGTTCTCCGCCATATCTTTCTCCTCAATCCTGAGAACGGAGCTATAAAAAAGATCGCCGATACTCCGGATGTTATATACAGACTTGATTTCGCATCGGACGGACAGACCATCGCATTTTCCGGTTTTGACCGGACAACTCTCCCCGAAATCTACCATACCCGCATCGATGACTATCATCCCGAGGCTGTCACCAGCATGACAGATCAGGTCAGGACGTGGAAGACAGGAAGCCGGGAGGTAATCGACTGGAAAAGCAAAGATGGGACACCGATCGAAGGCATCCTCTGGAAACCGGCCGATTTCGATCCCTCGAAAAAATATCCCCTACTGGTCATCATCCATGGGGGGCCATCATCCATCTCGCGGCCGGTCCTTGTATCAGGCGGAGTGTATCCTTACCTCCAGTGGTTGAATGAGGGAGCATTGATCCTCCAGCCGAATTACCGTGGTTCCAGCGGTTACGGGGAAAAATTTCTGGCTCTGAATGTGCGCAATCTAGGAGTGGGCGACATGTGGGATGTGGAATCTGGAGTCGATCACCTGATTGAAAAGGGAATGGTCGATGGAGGCCGCGTGGGAGCCATGGGCTGGAGCCAGGGGGGATACATTTCGGCCTTTCTCTCGACGAATTCGAAAAAATTCAAAGCCATTTCGGTAGGAGCCGGAATATCCAACTGGGTAACCTATTATGTCAACACCGATATCCATCCTTTTACCAGGCATTATTTAGATGCGACTCCTTGGGACGACATGGCCATATACCTCAAGACCTCTCCGATGACCAATATCAAAAAAGCCAGCACCCCCACATTGATCCAGCATGGTGAATTCGATCGCAGGGTGCCCATTCCTAACGCTTATGAACTTTTCCAAGGTCTTCAGGATGTGGGAGTGGAGGTGAAGCTCATCGTCTACAAGGATTTTGGACACGGAATCTCTCGACCGAAAGAACAACTCGCCGCCCAATGGCATAATTGGCAGTGGTTTGCCAAACATATCTGGGACAAAGATGTCGAAATTCCCATCGAAATCGAGGATGAGAAAAAGTAAAGATTCCCTAGTCCGCCAGCTCGGACTCTTCGATTCGTCCATGATGATGATGGGAATCGTTATCGGTTCCGGGATATTCCTGACGACCGGGATCATGGCGCTGGCTGTCCCGTCGGCACCGATGATACTGCTGGCCTGGCTAGTGGGAGGCCTTCTGATCCTGGCCGGCGCGCTGACTTACGCCGAGCTTGGAGTTTCCCTCCCCGAGGCCGGCGGTCAGTACGTCTATCTCCGAGAAGCCTACGGCCATCTTTACGGCTTCCTTTTCGGCTGGAAAATGTTCCTTGTCAACATGACAGGCTCCATCGCTGCCCTCGGCGTGGCTTTTGCCGAATACTTCGGCACGTTTTTTCCTTCCCTGTCCACCCAAAAAATTGTCTTTTCTACCGAAGTAGGAGGTTTTACTTATACCTTATCTCGAGGCCAACTTGTTGCCGTCGTGGTAATCATCCTCCTTACTTCGATCAATTATATAGGAGTTGCTTTTGGTAAAACCGTCCAGAACGTCCTGACTGTCGTTAAAATCGGAACCATCCTGGCCTTCATTGTTTTTGGATTTATTTTTACCAGAGGGGCATCGATCGATCTTTCCTTTAATCCTGAAGGATGGAGCTTTGCCCAGCTTTTAACCGGATTCGGCCTGGCTTTTGTCTCGGTATTTTGGGCATTCGACGGGTGGAACAACATCAACTATGTTGCAGGCGAGATAAAAAATCCTAAGCGAAACCTAAAGTTCGCCCTGATTATGGGCACACTGGGCATAATTCTTCTCTACTTTTTCACCAATGTCATCTATTTTCTGGCTCTCCCGGTCGGGGAATTAAAGGGAGTGGTGACTGTTGCCGAGAAAGCATCCTCCTCCCTTTTCGGCGCAACAGCGGCAGGGCTTATCTCGGCCATGATCCTCATATCTATCCTCGGGGCCTTGAACGGAGCTATTTTTGTCGGGCCCCGCGTCTACTATGCGATGGCCCGGGATGGATTGTTCTTCAAGAAAGTAGGGGGGGTGCATCCCCGTTTCAAAACGCCAGGGTTCTCCCTTGTCCTTCAAGCGACCTGGGCCTCTCTTCTTGCCTTAACCGGCACATTCGAGCAGTTGTTCACTTTTGCCATGTTTGCCGGCATCCTGTTTTGGGTTCTGGCAGCGGCTGCCATTTTCACACTCCGGAAAAAACGTCCCGATCTTCCTCGACCCTATAAAGCATGGGGCTATCCTGTTGTCCCGATGATATTTATCGTGGCTCTTTCAGGGATCTTGCTGAACACTCTGATCAGAAGACCGGTCGAATCTTTGGCCGGCGTTGTTCTTATGATTGTGGGTATCCCTGTTTATTACATGTGGGATAAGAAAAATAGGTCCTAGTCCTGCCGGCCGATGGGTTCACGTTTGAGGATGGCTGTCATGCAGTGGAGAGATCCCCATCCTTTGCGGAGTTCGGTTATCTCTACTTCAATGACCGCGATTCCCCACGATTGGAGATACTCTTTTGTTTCCGGATAGCCTGCCGCCATCAGAATCTTGCCTGGTGCCAGCGCGACAAAATTGAGGGCGAGAGCCTTTGTTTCATGAGGAGATGGCGCTTCAAAAAGTTTAAAGCCCCTGTTGTTGAGAGTTGTCCAAACGTCCCAGGGGAGGCGGGCCGGATCGAACACAGCTGTTTTTTTGTCCAAAAAACTGATGATGCTGTCTATGTGGGCATAACCGTACGGAATTGGGAGATGAAGGAAATGCTCCACGCCCATCGAACGCAAGGTTTGCTCGATCTGCTGGGCGCCTTCCTCGTTAGCTCGATTCCCCGTCCCGATGATGACGCTTTCGGCATCCACCCACAAGCAGCAGGCGGTTTCGAAAACACCCCTGCCGGCAATCGTACGGATGATCGGAACGCCAAGTCGCGCCAATGCCTCGGCCGCATATCTTTCTTCCCCTCGTCGGCAAGCCATGGCCTGTCTTCCAACGATGGCGCCCTGGGGTGTCATCAACACATTATCTCGCATAAACATGGCATTGGGCTTATCTTCGCGCATCTTTTCAACATAATGAACGACAACACCTTCAGACCGGAATAGCTCGGCCAAAGCATCGTGCTGATCTCTGGCGATCTTCGCGTCCATGATTTCCAGCCAGCGGCAATCTTCGGGATCTGTGATGCCCTCGATCTCTTTTCCTGGCCGCCTCAGGAGCACGGTTTGCAGTTTCCCCACTTCGGAGTCGCACCCCCAATCCCCGTCCCAAAACTCCGAAAAATCCTCTGCGATCGAAGTTTCAAGCGATAGCCATTCTTTTTTCGTTTTTGTCGGTTTCATGGTATGGATTCCCTCACATCCTATTTAATATAACAGCTTTCCTCTTTTTTTTCGAAGTAGTCATCCATATATCGCGGATCCAGTTCCTTACGAGCCGGATGAAATCCGCGACAGGCCTCAGGGGGCAGAGATAGCTGCACCAAGGTCTGCGGATGAAAAGCGCCGCAACAAGCACAATTCCCAGCAGCACAAAATGAAAGTTTGTCCCGATCAAATGGAAAAAAGCGCCAAAAACTTCGTAGCTGGAGATGCTCGGATTGCGGTAGAACAGAGCGATCACGATCACACCAAGAGCCAATGTCCGCTGGAACCAACGCAGGAGGGTATGGACATTCTTTGGTGGGCGTTTCTTTCCGCCCCCGATTACCGCCAAGCATTCTTGGGTAGATCCGAAGGGGCAGAACCACTCACAGTAAGGATTTTTGTTGCTCACGAGGGTGATGAACAGAATCCCACCCAGCAGAATATAAGAATACAGATGAAGCTGCCATTGTGGAAAAAATCCCAGGAGCGTCTTATTGACCAGGACCATTGTGAATGGTTTGTTGAACACAAATCCCAGGATAAAAAGCCCTGTCAGTAGGGAAATCCAACGGGCTGTTTTTTTGAATTTAAAACGGCGGCTGCGTCCGATTATACCGAACAGGAAGAGCCCGATGAGAACCGCCTCCGGGATGCCGAATCGGATTTTTGGGGCGGGTTCAGGATCGACGGTGAAGCCAAGATTTTTGGATGCCACCCTGCGGCTTGCCTTTCGGGCCGCATCCGCTAGGGCTCTGACGCTGTAAGTCGCTCCAGTGATGCTGTCCACATCCTTGTCGAGAACGAACGGATCGGAATAATTTTTCTGCTTCAGGTCGTCAAGAACTCCCCGTCTCAGCACACGACCGAAAAAAGCTGTTGTTTCTTTGTGATCCACCACTGCCAAGCCTTCTATCGATCCGTCGTGGGCCAGAGCGACAGCCAGGTGCAGGTCCCCTCCATACCCCTGGCCCGAACCCACTGCGATATACCCGATCAATTCCTCTTCATTGGTGTCTTTCCATGCGGCGAAGTTACCGCCTGGGCCCAGCGTGAAATGGTCTGCTTCGGGCAAGGCCTGTTTGAGAAATGGCTGCACGTCGGCCTGGGCGCGAAATGTCCCTGCAAACCAGGCGCAAACCAGAACGATCAGAGCGACTAACGCCAAGATGCGGTCCCATTTTTGCGCAGAGGTTATTTTTCTCACATGGATTCCCGGGCCGTGATGGTTTTGTGCCCGTCTCTTTTCCAAAACTCTATGTTTTGGAGCTGGTGCCCATACCCGCTTGCCTGGTCGAGATGAACCATCAGTTTATTCAAGGGTAAGATCTTTGCCTCGATGCCCTTGCGGATCAACTGGTGCAGCCAGGAGTTGTTGGGTTTGGTAAATGGGCACACCCTTTTGCAGTTGGAACAGCTGAAACCGTTAAAATCGTAACACTTTTCGGAATTTATGTACCATTTGTATGTGCCGGGATTGTTCGAAGGAGACTTTCCCTCCCATGTTCGAGATCCCTCGGTTATAGCTGCGCTCGGGCAGTGCTCGGCACACAGCATGCAGGCCTCGCAAAATTCGGCCACACCGAATCTGATCGGCGAATCGGGCACAAGGGGCATATCCGTTATGACTTTGGCCAGGCGGACGCGTGGACCGTACTTGGGCGTCATCAACAATCCGAGACGTCCTAACTCCCCAAGTCCGGCATCGATGGCCATCGGGATGCTGAGGCCGGTGCCGTTTCCCGCAGGGATAGCCCGGTAACCCAGTTCCCGTACGAATTCTGCCAGTGTGCACGCTGTGAAAGCCATCCGGGAATATCCGTTTCCCACAGCAGCCGATGCCAGCCTTCCGGGAGAATTAGCAATACCATAATAATCCTCCTCGAATGCCAGGGCGATTACCCGATTCATCGAACGGGGGATATATAAGGCCTCGTCCGTCCGCTCGAAACGCTCTCCCTCTGAAAGCACCAGGATGGCCCGCGCCTGGTCTTCCCTTGTGGGTGAAAAACTGTCGGAGTAAAGCCAGAGGGGATTCAATTCGGCAATACCTGCCTGGGAGGCTCCAAAAAACAACGAGGCATGTTTGACGGCTAGCGATGCCTCCTCCCAGGTCATATCCAGGTCAGAAGGATCCCAAGGACCGAGCTTGTCATTTATTGTTTCGCGCATACCGGTATGGGACTCCCATCCGTAGGAAAGTCCGCCGCCCGACCGGGCACCGTGCCAGGCCGCATTCATCAAAGCATAATCGAGGCGTGTCTGATTGGGAACTTTCCCTTCCCCTTCCACAAGATTGATATAGGTGATGTTTTCCTTTGTTTCGGGGCGATCTCGCCGGTCAGGATCCCAGACATTACGGCTGAAGGTTGTGGATTTTTCACTCATTCGTTTAATTCTTTCGGTGTCGTATTCATACGGAAAATTTTTTGCGTTGAGTTTTTCCACGACGAAACCACCGTATTCACTAGGGGATTCGACCAACATTCCGTCCCTTGTTTTGGTCAGCAGTTTCGGAGCGGCGATTCCGAGGCCCAATGAGGAAGCACCCATTCCCATGAGTTTTAAAAAGTCGCGCCGGTTCACAGATGGATTAGACATAAAATTACTCCATTTTTTAATGAATAGTTTAGGTTCGTCAAGATTTGGTTTTGCGTGAGAAAATGAATCGGCCGAGAAGCACGGCCCATACGATGGCGAAAAAGCCGAGGATCAGTCCCATGACCAGGGCCGCTCTCTCTGCTCCTTCTTCGAGGAAGCTAACAATCACCTCTAGGACAAAACCTTTGTACAGCAACCCAAGTATTGTCAGTATCCATTGCCACCAGGTAATCCGTAGATTTTTTTTACGGGCACAAAGAATGAGAGAAATAAAGACGGCCGTTAATAGGGCTCCGATGATTAAATGCGCCATTGTCTATCTCCAGGAAGAGGGATTTTTTTAGTCTATATCATATACCAGATGAAACCTCCCCGGTCAATAATTAGGGGACAGGTACCGAATTATTAATCCAAAATTTGAGAATGATGCAATTCGGTACCTGTCCCCAATTAAAAAAAAGAAATTTTTTTAGGATTGGATTGTATATAGGGTAGGAGAACATGATGGAAGTTGAGGCAAAAAAAATTTCAAACAGGAGAAAAACATGAAAAAAACAAAGTTAGGAACCATGACAATCGGAATTCTTTTCGGATTGACGCTTTTCCTAGGGATCAGCCTGGCAGATAATGTCTCTTCCCTTGAAGGGGTGGTCATGGACACGAAAGGCGTTGCTGTCCCTGGCGTTGAAGTTATCGCCAAAAACACAGCCACGCAGATCACACATCGTGTTAAAACCGATAAGAAAGGACATTACACATTTCAAAATCTCCCCATAGGGATTTACGATGTGTGGGTGATGATGCCCGGTTTCCAGGCAGTCAAACAAACTGGAGTCAATATCCAAAGCGCCAAGACAGCCGTGGTCAATTTTACCCTTCAATTCGAGGGGAACGTTGTATCTCCCGCCAAGCCAACCGAGTTAGAGCTTGCCGAAGAAAAGTCGGCTGACAAGCTGATGCGGAATGTGTCGCCAGCCGCACAGACCGCTGTGATGGGAGGCGTGCGCAAAGAGGCATCTTATCATCAGCGACCGGAATGGAACACTGAGGAGTACGACCGGATTTACGAGAACAGATTCCTATTGGCACTGCAAAATCCTCTCTCCACATTTTCCATCGATGTGGATACCGCTTCCTATTCCAATGTCCGGAGATTCATCAACAGCAACCAGTTTCCCTACAAGGACGCGGTTCGGATCGAGGAGATGATCAATTACTTTTCCTACGATTACCCTCAACCCCAAAAAGATCATCCCTTTTCCATCACCACAGAAATCTCCGCGTGCCCATGGAATGCATCCCACCGGCTGATTCACATCGGGCTCCAGGGAAAAACTCTTGAAGCAAAAACACTTCCCGCAAGTAACCTTGTGTTTTTGCTGGATGTCTCCGGGTCGATGGGCCAGCCGAACAAACTTCCTCTCTTGCAAAAAGCCTTCAGATTGCTGGTCAATGAATTAGGGCCCAAGGACCGCGTTTCTATCGTGGTGTATGCCGGGGCTGCCGGATTGGTTCTGCCCTCCACGGCTGCTTCCCGAAAAGAGACGATCGCGTCGGCGATCGAGCGTCTGAGCGCAGGCGGATCCACCGCAGGCGGAGCGGGGATCAAACTGGCCTACAAAGTGGCCCAACAGAATTTCATCCCCGAAGGGAACAACCGCATTATCCTGGCCACAGACGGCGACTTTAACATTGGCGTTTCCAGCACATCCGAGCTGGTGCGCATGATCGAGGACTACAGAAAGAAGGGAATATTCCTCACGATCCTCGGTTTTGGCATGGGAAACTACAAAGATGGCCGCATGGAACAACTGGCGGATAAAGGGAACGGGAACTACTTTTACATCGACAACTTGATGGAAGCCAAAAAGGTCTTCGTCAACGACATGAGAGGGACCCTGTTCACCATCGCCAAGGACGTCAAGCTTCAGCTGGAGTTCAACCCGGCCAAGGTTAAAGCCTACCGGTTGATCGGTTATGAAAACCGCATGCTCAACAAAGAAGATTTTGCCGACGACACAAAGGATGCGGGCGAACTGGGCGCAGGCCATACCGTGACAGCTCTTTATGAGATCATCCCCTTTGGATCGGAAGAAGAAATTCCCGGTGTGGACGAGCTCAAATACCAAGACAACAAGATCAGTTCCCAAGCTTTTAAAAACAAGGAAATCCTCACGCTCAAGCTTCGGTACAAAAAGCCAGACGGCAACAAGAGCAAGCTGATCGTGCACCCCTTGCTGGACAAAAATATTGTCCTAGCCAGAACTTCCGATAACTTCAAGTTTTCCGCAGCCGTTGCCGCTTTCGGAATGCTGCTGAGGGATTCTGAATTCAAGGGAGATGCTGGCTATGAAAGCGTATTGGAACTTGCCCGTGATGGAAAGGGAAAGGATTACTTCGGTTACAGAGCGGAATTTATCCAGCTGGTCGAAAAGTGCAGCCTGTTGGACAGCATCCGCTCCAAGGACAACTAACCTCCTTTTTTCCTGGGACAGCCCTCTTTAACGGAGGGCTGTCCTTTTTATTTGGTCTAAAATAACCCCCTAAATCATCCCTAAAGGCGATTGCTTCATTTTTTCCGCTTCTGCTATTTATCTACTATTAAGCGAGGAAACCTGAGGTTGCCATGTTTATCATCATCCCAGTCGGTCATGAAAGCAACGAGGTCCGGCGATTGCCCTGGATCACATTCGGGATAATGGCCCTGTGTCTCGTCGTGCACATATTCCTATCCATGGATGTGGGTGCCAAAGAGAATCAACTGGGTAACTCTGCAGAAGAGCTCGTCACCTATTATTTCAATCATCCCTATCTTGAACTGAATCCTGAGATAAAGGACCTGATGTTCAGTGGCGGCAACGAAGAGAGGCTCGAAACCGTGATCTCCACATACCGCCAAATGGTCCCTCGTCCTGACCATCAGACCGTTTTTGAGGAACAGGAGGAAATGGATCGATTGGGAACGGCATTGCTCAGCTCAATGAATGATGTGCCTTACAGGAAATGGGGCTACATTCCGGCAGACAGATCCTTGCTGGCCCTTTTGACTTACATGTTCGTTCATGGCGGCTGGTTGCACCTTCTCGGTAACCTTCTTCTCCTTTATATTACGGGCCCGTTTATCGAGGACTTGTGGGGAAGGCCGATTTACGCCGCCTTTTACCTGGCGGTAGGGGCGCTTTCCGCCCTGATGTATGCCTCCCACTATCCCAACTTTGCCGGTCCTTTGATAGGTGCTTCGGGGGCTATTGCCGGTGTCATGGGAGCCTTTTTGGTCAACTTCTACAAAACGAAGATAAATTTTTTCTACTGGATCGGATTTTTCTTCCGGGGAACTTTCGAGGCCCCCGCTTTTGTCATGCTCCCGATCTGGGTGCTCCTCGAGTTTTTCAACGCCAATGTTGTCGACTCCATCCAAGCGGAAGGGAGTGGCGGTGGCGGTGTGGCCCATTGGGCTCATGTGTGGGGTTTCGTTTTCGGCGTGCTTGTTGCGGTGGGGATAAAATATCTCAAAATAGAAGAGAAGTATATTCATCCGAAGATCGAGGCGAAGATTCAAAACGGAGATGGAGCTGTGGATGTGGTTATCACAGCCATTCACAAGAAAAATATGGGGCGGATAGACGAAGCTTATGACATCCTGTTGGAAGAAGCGAGAAAAAATCCGATGCGGAAAGATGTGGTGGATGTGCTTTGGGATGTGGGACTCGAGATGGGAAACGGTGAGGAAGCATCCATTTTTTTTGTCAAGCTGATCGAAAACGAGGTAAGACATGACCAGTTGGATCTGGCCTGGAAACGTTTTGCGGAATTGAAGTCCAAATTTCCGCAGGCTTCCGTAAGCGCTACGTATGAATTAGCTCTGCTTAAATATATTCTGGATCGAGGTGATGTGGAGGAAGCTAAAAAGTTGGCCACAGAGCTATTGGAGGAAATGGGTCCTCACTCATCTTCTGTTATGCTGCAAAACTTTGCCGAAATCGCGAAAAAAATCAGCCCATCGATTGCGAAAAAAGCACTGGAGCTCTGTCTTGACCATCCTGAAATTCCCACCGACCAAAAAGAGACATTGAAAAATAAACTTGGGGATTTTGA
>Ga0114922_10006294_pt1 | contig 10915 bp, 8 predicted proteins | sample AartaG_FD_100975 | JGI IMG/M metagenome (GOLD analysis project Ga0114922, IMG submission 100975) | Deep subsurface microbial communities from Aarhus Bay to uncover new lineages of life (NeLLi) - Aarhus_00045 metaG | ecosystem: Environmental > Aquatic > Marine > Oceanic > Sediment | place: Aarhus...
AAGGAATATCTTTATTTTTTTTGATGTGCTCGGTTTCTCTGTTGCGGCCGCAGGCTGCCTGATCAGGGGGTGCATGTTCGAGAAACTCCACTCCAAGCGTGTAAAGGCCAGGTAATTTCCATCCCAGGCAGAGCGGAGCCAGCCCGGTGGGCATGCCATTGATTCGGCTTGCCTGGCTTAAGCCGAATCAGGCGACCTCGGCGAAGCGGTGTAAGGGCACGGCGCGCCGTGCCCTTACACCGCCAGGATTAACTTTTGTTTCTTTTAGTTATAAAAAAAATGGTTTTGCTTCTTTTGCCACCAAAAGAAGAATAAAATTATCTTTATAAAAATACAGCGAACTATCCTTCTTGCAACAGGTTAAAGTCTATTTTCAATGCAGGGGCACACCCGCGTGTGCGCCCATTGACCACCCAGATATTTCAACCACCGGGCGGACACATGGGTCCGCCCCTACAAGATTTGATCAAATTTATGAATAATCCTGGTTAGTTAACCGGAAAGTACTGACTTTATTGAGTGGATTTCCTATATCCACAATAGACCGGTTTTCTTCATCTCTGTGCCTTACGGAGGAAATATGAAACCTCATCTGCGCCTTATCATCCTTTTGCTGCAATTAGTGAGCATCGGTTTTCTCAAAGCACAAAGCGAATTTGTCACCATCCCGGCCACAAGCTCCACAATTGTCGACGGACTCAGCGGCATCGAGGTGGATGTCAGCTTGAGCGAGTTCATGATCGCTGCCACGGAACTTACCCAGAAAGATTTTTCCCAACTAATGGGTTACAACCCTTCATTCCATCAGGGCCCTGACTACCCTGTAGAAAATGTCTCCTGGTGGGAGGCTGTGCGCTACTGCAACCTGCGCAGTCTGAAAGAAGGCCTTGCGCCCTGCTATGATCTTTCCACAGGAGAATGCGATTACTCCAAAAACGGCTATCGCCTGCCCACAGAGGCCGAATGGGAGCTGGCTGACAGCCTCGGCAGCCCCTATACCCGGGAAACAGCCCATCAGCACGGCAATATCGGCTCGGCCAACAGCGAAAGCCTTACTGTATTGAAAAAGGAATTAAGCGAAAAGGCCACGAAGAAAGTGGGCAGCTACCCGGCGAATTATTTCGGCCTGCACGACATGCTGGGCAATGTCTGGGAATGGTGCAGCGATTATTTCAACCGCGTGAAAGACACGCCGGTTCCGCTCACAGACCCGCGGGGTTTCTCATGGGGACCGGAGCGAGCCTTGCGGGGCGGCTCTTTCATCAGCCTTTCCGGCAACTGGAGCAGGGGATACCGTTCCTGCATGAAGCCGGAGTACAGGAGCCGTTTCACCGGTTTCAGGCTCTGCAGGAGAACCGGGCCGGAAACAGCAGAAAAACGCCCTTCCAATGCCGGCTGGTTCGAACCGTACAACCGGGTCCCTGCCGGTTTCGAGAACAACACCGGAGAACTCCCGCCGCTGCTTAAAGATCCCAGGGGCAGAACGGTAAAAACTGCCGAACAGTGGCTGGAGCACCGGAAACAGATCGAGGCGAAATGGGCCGAACTCCTGGGGGAAATGCCGGAACTGCCGCCTGGTGTGAATGTAAAACCGGCTAAAACTTTCGAGGAGGAAAGATACACCGGCAGGCTGATGTACCTCCAGGTGGAACCCGACTGGCGGGAAAAAATCTTTCTGATGATTCCACGCAAACCGCTCGCCAGGCCCACCCCGGTGGTAATCGTTCCCTACTATGATGTCGATACCCCGGCGGCAAAGAACATGGGCGGCAGAAGCTATATGACGCATGGAGTGAGGTCTTTCGCCTACCTGATGGCGCAGCAGGGCTACATTGCGGTGGCGATCAGGTGGTACGGAGAAAGCTACGGGGAAAACTACGCCGAGGCTGTGGCAAACCTGAAAATCAGGCACCCCGGACTGTCCGGGCTCGGCAAGTGGGTCTGGGACGCGCAGCGGCTTGTCGATTACCTCTACACCCTGCCTGAGGTGGATCAAAAAAATATCGGCATAATCGGGCACTCGCTCGGCGGCAAGATGTCGCTCTACGCCGCAGCCTTCGAGCCAAGAATCACCGCGGTGGTTGCCTCCGAGCTGGGAATCGGCATTACTTTCTCCAATTACGAGGACTACTGGTACCACGACCAAACCATCCGGGGGATCGAAAAGCACACCGACCACCACGAGCTGCTGGGCCTGATCGCTCCCAGGCCGTTCATGCTGATCGGCGGCGACAGTGCCGACAACGACAAGAGCTGGTACTATATCAACTCTGCCAGGGAGGTCTACAGCCTGTTCGGCAAACAGAAAAATATCGGTTATTTCAACCACCGTACGGGACACACGCCCACACCGGAGTCGGTCCGGCTGGCAGTGGAATGGCTGAAACACTTCCTGAACAACGAATAGAAAGCCTGCCTCTCTGATAGAGAAGAATCAACAAAGGAGGTTGTCCCATGAAAAGACGCGATTTACTGCTGGCCGCATCCGGTATCGCCGCAGCCCCATTGGCCGCTGCCGCCCAGGGAAGCACCAGTAAAGCCGGAGCAAGCCGTGAATATTACGAGCTGAGGAAATACTATCTGCTCAACCGGTCAAAAATCAGCCGGTTCGACACTTTCCTGCGCGATGCAGCCATCCCCGCGCTGAACCGTCTCGGGGTCGAGCCGGTGGGTGTTTTCTCCGTGCTTTACGGTCCCAATATCCCCACGCCCGCCCTTTATCTTCTCTTGCCCTACAAGTCGCTCGAATCCTGGGCTGCTGCAAAGGACCGGCTGATCGCCGACGCCGAATTCATAGCCGCTGGCGCCGAGGTGCTCGACACCCCGCTTTCAGAACCGGCCTACGTGCGGGCGGAAAGCTCGCTCATGCTGGCTTTCGAGCAAATGCCCGGGCTTGAACTGTCCCAGCAGACAGAAGGGAACAAGCCGCGCATTTTCGAGTTGCGTATCTACGAAAGCCACAGCGTGAAGGCGGGAAGGGAAAAAATCGAGATGTTCAACCAGGGCGGAGAGATCGAGCTTTTCCGCAAAACGGGCCTGAACCCGGTGTTTTTCGGCGAGACTCTTGTGGGGCCGCAGTTGCCCAACCTGACCTATATGCTTTGCCACGACAACATGCAGGCCCGCGACGCAAGCTGGGACCGTTTCGTCACGCACCCTGAATGGCTCAAAATGCGGGAAATTGAAAAGTACAAGGATACGGTTTCCAACATCACGGACATAATCCTTCGCCCCGCAGCCTATTCGCAGATCTGATATAACCGGTAAAAGGGGCTTGACATGCAAAGGGCATTTATTTCTGCTTGCCGATTAATAGTAATTATTGCGCTCGTATCGAGCCTGAAATGTTCAAAGCAGCCTGCTCATCAGGCAAGCTTAAATGCAGGCGATTTCCCGAGTATCCAGGCCGCCCTGGATGCTCTTCCTTCAAGCGGAGGGCTGGTCAGGATTCCGGCGGGAATCTATCGGATCAGTGAACCTCTGCGTATCCGGCTCAGCAACGTGGCTCTCGTCGGGGAGGGGCGGGGCACTGTTATTGTCAACGAGAACCGGCAGGGTGAGCCGGCCATCCTCGCCCGGCCCGCTAAAGACCCGGAAGCCAATCCACTCTGGGGTGTAACAATCTCCAACATGTGTATCACAGGCGACACAGCCGCGATCCGGGAAGCCGGAGCCTGGCCTGAGGAAGATCGCTTTCTGAACCAGGGAGGAGATGGAATTCTGGCTGACCACTGCTATAACAGCCTGTTTGAAAAACTCTGGATTGTACGCAACCGAGGACATGGATTAAACCTCGTTATCTGTTATGAGGACCCTCGTATTCAGTCCTGTGTAGTCACGTATAATCGCAAATCCGGCATCCGGCTGGAAAGCTGCCATGATATCGTGGTCTCGGCAAACCAGCTCGAAGAGAATTATCAGGAGGGTATCCTGGCAATCGGCTGCTACAACCTTACCGCCAGCGGGAACAATATCGATGATCATCGCGGGCCGGGGATTGTTCTCAAATCTACGACCTGCTCCTCCCTTTCCGGAAACCTGATCGAGGAAAGCAGGGGATGGGGCCTGATTTTCCAGGACAGCCACACAAACACTTTTTCCGCAGGGACAATCCGTAATAACGTTCCCGGCGGCGGTGTAAAGTTTTCCAACTCCAGTTTCAACGTGATCAGCGGCTGCACCTTTGAGGCCAACGACAGCCTGGCCGTTTATACCGACAGTGACTCCCGTCAGAACAACATCACTGGAAACACTTTCAGCACTGAGAGATATGAAGAATCGACCCCGTCAAGCTCAGGGCTCTTTATTGCCGGGGGCGAAAATCTGGTCAGTGCCAACATCATATCTCCGAAAACCGGTTTCGGATTGATACTGTCAGGAGAGGCTCACAATGTATTCGGAAATACGATAATCAGCCCGAAAGGAGCTCACTGCATTCTCATTGAAAATCTCAAGAACACGATAATCAGAGACAATTTACTGCTAAGCCGCCTGGAAGCGGGCTCTGCGGGTGTCATCTTAAAAAGAGGCTCCAACCGGGGCAATCGTCTTGAGAATAATCGTTAAAAACCAAAGCGGAAGAACGACTGCATGATCTATTTCTGGGCAATTATAGCATACCTGGTTGTGCTTATCGGCGTGGGGGCGGCCCGCAGCAGGCAGGTGAAAAATGAGACCGATTTCATGGTTGCCGGCAGAAAGCTCTCCGCCTGGGTGCTGGTGGGCACCTTGCTTGCCACGTGGATCGGTTCCGGCTCCATTTTCGGCGGCGCTGGCCTGGCCTACGACAAGGGTTTCCCCGCCCTCTGGTTTGACGCCGGGGTCTGGGTGGCGATTGTGGTGCTCTATTTCGTGGCCGGAAGGGTCCGCAGATTCGGCCAGTTCACAGTGCCGGATATCCTCGAGGCCCGCTACAACAAATACGCCCGCCTGCTCGGTACGCTGGTCACTATAGTGGCCTACACGGCGATTGTCAGCTACCAGTTCCGCGCCGGAGGGATGGTGCTCAACTTTGTCACCGGCATCCCCCAGGAAAGCGGAATGGTAATCACTGCCGCCTTCGTGATCGGCTATACAGTGCTCGCCGGAATGATTTCCGTGGCCTACACGGATGTGGTAAACGGGGCGATCATGATCCTCGGCCTTTTCCTTGCTCTGCCGTTCCTGCTGAGCAGCGCCGGCGGATGGGATGCGGTGCTTTTCACCCTGCCGGAATCCCGTTTCCAGGTGTTCGGTGAACTGACTGTTGCCCAGGCGCTCGGCTATTCGTGCGCCACCATGCTGCTTCTGCTGGGAGAGGCCGGAATGTACGGGCGCTTTTTTTCGGCCAGGGATGAATCCGCAGCCCGCAAATCCGTTCTCGGCTGGTTGGGCGGAACGATTCTGCTGGAGACCCTGATCGTGGTCCTGGCGGTGATCGGCAGCGCCAGATTCGCAGGCATAGAATCGGAGATGGTAATCCTTTACGCGGTTAAGGAGGCTCTGCCGGTGGCAGTCGGCTGCCTCTGCCTGGCCGCTATTGTCGCGGTGATCGTCTCCACTGCCGATTCGTTCCTGCTCGTGCCGGCAACTAATGTGGCACGGGATATCTACCAGCGTTTTATCAATCCGGAGGTGACCTCAAGCAGGCTCGTTCTTTTCACGAGGGTGGTGGTTGTCGCTCTGGGCCTGCTGGCCTGGGTGCAGGTGAGTTTTTTCACCAGCGTTCTGGAGATGGCAGTCTACGCCTACACGATGTACGGCACCGGGATTACACCTGCCCTGTTGGCCGCCTTTTTCTGGAGGAGAGCCACGCCAGCAGGAGGAGTGAGTTCGATCGGGGCAGGAATGCTGACAACCGCCCTCTGGGAGATTCTGGGCAGGCCGCTTGATTGGCCCACTGTTTATCCGGCCCTGGGGATGAGCCTGCTCTGCCTGGTGTTGGTGAGCCTGGCCACGCCGAAACCCGCAGAGGAAAAATGGCGGCCGTTCTGCTGAGCTTCACCTCTAACAGGTAGTCGGGGATCTATGTACATAGCCGACCTCTAATTGGATTCCTCGAATCTTATGAAAACAGCTTCATATTTCCACTCGCTTTTCCTGAATTCGGTTCTCATTTGGCTTGTGTACTCGCTGGCAATCCTGGCCGGAGGTTTCACCACTATTGCGTGGGCGCCGGCTCTCATCGCCCTTTTCTTTATATTTTCCATTATCTTCTTTTCAGATCTCCCTATCGCTGTTATAGTACCGATAACCGTATATGTGCGCTCGGGATAGTTCTTTAGCACCTTGAGATTGTCTGTGGGCGGATACTTCTCCAAACCATTGACCGGCCGGTATTTCGTGGACACACATCCGGTTATCGCCATGCTTACAGCAAGTGACAGCAGAAGAAAAATATTTAATATTTTTTTCATATCGAGCCTCCCGGGGGCGCCTGCCCCACACAGAGATCAGTAATCGAAAATCCGGGATCAGGTTATAAAATTTCATCTTCTAGTTCATCGAGGCCTGAATAATCATATCCTTCTAATTCGATGTGTTCAAGGTTTATACTACTATTTGCAGACTGAGAATCCATCCCGGGGATATCCGGCCTTTGCTCCAGCCCCGGGGAAAACGTCCCTGCCGGACTGTCTGGATCGGCTTGCCCGGCTGTATTCAATCTAATAACTTGATTTTATCCGGTTAGCGCCGTATTGTCAGAATAGATTCGCGGTGGTAAATTTTACGTTCAGTGAACCTGGAAAGTGTTTTTGACTGTTTTTCAGTTGGCCGATGAATAGAAAAAATAAAGACAGAGAATTAACCGGGTTAAGAGAAAAGCTCGAGCAGAAAGATGCCGAGATTCAGGCTGTTATCGACGCCAGCCGGAAAATTACCTCCAGCCTTAATGTCGAGGAGGTATTGAGGTTTATCCAGGAGTCCGCCCGCAAACTGATGGATGCCGAAAGCAGTTCGGTGATCCTGCTGGACACCAGCGGGGATAACCTTCAGATCGCCAGTTCCACCGGTTCCAAGGAAAAGACGGTGAAGGGATTGAGGTTCCCCGCGGACAAGGGGATCGCCGGATGGGTGATCAGCAACGGCCAGCCGTTGATTGTCAATAATGTGGACGGAGATCCCCGATTCTATCCGGAGATCGATCAGATTTCAGGCTACCGGACCGATTCGATCTGTGCTGCCCCAATGACTTTCCGGGGAAAAATCATGGGAGTCATCGAGGTGCTCAATCACCCCGGTTCGGAAGGCTTTTCCAGCGACAAGCTGGAACTTTTCAGCACTTTTGCGGATCTGGCGGCAATCGCCCTGAAAAACGCGATCAGCTATGACAACCTGACCACCAGCTACCGCCTGCTGCACGAGCAGATGCGTATCGAGGGCATTTATCAGAGCGAAAACAGGAAAATGCAGAAAGTTTACGAGATGTGCCGTCAGGTTGCGCCCCTGGAAAGCACTGTCCTGATTCAGGGTGAGAGCGGCACAGGCAAGGAGCTGCTTGCCGACCTGATCCACCGGATGAGTAACCGCAAGGACAAACCCCTGGTAAAGGTGAATGTCGCCGCTCTGCCGGAAAACCTGGTGGAAAGCGAGCTTTTCGGTCACGAAAAGGGTTCTTTTACAGGTGCTGTATCGAGAAAGATAGGCAGGTTCGAGCAGGCCGACTGCGGAACCATTTTCCTCGACGAAATCGGGGAGCTGCGGCCCGATACCCAGATCAAGCTGCTCCGTTTCTTACAGGATCATACATTTGAACGTATCGGAAGTACCGATGTTATTAAAGTGGATGTCCGTATTATTGCAGCCACCAACCGAAACCTCGAACAGGCTGTGGCCTCCGGGGATTTAAGAACAGACCTCTACTACCGGCTGAACGTCGTTCCGATGCGGGTACCTTCTCTGCGCGAGCGAAAGGAGGATATTCCCCTGCTGGTCGACTTTTTTATCAGGAAGTTCAACAGCGAGCTTGCACGAAAAGTGGAGGGGATCAGCGGCGAGGCGCTCTCACTGCTAATCAGCCACTCCTGGCCGGGCAATATCAGGGAGCTGGAGAATATTATCGAGCGGATCATGGTCATGCGCCAGAGCGGCGTAATCCTGCCCCAGGACATCCCGAGCGAAATAGTGCAAGCAGACACCGCTACTGGCTTTGCAGCCTCCCTCCCTGTTGATTCCCAGCCCTCGGGGATGTGGAACCTGGAAAAAGGGCTGATCGAAAAAACCCTCCAGGCCAACTCTTTCAACCAATCGGAAACCGCCCGGAAACTTGGGATCACTCTGAACCAGCTCAGGTACAGGATCAAAAAGTTCAAGATCGATATCAGGAAGTGAAATATCCGATCCGCCTCTTTTTCTTCCGATCAAAATCCCTACATAAAAATTCACATCCTCGGTTGTTAATATTCACAACAATTTGTTAATATTCACAACAATTTTTGTGCACAATATTCTGCTGCCAATTTTTCTCTCCTTCCTATTCCCCTGATAATCAGATAGTTACGAATTTAATTCTTCCCGGGCAAATTTTGGCACAATGGTTGCACTAACCTGGTCTTGGAAAGTAAAAAAACATCAAATGAACTTGAAATCACCTGTCTCCGGAAGAGGATCGCCGACTCGGACTAACCGGAACGGGCATCTTGGCCCATTTATAAACCTGGCGGGGAACCAGATATCCGGGGAAGATAGGCACAGCCGAGTTGAGCGGTCCTCTTCCGGAGACAGCAAGGAAAGGATTCCCGGGTGAGTCGAAAAGTGTGGTGAATCGAGATTCCTAACTCTGTCGGCTTCCTCTGACTTGGGTGCGGAATCCCGATCTGATTCAAAGAGGAGGCTGTCATGAAATGGTCATATTTTTTACGGGTTATTCCCGTGGCTCTAATACTGTACCTGAACCCGGTCCCGGCCACGGCGGCCACCGAAATCAAGGATCCCCGTTACACGGGCTACAGTGTCAGGCTCTCGGAGGGCTCGATCGATCTCATTTTCCCTGACGGTTCAGTATTGAGCACTGCTCACGATTATGACAGGCTGAACCTGAACGGGGTAAAGGCCAGTGGGGGAATGGCTGAAAAGTTACTGTTCGAGGCCTACGAACAACTGAAACTAAAACCCGAGCTTTGGGTGAAACTGCCGAAAGTCTCCTCCCTGGCGCAAAACTCGCCCAACCCCTTTAACCCCTCGACCACGATCAGCTACACAGTCGCCTCGGCGGAGTCTCTGGTACCGGTGAGGCTGGAGGTTTTCAACATCCGGGGGCAGCTGGTCAGAGCACTGGTCAATGAGGTTGTCGAGCCTGGTGAATACAGCTTTTTCTGGCAGGGCCTGGACAACCACGGAGAGGAACTCTCCAGCGGCATTTATTTTTACAGGCTGCGGGCGGGTGATTTCGTGGCGACAAGGAAAATGGTGATTGTCAAATGAATACGAATATCCTAAAGAATCTCTTTTATGTCCCCAAAAAGGGGGAGCCGATTTATATTCGGTCAGGCTTTCCCCACGCTCCAACCTTTCTCTGGATAGGGAAAGCGCGTACCCCTATGCTCCAGTTCCAGAAGGCTGCCCGGATGGATCAAAGACGGCAAGCGGCGTCAGCCACTTTGATCACTGATCCATCAGAAAACATCCGAAACAAGAAGGTACAAAATGCGTTTATTTAAATTTTTCTTATTTCTGGTGCCTATCCTGCTCTACGGCACAGGCTGTAGCAATGATACTGATAGCGGTCTTCTTACCCCGCCCGGGATAACAACCGGTACATTAATATTGTATTTGACCGATGCACCGGGCGAATTTAGCGAGGTCAACATCACCTTCTCAGAAATTTCCGTGAAGTCCGGTGATACCTGGATCACGGTCAGTGAGCTAGAACAAACCTTTGACCTGCTATCGCTGACCGGTGGGTTGACCGCTCTGATGGGCGAGGAAAAGCTCGAGCCCGGGGAATACGGTCAGGTGAGGCTGTTGATAAAAGAAGCAGAGGTGGTGATTGTCGAAGGCGAAGGAGTGGACGAAATAGAAGTTACCTACCCTCTGCAAATCCCGAGCGGTTCAGCCTCCGGTCTCAAGATCGGCAAGGGATTTACTATTGAGGCCGAGGAAGTTCTGGAACTGGTGATCGACTTTGACGCCGCGCGATCGATCCACAAGCTCGGGAGCAATGATATCTACCAGTTAAAGCCTGTCTTAAGGCTCGTAGCTGCCGAGCAGTCGGGCGCAATTACAGGGGAAGTAGTTAGCGAACCCCGGAGCGGCTTGACAGCTTATGCAATCGCCGGAAGTGAAACTGTTGCAAGCACTGCAGTCGACGAAACCAGCGGAGAGTTTAAGCTTGCTTTTCTGCCGGCAGATACCTACACAGTGACAATATCTGACAGTGATGACTATGAATTATACTCACAATCCGATGTAGTGGTAAATACCGGCTTTACGACGAAACTCGGAGATATTACTCTTTTTTAGGGAAGCTGGTAATAGACAGCCTGCAGATAAACTTACGTGATGGATTTTTCTTATTCTGAAAAAAGCCCGGTACTATCAGTGCCGGCCTGCATCAGGATACCTTTGGATAGATTAAACACTTCCCCTTCTGCTCCCGGTCCACGAGGCTATCAGGGCTAAACCCCACGGAACGCAGGCCCTGATCCAAACAAAGACCCTGCCGAGGTTCGGCAGGGTCTTTGTTTTCAACTAATGAACTACCCCGCAGCAGAACTGCGGGGTATCAGTGCGATTTTTGTGTGAATCCCTGAAATCCGTGATCCCGATTTCGGGTACTAAACCCCAACTGTTTAATATAACACCCCCCTGTCTCCCCCCTTGATAGGGGGGAATTGGAATGAATCCCCTTGATAGGGGGAAATCGGAATGAACCCCCTTGATAGGGGGGAATGGTGGCTCTCAAGCATGATCTGAAATAAGATCACCAGGTTTAAAT
>Ga0114922_10006295_pt1 | contig 10914 bp, 8 predicted proteins | sample AartaG_FD_100975 | JGI IMG/M metagenome (GOLD analysis project Ga0114922, IMG submission 100975) | Deep subsurface microbial communities from Aarhus Bay to uncover new lineages of life (NeLLi) - Aarhus_00045 metaG | ecosystem: Environmental > Aquatic > Marine > Oceanic > Sediment | place: Aarhus...
CTTTTAAATATTCTGCTATCGAACTGCACCTTAAATGAAGAAAAGCTTTATCCTACTTATAGAAAACCCTTCGACTTACTTGCCAATAGCCCTTCTCGTTCTACTTGCCCTACTGGACACGTTCAGAACTTTTAAGGGAAATATTGCAACTGAAAATATTAGATTAAATCAGTTAATTCTTCAATATTAGATACGACATCAAAAATTATAAGGTGAAAGTTATTGGACGATTTTCGTAACTTTTATATAAATGATGAAACTTAAGGGATGTACTATAAGTTAGAATAAACAATTAGTATCTGCTAAGAATTAAAATTAAAAATTTACTTAATATTTATCTCAAAGGAATCTGAACTACTTTACTTATATTACACTACTATTTAGAATAATTAACTTTTTATAAAATTACAAATCCAGATGCCCTTTCAGCCCGTCTTTATCAATTGACGAATCGCTTAGTTAGTCTTTTCGATAAACCAATGCAATAGAAATAATTAAAAAAACATTCAAATATCTTCCTGAGTACTAAAATGCATCATCTTTTGTTTTGATTAAAGAATCCCTTTGGCCTGGTTACGACCCCAAAAGAGAAGAACGGATAGTATTAAAAGAAGACAGGTTGGCATCGCAACAAACCAGGTTGCTCCAGTATATTCCTGCATAATCCAACTGTACAATAATCCTAAACCAGAGAATAAGTGGGCCAAGGTTAAGGAGGTCACAAAGATATTCTGTTTTTCCGGTTTACTAAAAACCATTAGAGTGCCAATCACCCAGGCAATAATAACCCCCCCTGGCCAGCGCAACCAACTAGCTTCAACGAGGGTACCACCAGATAACTTGACTAATGTACCAGGAAAAAGTAAAAAACCGAGTCCATAGACTAATGATACAATTGCTGCTATCATCAAAGCGAATTTCAACACTTTAACATCATCATTCTGAACCATAACAAATTACCTCCTTTTTACTATTTATAGACGGACTGAAAGAGCGTTAAGTTGTTTATCTCATCAAGACCAGTTGTCTTTAAAATTCTTTAATAAGACTTTTAAATATGTTTCAATACTAAATCCTTTTTAATAATAAGATTAAATATTTAATTAATAATCTTTTACATGTTATATACTACAAACTATCAATAAATCCTTCTTTTTCTGTAAAAATTTACATAAAGAAAAAAGCCCTTCAGCAAATGCCAAAGGGCTTGAAATTGACAAGCTCCCCCTATTGGACACGTTCAGAACTTTTAAGGAGAATATTGCAATAGAAAATATCAGATTAATAAATTAGTTATACATAATTCGAATATCTTCAAGATCAACTGGTACACATCTTTAAATACCTTTAAATCGTAATATAGCGCCATTTTTAAAAAAACTTATATAAGAGGGCAAGCCCCCTTAATCCTTAAATAGTTAAATTGATAAATAGTTAAAAAGCCCGAACAGCACGGACCCGGTACGTATTGTTCTCGTAGGTGTTGAACTGAACACCATTGCTGAAATACTGGCCCCATGCGGTGATCGAAGTGAGCTTCGACGAACTCCAGTAGGAGTCATCAACAAAACCACCGACTTCGTGGACTTTCAGGTTTTCGTACATCAGATTTAATTCATCTTTCGAGGGCAAAAACCAGTCACTATAGCCACCCAAGCTAAAATTTGCACATATATCAGCGGCTGTGCCGGGTGTTATACATCCAGCTTCAATGTCAATGGTATTCTGCTCACCTGTACCCACTGCAGTGCCATCTGCACCCGAGATTAATGGCCCACCACAACCCCATTTAGCGCCTGTGCTCTGATCGCTGGGGGCAGCTTCTAAATACCTCCAGCCATCGGAGTAATATCCTTTGTCGTAGAAGATGTATCCTCCCGCAGGTCCGGTGTCGCGTAGAACATAAGGTATCCACTGTGCATAGAGTGTCACATTGGATACACCCATAGTAAAGGTAGACCCTTCCGCTTGATCTGCGCCACTGCCATTTGCTTTAGTGTTCCAGCCGGTAAAGTAATATGAAGTCCCCCCATCATTAATTCTGGTCAGATCTCCCGTATTATCCAGAACTATCACGGTTGCTCCGGATTCGTAAGGACTTGATGGATCTACCGGGACTGTTCCTCCCGTGCTGCCATTGCCATTATAGGTTATTGTTAATAGTGAACTCACCGTAACCGTTGTGGTTGCAGTAACACTTCCAGCAGTATTGGTTGCGGTAAGGGTATAAGTAGTAGTTGCTGTAGGAGATACGGAAGCTGAACTACTTAGGGCTAAACTACTTCCTACTCCCTGATCAATGCTGACACTGGTGGCATCAGAGACATTCCAAGCCAAAGTAGAACTTTCACCTGCAGTAATGGTCAGAGGGGAAGCAGTAAAGGAATTAATTACTGGTTTAGAGGGAGTAGTAATGGTTGATGCACCACAACCTGTCATAAGTATTAAGATTAAAATTATTAATAAAAATTTAAAATAATCATGCCTTTTCATTTTATAAGCCTCCTTTTACACTATTGTGTTAATTATTTCTAATCTACTATATTAACCGATTTCAAAAGATATTTAAATTTTTCTATTTTCACCCTCCTTTCTTTTTATTATTAGTGCCTTTTAAAAACCCCTGAATTATTTGTTTTACAAAGTTTTTCGAATACCTCTATTTTATTCTTTCTGATGTCTTATCTGAATTATCCATCTTTGAAAAAAGGTCTATACTATGTATATTTCAGTTTTTAGGTATTTACAGAGACCTTTTCCTCATATAAATAAAAAGGACAGGGTAAGAAAATAACTATATACTCTATTACTCTGTCCTTTTACCTGAAAGATTCTTCCTATATAATTAGGAAATAGTTCTTTTAGTAAACTCTGTATGGGTTTTCCTAAAGATTAGGAATTGCCCCTTCGGTGCTTTTTCATATAAAGCTCTCCAGAGTTCTGTCCGGTAACGGTCCTTTTACCTGTAAGTTTCAATAATTATAGTATCTTGCCCCTTTGGTGCTTTTTCTTTATAAAATAAAAGAAAAAATCTCTCCTGTTACCTTCATACAGGGTACTATGTAAAAATTTATAAAACCATATGATATAAAATCTTTTTTTTATTTATAATATACTACACTCATTTTAGAAAATCCTTCTTTTTCTGGAAAATAATCTATAAAAAAGAAGAAAGCCCTTCAGTAAAATGCCAAAGGGCTGGAAATTGTCAGCTCCCCCTATTGGAAAGCTTTGGAACTTTTAAAGGGGATATAGCAATAGAAAATATTAAATTAAACAGGTTAGTTTCTTAGCGGAAAGCATTACATATATGTGCTTTTAGCTTCTACTATAATTATTTTCGCAACTTTTGTATAAGTGATGAAACTGAAAAGGTATATCAAAACTTGGAAGAACTAGTTGGTATCTGATACTATTTGGTAAAATCTTAACAAAACGTTTGAAAAAGTTACCGAATTATTGAGATTGTAAAAACATCCCCTGACCCATGACACTTGTTAGATGCCCGATCCACACCGTACAATTCACATAACGAGATGAAAGGCCAGTTCTATAGGCTTTCGAAATCAATATTTAAATTATCGAGTGAATGGTTTTTCCACTTTAGAATCTCAGCAGGTGGAAGAGCCCCCGATTTTTTAATCCTTTTTGATACATCGCCTCGATAGGCATCATAGATAAACGTACCAAACTGTTTTGTCCGTGCATGCTCCTCTTGGGGAAAATTGTGAGTGACATTGTTTCGAAAATAGGAATATGCCTCATCTAAATGGTCAAGGTTTATAGTTAGATGATGCTCTTTCCAATTCTCAGGATATCGCCTCGTATACGACTCTTGCAGAGTTTTTAAGTAATCATCCCAAGCACTGTCAAAGTTCGTATCCGGAAGCTTTGTTTTTACCTCATTAAAAAGCTTGATTAGATTGTGGCTATAAGATTTCAAATCACTCTCAGTAAGCTCCGCATTACTAGAAATCTTCGCCTCAAGCATCAGGAACAACTTAAAAATTTTCTCAAATGCTTCTGCTGCTTTGGGGAAGCCGGTGGTAGCTAGCCCCGACATGAGAAGTAGCCTGGCGGATAAGTAATCCATATCTGCCAAACCTAAATACTCGATCCTTTTATCAAGCGAATTCATTTTTTCTCTCCTTTTTTTAATTATATAAATTGTCCTGTGCAGTTATCATGCAACATTTTTTTCCTAATGCATGACACTTTAATATTTGGAAAAGAATAAGAAATGTTTCTTCTAAACACACCTCCTTATTTAAAACTTAATTTTTTTCCTCCTCTTTAGCCTTTTAAGGGAAAAGTAATAAATACTTGAGACTTTTAGATTATATTCTATTCTATACTACAAATTTTCTGAAAAATCCTTCTTTTTTATGAAAAAATTAGAAAAGCCCTTCAGCAAAAGGCCAAAGGGCTGGAAATATCTTGGCTCCCCCTATTGGACACGTTCAGAACTTTTAAGGGAGATATTACACTTGAAAATATAAGATTAATAAGCTAGTTATTCATTATTATTGATAATCTTCAAACACTTTACTCTATAAAATGTATACGAATAAAAACTTTACAATCTTATTACTAAAGAGTTAAGGGTTCTAAAGTGTTAAACTTGGTGGAGGCTATTAGACGAGTTTCGCAACTTCTGTTTATGTGATGAGACTGAGAAAGTATATTGTAAGTTAGAAGAAATAATAAACATTTGTTAAGAATTAATAGAAAATAGAGTAATTCTTAAGATATGTTCTACTTTTAAAATTAACCTATGATTCTTATTGGAAATGGAAAGGAAATATATAATACTATAACAACACTAAATCAGCAAAATCGGGAATATTATTCACTGCGTTTTGCGGAAGTGCAGAAAGAACTCTCCGGAATGAAGGAAGAGTTGGGGAAAACTGAATAGAGAGAAAAATAAAAGAGGGCAAACTATAGAGAAAGTTATCTTCCTTAGTCTGCCCTTTTTGTTTTGTAATGAAATTTGTTAATATATATTCTCTTAAGAATATCAATATTGTATTTGCAAAATTAATTCCTAATACCCTGTTCAAAAGTCATAAAACAAAATACCTTTAAAATATTTAAGTGTAAATATAGACCCTATTTTTTATATTTTTTACCCTTTTAAACCTGAATGCATAAAGCTTTTAATAAACGCCTTCTGAAAAATTATAAAGAATAATATTATAGGTAGCATCACCATTAATGTAGCTGCCATAAGTATAGTCCATGCAGCAGAACTTTCTGAAGATTCAGCTAACATAGCTAGTCCAACCGTTAAAGTTCGTGCTTTGACAGTATCTGTAACTATTAGAGGCCAAAAAAATTCATTCCAGTGATAAGTTATGCTAATTAGAATAAATGCTAAATAACTCGGCTTTATCAAGGGAATGGCGATCTTTAGAAGAAATCCCATGGTTCCACATCCATCAATAACAGCTGCTTCTTCGAGTTCTTTTGGAATAGCAGAAAATGCTTGCCTTAATAAAAATACTCCGATAGCCGAAGCTACATAAGGGAGACCCATTGCCACTTTTGTATCCAATAGTCCTAAACCGCTAACTGTTAAATAATTTGGTACAATAAGTGTTTGGGGAGCAATCATCAATTGAACTAATAAAATCATAAAAAGAATATCTTTAAATTTAAAATCCATTCTGGCAAAAGCATAAGCAGCTAAGGTAACAGTCACTAGCTGTATACCTAATAATCCAAAGACAAGTATAACCGTATTAAAATAATACCTGCCAAAAGGTACAATAGAAAATACATCTTTAAAATTTTGAAAAGTCCAATGTTCCGGTAACCATTTTGGTATTAAAGAAAAAACCTCGCTGGGCTGTTTAAGGGCTGTTATAATCATCCAATATAACGGAAAGATAAAAATTATAAAAAGAAAAAATAACAAAATATATCTGGCCCAATTAGTATTTTTCATAGTTTCTTTAACTATTCCTTCCCTACCTGATAAAATACACGGCGTTCAATAAAAATAAAAGCAAATAGTGTGAATAAAAGCAAAACTAATAATAAGATAACTGTCAAAGCTGAGGCTTTTCCAAAGTCCCAAAATCTAAATGCCACCTGGTAAATGTAATATACAAACATATTTGTTGCATTGCTTGGCCCCCCGCGAGTCATAAGATAAATCTGATCAATGGACTGGAAGGAATTAATAACAGCAATTATAAAAATAAAAAATGTTGTCGGAGATAAAAGAGGCCACGTAATACTCCAAAACTGCTTCCATTTAGAGGCACCATCTATTTCTGCCGCTTCATAAACATCTAAAGGGAGTTGCTGTAACCCACTTAGAAAAATAATCATATAATATCCTGCATTTTTCCATATAGCTACAATAATTAAAGCCCAGATCGCATATTTATGACTTGTAACCCATTCTATGTTGGGAATACCGAATTTACTAAAAAGATAATTTAAAATACCGTAACCTGGTAAGAAAATATAAAGCCATATCATGGAAGCGGCTGCCATTGGAATAACATTCGGGTAATAAAAATTTGCTTTATAAATCGCATCACCAAACATTTTACGATTTAATAGTAATGCAAGAATCAAAGCAAGGCTTAATGTAAATGGTATTGTAATACCAGCATAAAATAAATTATTCTTCAACACCTGCCAAAAAAGTGGTGTTTCAAATATGGATATATAATTGTCCAAACCAGTAAATACAGGATTTGGATTAACTACATTCATAGAATTAAAACTTAAATACAAAGATTTTAAAGCAGGATAATAAGTAAACATCCCCAAGAAAAAAAATGTAGGAAAAATAAAAAGCCATGGTAATAATTTTTGCTTTATTCTTATATACATACAAAGGCAAATCCCTTCTAATTTAAAACTATTACTAACTATGTAAAGATTAGGAGTTTATGAGTAGAAATATTTCTTTAAACAAAAAAATCTCTATATACCAAAATTTAATACTTATTATAATAGTAGCCTGGGAGAGTAAAAACTCTCCCAGGCTACTATTATCCGTAAATTACTCACTTATTAAATGGAGCTAATATTGTTTCAGTTTCTTCTTGAAGTTTGTTTAATCCATCATCAATAGAAATCTTCTCATCAAGTATATCTTGAAGATTTGTCAACATAATTTCACGAATTTGAGAATTATTATGAAAAGCCATTTCGCTATAGGCATAAGCTAATTGATCTCTGGCAACTAATATATAAGGGAAGGTTTCTACATATTTTTTTAACGCATCAGTTTTAAAAGCGTCAGCACGAACCGGAATATATCCCGTTCCAATACTCCATCTTGCGGAAATTTCAGGCTGGCTCATCCATTTAACAAATATCCAAGCTGCTTTCTTATTTTCTTCTGGAATTCCTTTAAAAACATAGAAATTTCCACCACCCGTAGGAACTGCTTGTTTCACATCCTTAGGAAGTGAAGCCACACCAAAATCAAATGCTGCTGATTTCTTTACAAAAGATAAGCTACCAGTTGAATTAAACATCATTGAGGCTGCCCCAGCAACGAAATCCTGCGAAGCTGACCCATAAAAGCGGTGTCTAGGCATAACTCTCTCAATATTAGCGAGGGTATTCCTAAATTCTATTGCTTTTTTAACTTCAGGACTATTAAAATATGCAACTGTTCCTTCTGGATTAGAATACATCCCTCCGGCCTGTAATATTAAAGCCTGTACTGTCCAAGTATCATCAGTAATGTCTTCAAACCCCCAACGTTTTACATTACCTTTTGAATCCCTTAGGGTAAGCAATCGGGCTGCTTCAAGTAGTTCATCCCAAGTTTTGGGCGGATTTTCAGGATCAAGACCGACTTCTTTAAAATGTTCTTTATTATAGTAGAAAATTGGTGTGCTACGTTGAAAAGGGATACTCCATGTTTTACCATCTAAAACAGAGTTCTCCATAAACCCAGGATAAAAGGATTTTGTAAAATTACTATCTTCACCAATCATAAGTTGATCAAAATCTTCGATAAGGTCAAAATCCCTTAGAGTAAACAAACCAATTGATAAAAGTATAGCAACATCTGGCGCATTTTTCCCCTTGGCAGAAGTAATTGCCTTTTGCATTGTTTGGTCATAATTACCGCTATAAACAGGCTGCACATTAATATCAGGATGCTCGACATTAAATTCACCAACAATTCCGTCCATTAGAACTGCTAATGCCCCGGCTACCTGTACAGGAAAATAAAAGGTTAAGTCTACTGTTTTTGCAGCAAAAGATATCCCCGAAAAAATTAAAACAATCACCAATACTAAACTAATTATTATTCTGTTTCTAAATTTCATCATTCTATTCCTCCTAAATATTTTTTTAATTTTACTAATATCCTCGACAACTTGCCTTATTCTCTATTCCTTTATTTTCACCTCCCCTTTTTTTGAGAATTGTGAAATGCTTTCGGTTAAACTAATCCATCATTTTCATATTTTTATAGATAATTCTATTTTTGATTATAAATATAAGAAACTCTAGAGAGTCTCAGAAAAGGATTTATGGTATAAAAACTAATATCAATTCCATCTGATCGGATAATGATTTCAGAAAAAGCACCTGGTATTTTCTTATTTTTCCCCCAGGTTTCAATAAACGAGGGTATAGAAATATAGGGCACATTAAACTTAATCCAAATATTGGACCAATGGAGATGTCCGTTAATTACAGCTAAAACATCTTGTGAAGAGTTAAAAAGATCACGTAAGGTTTTTTTGTTCCTGACGAAAGCCAATTCAGGAATCTTAGAGAAATTAATATTACTAATTATTTCCTGATCATCAATAGCTTGATGGGAAAAAACGAGTGTAGGGACATTTTTTGTTATTAGTTTGCTTCTTAACCATTTTATTTGCCCTTCAGATATTGAACCACCAATTTTCTCTACTACAGGATCCTGCATATTTAAAAGCAACAGTCTGAAACCATTAATATATTCTATTCTATTTGCAAATGAACAATTATAAATTTCTTCATTCCCCTTAACCGACATCTCTTCAATATCATGATTTCCTAAAAGATAAAATACTGGAGCATGAATGATTTCTAAAATATTACGTAACTTTATGCTATTACTCTTATTTTCCTCTAAACCTAGACTACTAACTCTATCACCTAACTCAATTACACAGTCAGGTTTAAATTTTTTATTTATAATTTCAACAAATTTACTAAGGGTTTTAAACTCTTGTATCCCGAAGTTGGTTGATATATCAGAACCAATATGTATATCTGCAAGTGCTATTATTTTTAATATCTCCTTACTTCTAGAAACCATTCTTATTTTCAACCATCTTTCACAGCTAATTTATCTTATTTACTTGAATCTCTGATAACTAACTCGGAGGGTAGGATAATATGAACTTTTCTCTTTCTCTTGCCATCAATATATTCAACAAGAAGTTCAGCTCCCCTTCTCCCAATTTCATATGTCGGTTGTTTTATAGTAGTTAACAAAGGTACAAAATGATTGGCAAGAAAGCAATCATCGAATCCTGTAACTGAGACATCCTCCGGAACGTTTATATTCATACTTCTACACGCATCAATTGCTCCAAAAGCTATTAAATCATTAGCGCAAACAATTGCGTCGAATAAAACACCCTTTTCCTCTAAAAATTTCTTTGTCAGATTAAAACCGGAATCATAAGTAAAATCACCATTAACAGTAAATAATAAGACATTTTTGTGTTCTTTAGCAAAATCTTTTACTGCATTCAATCTTTTAATAGAACTTGAAATATTACAGGGACCTCCTAAATAATAAAATTTCCTCTGGCCTGTATTATACAAATTTTTAATCATAATTTTCATCGATTCATAATTATTAATTGAAATAGAAGGAAAATTTCCCTTTCCTTTTCTACCAAGGAACACGGTCGGCATATTCCTTTTAAAAATCTCATTTTCTAATTTCTCGTTATATCCTGCACCAGTAAACAGGAGTCCATCAACTTTCTTTGAAAAAAACATATTGACGGCTTTGGTTTCTTTTTCCGAATTTTCATCTGAATTAGCCACTAAAAGACCAATATTATATTTCTCTAGCTCAAATTGAGCCCCTCTAAACATTAAAGAAAAATGTGAATTACAAATATCAGGAAGCACCATTCCAACTGTAAAAGTCTTCGATTGTCTTAATCCTCTTGCATTACAATCGGGAATATAATTAAGTGATTTAATGGTTCTTAAAACTCTTTCCCTTAAATCGTTTGAAACATATGCACTTTTGCTAATAACCCTCGATACAGTCGCAGTAGAAACCTTAGCTTTTTTAGCAACTTCTTTTATATTTACGTTCATCAAAATCATCCCTTTATATTTAAATGTAATTGATTACGTAATCGATTACATTTTTATTATATCATATTTCCTCTCTAAGTCAATTACTAAAAAAACCAACTGAAAGTTTAAAATATTAATATAGTTCCTTGAAAAACTGTCTATGTATAAAGCAAAGGTAAGTATGTAAGTAAAGAGGAGAATATAGAAGAAAAAGGGAGTATATTAGAGAATGGTAGGCTAATAACGGGGAATTTAGGGAATCACGAAAAATTATCTTTAATAAAAGCCTGTTTTAAGCCCTTTTTTTTAAAGTGGCTGGTATGAATCATTAGGTCAGGGTAAATACGCCTCGTATACGCCAAAATAGAAGCTTTTTTCAAAAACGCCAAAACCCTTATATTTCAACGGTCTTATTGATTTTTAGCAAAATCAACCCGTAATTCATTGATTGTCTGTTTGATTTCCTTGATTTCAGCAGTAACATTGTGGGAAAATTCCTTTTGATTCTTCACGATTTCGGTAATAAAAAACTCTAATTTCCATACTAGATATACAGAAAGCACCAGGGGAAAGCCGTTATTTGCTATTAATTTTAGTACATATTCAATATCC
>Ga0114922_10006296_pt1 | contig 10914 bp, 4 predicted proteins | sample AartaG_FD_100975 | JGI IMG/M metagenome (GOLD analysis project Ga0114922, IMG submission 100975) | Deep subsurface microbial communities from Aarhus Bay to uncover new lineages of life (NeLLi) - Aarhus_00045 metaG | ecosystem: Environmental > Aquatic > Marine > Oceanic > Sediment | place: Aarhus...
CAGATCTATGCCGAGCTTCCCGAAGAGTTCGGGGAGCAGCTCCAGAGGCAGGCCAACGACACTGCTGTAGGAACCGCTTATCTCGGACACGAACAGCGCGGCGTAGCCCTGGATGCCGTAGGCGCCCGATTTGTCCATCGATTCGCCCGTAGCGACATACCAGTTAATCTCCTTCTCGCTCAGCGGCGCGAACGTCACGCGCGTTTTGCTGTATCCCGAAACTGTCTCGCCGCAGCAAATCGCCACGGCTGAGATCACCTCGTGTCTCCTGCCGCTCAGAAGTTCGAGCATACGGCGCGCGTCGTCCGCCGAGCGCGGCTTGCCAAGGATCTCGCATCCAACTACAACAACGGTGTCGCAACCGATCACCAGGCTGCTGTCGTCGCCGTGGGAGTACGTCGTGGCCTTGGCCACCGCCAGCCTGATGGCGTGGTCCGGCGGCAATTCTCCCGCAAGAGGAGTCTCGTCCAGCTCCACCGGGCGCACCTCGAACTCGAGCCCCAGAGCGCGCAGCAACTCGGCCCTGCGAGGGGAAGCCGAAGCAAGAACGATACGGGTACCTTTCGACATAGTGGCGCATTGTATTCGGGACCCGGTAATCCGTCCAGGCAGTCGTGATACACTCCAGGCGTGGAGATGGATGCGATAGCGCGAAACTCGGTCGCCAACGTCAGGATCGAGCCGAACCAGCGCTCGGGCCTGCACAGCCAGGTCCTCCTGGGCGAATCCGTAGGTGTTCTCGAAGAGAAAGTCCCCTGGTTCCGCTGCCGGCTCGAAGACGGTTCTATAGGCTGGATTCACAGCGGCTCGCTAACACTCGATCCGGATATAGCCGGTAGTTACCGCACGGGGGAATTGCTCTGCGCGCGGGCGCTGCAAGCCCGCTGTCTGGAAGAGCCGAATCCGGCTTCGCGAACCCTCGCCATCCTCACCGACGGTTCGCGTCTGCTGAGTTCTGAACGGCAAGACAAGTGGCAGCGCGTCATCCTCCCTGACGGCCACTCCGGCTGGATTCCCGCCGGGATCGCCACGCTGATCGAGAATCTGCCCTCGCCGTCACCTGAGTCGATACGCGGCCTCGCGCTGGATTATGTCGGCATACCGTATCTTTGGGGGGGAACCTCGACTCTTGCATTCGACTGCTCCGGCTACGTTCAGCTCATCTACCGCCTGCACCGCACAATCCTGCCGCGTAATTCCTACGAGCAGGGCGAAATGGGCGAGGCCGTCGAGCCAGGCGAAGGGTGGGGGAGGCTGATCGCTGGCGACTTGCTGTTTTTCGCCGAGGGCGAGAGGATCGACCACGTGGCCGTCTCGCTGGGCGGCGCCAGCGTTGCCCACGCATCTATCAGCAACGGCCGCGTCGCAGTCGAATCGCTCGAACCCGGAGAAGATAATTACTCAGCCAGGATGGCAGGACTGTTCCGCTGCGCTCATAGACTATTCTGAAAATATGAAATCGGTGCCTGTTACCAGCTACAGGTACTTCCTTTGGATCTTCTTGACGGTGGCGTTATTCTCCTCGTTGGCCTCGCTCACAGCCTCGGCTACGTCTACGAATCCTTGGAAATAGAACTTCCTCTTGAGCTTCTTGAACAGCATCACTCTGGTTATTTCGACGTAGTCTCCGTTCACGCCCAGGCTGGATATCTGACCTTCGATAACGAGGGTATCGCTTTTTGTGATCCTTCCTGCCTTCCTTGTAATGTAGGCTCGGTATTGGAATTCAGGCGATTCGGTATTGCCGCAGTTGGTTATACGGAAGCTGATCTGCAGGGCGTCGGAAGACGCACCAGCACCGAGCCGCATTACTCTTACGTGGCTAACTACCAGGTCGACACCTTTTACAGACGTGGCGATGAATCTTCCATGATAGGTGTTATTAGTTCTGTTCAACTCGGGCAACATGCAATCCGAGTCTACCACTAACTCTACAGCGTTCTCGCCGGGAGTGAGAGGAGTATATTCAAAGCTCAAACTGGCGGTGGCTCCGGCTGCCAGATGAGATACCCTGATCTCGTCAATGACAACTCCGTTTTCCACAAGCTGAACTTTAAAGTTGTTGGCATCACCGCTTCCGACGTTCTTGACTATGAACTCTATAGTCGACTCCGTGCCGACTGGTCCCTTACCGATCCTTCGTCGAGGAGGAGCGGTAGTTGATCTGATGGACCTGCTACCAACCCTTGATATGCTGACCTCCAGATCAGGAGCCTCCCTAACCACAGCAACCATGACAGTGGCGGTATCGGTACCGTCGGAGTTGCGGGCTCTGAGGGTGTAAGTCCTGGAGGAGGTTGGCAGGTAGCCTGTGGACCCATTATCACCATCGACGTCTCCAACGTCGGGGGAGATTTCGAGGCTGCTGGCGCCGGCGACAGTCCAGTAGAAATTTATCGCCTGTCCCAACACGGCTGAAGCTGGAAGTGAATAGAAGGCCCGAATTCTCGGTCTGTCGGTCACGTGAACGGTGGCGTTAGCCGTAGAAGTTCCGGCGTTGTTTGTGGCCGTCAGTCTATAGCTGGTCGTCCTATTGGGCGAAACAGCTGTAGCGCCGCATTCCGAATCGACGGCGCCCACGCCGTTGTTGATCCTGACGTTAGCGGCACCCGTAACGCTCCAGCTGAGATAAGCATCTTCCGATGTGTGGATAGGATCGCCCGACGAGGTGCTGGAGAAGAACCAGTTGATTATGGGCGCGCTGAGGACGGTGACGGTCGCCTGGGCAGTAGATGACCCGGCGAAGTTCGTAGCCGTGAGGGTATAGATAGTTGTGCTGCCGGGCGAGACGTTCTTGCTGCCGCTTTTCTTGTTTACGTTCCCGACGCCATTGTTGATGCTGACGCTGTCCGCATTATTTACATCCCAGCTTAGTGTGGACGATCCCCCTGCAGCTATGGTTCCTGGACTCGCTGTGAAATAGTTGACAGTGGGTAGATCTATATTGACTGTCACCGTGACTCGGGCTGTTTTGGGGCCGCCCGGACCTTGGGCGGTCAGGGTGTAGGTCTTTGTGTTGTTGGGCGAAACCTCCACGGAGCCGCTAACCGGGTCGACGCTGCCGATACCCTGGTTGATGCTGGCGCTGGTGGCGTCGCTGATGCTCCAGCTTAGCGTCGAAAATCCTCCCCGGGCGATCGTGCTCGGGCTGGCGGTGAATGAATTGATCTTTACCGTAATCTGAACAGTCACTGAACCATTACTGATTGACAAGCCGGCGAACCCGTCGGTCAGGTTACTAAGAGTAAGGTTGGTGGTACCCATGGGCGCGTCGTTCTTTATCTGGAATGACATTACGGCTACGGTACCGCCGCCGGAATTCAGCCCTGTCGAGCCATCGCCGCTATAGCCACCAACGCGAACCGTGTTGCCGCCGATGAGGTTCGAGCTGAAATTGTATCCGCTCGGAACACGGTTGCCCTTGGAGGTACTGTTGTAACTAAGAACTGAGGAATCGAAGTTCAGGTCGAGGCCGAATGCCAGCACTCCTGAGCCGTCGTTGATGCTGACGCTGATCGAGATATTGTCTCCTGGACCGCCCGTAGCGCTGGAAACGCCGATCGAGCTCGGGGCCATTGCCGCCTGCAGAGGTTCCAAAGCAGAAGAGGTAGTGAAACAATTTAATATTATTAGCAAAGAGGCCAATAATATATAACGTATGGTCGCGCTGCGCATAGGATTTACCTTTCCTTCACTAAGCAACAGTGGAGATTGCTTGGTTTTATTTCGCTTTACTACCTCAGGAATGCGGTTCATGTCGGCCTCCTAATTCAGCCCTAAATATTCCTGGAAAATGATCAGGGCGTCGCCGGGCGTGATGCTGCCGTCGTCGTTGGCGTCGGCGCGTAAGAGGCTGCAGGGATCGGTGATGGTGGATATTCCAAGATAGTGCTGGAAGGTCACCAGTGCGTCGCCCGGCGTAACACTGCCGTCCTGGTTTACGTCGTAGTTATTTACGCAGTCGATTACTTCGATCTGACCGTTGTCGATCGTGCCGCTCGCGATGTCGTCCGAAATGACGCTGAGGACCAGTTCGGTTGTGGTTTCGGTTGCGGCATCTTCTTTTATCTTGAAGTTGATGACGGCCAGGACGCCGCTGCCGGGATTAAGTGTTGTCTCGCCATCGCCGCTGTAGCCGCCGACCCTGACGATGCTGTTACCGATGAGGTTGGAGTTAAAATTATAGCCGCCGGGTACCAAGCCGCCTCTCTCCGCGGGCGGCTGGTACTCGAGAACATTAGGATCGAAGGTCAGGTCGAATCCGAAGGACAGCACTCCCGCGCCCTCGCTCAAGCTCACGCTGATTGGAACGGTATCACCAGGCATTCCGAGCCCGTCGGATACGCTGACAATGAGTGGCGTTTCGGTATAGGCGGCATCCAACGTAGTGGTTTCATCTTGATTAATCGTAGCGGTCCTGTCGGAAGGTTCTGTCCAGCCCGGCGTTGTTTTGAACTCTATGGTGACATCGCCGACGGGGATACCGCTCTCCGTGTATCCGCTATCGAGCCAGGTACCGGTACCGGTGCGCCGCCACTTAGCTCCGGCGTCAATAGCTCCCTGGGGCGAGATATTCACCTGGAGGGAACCGGAAAGCAGCTCGTAGGTGCCGGAGGCAGTGGTGGTGCCGCCAAAGGTGATTACGACAGGCTCGTTCAAGGGTGTGTCCCATCCATAGACGCTCTTGAATTCCACATCGTAGCTTCCTGTCGGAATGCCGCCTTCGGTGAAGCCGCTGTCGTACCAGGTCAAAGTGCCGACTCGGCGCCACTGCGCGCCGGCATCTCTGGCACCTTGGGGCTCGATAGTTACGCTCAAGGATCCGGTTTGCAGCGTGTAGGTGCCGCTAAGTGATAATGTATCTCCTGAGGGTACTATTTCCGTTTGGTTATCCGGCTTTGTCCAACCGAGGATTTCCTTGAACTCTACAGTAACATTCCCAGCTGGTATATCAGTCTCGGTATCGCCGCTATCGTGCCAAGTTGTTGTTCCTGTGCGTCGCCATTGTGCGCCGAATAACTCAGCTTCGGCCGGTTGAATCGTTACCGTCAGTAAACCAATATTCGCTGGAGTTGCTAAAACATCAATAGTCTGATCATTCTGAATAGAATACTCGTTTCCATCTACATCGAATGTCCAATCTGCACCGTCATCTTTCGCGATATGTAAATAGCTAGTAAGGCCCCATGGAACCTCGATCTGGTAATAACCTTCTTCTTCATTGCTTACAGCTGAACCAGCACCAGGGAATATTACAAGCACGTCTGAGACTGGGTCGCCATTGCTCCGGCGAATATTACCACTGATTACAGGGTCAGGAGCGGGTTCAATGTATATTGGTACGCACATTGAATTATTAGCTTCATCACTTTCGGGAACTTCATTATGCGCATCTATAAATGCACCGATGTATACATTACCTATTGGTAGTCTTATTGCGTAATCATAAGTTGTTATGCTATACCTATTATCTCCTAAAGATCCTATATTATCACTAAGATCGGTATCATTTGCTGTTATAAATAGTTCTCCACTTGCAGGTGCGGGACCATCATATTCCCATCGAGTCGCATCTATTTGGTATACGGCTAACCTGAACGGCTCTCCACCCTCTCCCAATCGTGCAATAATGCTGTACTTGTCAAGGCCTGGACCTGGCCAGTTGCCGTCGTCAGGGGCCGGATTTCCGATATCTCCGGCGGGAGTTCTTCTATCATCGCTTCCCGATTTGGTATATGCAAATCCTACCACTTCTATATGCATATTTTGACCAGCCGCATATACTATCTGTGTATTTTGCCATAATACCGTTGGTCGATAATAGTTAGTTGGGCTTCCTGTAGCAGAAGTCAACATACGAAAGTCATTATTGAATGATTCCTCATCTCCAGGATTGTACAGAGGGGTCGGATCGGATCCTATTCTATAATCCCACTCGCTTATTATGCTATCTTCTGATATGTATATGGTGGTTCCTTCACTCGCTATGGGCACAGTATTATTCCCAACATTTCTCACTGTCATGGAATAATATACATGTGTTCTTTCAGTTGCCGTTGAATCAGCAGTAAAGCTAATTATAGTGTAATCAGGAGTTCCCGTATAAAAGGGTGTACCAGTGAAATTTTGTCCATCAAGGTTAGATGTTAGCGATGAAATAGAAATCGGACCACTGTATGTATATTCACCTCCTTCAGCATTGACAGTGCCACTCCATCCTTCTTCGAGCCAGTTATCATAATATCCATCTCTATCCGTATATGTGTATTCAGTTCTTCCATTACCGACGAATGTAACCTTGACATTCTTAATGGGAGATCCTGAAGTGTTTTTCACGTATCCAGATACTCTGTAATAATCAGGTGTCGGGTCATCAGGAATGTCATGCAAAGCGCAAAGAAACTGAAAAACTACGCTGTGGATGTCTTGATGAGTCAATAAATCCCCGTGAGAGTAATACCCATTGATTGTTTGTCCAAAAGCTTGATAATTGTACCGGGCACTTATTTCAGGAACAACACCATCATTTAATAAAAATGGGTACCAACCTCCTTCGGTTTGATGCACAGTTAGAAATTGCCAACCAAATTCCCATATCGGAGAAAAATCCGTTAGCCAACTCCATTCTTCGGAACCATCGTCGTAAATTACGGCATAAGCAAATGTTTTTAGCTTCACTTCAAGTGGTTCATTCTCGTCTAAACGTTCTATATAAGGTTCAGTGATTGCCTCGTTATGCCAATTTATTTGGTCCTGGTTATAGTTTAATACATTATTTGTCTCTGTAATTTGTGCACCAGACACAGCACCATTGGGGAGATTGTAATTTGCATCAGGAGGATACCAAGCCAAATCAAAGGCTCCACGCTCCGCGGGGAAAAAACTCCACCAACCAGCATAATGTGCCCAAAACGCCCAGCGATACAGAAGAGGAATTTCCATTCGTGAATAACGTACCCATGCTGGGATCGCCAATGGTGAACCATAATGGGGAGTACCCAAAGTTACTAGCCTTTTAACTGCGTTCAGCATTTGTGGGCTATATGCAAGTGCTGCTCTTGAGACGAGACCTCCCATACTATGAGCCAGAATAATGGTCTTGTTGCTTGTCCGTAGATCATAGTTATCAAGGAAAGCATCGGCAAAAAGTCTCCCATTATATTCTATTCTGTTGTCGGAATTGTAAATAAATCTGTAAATCTCAAAACGCCCATTATCATTGTCATTGATATAATCAATCCATTCATCCCATCCTTCCAAATAATCAATTTCGCTCCCCATTCCATGTACTAATATTAAAGGAGTTCTATCACCTAATGATGGTGGGCTATAGGTTATAGTATTATTTCTATGATAATGAATAAGACCAAATTCCTTACCTCCCTTATGATGTGAGCCACTTTGCCCCAATAAGATACCGGGCAGTACACTTATAGTCGTAATCGCCAGAAAAATAATAAACTGGATGGTCTTCTGGGAATTAATCATAGTTTAACCTCCTTTAAAGCGATTAATTTCTCATTGCTGTACGCGCAAGGTATAATGGAAGTAATGGCGCGGATTATGAGCAGCGAGTAATGGTTTGCTTCAAAGATCATCAAGGCCCAGATGAATAAACTACGCGAGTCGGAAGAGTTGCGCAAGTCTTTTTTGAATCTTTCAAGAGAATTTTATTAGGAAGAACTCAAGGTCTCGTTTAAGCGGGTGATCTGTTTCCTGCGCCCCTCAGAATCTCATATCAATGTATCCGTATCGGCCTCGCTGTTTAGTTGTTCGTCCTCTCCGCCCTCCTCGCCCGCGTCCTTGGGAGATGCGAGTCATACTTGTCTCCTAATTCAGCCCTAAATAATCCTGGAAAATGATAAGTGCGTCGCCCGGCGTGATGCTGCCGTCGTCGTTGGCGTCGGCGCGCAGCAGGCTGCAGGGATCGGAGATGGTTATGATCCCCAGATAGTGCTGGAAGGCCATCAGGGCGTCGCCCGGCGTCACACTGCCGTCGAGGTTCACGTCGTAGGTCTTTGGGCATATCACGTATGTTCCAGTTAGGGGGGTATTGTCGTCCTTAATGATAGTGACAGGTTGGTTCTCAGGGGCTGCCCAATCTTCTATCTCTTGGAACTCCACAGTCTCCTCGCCGACAGGGATGTCTGACTCGGTGTAGCCGCTGTCGTGCCAGATCGAAGTGCCGACTCGGCGCCACTGCGCGCCGGCATCTCTGGCACCCTGGGGCTCGATAGTCACACTCAGGGAACCGGTTTGCAGGATGTAGGTGCCGGAGGCAGTGGCGGTGCCGCCAAAGGTGATTACGACAGGCTCGTTCGAGGGCGTGTCCCACCCAGAGATGCTTTTGAATTCCACGTTGTAGCTTCCTGTCGGGATGCCGCTCTCGGTGAAGTCGCTGTCGTACCAGGTCGAAGTGCCGATTCGGCGCCATTGCGCGCCGGCATCTTTGGCACCCTGAGGTTCGATAGTTACTCTCAGGGAACCGGTTTGCAGCGTGTAGGTGCCGGAGGTAGTGGTGGTTTCGCCGACGGTAATTGTTACCGGCTCGTTAGAAGGCGTGATCCATCCAGCGATGCTACTGAATTCCACATCGTAATCTCCGACCGGAATTTCGCTTTCGGTGAAGCCGCTGTCGTACCAGGTCGAAGTGCCGACTCTACGCCACTGCGCGCCGGCGACTACAGCTTCGGCCGGCTCGATATTCACCGTTAAGGAGCCTTTCGGCTCCGCTTGTAGATCCAGGTCGAAGGTCATGGTTGCGGCTGAGTCGCTGATGTTGAAGACGGCGATGCCTGTGACGCCGTTGTAATAGCTGTCGCTATCAGGATCAGTCCAAGGTGATAGAGCCCGGTTATCGGCCGAGCCGGGGTAGGGATCGCCGGTGTCCCCGTAGTTGACATTGTTTTCCAGGTGCCAGAGCCCATCGGCCTGGACAATCCCGACCAGATACTGGGTCTGGTCGTTGTTGTTGGGTTGGTTCTCGTCAATATGGGTTATCAGGATACCGGCACCCGGCAGGAAAGAGTCGAAGCCATGAAGCTGCCGGTTTTCCACCATCAGGTACTCGCCCGATCCCATGCCGTCTGAAATTCTGTAGACTGATTGATTGTCCGACAGCCTCGACACAGTTATATCGGACTGGTCTGCGTCGAGCTGCGTAGGGACTACCCAAGCGAGTTGTGCCTTACACCATCCGAGGAAGTGCGCCGGCGTTCTCCCTAGATTGTTCCAGGAGCCGCCGGCCATAATTCCCCAGTCGCCCACGCCCTTCGAGTCGTAACCATAATCGTAGAGATCCGGCAGGCCGAGGACGTGTCCAAACTCGTGACAGTGGACACCGATCGTGGAGATGCTGCTATATAGCTTTTCCGGCCCCGTGTAATAAGTCTGGATATTGATGCCGTCCACCGTGACAGGAGACGACAGAGCCCATTTATGCGACCAGATGGTGTCGGCGCCACCGCCGGCTTCCTCTCCGCGGCCCTGGTGGATGACCGCAAAAGCATCTATCCACCCGTCCTCATCGACATCAAAGGGGGAGAAATCGAATCCTGTCGCATCGAGAGCAGCGATTGCATCTTCCACCATTTCGCGGGGGCGCACATCGTAGCCGGATATATTGGCCCCGTAGTAGGCCATGGTGTGAGGGAGGTCCACCCAGACCGACACCGTTGTATCCAGATTCAAGAGCCCGTAGGAGGCCTCGTCGAAGTAGTCCCATACGGAACCAAGGGCTCCGTAGTCCGAGTATCCGGGTGTGTTGAAGAGGCTGTTGAAATCGCTCTGCGTGTAGGTGGTCGTCGTATCGCTGAAATTGGCCAGGATCACAAGTAATTTGAGGTCGCCTGTAGTGGTGGCTGCAGGCATAGCAATTTGCGGAGCGGTTGCGACCGCCATCCGGTTGAGGTAGATCCGCCTCCTCTCGCGGATGATATCGCCGCTCTCCCTAACTCGTTTTGGTATGCCGGCTTTCCGCGGGTCGCCGATGCCTACTCGTACGTCCGAAAATCTGAATCGGCCTTCGTCGTCCGTCGTAAGATATTCGTAGTAACCGGTCTGCCTGTTCCGACCGATCGTGTAACCGGCGGCGGTCCCCATCCAATGGTAGCTCTCATCACCGAATAGGCGCGCCAGGAACTTTGTTCCGTCCGGCTGCCTGAACCTGCTGAAATATGGAGATGCGGGAGAACCGTGGCGCCGTTCTGAGGACCGCAGCACTGGGCGGTCATCAGTTCGAGTGTTTATTTCTTGGGAAACGACAAGGTCGCCGAATATAAGTATGAAGATTAAGACAACGACACACTGAGCGCTTACCGCTCTCCTCCATGTAACTAACCTCTGCCGAGACGGACCAACCATGTCGAGCCAATCCCCTTAATACGCTGGTATTGTAGTCGTCTACTACCGTAAGTAAGGTTGATTTAGATCACATTATACAACAATATACATCCAAATCGGCTGGAAAACGCGATTCACTTTCGTCTCCTTGCCTGTATATGTCCATCAGTGCGGTGCTAGTCGTGTCAGGAGTGGATAACCAGGCAAAAGTCCAATAGGCAGAGCGTATCTGTTGAAAACAATAGTGTTAACTTGGATGACCAGTGTGCCCCCTGGTGTTTACACTAAGGCCTTGTGATCGAAAGGACCAGTGGGTATCGAGTGCGTGCTAGGAGTTCAGATTTAAAATCTAATTAGTGGACAGTCTGTTCCTGGTCGTTCTCTGGCTCTTCCGCATCCTCTTGTAGATCCCACTGCTCGCACAAGTCATCGGGCAGCTCTTTGACGAATTCCGAGGGCTGGCACATGACGCGCGTGAGCCTGTCGTAGATGTTGACGGGGTAGAGCAGGTAGAGGTGCTCCTTCGCCCTGGTGACGCAGACGTAGAACAGCCGCCGCTCCTCCTCGAGCTGC
>Ga0114922_10006297_pt1 | contig 10913 bp, 8 predicted proteins | sample AartaG_FD_100975 | JGI IMG/M metagenome (GOLD analysis project Ga0114922, IMG submission 100975) | Deep subsurface microbial communities from Aarhus Bay to uncover new lineages of life (NeLLi) - Aarhus_00045 metaG | ecosystem: Environmental > Aquatic > Marine > Oceanic > Sediment | place: Aarhus...
AAAGATGAAGACATCATCGTAACAGGTGTTGGGTGTCACCAGATGATGGCTCAAAGGTTCATACCACGGAAATACCCGAGAACGTTTATTACAAGTGGTGGAGAAGGAACAATGGGTTTTGGATTGCCTGCCTCAATAGGTGCCAAGGTTGCGAAACCCGAGTCAGAAGTTATCAATATAGATGGTGATGGTTCATTTCAAATGACCTTTGAAGAGTTAGCCGTTCTTGCACAGGAAAACCTTAAGGTGATCACTGTCATCTGTAATAATCATTATCTGGGAATGGTCAGGCAATGGCAAAAAAACGTGTATGGAAGATACTCCTCTGTCTATCTTGGTAAAATTCCCGACTTCTCAAAAATCGCCGAGGCATACGGTTTAAACGGTATCGAAGTTAGCAGAACATCAGAAATAGCAGGCGCACTGGAAAAAGCACGAAAAAGTACTATCTCTTCTGTCATTGACATCCATGTTGAACCAGAACAAGATTTTGGCGAGACTCATCAACTTGCAGTAGAACTACAAGATTCTAAAAGAGTGTGAATGAATGCAGCACAGGAGAAGAAAATAAATTATTGACACAGATTAACGCTGATTAACACAAACCTTTTTGCCAGCAAAAAGCTTTACCAAAAAAATCCGTGTCTTATTATGAAATCCCTTCAATTTATCTGCACCACCTCAGAGGGCTCAGAGGGAAAAAGTTTTATAAGGATATATTTACAAATTTGAAAAGGTGGAAATGAAATTTAACATCACCGTTGAGATAGATGAGAATGGAAGATATGTAGTTGAGTGCATCGACCTGCCAGGCTGTCTTTCGGAAGGAGAAACTCTTAAAGAGGCAATCGGGAATATAAGCGAGGCAATTGTTGGATGTTTGAAATCAAGGCTAAAGGTAGCTGGTGAACAGCTTAAAATACCTCCCTTTCACCACAAACTCGACATATCCTTAGATATTACGGGACCAACGTATGCCTAAGCTTCCAAGGGCAAGCGGTGATAAGCATATTGCTGCCTTCAAAAGGGCAGGTTGGAGGGTGAACCAAATTGAAGGGAGTCATTGTATCTTGATAAAAGAAGGGAGCAACGTTCATTTATCAATACCTGTGCATAAAGGCAAAATACTCGGCGTAGGTCTTCTGAAGAAACTCATTGCTAAAGCAGGACTCACAAATGAGAAATATATTAATCTTTTTTATGAGAAGAAGAAAAGAATATCGAAAGTTTTAAATACTGACAAGTATTAGCAAATTGCATGGTGTAATGCACCAAAAAGGTATGTCCATGCCAAACAAAACGGATATCTTCGTCTTTTTCGCAATATTCCTGCTCTTAGCCGCTGCTTTACAACCCGCCATCGCTTCCCCCCGTGAAAACCCTTCAAGATACAAATTCAACCCCGAGCCCTCTTACGTCACGGGGGCAACCGCTTCCGCTTTAGCCTCGCTCGTGTAGATGCGCGACACCGTGAATCAACACCACCGCGGCGTCGGGATAGACGTAGAAGCGTTGATTAACGCGACTCCCGGACCAGAAATCAACTTTAGTATTACATGGGGAAGCGCGGGCAATGCCACCGGGCAATTCGCGGAACCGTGGGATGCAGCATTCGACAGCGAAGGAAATATCTATGTCATCGACACGGGAAATAACCGCATCCAGAAGTTCTTCGCCAACGGCACCTTCGTAGCGGAATGAGGAACCGAAGGTGCGGGTGATGCGCAGTTCAAGAACCCCACGGGCATCGCCACGGACGTTGCCGGCAATGTCTTTGTCGCCGATACGGAGAACTATCGAATCCAGAAGTTCAATTCTTCCGGCGGATTCATCACGAAATGGGGAAGAGAAGGCGCCGCCGAAGGACAGTTTCAACTTCCGCAGGGAGTTGCAATAGACAGCAGTGGAAACATTTTTGTCGCCGACACGGCAAACCACCGCATCCAGAAGTTTGGCTATAACGGCACGTATATACTCAAATGGGGAACCGAAGGCACGGGCAATGGAACGTTCAAAGCGCCGGCGGGAATTGCAGTGGCTGCAGACGGCCTGGTCTATGTTGCCGATACGGATAATAACCGCGTGCAGAAGTTCTTGCAGCGCGACAATGATGCCGATAGCATACCAAACAGTGCAGAACTCGTGCTCGGCACCGACCCGAACTACCCTGATTCCGATCGCGACATGTTAAATGATTCTTACGAAGTTAGAAACAAGAGTATCGGCACCGACCCGCTGAAGCCTGATTCAAACGGCGATGGTCTGGCAGATTACATAGAAGTGACAAACGTCTCACTTGACGTTGACGGCGATGGCATTCCCAACGCGTGGGATTGTGACAACGACGGTGACGGCGTTGTGGACGGCATAGACACCTCACCATTCACCAAATCCACCACTCACGATAAGTTCCACTTTGACATAAAAACGAAAGGGAATGCCACCTACATAGACTTTCAGGTAAGACCGAAGAATCCTGAGCACCTGAAGCTGCCTTTTCAATCCTGGGACTGGCCTTATGACGACAAAGGGCAGATAAAAAACCTGGATTACTCCAAGGATGACGTGCATATTCAGCCCATGCTTGAGCTAACCGCGAATTATGTTCCAAACCAATCCGCGGTGAAGGATTACGGCATTGTTGTCACCGGAAAGGAACTGACCTCAGCGCCAGCAGTGGCTTCTTGGGGACCGAACAGGCTCGATGTCTTCGTCAGAGGACCCGACAGCGCTCTTTGGCATATTGCGTGGGATGGAGGATGGCACGACTGGGACAGCCTGGGTGGTATACTGACCTCAGCGCCAGCAGCCGTTTCATGGGGATCGAACAGGATTGATGTCTTCGTCAGGAATACAGGCAACGGTCTTAGCCATAAGTGTTGGGATGGGCAGTGGCACGACTGGGACGGCCTGGGTGGAGAACTGACCTCAACTTCAGCCCCAGCGGCAGCTTCATGGGGATCGAACAGGCTCGATGTTTTCGTCAGGGGAACCGAAAACACTCTCTACCATAAGAGCTATTCTGAGAGTGGGTGGTCCGACTGGGACGGCCTGGGTATGCCCCCTGCAGACCTGGAATCTGAGGCCACCACCATCGCCCGCTACAAAGAAGACTTCATGCTCACCGGTTTCCGCGTTACGGAGAACTACGGCTCCGATGCCGGCTTGTTTTACAGCGCCGACGACAAAAACCAGACAATGAATGCGTATATGGCTCTACGCTATGAATTCCTGAACAGCCAGAACTCGCTGTCCTCCGTACCAGCCAAGCTAACGGAACATAACGTCAGCGTAACGCATGAAATCAAGCATTTCTCGCATCAGGATGCGGCATTGATTGCGGTGCTCAACATGACACGAGATGCGTTAAAGAGCCTGCCGGAGGGCAAAACGCTACCCATCGCTTTCGCTTATGCTGATTCTTTTGCCGGTAAAGGAATGCGTGAGTTGTCAGATGGGTACATTCTGGGCAATGATTACGATGTCAATTTAACGGATGAACCGAAGATAACGACGAAGATGATCAGGATGCCCTGGTATAACACCACCACCGATGAACGGTTAGAGCCCGCGGAAATTATAGATGAAGTGAAAACATGGGGTTTGGATGATAATGAAACGGTTAATGTGGCGACGTTCCTTCTGATATGGAGTTATGGGGAAGGAAGGATAACAAAGATAGGCGTAAAAGAATGCGATTTCGTGCAGCCGGAAAAGAATACGGTATTAGTTTATATAATGGAAGGTGTACTTGCGCTCCGCATCCTTGCCGGATTGGGGAAGGCTGGTCCACTTATTTATCATGGTTACATTATTATGAGCGGGCAGGTAGCAAATTCTATATTAATGGAGGAACCGATTGAATCTTTTGGGGCGAAATGGAGAATCTTTAAAGATTTTGCAAAAACAGATGTAATAATGAACTGGGTAAATACTGCAGAAGGCCGGAAACTGCCTTTCTATCAAAAAGTCTTTTGCGCTGCAGATCGCATCGCGTCTTTTTTAGACCGCTTAATAGTCATAGTAGCAGTTGTCGCAACAATCGCGCAATTCCTTATAATTGCCGGTAAGGAAGGATGGACGGGATTTGGCTTCGCAGTGGCTGGTATGGATACCCTACTGCCTTACCCACTGCAGCTAATATATGATCTGATTCTCCATGATATTATTGCATTTATTATTTTTATCCCATACGTGGGCTGGCTAATATATCTGGCGCTTATCATATTACCTTATATCGCCCCTTTTTTTCACCACGGCTTCAGCTGGCTGACGGAAATGATCATAAGTAAGCTTATTAAATTTAAACTCAGGACCAATATTGACCTCGAACAGGGAGACACCACGGTGAATATAGAAGATTATGATGATAATGGGTTAACCGTAGGCGACAAGATAGAGATAAAAAGCTGGTTCTGGGCTAAGGCTTCGGAAACGGACCGTGGTAAGGATCATGGTGATCACGATGATTATAAAAATAGCTATATTCATCCGAAATATGAGTTTGATGACACAAATTCTTCTACGTTTGATGGCGGCAGTTACAAGCATTGCGACAGTTCCGAAGACCATGATTATACAAAAAAAGAAAAGTGCCATACAGGACTGTGGCTAAAGCCAAAGAAAAGCATGATAAACATCCCTCTGATCAATACATATCTTCGTACTGATTATAAATTCTATTATGACGAATGCTGTTGTTGGATTTGCTCGGGTAAATCTAAGACCGATTGGACGTCCGTCCCCATTCACAGCTACTTCGATGTGCTCCCAAACGATATCAACGATTTCGTGCACTGGTATGCCATTTCCCAGCGTGATAACGATGGTGATGGGCTTCTCAATAGCGTGGAAGAACATCAGGATACATACTACAAGATTTGTGCCAAACACAGCGGCAAGTGTTTAAGTATCGAGGACGGTGGTACATATAACGGGGCTAACGAGGTACAGAAACCTTACGGGAATTACACTGACCAGAAATGGAGACTTGACCACGTTGGAGATGGCAACTACAAAATTATTAATAATAACAGTGGCAAGTGCTTGAACGTCAGCGACAATAGTACTGCGAATGGTGCCAACGTCTGGCAGTGGACCTGGTTAAATAAAGAGGACCAGAAATGGAAATTAGTACCTGTTGAGTGTGACACGAGTGCAAACAAATGGGATACCGATGCCGATGGACTGTCAGATATGTTTGAGGTGCTTTCGGAAGTGGATTACGGCACGAACCCCTGCATTGCGGACACCGATGCCGATGGGCTGACCGACATGCTGGAGTTTGAACTGGGCACGCTGCCAGATAAAAAGGATACGGATGACGATGGGCTGACGGATTTCGAGGAATACCGCGGCTGGGATATAACATTCAACTATTTAGCAGATTCGAATAAGAAGTTCAGCGAATCCGTGTGGTCGAACCCGCTGGTGAACGACAGCGATTTCGATGGGCTGAATGATAGCGAAGAATACCGGATAGGGTTTAATCCAAGGTCATGCGATACGAATGGCGATGGAATTAGTGATTATGACGAGGCACACGAAAAATCCTCTTCACGTGGAGAATCTGCCGGAGCAAGCCCGAAGGTGGCATCCAGCACAAGCACACGGGGTACTGACGACGATGGTCTTAGCGACGAAACCGAGACCACCGGCAGGTACATCACTTTCACCAGTTCCACCGGCACGCACTCCATCCACGTTACCAGCGATCCTTTGCTTGCGGATACCGATTTCGATGGACTGAACGATTCCAAGGAGTACAATCGGGGCTCAAATCCAAGGGCTGTGGACACTGACAGTGATGGGCTGAACGATTTTGTGGAAAATGAGCTTGGGACGGATATAACGCGTTATGATACGGATGGTGACGGGTTGGATGACGGCACTGAAGTCACTTTTGGCAGTGACGCAAAACAAACCGATACAGATGCCGATGGACTATCGGATTTCGAAGAGTTTGACCTCGGCTCCGACCCGAGCAATCCTGACACCGATGCCGATGGACTAACCGATTCGCAGGAAAAGCAATTCAACTCAAGTTTGCTTCTACCGGATTCTGATGCAGACCTGCTGTTTGATGCTCAGGAATACAACCTGAGCACCGACCCCTGGAACCCGGATACTGATAACGATAATTTAACGGATGGCTACGAGATTGTCTACAACACGAGTGCATTGAATAACGATACGGATGGCGATGGTATCCTGGATGGTGACGAGATAGACCTGTGGACGAACCCGGTGTGCAATGATACGGACAGCGATGGACTCAATGATTCATGGGAACTGGAATTGGGAACCAGCCCGGTAAATGCAGACACCAACGGTGATGGAATAAACGATTCCGAAGACCCGGATACGCACGTACCGCAGGTGGAGCAAGTGGTTCTGGCTCACGACACAGGTATAAACTTCGTGGATGAGCTGAAACAATATACGAACGTCACGGTTGTAACGGCAGAAGAGCTGCTGGTGAATTATTCGGATGCACAATACATCGTGCTTGTGGGCAGACCGGATGGTAACGGAACTGCGGGAAACATCACACGAGATATTTTGAATGATTCGAGAGACGTTACCACGCTCGAGGAGATGCTGGAATCTGATTATGACCGGCTTGCCGTTGAGTATGGCGTATGGACGCCCACGCAGACGGTAGTGATGCTCTCGCATCCATATAAGTACGACTACTGTCGTGTGTTGAGCATTTTTAAAGGCATGCGGGTGACGCGACTGCCGGATTCGGTTGAGGTGGAATTCCCATCAGCAAGAGATTTCTTCAGTGTGGAGATGGTAAAAGAGATTGATTCTTCTGTTTGGGTGGACCTTGAGGAAGCGGTGACACCGCGGGTAAAAATGAGCAGGTATAACGCTTCGACTACGCCTTTCGCACTTAGTCATGACGCGGGACTGGCAGAGGATGAAGAAGCAGCGGGGAGGTATCTTGGGATAAACGTAAGCGAGAACGTGCAGAATGAAACAGGGGATATAATCAACTGGGCAGGCGTCCAGATATATTACACGGCGTCAGACCTCGATAGGAAAGGAGATGGGGACGCAAACGATACGGGTGATATAAATGAGAGCACGTTGAGGTTATATTATTTCAATGAATCTGCTGGCAGGTGGACAAAACTTTCTGCGGATTTGGGTTGGGTGTTTGATACTGGCGTGAATACTACGGATGATGAACAGTATGGGAAGGAATACGAGGGCTTTGTATGGGCAAACATGTCGCATTTATGTTTGTTTGGACTGGCGGGGAAAACAGCAACTCCTAAAATCGTATCATTCGCGCATCCATCGCCTGTTAACGATATTCTCTACAGTTGGAGGTCTTTTAACGTTACGGTAAATCAAAAGGTAAACGTGAGCTGGTATCTGAATGATTCGCTTTTGTTCACGAATGAAAACGTAACGGAAGCTAATTACTGGCTGCATGCGGTAGTAGTGCGAACACAACGTATCAGCAATCGCCACGAATGCAAATGGAACCGATATGCAAACGTGGGTATGGAATGTAGAGGCACCATCACCTTGTTACATAGCAACCGCAACCTACGGAACGCCTTTAGACGAGAATATAAACGTGCTTCGTGACTTCCGGGATAAGGTGCTCATGACGAATCCGCTTGGAGAAGCATTCGTTTCCACTTATTACACAACGAGTCCTCCAATTGCGGATGCGTTAAGAGAAAACGATGGATTGAGAGCCGCTACAAGAGTGACTTTGATCACTCCGTTAGTATACTTCTCATGGTTCATGTTGAACGGTTTTTGGTTCGTCCTTCTTATGCTGCTCGGATTGGCAGCAGCGGTTCTGTTGCTTAGAGAAGACAAAAAGAAGTTTTTGAAATCGCTTTTAGTTGGAGCTGGTACGGTTCTCGTGTTTATCGCAGCTATATTCTCGCTTGGATTCGTTGGATACGCAATACCTCTCTGCGCCGTTGTCGGCGCATATTTGCTTCCCTTTGTGATACCTCTGTCAGTGGTTTTCACGCTGTGCACACATTACAAGAATTCTTGGGTTCACAAACAAACCACGAGATTCCACAAGATATACACAAGACTAAAAATCAGAGAATAGTGTTATTATACAATGAGCAAAAATATAAATATTAAATTGTTGATTGCTCTTGCCTTCATATCCCTGGCAATTGTCTCCTCGGTTTATTACACCTCGCATCGTGAAATCACAGATGCTCATGTATTAAGCCTTAGAGCGATTGAAGCATCAAAAGATACGGACTCGTATTGTTTTGCCATTTCTACTAACCTCTCGATGCCACAAATACAAGAAGGAGATGTCGAGATGACAAGCGGAGAAGGCTGCGTGGATTACAGAAATAATAAGCTGCGCACTACGATGACAATGATGAATCGTTCAATAGAGATGATTGTCATCGGTGATATGGCATACGTACGAGAATCAAACGGCTCGTGGCAAACGCAGGAATTACGTGAGCGTTCTGTATGGAAAAGCGGCTCCGACCAATTAGCACAGCAACGCTCGATATTACTCAACGCCACGAATGTAACGATGCAAAAAGAAGACAATGGCTGGGTACTGGATATTATCCCAGATAAGGAGGAAGTGGTCGGGCAGATGAAGAAAGCAGGTCTTGAAACAATCAAGGAAGAGGAACTGAAGGATTTTACTATTAGATATTGGATTGAAAAAGATAGCTATCATATTACGAAGATAGAAAACAAGGTAGAGCTTGAGATGAATATCCAGGGGTTGGTAACGCCGATGAAATTGAACAGTGCTATTTATCTCTATGATTACAATGAGAAGATGGAGATAGAAGCACCTATTTGATTAATTAATGACCTTTTTATTTAGAAGGGCTATACTATATATACAATGAGAGATCATGCGTTTGACCATACTGAACCTTTATTCGCGCACCCCTACTACCCTCAAATGGGGAAATAAAGGAATACAAGGGAAGGGATGGTACAATCAAAAAAGGTATCATAGAGGGGTTAAAGCAATACCAATAACACTTTATTACCGTGTAGTTTCAAAGTTTACTTAACATCACCGAAAAATTTGCGGTGGTGCAAAAGCCGTCTACGAAAACAAGATAAGAACATGAAAAAAAAACGACCAGATTTAAACAATTAATCCTCGATATTAACATTAACAGAAATGGCCGATTGTGCCATCCGTATTGTAGATGCTACAGATATTCCGGTATTAGCTGATGGAGATGCCGGACATGGAAATGTTACTAATCTTATTCGTACTGTACAGATATTCAAGAAATCGGATTTAATCTGGTTGTGTACCCGACATTCTGTACATGCTTAATAGCAAAAACAGTAAAAACGGCTATGGAAACAATTTACAAAAACAGATCATTAGCAGGATTCGAAGACACGATTCTTGGTCTTGAAGAATATAATAAATTAGTTGGGTTGCCGGAAATAAGAGAAAAAGAAGAGAAATATAAAGCTTATGGTAAGAAAATAGCAGCAGATTTTTTGGGGTAAAGAGGCTGTCCAACAATTATCATTTTTCCGCCTTTTCCAGTTCCTCTGTTCTACTTTTTGTCAAATTCAAGCTATTAAACCCCTCTGTGTTGGGTAAAATCATACGAAGTTCTGAACTATAATCTACTGATAGTTCGGCATCTTTAATAATAAATTCAAGGATGTGCCCACCTGCTTTTCTATCTTCTGTAATGAAATGCATGTGATACGGGACGACATTTAGCCCCACAAAATACTCAGGGCAATAAAAACCCACCATTGTGCCTTTAACATCGTGAAATTCAAAAATAGGTTCGTGGGCAGTAACTTCAACTAAAGGCGGATAAGGTTTTTCTTGCTTCGGAACGCTTCGTGTTTTAACATACTCGAAAGTGCCTTCCATCTTAACGGCATGAAAGATGTTCTTCTCTTGAGTAGCATCGCTTAAATAATCCTGAAATTGGGTGTAATTCATTCCCTTCCAGACAGGTATTTCTCGGTCTGCGTCAAAAAAAATCACGCAAGCGAAAGGGGTGGTCAGGTCATCCTTAACAGGATACGCCACGCCATCTGCTTTAATTTGATAAAAAGCCCCATCTACTGCAACCATTTCGCCATCTAAAGCGTTAAAAGTACCAAGACCTAAGTCACCATATCCCTTCAAATCACCATAAGTTATTACACCCTCATAGAGACCATCTGCTAGCGCATCACTAGTAGATACCTGTGTTAAAATGTCACCTTGATTTTGAATGCCGGAATAATAGCCGGGTAAATAGCCTGCTAATATACCTACTGTAAGGCATATTACACATGCAATTACAACATATATCTTTGTTTCTGATTTCATAGCCCCAACCTTCCTTATTTAACGATTGACATTCCTATCGCTTCTTCTATCCCAATAGGCCCATCAAATGCACAGAAAACTATCCATTCTTTCTCCCCTGCCTTAAATGGTCCATGCTCAATGGCCGGAGGCCTGTAAAAATACGAACCAGGCCCATACTTCTTGCCCTCTATTTCAACATCTTTCTCACTTTTCTCTATTGCTTCCATTTCCTTTACTTCCTTCCATTTTTTGTTTTTGTTCACAAACCCTCAGCCTCCTTTTTTCGGTGTCACTTTTCCGCCTTTTCCAGGTCCTGCTTAACATCGCGTTTGAAATCCTCGGTTAAATAATCGAGGCTCATCGGTAGTGAAAGCTCAATTTTGCTGATAAACTGGACGCCAATGCGCACATTTCGCGGCCGGCATTCCAGCACGTGACCCCCGTGGTTCCGGTCGGAAGAGAGGAAATGCAAATGGAACCCGGGAACGCTCACGGATGGCACAAACGCCGGCGTGAAAAATCCGGCAACCGTTCCTTCCACATCCGAGAAGCTGAAGATGGACTGCTCCTTGGTTGCTTCAGCCAGGGGCCGATAATT
>Ga0114922_10006298_pt1 | contig 10913 bp, 8 predicted proteins | sample AartaG_FD_100975 | JGI IMG/M metagenome (GOLD analysis project Ga0114922, IMG submission 100975) | Deep subsurface microbial communities from Aarhus Bay to uncover new lineages of life (NeLLi) - Aarhus_00045 metaG | ecosystem: Environmental > Aquatic > Marine > Oceanic > Sediment | place: Aarhus...
GGTCGGGCCCCTGATGTTCCAGGGCAATCACGGTGCCGTGGCCTACCGCAACATCGTTGTGAAGCCTCTGGTGAAATGAGTCATCTGTGTCGCGCGGCACAGCTACATGATTGTACCGGTTGTTATAGGACGGCGACAAAAAAGCGGCGGTCTTATTCTTGACAGTCGTTTCGGAGGCCGCCATAATGGCCGGCTAAACTTGAAGAACAAATCCTGAGCGGCAACGTTCAAATTTTGGAGCAAGAAGAGGTACAATGAGCGAACAGAAGACACAGAAAGGTATGGATAGGCGTAGCTTCCTGCGTTCGACAGCGGCAATCGGTGCGGGTCTGGCGTTCTCCCCGCGGATGTTCGCCCAGGGCGCCGGTGGGGCAAACGATGTCAATATCGCCCTGCTGGGGGCCGGGGCCCAGGGGCAGGTCCTGATGCAGGCCTGCTTGAAGATCCCGGGCGTTCGGTTCAAGGCCGTTTGCGACATCTGGGAGGCCTACAACCAGAGGCGTGTCTCGCGCCTGCTGGACCGGTACAAGCACGAGAACAATGCCTACGTTGACTACAAGGAGATGCTCGACAAGGAGAAGGGCAACATCGATGCCGTGATTGTTGCGACGCCGGACTTCTGGCACGCCGAGCACGCCATCGCCTGTATGGAGGCCGGGCTGGACGTCTATTGCGAAAAGGAGATGTCCAACGAGTTGGCCAAGGCCAAACAGATGGTCGAGACGCAGAAACGAACGGGCAAGCTCCTGCAGATCGGCCATCAGCGCCGCAGCAATCCGCGGTACCTCCATTGCTATGAGAAGCTGCTCAAAGAGGCCAAGATTCTCGGCCGGATCACGACGATCAACGGGCAGTGGAACCGCGGGGCACAGGAGCCCCTCCTGTGGCCCCGGAATGCCGTGATCGACGAAGCCACGCTCGCGAAGTACGGGTTCACCTCCATGCAGCAGTTCCGGAACTGGCGGTGGTACAAGGGCAAGGGCGGTGGGCCTATTGTGGACCTCGGCTCGCACCAGATCGACATCTATAGCTGGTTCCTTGGGACGACGCCCAAGGGCGTGATCGCCAGCGGCGGAACCGACTACTACGACAAGAATACCCATGAATGGTACGACACCGTCATGGCCATCTACGACTTCGAGACGAAGGAAGGCGTCGTCCGGGGGTACTACCAGGTCCTGACGACCAACAGCAACCAGGGCTACTATGAGGCCTTCATGGGTGACGAGGGTACGCTGTCGATTTCCGAGTCGGCCGGTCGCGGGGCCGTGTACCGCGAGCAGGCCGCCAACATGGACTGGGACAAGTGGGTCAAGCTGGGCTTCGTGAACGAGCCGAAGAAGGAAGAGGAGAAAGAGGAGGCCACGGCGGCCCTCGATGTTCGTGAGACGCTGGCGCCGCCGGCCTACGAGATCCCCATCAGCATGGAAGGCAAGCCCTACCACCAGCCGCACCTCGAGAACTTCTTCAACGCCGTTCGCGGTAAAGAGAAGCTCAACTGCCCGGCCGAGGTCGGCTACGAGACCGCGATCATGGTGCTGAAGGTCAATGAGGCCGTGGAAGCGCAACGGCGACTTGAGTTCAAACCCGACGAGTTCCAGGTGTAGATCGTGTCCGGCGCCGGCCGCCCGGCGGCGATTGTCCGACAACGTGGCAAGAAAGGAATTGAGATAGCCTTGAGAAGAGAACTGATCCTGGCCGGCGTTCTTCTGCCAGCGTTGCTCTTGGTGGGCGCTTTTGCCGAAGAATCGCAGGAGCCGCTTGGCGGCTTGCTCGGCGACGAGAGCGACGGCAGTCGGGCCCATTCAACCCATCTGATTCCGCTGTACGCCGAGAACGAGGACGGCGAACAGGGCGAGCAGGTGACGCCTGAGGCGGAGCTTGTCCTGCCGTTCTCGACGAAGTGGACGTGTGGTGAGTGTCACAGCTATGACCTCATCAAGCAGGGGTGGCATTTCAACGCGGTGGACAGCAACGTGCCGCCGGGCAGATACGGCGAGCCCTGGGTGTACTTCGATGCCAAGCTCGGCATTCAGGTCCCGCTCTCGTACCGCGCGTGGCCGGGTACGCATCAGCCGGCTGCGTTCGGCATGACCGAGTTCCGGTTCACCCAGATCTTCGGCCGGCATATGCCGGGCGGGGGCCCCGGGGAAGTCACGGCGACTGATGTCGATGATATCGGCAGGCAGTACGTCGCCGGCAAGCTGGAGATCAACTGCCTGACGTGTCACAACGGTCACTACGGTCAGGACCAGGGCGGGGTGAGCGGCTATGCCGTGCAGGTGTCCCGGCAGAACTTCCGCTGGGCCGCTGCCGCGTCATGCGAGTTTGCCTCGGTCAAGGGGTCTGCCTCCGCCATGACGGATACATACGATCCGTTCATGCCGATGGGCGACGACAAGGAACCTCAGGTCGTGTATCGTGAGGGCACGTTCGACGCCGACGGGTCGGTCTTGTTTGACATTGTTCGGGAAACCCCGAATCAGCGCTGCTACTACTGCCATTCGGACGTCTACTACGCCGAGAAGGACGGACCGACGGAGAAATGGTCTTGCGATGAGGACATCCATCTGACGGCGGGGTTGAAGTGCGTTGACTGCCATCGCAACGGCGTGGGGCACAACATCATCAGAGGCTACACACAGGAGAGCGATCTGTCGGGGAGTTCCTTGGCGGCGACGACCTGCGAAGGTTGTCATCTGCCTGAGGGTTCGGATGTGCCGGAAGCGGGACGGCTTGGGGCCCCCGTGCCCGAGCACGTCGGTCTGCCGCCGGTGCACTTCGAACGGCTCACCTGCACCGCCTGCCATTCGGGGCCTTGGCCGGGCGAAGGGGCCGTGCTTACCAAGACGTCTCGCGCGCACCGCCTGGGCACGCCGAATGTGAACAAGGCGGAGGCCGTGCTGCCGCACATCCTTTCTCCCGTCTTCGCGCAGGAGGCCGGAACGGTTGCCGGCAGCGGGGATACGGCCCTGGTCCAGCGCAGCGGCAAGATCGCCCCCCACAAGTTGATCTGGCCGGCCTATTGGGCGACACTGGTCGACGGCAAAGTCACGCCCATAAAGCTTGATGTTGTTGAGACGACCGTAAAGAAGGTGTTCGAGGACCTGGAATCTCCTGGCGATGGGAGCTGGCCGCAGATGGCCGAAGAGCGCCTCGCGGAAGCCCTGAAGTCTCTCGGCGAAGCCGTTGGCGAAAAGGCGGCCTATGTTGCGGGCGGAACGCTTTACCATCTTGGTGATGCCGCGGAGGTCGTCGAAGAGGCGGACCATCCTGCGGGCGCGCCGTATATGTGGCCTCTCGCACATGGTGTCCGGCCCGCGGCCCAGTCGCTTGGGGTCCGGTACTGCACGGATTGTCACTCCACGAAGTCGCCGTTCTTCTTCGGCGCCGTCGGCGTGGACTCGCCGGTGGCCTCGGCGGCCGGAGGGGCCAAGGAACAGGTCGAGTTTCAAGGGATCAGTCGGTTCTACGCCTGGGCGTTCTCGGCCTCGTTTGTCTTCCGTCCGTGGTTCAAGATATTCGCGCTGGGATCGTCCGCGATTCTCGGTGTCGTTCTGTTGTTGTACGGTCTGCGAGCGCTGGGCGGCGTTGCCAGAGTGCTGGCTGAGAAGGAATAGATAGTTCTTGGGTGAGTAATCGGAATGTTTCAGACAGTTGCGATCGCTATATTCCTGGTAACTCTGGCCGGCATCGGCGTGCATTGGATCGTCTTCCCCGCACGGTCGGAGCGTCGCGGCGGCGTGTGCATGGTCGCCGGGATCGTGCACGTGTTCAGCCTGCTGTTGATTGAGCAGAAGCAGAGCCTGCTGGGGGCGTTGAAGAAGCTGTGCTATCTTGTCGCTTCCATCTGTTTTGTCGTTCTGGCGATCACGGGTTTCTACCCCCTGCTGGTCCGGGGCGAGCACATCTCGGGCTACCTGATGATGATTCACGCCACGTTCGCGCCGGTTTTCGCGATCTGTCTGGCCATCCTGGCGATCACGTGGGCCGGCGGCTATCGCTTCGAGACGAGCGATTGCCCCTGGTTGTGGCGTTTCCTCCGGCGGGTGACTGCGCTGCGGATCCCGTCGTCGGAAGGGCCGTGCCGGTGTTCGCTGGTGGTGCAGAAGGTCATGTTCTGGGCGATCGTCGCCTTGTCTCTGCCTCTGATCCTGTCCATCGTTCTGAGCATGCTGCTGCTGTTCGGGACGCACTGGCAGGAGACCCTCCTGGCCGCTCATCGCTGGACGGCGGTTGCGTTTGCCGTCGCGGTGCTTATTCATACATACATGGCAATCCGGATTCGGATGGCGTGCGAGGCGTGAGTGCGCGTTCGCAATCCTGTTTTTGTGGGTAACGGTCCGACGGCGGACCATCAGACCCAATCAAGCCGGGCGTCGAGATAGAAGGGCCCAAGCCCGTCATTTGGAAACGGGCACGGCGGCTTGCAGAGGTCATGGGGAGAAAATGTGTGCATCATATGCATCGCTTTGGGGTGGGGGAGGCCATGTCTGCACATCCACTTTTCCTATTGCTGAAGCGGTTTGTTTGCCGATTCTTTATACGGACGTTATGAGTCGGGGTATTTAATTTAGGAGAGCCGATCATGAGTAATGGAGCATTGCCAGACTATGTAAGAATGGCTAAGCCGAATCCGCCGGGAAACAGGACTCCGTGGTACAAGAGCACTGCGCCAACCTACGCCGGCATCTTCCTGTGGTTCGTGTTTTGGCAGGATGCCGCTAGCGGCGGCAAAAACACAAATGAAGGTCTTTGTCTTCTTCCGGGAGGGATTCTCTCTCATGGGGTGGGCCTGGCATTACTGGGGCTGATTGTTGCGGCTCTGTTGTGCCACTTTCTGTTTTACCTGGTTCCGGGGCTTCTTGGAATGAAGACGGGGCTTCCACTGTACGTTGTCGGGACCTCTACATACGGCGTGCAGGGCGGACTCTTTATGCCCGGTTTCCTCATGGGCATTCTGCAATTTGGCTGGCTGGGTGTTAATGCGTATTTTTCGTCCCTGCTACTTTCAAGTGCGTTTGGGGGTAGTCCGGTCGCTCAGAAGGTAATAGCGGTATTGTGGGCGGCGGGTGCCGCGTTCGTTGGGCTTAAAGGTATTCAGTATGTTGGTAAGATTGCGACGTACCTGCCGTTGATTCCGCTTGCCATCCTTCTGATCCTGTTCGCAAAGACGGTCGGAACTGTCGGCGACTTTGAACCTGAGCCAGCCATCAGTGCGGTTACGGCGAACAATGCCAAGATGGTTGCCGAGGCGGCAGCCGAAGGTGAGACAATTGAGTTGCCCACTGAGGCGCTGGGCGCCTTGGGCGTTATCGCGATGCTGATTACTTATGTAGTCGGCTTCTTCGCAACGGCAGGTGCTGCGGGTGTGGATTTTGGCATGGGCAACAGGGACAAAAGAGACGTCAGTATGGGAGGCCTGGTAGGGATTGCCGGGGCTGCGATTGTCACTGGCGGGCTGGCGATCCTCATCGTGGCAGGCGCGTATGGAGCGGCGAATGGGGCGGATGCGACGACGTTGCGTGCATCGAATCTCATGGCTCACATTATGGGCTCTGAGAGGACAGGCGCGGTTATGTGGTTCCTTCTTGCTGTTGCAGCGTTTCCTCCTGCGTGCTTCTCGTCGTTCATCGCGGCCAATGCCTTCAAGACCACGCTGCCCAAGGTCAATCCTTTTGTGTCGGTCGGCATTGGAGCTGCTGTGAGCGCCGTGCTTGCCGTAACGGGCTGGGCAGGGGATGTGTTGGGTGTTTTCGGTGTGATTGGGGCTTCGTTTGGCCCGGTCTGCGGGGCCATGATGGTGGACTATTTCTTGGCCGGAAAGGAGTGGGCTGGTCCTCGTAAAGGCTGGAACCTGGCGGGTTGGATTTCCTGGGTCGTGGGCTTCATCGTGGGAATGGCTCCCCTTGTAGGCCTGGCGGATATCCCGGCAGCACCTCTTATGGCTTTTGTTGTGGGTGCCGTGCTCTACCTCATTCTGTCCAAGGCCGGGCTCCAGCCGCCGGTTGTTGAACTGGCGACCGCGGCACCGGCCGGAGATGCAGAGCCGAAAGAAAAGAAGGAATAATACGGCAATTTGCGACGTGTCTGGCAGACCGTGCAGGGATTCGGCACAAGACCGAATCCCTGCTTTTTTTGTGGCGGTAGCGGATGGGCCGATCCGGGGGTTTTCTCCGGGGGCGGCGCGAAAATGTGTAACAAAATGGCGCTGGGCGCAACTTGACAAAGGGTGGCCGGGCCGATAGCATGTTCCGTTCAGTCGGCCGGGGTTGGCGTCGGTCTTGTACGCGGGGAGAATCGCGGCTAAGTGGAGTACGTTGGGTTTGGAATGATTGAGGTCAATACGATGAAGAAGGAGTTGGATTTCATGGTACGAGTAATCCTCCTGACAGCTTTCGCGGTGGCGCTCTGCCTGGGTGCCTCCTGCAAGAAGTCGACAGAGCCCGAAGTCGCGCCGACGCCGGAGCAGACCGAGGCGCAGCCTGCGGTGCCCCAAGAACAGGCCGAGCAGGCCGCGCCGACCGAAAAGGAGCCGGCGACGGCGATGGAGGCAGTGGCCGGTGCGGTGGCTGAGAAGGTCGAGGAGGCCGCTGCCACGGTGAAGGAGGCGGCACAGGCCGCGACGGCCAACCTGGTGCCCGTCGATATCGAGCTTCCCAAGCCGATGTTCGTCGGCACGCCGCAGGATACGAAGGTCGAGAATCTCGAAAAGCCGCTGGGCAAACCGCGTCCGCCGTTCCTGGCACCCGAGGGAACCGCCAATGTGGCGCGTGACAAGCCCATCTCGGGCAGCGACGAGGAGCCGATCATTGGTGACATCGAGATGATCACAGATGGCGACAAGGAGGCGGCCGACGGCAGCTATGTGGAGCTTGGACCGTTCGCTCAGTACATCACCATCGACCTCGAGCAACAGTGTGAGCTTTATGCTATCGTAGCGTGGCATTACCACAAGCAGCCGAGGGTCTATTTTGATGTCGTCGTTCAGGTCTCGAACGACCCGGACTTCATCGCGGACGTCACGACCGTTTTCAACAACGACATCGACAACTCCGCCGGCCTGGGAATCGGCACGGACATGCACTACACCGAGACGAACGAAGGCAAGCTGATCGATCTGCTGTCCAAGGGCAGCCCGAAGGCTCGTTACGTCCGTCTTTACAGCAACGGCAACACCAGCAACGACCTGAACCATTACATCGAGGTTGACGTTTACGGCAAGCCGGTTGAATGAGATGGCTGAATTGGGCGTCTTGCGATAAGAGGCTCAAGCTAATTTGGTGTGCGATTATCGTCGTGGCGCTCGGCGCGTTGGCTGTCCGAGCGCCACGATTGCGTATGCGGCCGATGCATACGGACGAGGCCGTTCATGCCGACAAGTTCCACATGCTTCTCGAAGACGGCGTCTATGAGTACGACCCCAATGAATTCCACGGTCCCACGCTCAACTACTTCACGCTGATTCCCGCCCGGCTGAGCGGAGTCAGTCAGTACGCCCGGATCACGGAGGTTACCCTGCGCATCGTGCCCGTCGCTTTCGGCATCGCGTTGATCCTGCTGACGGTTCTTCTGGCCGATCGTCTGGGGTTGGCCGCCGTTTGGGCGGCGGTGCTGACGGCCCTGTCGCCTGCGATGGTCTTCTACAGCCGCTACTACATCCAGGAGATGCTCCTCGTCTGCTTCACCTTTGGCGCGATCGTTGCGGGGTACCGTTACGCGCGAGCTCGATCTCTGGGTTGGGCGATCGTGACCGGCTTGTTCGTGGGTCTCATGCACGCCACGAAGGAGACGGCGATCATCGCCTTCGGCGCAATGGGTTTGGCCCTCGTGCTGGTGGCGCTGATTCCACTGGGGCAGGGCCGTTCCTTGCGGCAGGTCCTGGCCGGATTCAAGCCGCTCCACATTGCCCTCGGCCTGGCGGCGGCGGTAGGCGTTTCAATCCTGTTCTACTCGTCTTTCTTCAGCTACCCGAAGGGGATACTGGATTCCTATTTGACCTATGCAACGTACCTGGGTCGCGCCGGCGGCGAGAGCACGTGGCACATTCAGCCGTGGTATTACTACTTGCGGATGCTTCTGTTCGCCCGATACGAGAACGGCCCGATCTGGAGCGAAGGCTGGATCGTCCTGCTGGCGCTTGTGGGGCTGGCGGCGGCGATCAAAGGAACGCCTGTTGGCCCGATCGACCGGAAACTGGTGCGATTCATCGCGATCTACACGGTGGCGATGACGGTCGTCTATTCTGCGATTCCGTACAAGACGCCCTGGTGCCTGCTGAGCTTCCTGCACGGCATGATCCTCCTGGCAGGCGTCGGGGCCATGGCACTCTTCGCATGGGTCCGCAAACCCCTCGTACAGGCTGCTTGGGTCGTATTGCTGATTGTTGCGGTTGCGCACCTTGCGTCCCAGGCATACCGGGCGAATTTCATCTACTATGCCGACAGCCGCAACCCGTACGTCTATGGCCATCCAACGGAGGAGATCTTCGTTGCCGTCGAGAAGGTCAGGGAATATGTCGATCCGAACGGCGTGGGGTACTCGAAGGAAACGCCCATCCAGGTGGCGGTTCCGGGCAGAGACTACTGGCCGCTTCCGTGGTATTTGCGAGACCTCCCGGCGGTGGCGTGGTACTCCACGGTTCCGGAGGAAATCGGACCGCTGATCCTTATCTCGGATACGCTGGAAGGGGCCCTGGCCCACAAGCTGTACGAGGAGACGCCACCCGAGAAGCGGCGGATGTATATGTACTTGTTCGATGAGCCGTACTATATTTGGGCCCGCCCGAAGGTGAAGCTGCTCGGCTTCGTGCGCAAGGACTTGTGGGAACAGCACTACTATCAGCAATCGGATCCGTCCGAGTTGCTCGAGGGCAAACATGGCGAATAGACCCCAGGAGACGGAAACGTCGTTCGTGACCAGCGACTGGGCGGCCGTGCCGGACGTGCATCGATTTTCGCATCAAGCCATGGCGACCACGTTCGAGGTCGTTGTTCAGCACGAGGACCGGGCGTACGCGCAGCAGGCGGGGAAAGCCGCCTTTGATGAGCTGGACCGTATCGAAGGGGAGTTGAGCCGGTACCTGGAGACCAGTGACGTCACCAGGATCAATCACCTGCCGGCGGGACAGGCCGTGCAGGTTGGTCTCGACACGTTCGAGTGTTTGGCGATCAGCGCGGAGGTCCACGCGCAGACCGGCGGCGCATTCGATGTTACCGTCGGGTCCCTCGTTGACTGCTGGCTGGACGAGGACAAGAAGCCCAAAACGCCGTCTCCTGAGGAGTTGCAGTTTGCCCGCGAGCACACGGGGATGCCCCTGATCCTGTTCGACGAGCCGACTCACGCGGTGGCGCTTACGAAGAGCCCCGTTCATGTTGACTTGGGGGGTATCGGCAAAGGATATGGCGTCGATCGAATGGCGGAGATGCTTCGAGAGTGGAGCATTGATCGAGCCTTGATTCACGGCGGTTTCAGTTCGGTCCTGGCGATGGATGCACCGCGTGGTGCAGAGGCCTGGCCCGTGACACTCAGTCATCCGAACAACCGAAATCGCACACTTGCGCGCCTGGAGTTAGAACGGATCTCCGTCAGTGGTTCGGGGGTGGAGAAAGGCCGGCACATCATCGATCCCCGCATTGCCCGGCCGGTCGAGGGCAGACTGGCGGCCTGGTCGATGGCGCCCGATGCCGCCCGGGCCGACGCCCTGTCAACCGCCTTCATGGTGATGACGCCGGAGGAGATTGAAAACTACTGTGTCGAGAACCCAACGGTCCGCGGATTGCTGATCGTAGAGGGGCAAGCCACGCCGGATGCAGCCAAGTGCATCCTGCCCGTGGGCAGATGGAAACCCGGCGAACTCATCGAGTGAGCCGCTCAGGATGGCTTCTCACCCTCTGTCGAGCTATGATTGGTGTTGGCAATCGAGCGTCGGAGTCTGTGCAGCTCGGTCAGTACGGGCCAGGGCGTGCGAGTGACAGAGAGCCGGCTGTCCCGGTCGCAGGCCCACTCGACGGGGAACTCGCTGATCCGGTAGCCTTTCTTAACGGCTCGCAGGATAATCTCGATGTCGAACATGAAGCCATCGGTGATACATTCGCCGTAGAGCTCTCTCGCGACGTCGCCATTGTAGACTTTGAAGCCGCACTGGGTGTCCGTGAGTTGACGGGGGACTCTGAGAATCGTCCGAACCGTCGATTTGAACATGCGTGACAGCGTTCGGCGGTGCCAGGGCTGATCGCGGAGGATATCGCTCTCGATATGCCGCCTCGATCCATGGGCGATGTCGCACGTGCCGTCCTTGAGCATTTCGAGCCCTTGAAGGGCATTGCCATAGGGGATGCACAGTCCGCAATCGGCGAACATGACGTATTGTCCTTCGGTTGCTTTCATACCTGCCCGGACGGCGTAACCCTTGCCGCGGTGCTGGTCGTAGCGAATCACGTTTACCCTGACACTCGGGGAGACATGGACGGCTCGGGCGGTCTGGGCCGTCTGGTCCACGCTGCCGTCGTCGACGACGATGACTTCGCCTTTCATGCGATGGGCCTGCAGAAAGCTCGCTGCGGCCTTCACATCCCGGGCGATCTTCCCACTCTCTTCGAAGGCCGGTATCACGATGGATAAATCCATGCTCTCTTCTCAACGAAAAAGTAGCAGACGCTGCTTCTTCACACACTGATGGGGCCGTACATAGGCATCCGCCGGGTGCACGAAATCGTCCTCAGTCATGCATACAACCGGCCGTCGGCGCTCATTATAACCGCTGTCCCCCGGTTGTGAAAGGGGCAACGTTGCGTGGGAGGTCTGCGTGGGGGCCGCCAATCGCGATGGTGGGCGCAAGAGTAGGAGGTTCTTGGGGGCTGTCACGACTGCAAGGTCATCGAGATCGCGGACGAGCACGGAATCGAGCCCGA
>Ga0114922_10006299_pt1 | contig 10911 bp, 28 predicted proteins | sample AartaG_FD_100975 | JGI IMG/M metagenome (GOLD analysis project Ga0114922, IMG submission 100975) | Deep subsurface microbial communities from Aarhus Bay to uncover new lineages of life (NeLLi) - Aarhus_00045 metaG | ecosystem: Environmental > Aquatic > Marine > Oceanic > Sediment | place...
GACTGGTCATGTTTTTTCTATAAGATTCTTCAAGTTTAAGATTCTGAAAATAGATACAGATGCTCTTCATCTTGAGTTTATTGGTTTCACGGATGACAAACAACCAGACGCCGAAACTTCAATGCCTCCGGGAGAAAAAACACCCAAAAAAAAGAATGACAAAGGAAGTGATCTATGATCAAAAAGGTACTACGATATCTAATTGAATCATTTGGCGTTGAACTTAATGAGGAAATTCCTATGGACGAAACACATAAAAAGCTAGCCGAAGAAATATATGGATTTGCATCAATGGATTTAGCTGAACGTGGTAGTTTTCCTCCTATGTTTTTCCTCATTAAAGACAATAAATTTATGCCAGTGATGCTAGATCCGGATGGTCCAGAAATGGACACAGCAACATATGCCAGTATTGTAAATAGCACTGCAGATGATCATGACTGTGATGCTGCCATTTTTGTTTCTGAGCAATGGACAATTATAGGAAATCCAGACGATGAAGAAATACAAAAATACATCGACGGAGAAAAATTACCTTCTGAAGCTGAAGGTCGTAAAGACTTTTTAAACTTGGTTTATATCACAGCTAAAGGAGATATGAAATCATTATCTGGAGAAATTAAACTGTCTGGAAATGGAGTCTCTTATGTTGAGGAATCTGGATGGATGGATGCTGCTCTTACGAACATTCTAACACCTTGGAGACAATGATGGAAATTAAAGCTGGTGATGATTGCAAGGGATGTTCATTTGGAGACCACGATCATCAAATTCAATGTAGGATAAAGAAGCAAGGAAAATCTAGCGAATGCCCTTGTATTAGATGTTTATTAAAATCATCATGTACTTGCTATTGTCCTGCTTGGTCAAATTTAGCAGTAGGAGTAGGAACAATAGTAGAAAGATAAGAGGCGAAAAATGTCTGAACTATTGAAACAAATAAAAAGTGGTCTAAGATTTGCCATGACAGCAGAAGTGAAATTAAGAAAGATGGATGTTACTAGCGGAGAAGCATTTGATACTACAATTTCACAAAAAACTGTTTCAAGAGCTATCATAAGTATGTTTCCTGAAATTGGAAAGAAACCTGCTGAGGCAACGGACGCTGATGTTATCAAACTATTGAAAAAATATATTAGTCAAGAAAAAGAAAGAGCCATATATCAGTTAGGATATTTAAAAGAAAAGGATGTTGCCGGGATAAGTGCATCTGAACTCAAAAAACTTGTGACTAATACAATAAAAAATTTAGGCGATGAACTCATTACTACCAATGTATTTATCGCACAGTTATATCTTCCGAAAGAAGCAACAAAGGAAGAAATTACATCTTGGATCTCTGAAAACATTGATTTCTCAAAGTTTAAAAATAAAATGCAAGCAATGAAACCAATCATGCAACAGTTTCAAGGAGCTGATGGGAACTTTGTGAAAGACATTTTATTAAACCTGTAAAAATGAATATTTTACAAGGTAGTGAATGTAAGGGATGTAGTTATGATGATGCTGATTGGACAAATGTATGTCGTATTGATGGAGTCGGATTGACAGAAATTTGTCCTTGTAGGAAATGCGTAGTAAAAACTATGTGTAGCGAAGTTTGTGACGCTTATAAAATGCTACGTTCAAAAGCTGAACAACTCAAATATAAATAAGGGGGCGAAAAGGTATCGACGTGGATGAAGATGTGAGAACTGCACTTCGGGGGCGGCATGTAACCCCGTTACGAACATGACCAACTAAACATAATCGCAGACGATTATAACACTGATCTTGCCCTAGCGGCATAATCCGTTCCACCTAGCTACTCTCTCGGGCTGGGATGGGGCGTCGACTAGAGAGATAGATTCCTGGGACTGCTGACCAGAGAGTCGAAACCAAAGCAGGACACCCTCTTGAACCTTTTAGTTTTGCTAACTCCGCCAATGAGCGAGGATAAGAGGTGTATAAAAGTTAGCTATAAGTGTAGACGTTTGAACTGAACTTTTACGGACGCGAGTTCGACTCTCGCCGCCTCCACCAATTTTGGGCGTGATGACTATTGGGGTCACATCTTAAAACGACCGGGATGGGGTAACACCTATGGTCTTAAATCTTTATTCTGTATGGTTGCGGATGCACTTATAGCGGCCTCGGATCCGTCTGAGGTGGGTAACAAGCAAAGGAAGCGCGTTTTCCAAAGGGTAAAGAGTCACAGGGTAATTCCTGAGGCAGATCTAGTGCGGGTTCAATTCCCGTCACGTCCACCAGTTACGATGTATGATACCATAAGTGATTCAAAGCATCGTTTTTGGTTTGTAGTCCGGATACTTACCATTGAAGGGCGAAGTTTCCAAGGGTGAAATTGATACAAACAGGACTGCTGTGGTGGTAGTCAATGTGTTGATAAAGTAGCCCGAAAACATACTTAATGAAAGGATAATGTTATGAGAAATTATACATCTGACCCTCTATGGTATAAAAAAGTTAAGAAAGATGAAACCTGGATAAAAAGGGTCAAAAATAAATCATACTATGATAGTCTAAAAATATTATCTGTTACTAATCAGAAAAATAAAAAATGTATTAAAGTCGAATTTCCAAATGGTAAAAGAACAACTGTTGAACCCGGATGGGTTTTTTACAATTATCAAAAGGAATAAGATAATGGATAAATTTGGAAGTAACGCATATTTATATTTAGATAAAAAAGATTACTTCAAACTAAGATTAAAATATTTTATTATTGGTATAGTCCCTGGAATAATTTTAGCTTTACTAACTTAACGAAAGGCAGAAGATGAAGATAACTGAAAAAGAAACTTATCCAGTACAATATAAAGACATACTTGTATTTCCAGAGTATTTTACAGATTACACACGAAAATACCTTGACTTTAAAATACACAAATATAAAACCGATGAAATTAACTATTATGTAGTCGGTGTTGGTCAGTCTTATGATCCAAAATATACATCAGTTCTTTTACTTGATTCAGCTTTAAATATTATAGGAGTTAGACAGAAGATAAGCATTTTCTGGAAAGAGGAATCAACTCCATCTTTAAAGTTACAAGCATTCAATCTTTCTGACAACAGAAGAATCGGTATTGTTGTTTGTAAAGAAGTTCTCCATACAGCAATAGCTGAAGTATATAGAATGATGGGAGTTAATATCTTAGCTGTGACAATCGGCGGTGGAGAATTTTGGGGACTTCAACGAGATTCTTGGATCGATCAAATGACTCTATTTAGTGATATTTGTAAAGCACCCCTTATTTCTTCTTGTGGGGCAACAAAAGAACAAGGAGGAATAAATCTTGTAATCGAAAGGGGTATCGGAACATGAACTTCTTAGATATGAAAGTACCAGAAAACCGAACCCTCTATGAATGGCATCGTGCAGTATCAGGATCTTGGCATCATTGGGAAAAGCGGGTTTTAAATGGAGAAATCATTCTTCATGTTGAAGGTGCAGAAGATATGGGATATTGGGGAAATATCAAAACTGATACCGACGTTTCAGCATTCTATGATACCAGACCAGATGATGAAGGTCTCCATGTTCCATTCAGAACTCCTGAGAACTGTGTTTTACATTTAGATTATATATGGAAAGAAATCATCAGAAAGGAAATGGAGAAAATCTAATGACATCCTTAGATATTATAGTTGAATGGTTTGCAGTTGCAACTGTTCCTGTTGCTTTCATCGCATGGTGCATAGGGAATATAATAATTAATAATCAATCCATAAAAAACTTAAGGAGAATCTATCAAGATGAAGATCAAATATGATTTTATAACAAATAGTTCATCTGCCAGCTTTGTTATTTCAAAAGCGTATCTGTCACCGGATCAAATTGATAAAATCAAGAATCATATTGAAGAAGGTAAGACGATGAATCCAAAAATCTATGATACTCCGGCATGGATTATTACAGAAGATGAACATACACTAAGTGGTGATACATCAATGGATAACTTTGATATGTCGTGGTTCTTACAAGAAATTGGGGTTGATGAAAAACACGTTCATTACTGTAATCATTAAGAACAAAGGATAAAGGTAAAAAAATGGATGAAAGACTTGAAAAAATTTTAGTCGAGAGATATCCAATCATGTTCCGAGATTATGGAGGGGATATGAAGAAAACTTGTATGGCATGGGGAATGTCATGCGGGGATGGTTGGTTTTCTCTTATAGATGATATGTGTCGTCAAATTACAACTATGACAGAAAAGACAGACACTGAAGTTATAGCTCATCAAGTCAAAGAAAAATTTGGTGGTCTAAGATTTTATTATGGTATCGAAAGTTCCCAATCTCTGTTTGAGAAAATCAATTGGAAGGTTAGAACATTCATGTGTTCAAGAAAATGGGGAAGACAGTATAATAAAATCAATGGCTTCAGAAAGAAATATTATCAAACTCTTGACGAAAAAATGTCAGATATTATTTCTTATGCAGAATTCAAGTCATATCAAATATGTGAAGCATGTGGTCAACCTGGAGAACGCAGGGGAGGTGGATGGATTACAACTTCATGTGATGAATGTGACAAAAAGTATGATGAAGGAAAAAGAGCATGGAGTGATCCAGATGAATTTCCTTCTATTTATGATATGATGTTTGGTGGCGTGGACTAGTGGACTAGGTCACGATCCTTTCACGGTCGAAATCGCGGGTTCGAATCCCGCCGCCACTACCAATTTATGGGTCCGTAGCTCAACTGGATTAGAGTGCTGGTCTCCAAAACCAGTCGTTGCAGGTTCGAGTCCTGTCGGGCCTGCCACTTATCCGGAGCGTTCGTCTAGTCAGGACTAGGACATCTGCCTGTCACGCAGAAGATCACGGGTTCAAATCCCGTACGCTCCGCCAATTTTAATTAACGAAAGGATGATGTATGTTACCTCATTTGAATCGTACAAGAGATAGAAATGAGTTCTTCTCAAAACTATCTAAAGGAAAACTATTTGAATTTAATCGAGCTGATTTTAAAGTTGGTGAAGTCAAAGCAATAGCTAAAGAATTTGGTTTTAATGTCACTCTTTGTATATCAGGATCAACTGCTTATAGACAGTACGGTAATTCAGTATTTAGAGTGGAATCAAAAGTTCCGCTGAATGAACGTGTAATTGAACCAGTTGATCAAGATGATGTTGCAGCTGATTTTACTAAACCTTGGAAGAAAGTTACTAAAAAACGAGTTTCTGAAATAATTGGGAAAAGGTGAAAAAATGAGCGGATTAAAAGAACAGTACAAACAAGCATTGGAAATCGACTTCATAAAATTTTCGACATTCATCATGTTAGGATATTTTTTGAAACAGTTTAAAAATCCAAAAGATCAATTGGATACAATAATGGATTTATGGAGTCAAAGAGTTTACAACTTCAGAAAGGCAGCATTAGAAGAATATGCTGATGATTCAGATGTAGCGGGTATTTTAACATCCATTATGGATCTCGATGAAGGTCTTGATAGGAATGCTGCTATTAAAGAAGTTCAAGAACACTTTAGATTACAAATGGATAACATATTAAAAACATTTTAGGGGATGTAGCTCAGTTGGGAGAGCGTTGCTTTTGCACGGCAAGGGTCAGGGGTTCGAGTCCCCTCATCTCCACCATTTTCGCCCTCGTAGCTCAATTAGGCAGAGCACCGGACTTATAATCCGGGTTGGCACTAGATTGGTGTGAGGTTGTTGGTTCGATTCCAACCGGGGGTACCAAACAATTTAATGGCATGTAGCTCAAGTAGGCAGAGCATCTGGCTGTTAACCAGAAGGTTAGAGGTTCGAGGCCTCTCTTGCCAGCCATTTTTAAAAAGGAACAGAAAATGCGAATAGATCGAATTAAAATCGGAATGAAGCTTAAGATCGTGAAAATAGATCAAACTGATGCTGCTTTTACTTCAGGTTCCTCAATGCGTGCTATGGTAGGAGATGTGTGGGAAGTTACCAGTGTTAGGATGGATTCTAATGAGGTCCGGTTGAATGGATGGAGTTGGCATGCTGGTGATCTTGAGATGGAGGACTATCAAATACCTGATGATGAAGTATCAGAGGCAATGAATCAAGAAAAAACCATTTTCAACCCAAATGAACTTCTAATCTAAAAGGTGAATTATGAAGGATACTATTCAGTCACTCATCGGGCATATCATTTTCTCACTAATATGGTGTTTAAAATCAATCATTGGTATTGAACGTATAAAGAAAATAGGATATTGTCTTATCAGAAAAACTGAAAATAAACCCTGTGACCAATGTGGGAAAATTAACATATTTAGAAAGGAAACGCGAAATGAGTTGGAGAAATGAAGCGCATAATCTCATTATCAAATGTGGATATAAAGTAGGTATGAGAGTTCGAATAGCAAAAGATATATCCATTACCAACGATAGACATTCAAAAACCAGAGAGATGGATGATATGGCAGAATCTAATATAACATATAAAATTGAGAATATTTCTCATGATTACATATATGTCAATGGTTTTATGTGGGCGCCTCAAGATATCTATCTAGATGAGGATTCTATTCCAGACCCTCTTCCTCAAACAAATATTATGTTTGACCCAAACGAAATTGTGTTATGAAAGGATAACTCATGGAGAGTCGATATGAATTAGCAGCAAAATTTAAAAGCGGTCAAATGGTGCGGATTAAAGATAATATTCATACTACAGTCAGAAGGCATAGTGAAGATGAAAATGGTGAAATGCGGAAAATGATGGGGAGAACTTTCAAAATCTTAAAGGTAAGTTCTGATAGATTACATATTGGGGATTATATGTGGGCACCTGAAGATGTCATTGATTTAGGTGAGGATGTAGAACCTCTACCCTTACCAAGAACTAGCATTCTGTTTGATCCAAAAGAATTATTATAGAACAAATATTAAATGGCGGCATAGCTCAGTTGGTAGAGCACTGTCTTGATAAGGCATAGGTCCGAAGTTCAACTCTTCGTGTCGCCACCATTAACGCGGCCGTTGTAGAGTCTGGTACTACATCAGCCTTCCAAGCTGACGCGTAAGCATCGGGAGTTCGAATCTCCCCGGCCGCTCCAACTTTAAAAAGAAAGGAGTCCATTATGGACTGGTCTGAATTGATTTTTCCAGCAATGATTGGTCTGCTAGTACTTGGTGGTTTTCTTGCTAGCAGAAGTGAAAGTAAACGATTCAACAAAGGCATATGTCCAGAATGTGACTCACCACTGCAATTGAATAACTGGATGATAGACTCTCAGGGTGGACGAGGGTGGACTTGTTCAGGTAAAGATTGCAATTATACAGCTTGGGTTTCATATCCCTTTGTTGATAAGAAGTACAAACAGAGGCTTGGTATATAAGCGGGCGTAGCTCAGCCTGGCAGAGCGCTTTGCTTCCAGCTTAGAGGTCCTTGGTTCAAATCCAAGCGTCCGCTCCATGAAAGGAAACATTATGGCAATCGAATTTGTAATACCTGATGAAGAAGCACAAAAAGCTGGAGAATGGTTGAAAAAACATGAACCAATTTGCAAGCAAAAAGAAGTTGGTGCTATTGGTGGGAAGTACACCTGGTCATTTACACAGACTGGGCTTGGATGTATCATGGTATTAAAATGCGCCTGTGGAAAGGATATAGACGTAACTGATTATGAAAATTGGTAAAGAACAGATCAAAGATTTTTTCAGAAACATCAAACTCGGTATTCCCAATCTCATTAAATGGACACCTGTTATTTGGGAGGATAGAGATTGGGACCAACATTTTCTATATGTTATCCTCCAATTTAAGCTTAAGCAAATGGAAAAGCTTCAGAGGAAATATGGTCACTGTGTCAACAGTAATGACTATGCTGATCAAATGCGAGTCTGTATTTTATTACTTGACCGCATTATCAAGGGAGATTATCTTAGTAATGCCCTTAAACCACATGAAGAAAAATGGGGTGAGAGTAAACTTGATTTTGATCGAATCCCTGATAGACCTGGTTTTAGAACAGCTGCATTTACTGTTGAAAAAGCAATTACTAAAGAACAAATTATTCAAGAAAATAAAGAACGAATGAGATTATACAAGCATGTTGATAATCTTGAAAAACAAGATCTCGATATGCTATTTAAAAATATGAGAAAACAAGTTGAAGGATGGTGGGACTAAACATTTTATGTTGAGCGCGCGGTCTGATTGGTAGAAGCCGGCTGGGTTGTGGCCCCAGTGATTGGGTTCGATTCCCACGCTCACCCCAAAAAGGAGAAATTTTGAGACTATTAACAGGATTCCAAAGCGCACTTTTAATTTGTTGGTTTGAAGTAAAAACAGGAATCCATATCGCTGAATATTTGTATATTTTAATGTTGGGAGTCTATATTTTATTCAGATTAGGGTGGCGCAGTCTTTTAAGGCTCCCAATAGATAAAATTCAAATGAGGATATAATATGCGATACGAATTTCAATGTAAAAAATGTGATCATGTATTTACAGAAGAGCGAAAGCTTAAAGATAACACTGATCTCACAAAATGCCCGGAGTGTAGCGAGGATGCGGAAAAAATCGCTTCGATATTTGGTTTTAAAATTAACGGATACAGTTCATTAAACGGATATTCATCAGGGAATGTAACTAGATAAATGCCCCTGTAGCTCAGTGGATAAAGAGCACTCGGCTACGAACTGAGGGGTCGCAGGTTCGAGTCCTGCCAGGGGTACCACTATGGAGGATCATAAAAATGAAGGTAGATGGTGATTGGGGATGTGGAGATGGATCTAGTTGTGGAGTTGGCAACACACAAAAATGGGGTCCCAATAGTATATATAATCTGAAATGTGAAAATTGTGGTACTGTAGTTGAATTTTTTAAGGATGAAAAGAAAAGAACTTGTTCAGGTTGTGGTCAAAAAGTACATAATAAAACCGTAGGACAAGATTGTTGTTGATGGAGGCAATTATGTTAGATAAGTATTTAGACTTTCTAAATGAAGCTGGTAAAAGAACGTCAATTACTAGAATAACTCGAGCAACTAAAATTGAAAGGGCAAAGGGTGCCTTAGCAACTAAATATGCTAAGGAAGTTAATGATCCAATGTATGCCAGAATGATCAAATTCAGAGAAAAATTCCATAAGTTTCGAAAAAGAATTAAAGATAAATATGGTCCCAGAGTGAGAAGCAGAGCAATTCAAGGCAAAGGTTTAAAAGGGATTGACTTTAAAAAGAACAAAAAATAATTGGAGAACTCTATGAGTGACGAAACTAGTCAGCCGCTTAATGGGGAAAGAGAAAAAGAAAAGAATGAACTTTCTAAATATCTTGACCCTGATTTTCCACTATTAAAAGAGTTCAGGACTAAATGCCCTGGAACATTTAAACACTCTCAGACTGTTGGTTCAATGGTTGAGGGTGTATCTTTAGCATTGGGGTTGGATGTAACATATATGAAAGTTGTAGCAACTTATCATGATATTGGTAAAATGTTTCATCCAGAATACTATACTGAAAACCAAATGGATGAAGAAAATGTTCACGATAAACTTGATCCATATATAAGTTTTCTTATTATCAGTCGGCATGTATCGGACACTGCTCTAATTTTAAATCGGGAAGGATTCCCACAAGAATTAATACGATTATCATGCCAACACCATGGAACTGGAGTTGTAAGATATTTCTTTGATAAATCTAAAACAGATCTTGAAGATGTATTTAGATACAATGGAGAGACTCCAAAAACTATTGAAGCAATGGTCTTAATGCTTTGTGATCATTTAGAAGCAAGATCAAGATCTATGATGCAACATGACAAAGAAAGTTTTAACCCAACCGATGCTGTTTTAAGAGTTTGGGAAGAATTAGAAAGCGATCGTCAAACCGCTGATGTTGTCATGAAACTAGGAGATGTAGCAACTCTCAAAGAAGCTCTAGCAAAAGAGCTTGGTGCTATGTATCAAAAAAGGGTTGATTATAAAAAAGCAAAAGAGGAATAGATTATGGCAAAAATACTCTATTTACTTGATGCAAGAATTAAAAAAATTCGTAGAGCTATTAGAGACGAACTAGCAGCATCCAATTCTCGTACAAATGAAATACTTGCTAACATTGATAACATGAACATTAAAATTAGAGAACAAAATGCTGAAACAAGTAGGAAGTTTTTTAGAGCTCTAGAGGGGAGAAAAGATTAATATGTATGCTGTAATCCTGTCGTGTGGGGGGAAATCAAAGACGTAACTTCTAAGTAAAGGAGGTGAAGTCTATTGAGTTCCAACCCCGCACCAAAAAAAGGGAAAGGCGGAAAACGCAAAATTGGTCGTATGGCAAGAAAACCATCTCATAGTCGTTATAATATGGAAGCAAGATGGGAAAAAAACAAAGAACGACGCATTGCCAAAGAAGCCAAACGAGCCGCCAAAAAAGCTCAGAAAAAAGCTCAGAGAAAAAACTCTGAGTAACATCGTGCCGGAGCACTCGAAATCCTGGAACGACCCTTTGAATGGGTTAAGTGTTACCAGAAAGAGATGCTCCGGCATATTTCATCCCGGCGACGTCGCCAAGTCTGGCCCAAGGCAGGGGATTGCAAATCCCTCATTACACAGGTTCAAATCCTGTCGTCGCCTCCAACCTCAAAAAGGAAATCAATAATGAATGATTATTTCCTACACCATGCAATACAAACTGCAAAAACACAAATGAAAAATGCAAGTATTGACAGTACTAAATTCACAACAAATGGATTAATAAACTTAGCAATGCAGCTTTCTATTGTTGACAAACTTGATACTATTGCAGGCGATATAAAAGATGTTGAAAGCGAACTTGTTAATCTTCAAAAACAGATGAAATAAACGGGTCCGTCACCTAGTCCGGCTGATGGTACCGCCCTTTTAAGGCGGAGAGTTAATGACTCCACGAAGGTTCAAATCCTTCCGGGCCCACCACAATC
>Ga0114922_10006300_pt1 | contig 10911 bp, 5 predicted proteins | sample AartaG_FD_100975 | JGI IMG/M metagenome (GOLD analysis project Ga0114922, IMG submission 100975) | Deep subsurface microbial communities from Aarhus Bay to uncover new lineages of life (NeLLi) - Aarhus_00045 metaG | ecosystem: Environmental > Aquatic > Marine > Oceanic > Sediment | place: Aarhus...
AGAAAGGATAACAGATTGGGAAATCAATTAATCATAATTGCATTCGCCGGAATGCTACTCACCTGCTGTATGAATTCCACTTCTGCTGAACACCCAAGACACGCCATTCCAAAAGAGCATCCACGTCTGCTCGGGTCTCTTGAGCATTTGCAGAGGTTATCACTACAGAGGAACGAAGCATACCAGCGTGTAGTACCGGTAGCGCGTAAACAGAGAGCCGACGATCACGCCAAAATGGTTTCTATGGCTCTGGTCTGTGCAATAGAACAGGATGAGCAACTCGGGAGAGCTGCCGTAGAAATGGCCATGAAATATATCAACGGGCCTATCCGCAGAGGGCATACTCCCTTTGCCCACGACCTGGCTCGTTGTGCTATTGTCTATGACCTGTGTTATGAACACTGGACTCAGGAGCAGCGCGCGAAGTTCCATGAATACATAAACAAGACCGTTGACGCCAACGTTCGCTCCGAAACCCACGTCTTTCACAATGGTTGGTATGGATACAAGAATTGGGGGATTGGGCTGGCCTGCTATGCGACGTATTATGAAAACTCTCGTGCTCCAGAGATACTCAGCGCCCTTGAGCATGAATGCCGAACTCGCGCAGAACCAGCTCTCGATGCAGCAGGAGACGGCGGAGGCTGGGCTGAGGGATATTACATCAACTACTGGCTGTATGAGTGGCTGTTCTTCTGTGAGGTAGCGCGCAATTGCGAAGGCATAGACTACTATGAGCAAGCACCAAAATTCTTCATGAACCGGGCTGTAGCAAGCATGTTCGAGACTTACCCGGGCATCCGAAGATACAACTCCCGTCGTTCCATTCCTATGGGTGACGGCGGGGGACGCACTTTTGGGGGTGACCGGGACAAAGTTCTCTCAGCCAGGCGAATTCTGGTCAACTACTTCCGCGATGACCCGGAGCATCAAGCTGTGCATACGTTCAATGAGACTACACCCAGGTCAAGCGTCGGGGTATATGCATACAAAGATTTCCTCTGGCGGGATGATACGGTTGAGGAAGGAGATCTGAAGGCTTTCAGGCTTTCGCATATCAGTCCGGGTTCCGGTTACATATACGCTCGTAGCTCCTGGGATGAGGATGCCACGTATTTCTTCTTCAAGTGCGGAGATCGCTATACAGCGCATCAGCACCTGGACGTGGGGCATTTCCTGATTTACAAATATGAGGAGCTTGCCGGCGATGGCGGGCACTATGACTCCTTCGGATCGGAACACGATGTCAACTATCACCTGCGCACCATTGCTCATAGTACCATACTGGTCTATGACCCGTCTGAGACGTGGCCGGGCATACGCGCCGGCAAGGTTACTGGAAACGATGGAGGACAGGCGCACGACTGGCCCCACCATAACGGCGCAGTCGTAGACATGGATGATTGGCAGGAGAAAAAGCATCTCTACGACATTGCAGACATACTCGCCTTCGAGGATCAGGGCAGTTACGTATATATGGCCGGTGATTGCACCCGCGCATACTCTTCAGACAAGCTGGAGTATTTCACCCGCCAGATCGTATTCTTACGACCCGGCACATTTGTGATCTTTGACCGGGTGAAGTCCAGAGAGCCTGGTTTCAAAAAGACGTGGCTGCTCCAGGCGATGAAAACTCCAGCAAAAGCAGAATCACAAATTGTAATAACAAACGGCCAGGGCAGGCTATTCATCCAGCCTTTGCTGCCGTCGAATCCAAAGATCAGTCTTATCACCGAACCGAATCTGTATAGCTACGGCGGCAATACGTATTCGCCCGGAAAAGACACTGGGGCTGCTCCGGAGTGCCGTATCGAAATATCTCCGTCCGAGCCTGCATCTGTAGACTACTTTCTGAATGTGTTAACCGCAACCGATGCTAACACCGCCTCTGTAAAGCAGGCAACTGCACAGGTCAAGGGTGAAGAGATTACTGTAACTATTGGGGAAACAGCAGTTACCTTCAAAACGTCTGAAGTAGGGGGAGGCATTCAGATTTCTGGACGTCAAATCAGGTTTGCAGATGAAATCCAGAGATAGAGGAGAAAAGGCTTTTTCAGGAAAATCACCCATCCGTCCTTTCGCAGTATGTCTGGTCCTCATACTTGTGCCACTCAACTGCTGGTGGGTCGTAGCCTCTACCTTGCGTGTGGGAACAAGCCCGACGCAGGTTTCACTGTTCTTCAACGCGATCTTCACAACTCTGGTACTTTTGGCTATCAGCGCAGTATCGCGTGCAGGCGGGAAGAATAGAACGCCACTATTAAGCCGTGTTGAGTTGCTGGTAGTCTACACGTGTGTTTCCATTGGGTCTGGATTGGCTGGGGTAGATCGCCTGCTTGTCCTGATCACGCTGCCCGGCCACGCCCACTGGTTCGCAACGCCGGAGAATGACTGGGCAGCCCTATTCCATCGCTACGTTCCCCAATGGCTGACCATCAGCGATAAGCAGATTCTCAAGGGCTACTACGATGGGGTATCAGCTTTCCACACCTGGTCGGTTCTGCGCGTGTGGCTACCGGTTGTGCTCTGGTGGAGCGCCTTCATCGTCGCTCTGCACCTGGTAATGCTCAGCATCAACGTTATTCTGCGAAAGCGATGGGTCGAATCAGAGCGCCTCAGCTATCCGGTTATACAACTCCCCCTCGAAATGACGCAGCCGCGAGGCCGGTTCTTCCGGATGCCCTGGATGTGGGTAGGTTTCGGGCTCGCAGCAAGCATCGACATCATCAATGGGCTTAACTTCCTGTTCCCTGTAGTACCAGGTGTCGGCGGAAAGCTCTATGACCTGAGAAGTCTCTTCACTGAACGTCCCTTCAACGCAATCGGCTGGAGTCCTATCGCTATCTTTCCCTTTGGTATAGGCATGTCGTTCTTCATCCCGCTTGACCTTTCTTTTTCATGCTGGGCATTCTGGCTGATCTGGCGCGCAGAGCGTATCCTCGGCGGCGTCATGGGCTGGAACGCATGGCCCCGATTTCCCTACGAGGCCGAGCAATCACACGGCGCGTACATCGGTCTCTGCATCGTTGCGCTCTGGATGTCCCGAGAGCATCTGAAGCGAGCGGTTAAGCTCGTGTTTAAGCCAGAGCGACAGCAAGCTTTGCTGGACAGATCGGTCTCCTATCGCGCCGCATTCATAGGGATGATCCTTGGTCTTGCGTTCATCGGAGCTTTTTGCATGAAGATGGGAATGTCTATCTGGATCATACTGCTGTTTTTCGGCATCTGGTTTGCCATCTCCATTGCAATCACCCGGCTTCGGGCCGAGTTAGGATCTCCCGTTCACGACCTGCATTTCATCGGGCCCGATGAGATGCTCCCTCGCATGTTTGGCGTGCGTCGCCTTGGAGCATCCAATCTCACTGGCTTCACTTATCTCTACTTCCTCAATCGCGCCCACCGGTCTCATGCGATGCCGCATCAGCTTGAAGGCTTCAAGCTTGCCGAATCAACTGGTATTCCTCTGCGTCGTTTTGCCATGCTAATGATGCTTGCCTCCGCATTAGGCGCGGTCGCGTCCTTCTGGTCTTTCCTTTCATTGGGCTACCGGGAAGGTGGCTTCTATGGGTTCGGAAACGAATGCTTCAACAGGTTAGAACGCTGGCTGAACTATTCCACTCCTGCAGACCTCCCTGCGCTCGGGTTCACAGGGCTGGGCTTTGGACTCACAATACTGCTATCGGCAATGCGTATGCGCTTCTTATGGTGGAATCTGCATCCAGTTGGCTACGCCATATCCGGCAGTTGGGCTATCAACCCGATGATCGGCTCCATCTTTGTGGGTTGGCTGCTCAAGTGGATCATACTGAAATACGGCGGCATCCGCTGGCATCGTAAAGCCATCCCATTTTTCCTCGGAATGATACTCGGCGAGTTCATCGTTGGTACATTCTGGAGCTTGCTGGGTGTCATTCTGAATCAGGGGATGTATCGCTTTCTCTTCTAAGCTGAGCCGTAATACGTAATGCGTAAAACGTAATCGGTAATGAGTCTTGCATTGTTTCTACTGATCACTGATCACGGATTACTGATTACGACAAAGCTTCGGAATATTTGACAAATCCACTCTCATTGAGGTATCATATCCACAGGAAGACACAGCTCTGTTGAAACAGAATATTGCACAGGAGTCCTCCGATATGAAAGCGCTGAGAATAATCCTTATATGCGTGGTTATTATTCTCTTCATTTTGGTAGCCATTCTCGCCACAGGGCATACCATGTTCAAAAGGCAAGTGCAAAGAGAGAGCGTGCAGCTTTTCGCGGATTCGGAAGATATTTCCGACAAATTATTCACCTACGACCAGATACAAGCCCTTCCTGAACCTGTGCAGCGTTACTTCAAATACGCGCTCAGGGACGGTCAGAATTGCATCAGCTATGCGCGACTGAAACATACAGGGACATTCAGGACCGGTCCGGACCAGAAATGGATGCCCATTTCCGGCCAGGAGTATTTCACAACACAGAAGCCCGGATTTGTATGGTTTGCCAGGGTAAGGCCGTTTCCCCTACTATGGATCACTGCGCGCGACACTTACTATCAGGGCAAAGGAAACGTGCTGATCAAACTATACTCTACCATAACACTGGGAAATGCGAAGAGCAAAGAGGTTAACCAGGGCACATTGCTGAGGTTTCTCGCAGAAGCCGTCTGGTATCCGACGGCGCTTTTACCGGGTGAAAAACTGCAATGGGAAGCGGTTGACAGCAGATCCGCAAAAATACTATTCTCGGATAGTGGCATTGACGTGTCCGCAATAGTCCATTTCAATGAAACCGGGGAGATTATCCGGCTTACTGCGGACAGGTACAGGGATACCACGCTGGAGAAATGGACAGGCTATTATCGGGACTACAGGGAGATAGATGGCGTCAAGGTTCCGGCTGAGGTTGAGGTAGTGTGGAATCTGGACTCAGGTGATTTCAGTTACGCCAGGTTCAAGCTTACAGAGATCGAGTTTAACACTCCGTCGATTTACAGATGAATAACCGGCTAAGGAGACTGGGTGAATGTCAGTAGAAGAGACCGCCAGCATTGAAGGAACGCTTCTCATGCTGGACGGCAAAACCCCGCATATACGCGTCCCTGTTCAGGCGATATGTGAAGGACAGTTAGTACAGGCGGCGTTGAGTGACTACAGCGGCAGATACCGATTCGTCGATCTGAGTCCGGGATCTTATCAGTTGCGGTGCCAGGTTCTCGGTGGATATGTATATTATAGAGCTACAGATCAAGCTTTACTTCCTACGTTCTACGATTCGGGAACCGCAGAATCAGCTATGAAAGATGACCTCGGCCATATTCTGCGTATACAAAATGGAAATACCCTCGCCAACATCGACTTCCACTTCGCCCCCTTCAAGAAAGGGACATGGAGAAGTTACACCACCCTGGATGGACTGGCTCACAACACTGTTTACGCCATCTATGGCGATCCCGATGGTGTTATATGGTTCGGAACAGAGGGTGGTGTCTCTCGATACGATGGTAGGGGGTTCAAAAACTTCAGCGTCAGAGATGGATTAGCGGGTAACTGTGTGGATGCCATTTGCCGTGCCCATGACGGAGCCATCTGGTTTGGGACACGCGGCGGAGGGGTCTCGCGATACGACGGCAAGGCCTTTGTCAATTTCACTGAAGAAGACGGTCTAGCGTATAACGATGTCAGAGCTATCTGCTGCGCCCCAAACGGTGACCTGTGGTTCGGGACGCATGGTGGTATTTCTCGATATGATGGCAGGGGTATGGGGGATTTTCCCCATTTCATAAACTTCAGGAAGGAAGATGGTCTAACCCACAATGGAGTGCATGCCAACGCCATCCACTGCGACCCGGATGGCGTCCTATGGTTTGGGACAGAGGAGGGTGTTTTTCGATATGATGGAGAAAGGTTCACCAACTTTCGGTACGACGGAAAAAACTTCACTGAATCTATCACTGAAGAAGCGCCGGAAGATGTGCAGAACTGGATCTCATCTATCCATCGCGATCATAATGGCTCATTATGGATTAGTATACAAAGCGTCGGCTTGCTCCTCTATGATGGAGGGAAATTCGTCAAACTCGCTAATGAATATGGATTCCCGCAGGGCTCGATCCCTTTGATTCAGAGCGGTCCGGATGGCACAGTATGGTTTGGAACTTTCGACGCCGGGGTCTCTCGGTATGATGGCGAGACATTCGTCAACTTCGTTGAGGAAGATGGATTAATTTCCCAGAGAGTGCGCTCTATGCATATTGATTCCAGCGGTGGCATCTGGTTTGGGACAGAGGGTGGTGTCTCGCGATATGATGAGAAGGAGTTCACCATCTTCGATACAAGGGATGGACTGCCAAACGATAGGATTACTGCTATCCATAGAACTCCAGATGATGGTATGTGGATCGGAACGCTGTGGGGTGCTGCCCGGTATGACGGGAAGCGCTTTTTCTACCTCACCAATGAAGATGGATTGCCCGGTACCATCTATGTCATCTTCAGAGATCCTGACGGTATCATCTGGTTTGGTACGGGGTGGTGGGGAATCTTCCGGTACGACGGGGAGAATGTGACCAATGTTGCCCAGGGTGTCCCATTTCGCCATTGGGTTAATGACATATATCCGGATGACGATGGAACTATGTGGTTTGGGATAGGCTCCATTAGCAGGGGATGTCTCGCTCGATACGATGGAACGGAGTTTCAAATCTTCACAGCGGCCGATGGATTACCAAGCGACTGTGTCTTCTGTGTGCGTAGGGATTCTGAGGGATTCTTATGGATTGGGACACGCCTTGGTCTGTCTCGATATGACGGTAAGGAATTCACCAATTTCACAAGGAAGGATGGTCTGGCTTATGACATGGTCAGGGCTATCCATCAGGATCCCGATGGTGTGATGTGGTTCGGAACCGGTGGGGGCATCTCACGATACGATGGAAGGGATTTTATCAACTTCACTGTTGAGGATGGATTGCCCCACGACTTTATAACGACTATACGTCGGACCCGGGATGGGATCCTGTGGTTTGGAACTGACGGGGGCGGCGCTGTGATGTACGATGGAAATACATGGTCATCACTGGACACGCGGGATGGGCTGGCAGGAAATATGGTTAGAGCCATCGATCAGGCCCCGGATGACAGTATATGGTTTGGAACGGAGCATGGACTAACGCGTTATCAGCCACGTCCCTCCAAGCCTGAGATTCGCATTGTCTCCATCACTACAGACCAGACCTACCGCGATCTACTATCCCTCCCTGCGTTAAACATTGGCCAGCGCGTTACCATTGAATATGATTCTCTGGATTTCAAAACGGTGCCTGAAAAGCGACAATATCGCTATCTCATAAAAGAAATAGACACTGGTTGGCGCAAGCCCACCCGGGCAACGTCCTATGATCGTGTCTTCCACAAAGAAGGCGACTACACCTTTGAAGTGCAAGCCATAGATCGTGATCTGAATTACTCCGAACCCGCTATATTGACCCTCACTGTCAAACCCGATCCGCGGCTTGTCTCTTTGCAGAGGGAGGTAAACCATCTCCGTCGGGAAGTAGGGCAAAAGTATCATTTCGACAACATCATCGGACGTTCCGCAGTTATCAGACAGGTGCGCGCTCTAATGGAAAGAGCCATTGATTCGGGTCTTACCGTACTTATCAGCGGCGAAACCGGAACCGGCAAGGAACTGGTCGCTAAGGCCATCCACTATCACAGCCCCCGCAAGGATCATCCCTTGCTGGATCGCAACTGCGGTGCAATACCCAGGGAGCTGTTAGCCAGCGACCTCTTTGGGCATCGCAAAGGCGCTTTCACCGGCGCTGCCGAGGATAAAGCGGGCCTGTTTGAAGCCGCATCAGGAGGAACGGTGATGCTGGATGAGATAAGCGAGATGCCGGAAGACGCGCAGGTTCACCTGCTTAGGGTGCTTCAGGAGCGCAAAGTTCAGCGCCTCGGCGAGCACATATCCCGGGACGTGGATGTCCGGGTCGTTGCCATGACGAATCGGAACCTGGTCAGGGAGGTAACAGACGGACGATTCCGGGAGGACTTATACTACCGATTAAACGAATTCCCCATTCACATCCCGGCCCTGCGCGAACGGACGGAAGATATACCGATTCTGGCGGAGCATTTCCTGCAGGAGACAGACAAGGAAGTGGACGGTTTCGCTCCGGATGTCTTCGAGATGCTTCAGGGTTATCCCTGGCCTGGCAATGTCCGTGAGTTAAGGAACGAGGTACACCGGGCATGTGCACTTGTAGAAGAGGGATCGCGCATTCAATCCTATCATTTCTCACCTCAGGTTACCCGCGGAGAATCGCTGATACAGAATATCATATCGGAGAAACTTAGCTATAGCGATTCGCTGGATCTATTCCGACGACGGCTCGTGGACAATGCCCTCAAAGCCTGCAACGGCAACCGCCACGAAGCAGCAAGGATGCTGGGAATGGCCCGCCCAAATCTGGTCGCGCTCATCAAGCGATTGGGTATCAAATAGCCATTGTAGGTTGGGTCATGTCCACTTAAATCAACTTGCCAAATACTAGATGGCTCGATCGGTGAATCTGTGTTGTTTTAACACTTTGATGAATCAACTATCATAATATGTTACTCCGCCCATCATAGGCTGGAAATGCAGATTCTATGCGCCTTCCCCCTCGACGGGGGAAGGTTGGGATGGGGGTGATCCGAGGGTGGAGTAAGTCTCATTTCTATCCAAAACAGGTATTACTTGTAGGGGCGGATTCCGTTTATCATGCCCAATGCCCTTGGTAACAGAGATAACGGTCATCTTCCCTCAAAATATCCTATTCATTCAAGAAACCCGCCCTCTCCGTTTCTTGGTGATTCAGCAGATCGCCACCTCTCTCTCCTTGTCTTCTCTGCGTTCTCCGCGCCTCTGCGGTCAAATTCTTTACAGCGCCCAAAATGTTATAGGGGGTATGAAAATCATACTTTTCCCCCAGTATGATCTTCATACCCAACCTGGCCCCAGTATTTATAAGACAAAATCCCTCCTGCACGAAAAATGGAGTATAAGAATCATACTCCTGAAGCCCAATCCGAAAAACACGTCAAAACGGCATATAACCTCGCCCTGCCTTGCTTTACGACGATTTTCCCTGCTTTGGCATCAAGCTTGCTTTATAAACTATCCGATAACTCGTCCGAAAACATGTTTTTGGGTCAACAGGAACTATCGTCAGAGAATCGGAGAAAAGCAATGGCAGAAAGAGATGTGGATAGAACGTATCGGATCCCGGACGAACTCTGGGAGCAGATCAAGCCATTGCTTCCGCCGGAGCTTCCCAAACCCAGAGGTGGTCGTCCACGGATGGACGACCGAAAGGCCATGGAAGCCATACTATATGTATTCCGCACCGGCTGCAAATGGAAGGCGCTGCCACGCAGCCTGGGTGCTCCGAGTACAATACACGACCGCTTTCAGGAGTGGAGAAGAGCCGGCCTGTTTGAGCGCATGTGGAAAGCCGGGCTTCTGGAATACGCTGAATTAAGGGCGTTGTTCTGGCATGGCAAGCGATGGAATTCGTAAGAGTCCAGGTAAAAGCAGGAAACTTCCAATATCCTGCGATGAGAAAGTTTAGGAGGAAAAAGCGATGTTGAAGAGATTTGCGATTGTTAGCCTGATCATATTCTCTATATCAGTTATATCAGCTTCCGCAGAGATGTGGAAAGACAGTTTTGACGGGGACACAATCAATGAACAATGGGTGACAGCAGTGTCCAAGGCCGGGGCACGGCCATCGGCGGACTGGAAAGTTGAGAATGGCGTTCTCACAGGTCGCTGGCCAACCTTCGGTCAGCAGCACCTTCTCATTGAGTATCCTTCCCCAGAGTATACTGTCCAGGTGAGGTGCAGGATCAATGAAATAGTACAGCAGAGCAATGACAACGGAGTAGGAATCATCTTCCATTCATCAGGACCGGGCAGGACTAATGCCAGTCAGGGCGCTATAGATTTCTATGGCTTTGGCATCGGTCCAACCCCTGGCCCTGGTGGCGCTGCAATCTGGTATGTCGGCAATGGCAATTGGGGCTCTATAACAGATTCAGGACTCGAATCTCCTGTTGATATTAGTGTATGGTATACCTTGAAATTGGTGGTCAAAGGCAACAGCTTTCAGGGCTATGTGGATGATAAGCTTGTTTGCGATGCGCAAGATGACAGGTTCACCGGTAATTACGTGGGTCCGTATATGAGCCTGTACATGGATGCTAGCTTTGACGAATTCGTGGTAACAGACCAGGTGGATGATCTTTCCGCATCCGCCGTTGATGCTCATGAAAAGCTGTCTGCCACATGGGGACATATCAAAACTGGGAGGTAGTGAATCATATATAGAAGAGCAGTGATGCTTTGAGCTTCTGAATGCAAGAGAGTAGAGAGACTTCCGAACTGTTCTTAGATTCAAGGAGGTATACTCAACATGCTTACACGAATCATCAGTCTTCTTCTCACCTGTATACTATTCACCATTTTCTCCGGCATCCCGCAAGTATCAGCCGATACAGAGGCAAATAAGGCCATAGTCAGCCGTTTATTTGAGGAAGTATTCAATCAGGGAAAAATGGATTCAGCAGATGAGCTTATCGCTCCATACTTCATCCACTATACATCAGGCAAGATGGATGCTAAAGGCATCGAAGGTTACAAAGAGCTTGTCGGATCATTGCGCATCGCGTTCCCTGATCTCAAGGTTACTGTTGAGGACGTGATAGGGGAAGATAACATGGTATCAACCCGTCAGACATACACTGGCAAACACCAGGGTGACTTGAAGGGAATATCTCCTACCGGGATAGAGGCAGTGCTCACAGGCATCTGCACCTTCCGGATCGCTGATGGCAAGATCACAGAGGAGTGGGCTGAGTATGATCTGCTTGGCTTAATGCT
>Ga0114922_10006301_pt1 | contig 10910 bp, 8 predicted proteins | sample AartaG_FD_100975 | JGI IMG/M metagenome (GOLD analysis project Ga0114922, IMG submission 100975) | Deep subsurface microbial communities from Aarhus Bay to uncover new lineages of life (NeLLi) - Aarhus_00045 metaG | ecosystem: Environmental > Aquatic > Marine > Oceanic > Sediment | place: Aarhus...
AGTTTTGCGGTACTGCCATTTTTGAACACTACCAAAAATCATACCCTCAAGGGCCAAATTTTAGCGGAAAGTAAAGCTCAAGTGATTACCGGAAATAATTCCATTCTATCAACAGTGGAAGGGCAAAGCTGTCTTGGGTCCTGGTACCTGTCTTCCTATGCAAAGGTATCTAAACCGAGCTCCCTCAGTTTCTCTGGCGTGGGGCGTCCATTCTCATCCCATCCCATAGCGGCGTAGAAGTCCGTCACCAACCTCTGGATGTCCACCGTCATACCCTGAGTAGGACCAGGGTCAGCAATCCGCTCCTCGGTAAAACGGGCCGGCAGGTCGTCATCCTTCCGGCCAGCCCCGTGACGTAGGTTGAATAGGTTTTCCAGGTTGACAATGCGCTCACCGGCAAGTGCCAGGGCTTCAGCGTCCAGGTCCCAACCCGTCAGCGCGGCGGTCAATGACGCCTCGTTCTCCAGGCTGAAATCCCCTATCACCGATAGTATAGGCACCTTGCACATACCCAACGCATCGAGGACAGCCGAGACGATCATCGAGCGTTTTACCAACCGTCCCTTGCCCTCTACAGAGAGACGGTTCACTGCCTGTTCCGTGCCGAACCACTCGCGGCCTTGCTCCGGACCCCAACGGTATTCGGGCGCAGCGTACACGCTGGTGAAATCGCCCCCTCGGGTGGAGACTGCATAGCCCAGGGCACTGCCCATCAAGCCGCGGGGATCGTAGGCTGTCAGCTCCAGCCCCTTACTATGATGAGCGTATGCCTCCGCCCCCTGCCCGATGACCTGCGCTGCTCGTCGTGTCCCTTCAGCCAGCACCGCGCCAAAGCCCTCTCGGCGAGCGATTCGCTCCATCATTGCCTCCATCGCCTCGGCGTTGCCCCAGGTCAATTCGATCCCGTCGGTGTCCTCAGGCGAGAGGATGCCGCGCTGATAAAGTTCCATCGCAAAGGCCAGAACGCCACCGGTGGAGATGACGTCGATGCCCAGCGTCCCGGCCAGGTTGTAGAGATACAGCACTGCCTCCGGGTCATCCACGCCGCATTTTGACCCCAGGTTGATGATAGGCTCAATGTCAGGCCGCTCGCCGCGCGTACCCCCATAACGCCCCTCGGGTATCTCGATCTCGGCCTTGCAGTGCACGGGGCAGCGATAGCAAGAACGGGAACGGGTTACATAGTCTATGATCCGCTGCCCGTCAATTTGCTCTGCGCCCTCAAAGTGCACGTGCTGATAGTTTCGAGTGGCCAGGATACCGAATTCGTCAGCCCAATTTACAAAGTTGGTGTTGCTAAAGCGAGCGTAGGTCTCATAGCGGGGAGCCTTGCGAATCCTTTCCGTGTAGTCGCGCACCGACTGGTGGACGGCTTTGTCTCTCTCACCGCGCCGCTTTCCGCCGTGCACAGCGATTGCTTTAAGGTTCTTGGCCCCCATCACCGCGCCCATCCCCGTCCGACCGGCGGCGTGTCTGGTGCCGGTCATAATACAAGCATAGCGAACCAGGTTCTCCCCGCCAATGCCGATGACGGCGAGCCTCATCGCTTTCCCCAACTCGGCCTTAAGCGACTCAGTGGCAGTGCGCGAATCCAGTCCCCACAGGTGAGCAGCATCCCTGAGTTCCACCCGGTCGCCGTCAATCCACAGCACCACTGGACGCCGGGCGCGGCCCTGGATGAGCAGCGTCTGGATGCCGGCTGCCCGCAACTCGGCTCCAAAGTAGCCGCCGACGTTGGAGCTTCCCAGCAGGCCGGTCAGTGGCGAGCGCGCGCCGACGTGTAGACGGGAAGAGGAAGGAGCTTGGGTGCCCGTGAGCAGTCCACAACTGAGCACCAGGACATTCTCCGGTGCCAGTGGCTCGATCCCCGCACCCACGTGTTGCGCGAGGAACCAGGCGTTGATCCCCCGCCCTCCCAGGAACTGTCGCGCAAGGCCCTCTGGAAAGTCTGCCAGCTCAATTTCTTCCGTTGTCAGATCCACTGTCAGCAACTTGTCTGTGAAAGGCATCTTCTCTCCCGCTTTCACCTGGCAACATTCTGCGTCAATAAACTGTCTCTACTGTAGCTTCCATAGCTCCAACTTCAGTATTCTTGGGACGGTTCCCTAGTCTGTGATGGTAAGGGAAATTACTGGGGGGTCATGACGATAGTACATTTATCTTTCCGTATTGCATTTGCCCCCAGGTATACCGCTTTCCAACCCTGACTGTCTAGCTGTCACTTCCCGATGGAATGCCTTGGCTGTGAGTTATGCTCATCTTCGTCCACTCCCTGCACGTCCATAATCATGACCCACGTTGCGGACATCGCTCGCGAAAAACCCGATGCAGTACTGTCTTGGAACAATCACTCACTCACTGACTGCCGGCTCAATCTCCTGCAGCCCTTCCAGGGGGATGTGGCAGTAGATGATGTGGCCGCCGCCGGCCCACAGGGCGGGAGGCTCGGTGGTCTCACACATCTCGCCGAACTTGCGAGGACAGCGGGTGTGGAAACGGCACCCGGCTGGAGGATTCAACGCACTGGGCACAGCTCCCTCCAATCGAATGCGGGCCTGTTGCACCGTAGGATCGGGCACCGGCACCGCAGAGAGCAAAGCCTCGGTGTAGGGATGGTAAGGTGGCGAGAGGAGATCATCGGTGCGTCCGACTTCGCACACTTTACCCAGGTACATGACGACAATATAGTCGCAAAGGTAACGCACCATGCTCAAGTCGTGCGAGATGAAGATGAGACTCGTGCCATACGTCTGCTGTATGCCGAGCAGCGTGTTGAGACAAGCACCCTGCACCGACACGTCCAGCGATGACACCGGCTCGTCACAGACCACAAGTTCCGGCCTGCTGGCGAAGGCTCTGGCGATGGCTATCCGCTGTTTCTCCCCGCCGCTCATTTGCCCGGGGCGGCGATCGAGGTAGCTTGCGTCCAGGCTTACCGCCTCTAGCAACCGGCACACTTCCTCGTGAACCTGCGAGCGCGGCACAGTGCGGGAGATTCGCAAGGGGCGGGCCAGGATCTGTCGCACCGACTGGGTCGGATTCAAAGTAGAATCCGGGTTTTGGAACACCATCTGGAGTTCCTTGAGTACCTCCTTGGGCCGTTTCTCCACGATCTTTGAAACATCCACACCCAGGAACTCGATCTCGCCTCCAGTCGGTGCAATCAGTCCCACGATGGTCTTTGCCAGGGTCGTCTTTCCACAGCCACTCTCCCCAACAACTCCCAGAATCGCCTGCCGTTTCATGTCCAGAGAAACGTCATCCACGGCCTTAACGCACTGCTCCTTCTTCCTCATGAGGCGCCCAATCCAAGATGGCTTACCGGTGTAAAAGGTATTGAGATGAGAAGTGGACAGGACAGACCGTGTGTCCTCCCGTCTGTCAGAGACAGTCAGGCCGGCAGTGAGATCATCGCTCACTAAGGTAGTCGCCTCTCCTCGAAGAACTTGCCAGCCAGGGCAGCGCACAGACCGATCGCCTTCTACAGTCACAAGTGGAGGATGGACCTCCCGACACTGCTCCTGCGAGAAAGCACAGCGAGGCTCGAACACGCAACCAGCAGGCAGTCTATTCAGCCTGGGGACTCGTCCGGGGATCGGATGCAGCGGATGCGTCGTCTTACTTGTGCCAATAGAGGGCACGCAACCCAGCAGGCTCCTGGTGTAAGGATGCAGGGGTCTCAGAAAAATATCTTCGACCGACGCCTCTTCTAGCAGCTCGCCAATATACATGACTCCAACCCGGTCACAGACGCGGGCGATTACCCCCAGGTTGTGACTGATGTACAGGAGAGCTGAATCAAACTCGTGGCGCAGCGCTCTGATCAGATCCAGGACTGTCGCCTCCACAGTCACGTCCAGGCCGGTGGTTGGCTCGTCCATGATCAGCAAGTCCGGGTTGCAGAGGAGAGCCATGGCGATGACTACCCGCTGCTGTTGCCCGCCGGAAAGCTGATGGGGGTAGCGCTCCATTATATGCTCAGGATCAGGCATCTGCACCTTCTCCAACATCTCCACACAGCGCCCGTGGGCCTCACGCTTCGTGAGACCCTCGTGCACCACCAGCACCTCGGTGAGCTGACGCTCAATCCTAAGGGATGGGTTGAGCGTCGTCATAGGATCCTGGTAGACCATAGCTATCCTGCTGCCGCGAATGGGTTGTAGTTCTTTGTCGGTCTTCCCCACCAGGTTCTCACTCTGGAACAGTATCTGGCCGCCTGTCACTCGGCCGTTGGAACTCAGATAGCTCATTATGGCCAAAGCCGCGGTGGTTTTGCCACATCCTGATTCCCCGACCAGACCTAAAGACTCCCCCCGCCTTATCTCGAACGAGACGTCCCGCACGGCCTTTAGGTCATCCTGGCGAGTCTCGTATAAGACCTCGAGACCCTCGACCTTCAAAACAGTTTCCTTTGCCCTGATTTGATCCATGCTTGACCTCTTTCTTTCACGTGATACGGCGTGAAAGTAACTCAACTAGACACGCTTCGAGGCTTCACTTATACCGTCAGCGAGCAAATTCAATCCTATCACCAGGCTTGAGACCGCCAACGACGGGCAGACAACGATCCAGGGAGCCGTCAGGATCCAAGCACGGCCTTCCGAGACCATACGGCCCCAGTCAGGGTCCGGCGGCGGCACACCAATACCCAAGAAGCCTAGCGAACCAATCCAAAACGAAGTATACCCTACCCGAAGACAAGCGTCCACGATCAGCGGACCAAGACAGTTGGGCAAGATCTCGCGAAACATGATGTAGAGCGCTGACTCGCCTCGCAATCGTGCCGCCTGCACAAACTCGAGATCACGTATCTCTAGGACAAGACCTCGCATAAGACGGGCGACCCCTGGTGTACTGCTGAACGCGATGACTCCGACGATGTTGATCTTCGATGGCCCGGTGGCGGCCATGATGATCATGTATAGCAGCATCATGGGAAAAGCCATGATAGCATCGAGTATGCGCAAGATCACCTCATCCACCATCCCCCTGAGAAACCCTGCCGTCAGCCCGACGGTTGCGCCTATTATTTCCGCACACACCACGCAAATGGGCGCCAGAAGCAGGATGGTTTGGCCGCCGTAAACCAAGCGGCTGCACACATCGCGCCCCATATAGTCAGTGCCCATCAGATGCTCCATCGAGGGAGATTCACTCACCCTGCCGGTTAGCGCGTTGGGCGGATAGGGTGCGAGGACAGGGGCCAAGATTGTCACCGCGATCCAGAAGACAACTATGGCCAACCCGACCACTGCCGTCTTGGACTCAAAGAGAAACACTACGCGACCGCGCAACGCCTGCCATCCGTCACGCACATGGTCGAAAACTGTTCGACTCTTATGCGCCGCGGCGACTCTCGATGAAGCAGCAACGGATTGGGACTGTGGCACACCGCTCATTGAAACTATCCTCCTCGACTATATCCTTTTCCCCGATCACATTCTAGCGGTAGCGGATGCGCGGATTCAGATAGGTGTACAGTATATCCGTCAGCAGTTGTGTGGATGTGGCCAAAAAAGTCATCAACAGAACACTAGCTTCGATCATGCTGACGTCCTTGCTGACAGCTGCACCGAGCAGAGCGCTCCCTATCCCAGGGTAGGCGAACAGCGTCTCCGCCACCACCGCACCTGCGATGAGCCAGTTGATGTGCAGTGCGATGACAGTGATGGGGGCCACAAGTGCGTTGCGCAGAGCGTGCCCAAGAATGACCTGGCGGCGAGGCAGTCCCTTGAGAATCGCCGTGCGGATATAGTTCTGCCGCATTACCTGGACCACGCTGGCGCGCGTCATACGAGCTACATAGCCTACTTCTGAAAAGAATAGCACCAGAACTGGCAGCACCAACTTGCTAGGGCTCTCAAGAACCGAGTGCTCCGTTTCCAAAGCACTTATCCCCGGAAGCCAGCCCAGCCACAGGCAAAAGATCACAACAAGAACCACCCCTATGGCGAACGAGGGCGCAGAAACAGTCAGCAGGCTCATGATGGAGATGAAACGGTCCAGGAATCCGCCTTCTCTCAAGCCGGCCAAGACCCCAATCAACAAAGATGTTGGTATGATCACCACTAAGGCGAAACCAGCTAAGATGAGTGAATTCTTCAGACGCCGCGACACGAATGGAGTGAGTGGTCTCATTGTTTGAGTCGAAGTGCCCAGGTCGCCACGAATCAAACCGCGGCGGTCCAATCTCTCTGGTGTGCAACATTGCGGTAGCACTTCGTCCCCAACGAGTTCACGCGCTGGCGGTATCCAATCGTCGCCGATGATCCAGATCACGTACCGCACAAACCAATGGCAGTTCAGGCCCAACCCTTCGCGATAAGCAGCAACGACTTCTTCCGAAACGTATTGACCTAGGATGTTTCGCGCCACATCGGTGGGCGCAACCTCGCTGATCCAAAAGACCGCCAGAGATACGATGATCATTGTGAGCGCCATGAGCCCTAAGCGTCGCAGAATTAGTTCAGTCATCATACATTTCTTCCTTGATGAAGATTCGCCCAATCATACAGCTCGCGTTGATGCCTTTTTCCACCGCAGAGGCGCAGGCAGGGATTCTTCAGATTGTCCCGGCGGTCTCTGCATGTCAGCGGTGAAGAATGGTATGCTGAAATACCATCAACCCGCAATCAGGGAGACCATACATACCACAGACTGTCTTTACTATTCTCACTTTTCGCCCTCGCAGATCGCCGCCCTCAAGCAATCCCCTCGAATGTCGAGGGAAAGGATGACTAGAAACGAGGTAGGGATGGGCTTCAATGAGATGGATGTGAGAGAAAAGCCCATCCCTTCTCGTACTACCAGCTTGTCCCATTTAGCGGAGCCAAGACTGATTGGTGATTACCCACACCTCTGCGACCACGCCGGAATTCTGTCATTCTGAGGAGCGAAGCGACGGTCGGACGCCTCGCGTCCGCAGAATCTCGTTTCACAGCAACGAATTGCTACCCAGGAATGAGAGTCTTCGCTCCCTCCGAAGGAGGGACCCCTTCGGTCGCTCAGAATGACACGCCCAACATGTGGGTAATCACCGGAAGACTAAGCCTCGGGGTCCAGCCAGACTTCGTTATAATGGGTCATCTGGGGCGCTGGACGGAAGTTCTTGAGTTTCTTGTGGACGACACACAGAGTCCCGACCCAGACGGGTATACCCACACCCCCGTCATCCCTCAAGATCTCCTGGAGCTCGCACATGACCCGCCGGCGCTCTTCGACGTCGTAGAGGCCCTCGGCCTGCTCAAGCAGATCGTCGAACTCCTCATTGGACCAGTGTGTCTCATTCCAGGACACTCCACCTTTGTAGGCTGCAGCGTACAGCATAACGGCTAGAGGTCGGTGGCCCCAGCTCGAGATCCCGAAGTCGACGTCCATCCACTGGTCCCAGTACATGCTGGAGGGCATCATGTCGAGCGTGATGTTGATCCCTGCGGGCACACACATCTCCTTGAGCAACTCACCCAGGATCTTGTAGGGATCTTGGTTGATGCAGGCCAGGGTGACGTCCAGGCCGTCCGCATAGCCAGCCTCGGCCAGGAGGGCCTTCGCCTTGTCGATGTCTCGCGGGAGAATATCCATAGGGCAGTACGCCGGGTGAATCGGTGACGCGTGATGGTCATCAGCTACGATCCCGTATCCTCTACCACTGACCTCCAGGATCGTCTCGCGATCCTGGCATATCTTGATGGCGTTGCGGACTCGCTTGTCGTTGAAGGGCTCTTTATCACACCGCATGCGGTATTGCTGACAATAGGCAGACGGTGTCCAAACGATCTCGACGTTCGGGTCGTCCCTTATTGCATCCACCGCCGGCGCCGAGATTTCGAGTTGGTGAAGCCTCTCTTCCCGCAGCGCGGTGAGCAGGGTAGCCGTATCTCCTGGGAGACTCTGAAAGCGAATGCTGTCCAGGTAGGGCAACGGCTCGCCATCCGCGCCCATACGCCAGTAGCCCTCACGCCGCTTCAACACCGCGCGTTCCCCTTCGAGAAACTCGTCGAGATTGTAGGGCCCGGTGCCAACCGGATTGTCCACCCAATTTCCTTCAAAGTCCTTCGACACCATGCCGCAGATGTAACCGGAAAAGTGCTGGGGCATGGCGATTTGGGGCTTGTCCAGGTGCAACCTCACGGTGTAATCGTCTACCTCCTCGATATTGCTGGGAGACAGGTAGGGACTCAGCAAGTCGAACATCCCGGAGCCCACCTCGGGGTCCAGCCAACGCTGGAGGTTGAATATGACGTCGTCGGCAGCAAAGTCCGCGCCGTTGTTGAACTTGACCCCCTGACGAACGTAGAGCGTCCAGGTCTTGAGGTCATCTGATGGCTCCCATTTCTCCAGCAGCCAAGGCACGACGACGTTGTCCTGATTCAAGACGACGAGCCACTCAGTCGTAAGGCGCAAGAGATTGAAATCTCCCGAAGTGGCCGGGTCATCTATGCGGCCTACGCTAGATTGGACGACGAGTTGCCCACCGCGCTTGGGGCCACCTGCCTCTGTCGGTACAGGCGTCGGCGTTGGCGGTACAGAGGTTGCTGTCGGCACTGCTGCTGATGTGGCGGTCGGCGGAACCCCTGTAGGGGTCTCGGTCTCCTTCGGCGCACAGGAAGTCAGAAAGGCCGAGATGCCGCTCAAGGAGAGGCCCAGCATCGCTGCCATTTCCATGAACTCCCGGCGGGTGACTTTGCCTCGCCGATACTGATCCTTCAATTCCGGAACATACGGGTGCATCTTATTACCTCCTTTTGGTAAATCAGACTAAATTTGGCTCCTAAACTCTACACTCGGTTCAACAGGCATTTGAAAGTCTAGTTCCGTAGTTCACCTCCTTTCCCCAAGTCGTGTACCTGATCCAACAAATAGTGGAAGGTGAAGGATAGCCTGCTTTCACACTTCCAACTTTGTCATCTCGTTTACCTCCTGCAGGCTACCGCTGTGCGCCGACCATGCTCGATGCTCTACAGCGCGAGCGTCAATACCTCACTCAGATTCATCCACGTCTATGCTCACCAGGCCAAAGCTCAGGCCACCCGTGACACGCAGGTTCTTGCTTCCACACTCGCAGCCCCGCACAAAAGCCTTCTGCATAATCACGTGGGGCCGATCATCGGCCCACTCGCTGAGGTCAACCTGTTGATCGCAATCCATGCAGGTCATCTCGACAGGCATGATCTCAAAGTGCAGCTTCGCCCCCTCAGCCTGGGTGCCCTCGCTCAGATACTGGAAGAAACTCTCGACCGACTCAGGGACGACGTACGACATCCTGCCTGCCTGCAAATAGATATCGGTGATGCGGCGGCCATTGGCGTGTTCCAGGGCCATGTTCAACATCGCCTGGGTCACAGTCATCTCGTGCATTGGGTACTCCCTCTTACTTGGATGTTGTCCGCTTCTTGGCCAGTTGCTCCCGTATCCAGTCCAGCCATTCATCTATGCCCTGGCCGGTGATGCAAGAGACCTCAAATACCGCCAGATCTGGGTTGATCGTGAGCGCATTCTCACGCATCACGGTCGTCTTGGCTCGAATGTATGGCTCCAGGTCAATCTTGTTGATCACTGCCGCCTGAGCCGTGACGAAGGCCATCGGATACTTGAGTGGCTTGTCGTCACCCTCAGGCAGGCTGGCGACCACCACCTTAATATCCTCGCCCAGATCCCATCCTGTGGGACAAATCAGGTTCCCTACGTTCTCAATGACGACGACGTCGGCGTCCGCCATCTCCAGTTGCTCGACCGCCTTTTGGATCATGCGTGCCTCAAGATGGCATCCCCCCTGGGTGTTGATCTGCACCACCGGCACCGGCACCCCGATGGCGGCGATGCGCTCGGCGTCTATGCTGGTGGCGGGGTCCCCTTCAATGATGGAAAAGCGCAACTCGCCGTCCAGCATCTCGATGGTACGCTCCAGTAGTGAGGTTTTGCCTGCTCCGGGTGAGGCGATGATATTCAACACCAATAAGTTCCGCTGTGAAAATCCTGCTCGCAAATTATCAGCCAGCAAAGAGTTAGCCTCAGTGATGTCCTTCAGTACTGAGATACTCTGCTTCACGCTGCTCTCTCCTTTTCAAGCTCGCGCAGGGGCACCATCGCGATGGCCTCTGTGGGACAAGTATTCGCGCACAGCCCACAGCCCCAGCACTTTTCGGGGTCAAACTGGACAGCTTTCCTCGTCTTCCCATTGACCTCTATCGTGGATCCGTCGCGATGAAACGCGCCAAAATAGCACCGCTCGGTGCACAGCCCGCAATGGATGCACTGACTCACATCGCGGGCGGCGATGTGAAAGGCCTTTGGCCATTGCCCTATCATATCGAGTTCCAGCCCTGCGCGGAACACGAAGCAGCAGCAGGCACAGCAGTTGCAGATGCCATTGGGTCCTCCAGTTTCTCGCCAGTTTCGCGGACCCATGTGTATTAGCCCAGCCCTGTCGGCGTCAACCAAGATGGCTTTCGCCTCTTCTCTGCTAATGCGCTTGCCACGCTCCATGACATAACGCGCCATGTCATCATACCAAAGACACGTTTCGACAGGCCGATCGCAGGCCATCACGAGTGACCGGCAATCGCAGGGGATCACCATGTGCACCGTGGCCGCTTCCGTTTGCTCGAGCGCCTCCTCCAGCAGCAGGACGTGCTGGTTGGTAATTCGATCGAAGGCATCTGGGTCCTTCTTGATCTCCTCGACCAACGGCCGCCGATGCTCGATGAACCCTTGCATTTGCGCTTCGACCACCGCATCCCGGGCCTCGGCGGGCACGTCACCCCAGTTCTCGTACATAGCCAGGGAGTACAACCGGCGAGAGAACGTACTCGCCGAGTAGGTCGTCACGCCGTCCTGGGTTTCCATTTTGATGACTGCTCGTTGGCAGGCCTTCGTCAGGAATTGCTCGGCCTCCTCGCGCGGCATCCCCA
>Ga0114922_10006302_pt1 | contig 10910 bp, 8 predicted proteins | sample AartaG_FD_100975 | JGI IMG/M metagenome (GOLD analysis project Ga0114922, IMG submission 100975) | Deep subsurface microbial communities from Aarhus Bay to uncover new lineages of life (NeLLi) - Aarhus_00045 metaG | ecosystem: Environmental > Aquatic > Marine > Oceanic > Sediment | place: Aarhus...
AGCCTTGTTGGTTCTTAGAGTAATCAGTTTTATCCTTAGATAACAACATACGCGGGTTTGGAAGCGGTTTTGACATAGTCAAGAATAATAATTATTAGAGAATATAAGGTAGTATTATTAGTCATATAGCCGGTGAAATTGTTACAATAGCCGTTAAAATGGTTCGTAAGCTTTTAAAAGGGCAGCAGTTGAACGGCAAAAGGTCTTTTTAATCTTTGTGGAAAACCTGTCAGGATTTACATGGAAAGCCGTAGACAATTTAACGAGGGTACTTGTTGGCTATTGACAGACGGGGAGCTGTCGTTTTTTCTAACAATCTTGTTAACATATTATCTATAGTTAGCATTTCCGTTGCGTTGGTAGATTTTTCGAATTTTTCATCAGAATTGTTTTGACATTATAATTAACAAAGAAACAATATATATATAAACAATATACAAAGAAAGATGAGGTTATACAAAATGTCTCTCGAATTTGAGTTGTGTTTGAAAAGACCGTTTACGTTGTTGGCTCACGAGGCCCTGTTGAATATTTATTATTCCGCCTCATGTTTAAAAAAGAAGGCGGGAGAATTTCTCAGGCCTTTCGGGCTTACTGATGTACAGTTTAATCTTATGATGCTCTTGAAATATCAGAGTAATCATAATGAAGGCCTGAGTCAGGCCCGGCTAAGCAACATGATGCTCGTAAACCGTGCTAACATAACTTCTCTTATAGACAGAATGGAAAAGGTTGACTTGGTTATCCGCACGCCTGCACCAGCCGACAGGCGCTCCAATATAGTCAAGCTGACCGGTCGGGGCAAAGAGCTGCTTGCTAAAATCGAGCCGCTTTATACAAAGGAGGTAAAGCGGATAATGGCCGTCTTAAAGCAAGGAGAGCAAAAGAACGTTATTGAGATGCTCGAAAGAATACGGGGAAACATTTCCGAGCAAACCGAGTACAGAACGCAGGATGGCAGTCTTATAAGGGTGTAAGGAGTGTTTTATGGACAAGAAAGCTAAAACGAAATACAACAAGACGGAGTCTTCTCTGTTCGCGGGCCTTGATGTCGGCAGCAGCTTTGTACATTATGTGGTCCTTAACAAAGATAAGGAAATAATATACTCGCCAAAGCCGATAATGCACTTTGCCGACCCGATCGGGGCGATCAAGCAGGCATGGCTGGATATAAGTGAGAAGTTCGGCAGCGATAACATAAAAAACACGGCATTTACAGGCAGCGGCGCAGTGTCATTCCCAAAAGTTATGGAAGGCATAACTTATGTGTATGACAGCGTAGCGATTCCGAAGGGAGTTGAGGCGGCACAACCGCAGGCGGAGTATATCTTTCATGTAGGGGCGAAAGACTCATACTTTTTCAATTTAAAGCAGATAAACGGCAAGAAGATTATTCAGGAGTGGAAAACAGGAACCAAATGCGGCGGCGGCTCCGGGACTTTGATAGAAAAGCAATGCAGAAGGCTTTTCGAAGGCCAAGTTGCCGCCCCTGTGCTTGAGGATGTTTCCGCGGCGAAGGATGAAAATCAGAAGGAAATAATCAGAATAAAGAACAGGCAGAAGCAACAGGCTCGGCTGGAGGAGATGTTCGGAAGAGCCCGAAAAGAGGCGGTTTTGTCAAAGCAGCCGAGCGAGTTTCTGGCAAGATGCGGCGTTGTTATTCAGTCTGACTTGATTCACAAACAAAATGAAGGCGCAAGAAGAGAGGACAACTTGGCGGGGCTCTTCAGAACGGTCGCAAGAAACTATAAAATCGATGTTCTTGGTGCAAGGGAATTCGACGGTTGTGAAGATGCCGACGTTGCTATCGCAACAGGCGGAGTTCTTACCAACGATCTTATAAGAAAGAACCTCGAAGAGTTCCTCGGTCTGCCTATAACAAGACCGCAACACTATCACAATATAGCTGCTATAGGCACGGCGGTTAGAGGAATAGAACAAAATAACGGTGTGGTTTTCAGTCTCAACCAGCTCGATAAAGTGGCCGAATATAGCAGGGAGAAAAGACAATTTACACCGGCCCTTTTCGGTTATCTTGATAAGGTGAACGAGAACAGCGTCACATTAAAGGGAGAAATATCCGCCAATACCGAAGTTGTCCTGGGAATTGACGGAGGAAGCACAACTACAAAAGGAGCGTTGGTTGAGTTAAGAACCGGCAAACTCCTCGATAAGCTGTACATCAAAACTCACGGCAATCCGGAGGAATCGTTAAAACGTGTTCTAAAGTACCTCAGCAGACACAGAGACAGGGTGATTGTAAAGGGAGTCGGAGCAACGGGATCGGCGAGAAAGCTGTATGAGAAAATCCTAGTAAGTAAGAAGAAATCAGAAGAAATGGCAAAGCAGGGGATAGAGATAGCAGACAGAGTAACCGACGAAATCACCTGTCATGCCCTTGGCGTCAAGCACTGCAATTCCGAGGTTGATACAATATTTGAAGTTGGCGGCCAGGATATGAAGTTCACCAGCTTCTCTCCGGACGGGACGGTTAAAGAAGCAAAAATGAATTATAGCTGCCAGGCCGGCTCAGGTCAGACCCTTGAGAATATGGCCGACATTATAGATCTTAATGTTGAAAATTCTCTTCAGCAGGCCGCACTCGAAGCGGACAAGGTCCCGGTGATTGACTCGACGTGCGGTGTCTTTATGGAGATGGACGAGAACAGGCTTATTGCAGAAGGTTTCAGTAAAGAGGAAATCGCCGCGGCGATAGTCAGGGGGACTGCCGCCAGTTATTACTACAAGTTCGTAGGAGGCTCGCAGCACGCCGGTGATAAATGTTCTGCTCAGGGCGGACCTCCTTTGGGAATGGCTTTCCTTGCCGCACTTGCCCAGGTAACGGAAAAGCAAATAGAGGCATATCCGCACAGAGAAATGTTCGGAGCATGGGGGCAGGCCCTGGACATAATCGAGAACATAAAACAGTTGGAAGCTCAGGGCAAGAGTTGTGGAACAGCATTCAGGGGCTGGGGCCTGGTCGATATGCCTTTCGAGAAGGAAAGAGTGTCCTGTAAGGAGTTGTTTGAAGGAAAAACCTGCGGATTGAGAGATTGTCAGCTCGAAGTATTTTCCATCGAGGATGATGAGATAATTACAGGAGGTTTTTGTCCAAGGGGAAATTCAGAGTCGGCTAAAAAACCGAAAACGAACTATGTTGACAAATACCATAAGATATATGAAAAACACTTCAAAGAGCAGGGCGGCCTGCTGCAGGAGATGTCTGGTTCGAAAACAGGTAAGCAGCAGGCAGTGACCATCGGAATCAAGAGAAGTACTGCTACACTTGGCGAAAAGGGAATCTGGAGCGCAGCTTTATTCAGGAAGCTCGGTTTTTATCCGGTCGTATCGCCAAAGACAGATAAAGAAATCGCCAAGATAGGCGTTGACAATTCGAGAACGGAATTCTGTATTGCAAGAAAGCTGACAACAGGGCACGCGGCCGTGCTGAACAGAAACCCGGACATAGAATACCTTTTTAATCCGAGTTTCATCGAGCTGAGGACCGGTACGCCTCCGGACCTGAAATATTGCATTTACACCGAATCCGAGGGCTATATCTTGAACGATGTTCTCTCGCTCGATAAAGAAAAGCAGATAAATCCTATCCTGCATTTCGGAGATACCGAACTGCTCGTGCGGGAAATCAATAAGGAATTCGACAGGTTAAAGTTTGGTTTCACCGACAGGCAGATAAAGGCTGCTATCGAATATGCCGAAGCCGCTGAAAACAAATTCAAGGCCGAACTCTACAACGAAGGAGACAAGTTCCTCGAAAAGGTGCAGCGCAACAACGAAAAGGCTTATGTTGGTATCGGGCGAGATTATGTGCTGCTTGACCCGGAGGCAAGCTCGAATTCAGGGGCTATGTTGTCACAAATAAGGGGATTAAATTACATACCACAGCTCTTCCTGGAGCATAAATTCCTGGATATTCCTCTTGATGAGGTGGTTGAAAACGAATTCTGGGTGCAAAGTGTTAAGATATTGAAGGCCAATATCTTCGTAGCGAGCCATCCTAATTTATTTGCCATAAGGATGATGAATTTTGCCTGCGGCCCGGACAGCTTAAAAATTTATCAGGAAGAAAAAATACACCAGGCGGCGAGCAAGCCCTTCCTTGTCCTGCTTACGGATGCTCAAACCAATAACGCTCCGTTTGTAACCAGGATCGAAGCACACGAAAGAGTAGTAAACCAAAGCAGGCCGGGCAAACTGAAAATGGAGCAAATAAAAAAGCGCAAAAATGACACCTCCGGAAAAAGAACCTGGCTGATTCCGTATATGGGGGATGCAAGTTATGTCGGAGCCGCCGGCCTGAGGTATTTCGGAGTAAACAGTAAAGTATTGCCTACGAATACGCAGAGGGGCTATGAAGTGGCGAGAAAGCACATCTACACCGAAGTTTGCCACCCGCTAAAAGGCGTTGTCGGCGACGCGATAGGTTTCCTGCAGGAAGAGATAGAACGAAAAGGCAAAGAATACGTCGAGAAGCAATATCTTGTAATGCTTCCGACAACAAGCGGGCCATGCAGGTTTGGTAAATACACGGAATTAGTCAGAGAATTTCTGGACCGCGAAGGTCTGCAGAAGGTCCCTGTGGCGGGTCCGTCTTCGGAAACCGATTATCAGGACATTCCTTTTCCCGGGAAGCTTAGCTCGTCGGAAAAAACCAGAATGCAGCAGATGTTGTTTAAGGGAATAAAAGGGTCGGATTTGCTGGAAGATATAACCTTGAGATTTCGTCCGTACGCAGAGGATAGAAGGCAGGTCGAAGAACTCAAGGCGGAAAGGTTAAGCGCACTTGAAAGAGTAGTTGAAAAAGGCGCTGAGACGGCAGAGCTGGTAGTCTGGGGCGAGGAAACGGTTTCTCGATTCAGGGAAATAAAACTGCGAGACAATAAAAGATTTCCCCTTGTTCTCTACATAGGGGAAATCTATATGAGGCAGCACGATCCGTGTACTAATTTTGTAGTACACAAGCTGGAGCGGCAGGGTCTTGAAATAGTAAGGGACCCTGTAACGGACTGGCTGGATTATGTGAATAAGATGAATATAAGAAACAACAGAAGAGATATTGGGCTGGCATTAAAAAGTTTCAATCTAAGCAGGGCATTGAAGGTAACAAGAAAATTTATTAAGTCCTTTATTAAGGGAAGATATATGTCTTCGGTCGAAGATAAAATCGCCGGGCCGTTTCACGAAGTCCTTAAGGGAAGGCATGTCCTGCCAAAGCCGATTGATATGATAGAGACTCTGGAACGCAACCATGAATGTCACGGCAATATCGAGGGTGAGTCGCCGTTAAGCACAGGTATCGCGTATCATCTTATGAACGATTTAATCAGGCCGGTTGGCGATGCCTGTATCTCGGGGATATATCATGTAGGCCCGTTTACCTGTATGCAGGAAGGGGTCGCGACCGCGAAAATAGAGGCGATGGCAAAAGAATTGAGGAAGAGAAAGCCCGATTTGGTATTTCCGATTATACACGCATTTTTCGGCGATTCCCCGAGTGCAAATCTTGACTCGGAGATTGCGGTTTTCATGGAGCAGTGCTACCAGAAACGGGAAATGCTCATAGAAAAATACGGCCTGAAGACACTGTGGCACGGGCTTCCAGCCCGTGAATTCACGGCCGGGATGGCCGTGCCACGAGTGGATATCAAGGCTGTTTCTGCTTCTAAACCCAGAGATGAGTCTCGTAGTAGTGTGAAGGAATCCTGATTTAATTGATTGCACAAACGAATAGACTATTGGATAGTTAAAATAATCCGTAAGGTGTAGTTTTTTACAGCGGCAGGTCACGTCGCGACCAGATGACGGCGCCCGATAGTGTCGAGATTATAAGTATCGATAACAATACACATATGTCTCTTATAGGCCATGCGGATTCGGTAAAAGTCTTCCCTCCATCGATATAGTAGAAAATTGTTGACGGATATAGCCATTTCATTCGAGGCCACCACTCAGCGATAATCGATACGAAATAGTTCACCACCAAATAAGCAACCGTCACCCAGACAGCGGTGTTGCGCTGAAAACATGCTGCCGCCAGAAGTGCAATACCACCAACAGCGCTTGCGAGTATTCCACCGTTAATTGCCGTTTTGAAAAATGAATAAAGGGGGACATCCTGGCTGAGCTCATACACATTGGTGGCAAAAACAGTACCGCCGAACATCACCAGAACCAGAGCGAACATGCCTGTTACGGTGATAAGGCCGGCACATATATAGACATGGTTTTTTGTGACCTGACGGCTCAAAATCAACTCCATAGTGCCTCTTTGAACCTCACCTGCGAGAAGGCCGGTCGGCACGCCTACGGCAAAGAGCATATACAGGGTAAGAACAAGAGGATGATGATAGCCGATAGCGATGAGCCCTGATACGTTTCCGACATTCAGCGCCTCACCACCTAAGGCGGTTTTGATAAATGAAGGGAGCATGTCAAGAAATTGGATAAATGTCTTAACGCTTTCGTTGTCGTGCACTATGCCGCAGATGGCTATCTGAAAAAGAAAAATCACCGATGCAATGAGAGCCCATATTGGCAGGATACGCAGCGTCCAGAACCGTAGCAGAGGAAATGGAAAGGGAGGATTGGCCTTACTACTCATTAGCAGCCTCCTTTGCTTTGGAATCCCGATGCTTTGTTACGCCCAAAGGCTGATTTTTATTGTAGTATTGGATGAACGCTTCTTCGAGCGAGGTCTGTGGTGTTGAGATACGGTCCACAGGGTATTGCGCGAGCCACTTTAGTACTGGACCGATGGTTCCCTGGTAGGCAAGGTGAAGTGATTCTGTCTCCTGTTGAATCAAACGCACGCCCGGCAGCTCGTCAACAGGTAAGCTCGGTATCTGCGTTCCTTTTGCAAACCAGACCCTTAGGTGTCTCCGGCCTTGCTGTACGATTCTGGAAATAGGGGCCAGTTCGTTCAGACGGCCCTGCCGCAATATGGCTGCTCGGCCGCACACCGCGGCCACTTCACTAAGGTCGTGAGAGGACAGCAATACGGTCGCGCCAGTCTGGGCGGCTTCACGAATCAAATCCAGTACGACCTGTCGCACGAGTGGATCAAGTCCGATTGTGGGCTCATCCAGAATGAGCACTTTGGGATGATGTTGAAATGCATAAAGGACACCTACTTTCTGACGATTGCCTTTTGAGAGAGTACGCACGCGTCTATCCAGATTCAGGTCAAGCCTTTCAGCCAGCTCCTCTTGCCGCTTGCTTATGTTTTTGACATTACCTAATGCGGCCGATATCCCAAGAGACCGTCGCGCCGTAAGGCCCGGCCAGATGCGAAATTCGCCGGGTAGATAGCCGATATTGGCATGTTGAGTCGCTCGGCCTGGCACGATGCGCTCGCCTGATACAAGGCAATCTCCGCTTGTCGGCCTGAGCAGACCCATCAGGCAACGTATAGTAGTCGTTTTGCCTGAGCCGTTCGGCCCGAGATAACCGAAAATCTCACCCTTTTCAATGCTGAAAGACAAGTCCTCAACGCCTCTGGCTGAGCCATACCATTTTGTCAGTGTCTTGACCTCAATTGCCTTCATAACAGCTTTTCACTTTGCTTTTTCACGCATTGTCCCTTCCTGAGTGTCGTCTGTCCAGCAGAAATCGTATTTCCCCGGTGAACAGAATGACAGTATCGTATTCCCAGTACTGCTGTTCGGGGTGCGGGTTTGGCGTGAGTAATTTTTACCGCCGTTAGTTGATTGTTATCTTCGGTTTTCGTTGCACACGTATGTTAGCTCATTTCCTTTAACAGTTCTTTACGGGCTTTGACTCGAAGTTGGGCGTTCTCGTAGCGCTTCTTTTCCTGTTCTGTTTCGGGTAATATCGGCGGGACGGCAGTTGGCTTTTTGTTTTCATCCAGTGCAACAAAAGTCAAATGCGCCGTCGTAGTTATTACACTTTTGCCGCCGTATGGGTCTTCTCTGCTGACCTGGACGCCCACCTCCATCGACGTACGGCCCACATAATTTATAGACGCCTTCAGGACTACCTGGTCGCCGATACGAACCGGCTCCTTAAAGATCAGTGAGTCGATACCTGCGGTAACAACTTCTTTGCCGCTGTGCCTCTGTGCAACCATTGCCGCCACCATGTCAATCCAGGCTGCAATAGCTCCGCCGAATGCCGTCCCTTGGGGATTGGCCTGGTGGGGCATCAGTAAGTATCTTGTCTCCACCGCACTTTCTTTGGGGCTTTTGCCCTTTGACTTTTCCATTATCTTAAGGCCCTTTGAATTATGAAAGAAAACAGTGTGGCACCCTCAAACTTGTTTGGGGGTGTTACCATCCAGTGTATTCAGAATTCCACTTTCGGCACTTCGGTCTTTGCCTGTTCGCTTGCCTCAAAATATTCGACTTTTTCTACACCTGCACGCTTGCAGAAGAACGACCCGAAAAATTGCCGGTAATAAGCGTTCAGTTGCTCAGCCGCTTGGTTATATCTTGTGCGGGCTACGTTAATGCGGTTCTCGGTACCTTCGAGCGCAACCTGGAGGTCCCGGAAGTTCTCGTTGGCCTTCAGTTGCGGGTAGTTTTCCTGCAGCATTAAAAGCCTCGACAAGAAACCGCTCAGCTCATTGGTTGCCTCGATCTTGCCCGCCCTGTTGCCGGCCTGAAAATATTTCTCCCTCGATTTGGCAATGTTTTCGAAGAGCTCTTTTTCGTGCCCAGCATATCCTTTTACTGTTTCGACAAGGTTTGGCACCAGGTCGAGCCTTCGCTGCAAAGCAGCATCAATATCCGCCCAGGCCTTTTCCGCACCTTGTTCGAGGTTGACAGCTTTGTTGTAACCGCCAATGTACCAGGAGAATATCCCAAGACCTAATAATAACAAAACGACCAGCACTGTAACTAAAACGACCCATATTTTTCCGAAGTTTCTCATTTTCTCAATCCTTTTTACTTTTATCTTTTTACCAGCTTACAGTTGATCCGCCACCGCCGAATCCACCGCCCATTCCGCCACCGAAGCCGCCGAATCCACCGCCGAAGCTGCCGCCACCGAACGAACCGCTCCTGCCGTAGCCTCCGTGGCCGCCGAAACCACCTAACATAAACGGCAGAAAGAACAACATCCCCATTCCTCTGCCCCTTCCACCGAATATCAGGAATATGAAAATCAAAAGCGGCAGAACACTACAGCAGGGCAAGCCTCTTCTTATGTTGCTGCGTTCAGCACCGAGGGGCGCCACCTTGGGCATGCCGGTCAAAGCAACGCGGTATTCACTGGCTATTCTCTGAACGATTTGCAGATTTGCTTCGTATATTCCTTGACTTGTCTTTCCCTGTTTGATATACGGAACCAATATATTTCTGCCAACCCGATTGGTGTATTGGTCTGTAATAAAACCTTCTAAGCCATAACCGACTTCAAAGCGAGCTTGTCGTTTTTTTACCGCAAAGACGAAAAGCAATCCATTGTCTTTGCCTTTCTGGCCGAGCTTCCATCTCTCAATGTGCTCGATTGCAAACTGCTCAATCGGCAGTCCTCCGGTTGTGTCCACGGTCAGGATGATATACTGCGCGCCGGTTTTTTGTTCCAGCTCCTGCAGTATCCCGTTTAGCGAACGTTCAAGGGAGGCATTTACCACGTTGGCGTAATCTTCGACGTAATGGCGCGGCATTGGCAAGCCTGTCCCGAGCGAAGTCGAGGGATCGGCCGCCGCCCAGCAGGCTGTTGTCACAGACGATATTACCAGATACGCTGCTATTAGCTTAGGAAAGAATCGTCGCATATTCAGACCTCGAGTTTATCAACGAAAAGGGATAGTTGTTCAACTGTGGTATAGACCGATTCGAAGGCATTCTCCATTTCAACCTCGCTAATTCGACCCTTTTGGTGCCGCCATTTTCTTGTGGTTGTCAGAGATTCAAGATTGATTGAAAATTGCTCGGTCGCCTTGCTGAATGTTGGTTCCGCCTGAGCGGGACGGTTGATATCTTTTAGCCAAAGAATTGCTCGCAAAAACGGCGCCAGGCCTTTTGCAGTCGAAATCAGAACGTCCCGGACAAGTTTTTTATTGGCCGCTGAGGCAATATAGCCCTGCCTTAATCTGATGAGCATTGCTTTCAGTTCCCGCTCGCACTGTAGTCGAACATCTTTTTTATTGAAAGTCAGCGCCTCGAAAAGATCGTCGCCGAGGATTGTCTGGTGTGTTAGTTGAAAGTCCAGAAACTCAACGCCGAACACGTCGAGTGATTGTTCAATATACGACTCTGTCATAAGCAGCGGCGGCGAGATGCGTTTCTTTCTCATCGGCTTTGCGAGAGAGGCTATGGCATTTAGCGAAGATAAAGTTTGCCTGTCAAGAACGAGGACGGTATTGATGTCGCTTTGGCCGGGCCAGAAATCTTCTGTCAGACTGCTGCCGACCACTGTGATGCTCTGCAGGTTCTCGGCTAATTCTGAAGTGAGCTTCTCGGCAAAGTCCTTTATACTGTTGCGAACTTGATTGCGTAAAGTGTCAAGCTTAAGATTTGTTTTGTTTTCAGTCATCTTGTTTTTACCTCTTTGATTTCCTGAACAGATTGAAAGCTGTTAATATATAATACCCCAACTGTAACGGACGGGCAAGTGTTACTAAAGCTATTAATTTTATTGACACGGTAACGGGCCAACATATAATGAGTGAAATGCGGTAGCGGCTATATATTGCTTATATCCTGGAAAGGACCTCTTATGGAACGGATAAGTAACTGGGAAACAAGTGAATATAGGATGAATTTTAATCTTCCCAAGCAGTGGGCCTTCTGGCTCAAATTGGCAGTTCCGATTGTGCTTGTTCTGGCTGTCGGGTCGACTTCGTTTTACATGGTGAACACCGATGAGGAGGGAGTTGTGCAGCGGTTCGGCAAATATGTGCGAACTACCAAGCCGGGGCTACA
>Ga0114922_10006303_pt1 | contig 10909 bp, 7 predicted proteins | sample AartaG_FD_100975 | JGI IMG/M metagenome (GOLD analysis project Ga0114922, IMG submission 100975) | Deep subsurface microbial communities from Aarhus Bay to uncover new lineages of life (NeLLi) - Aarhus_00045 metaG | ecosystem: Environmental > Aquatic > Marine > Oceanic > Sediment | place: Aarhus...
CGCCCCGTGGGCGAATACTCCAAGGGCATGGCCCGGCGCATCGGGCTGGCCCAGGCCCTGATCAACGACCCGGACCTGCTGATTCTGGACGAGCCCACCAGCGGGCTGGACCCGATCGGGGCCAAGCTGGTCAAGGAAATCATCATCCGCCTTGGACAAACCTACAAAAAGACGATCCTGCTCTCCAGTCATCTGCTGGCCGACGTCGAGGCGGTCTGCGACCGCGTCGCCATCCTGTACGACGGCCAGGTCCAGACCGAGGGTCAGATCGAGGACGTCCTCAGCCGGCGCGACATGATGCAGATCACCTGCGACCGGCTCTCCAGCGAGACCATCGAGGAGATCGAAAACGTGGTTCAGCAGCGGGAGGGCAAGTCGCTGGATGTCACTATCCCGCGCGACCGGCTGGAAGCGCTCTTTCTGCGCATCGTGCAACACGCCAGCGCCCGACGGGCCGAGACGTCGGGCACGGCGATAGCCGGCGAGATCGCCGGCTTCCTGGGCGAAGAGAAGGGCCCGGATGTGCTCGAATCGCTGGTGCAGGTCGAGCCGGTCTCTGAGGTGGAGCCGGTGCCAGCGGCAGAGCTGCCGCCCGAGCCAACCGCGGTCGATGACACCGTGCTGACCGATCTGACCTCACCCGCGCGGCCGGCGGCAACCACAGGACCGACGGAGGCGCCCGAACACGCGGACGAAGCGCCGGCCGAGCCGGCGGCCCCGGCCCCGCCGCCCGTCGGTGAGCTGGACCGCTCGGTCCTCGAGGGACTGACCGAGGACGACCGCAACAGAGACGAGGCATGAGCCGCACCCTGGCGATCGCCTGGCTGGCGTTCCGGGAAGGCATCCGCATGCGCGTCGTTTTGGTCGCGATCGTGGTGCTGATCTTCCTGGTGTTACGGCTGCCCTTCGCGTTGCGCGGCGACGACACGCTGGCCGGTCGGCTGCAAAACTTCCTGGCGTATTCCCTGACGGCGCTGAGCATCTTCCTCAGCCTGGCGGCGATCTTCCTCTCGTGCGCGACATTGACCAACGAGATCAAGAGCTGTTCAATCCATACGGTTGTCACCAAGCCGATCTCGCGCTTCCAGATCGTGGCGGGCAAGTGGCTGGGGGTGAACCTGCTCAACGTGCTGCTGGTGGTGTTGTGCGGGACGGCCATTTACGGTTTTGCCCGTTTCATTGCCGGCCGGCCCGAGCAGTTCGCGCGCGACCGTCTGAAGGTGCGCGACGTGGTCTGGACGGCGCGCGTTGCGGCCACGCCCGCCCGGCCCGATTTCAGCGAACCGGCCGAGGCCTACGTCGAACAACGCATCAAGGCGGGCGAGCTGCCGCCCGAGCGCCGCCGGCAGGCCGTTGTGCAGCGGGTGAGGGAATTGGGGAACGACTGGCAGCGGATACCACGCGGATTGAGCCGCGCGTACCGCTTTGACAACCTGACCCCCCCGGAACGCGAAGACACCGTGGTCCAGGTGAGTTACCGATTGCGGGCGACACCCATGCCGCCGGACGAGATGTTGAGGGCCGCGTGGCTGTTTGTCGATCCCGAGACCGGTCGGCCGCTGATGCGGAGGCCCGAGGTTACCGAGGGGCGCATGGGAGACACACACGAGTTTCTGGTGTGGGCGGGCCGGGTCGTCAACGAGAACGGGTCGGCGGTGCTGGTGGTGTCCAACCTCACTCCCGGCCCGCTCGGTCGCCAATCGTACATTTACTTCGACGGGGGCGGCGCTCTGCAAGTGCTCTACCGGGTGGGCAGTTTCGAGGCGAATCTGGTCAAGGCCCTGCTGCTGGTGGTGTTCCGGGTGGCGTTCATCAGCGCGGTGGGGGTGTTTTTCAGCACGTTCGTCTCGTTCCCGGTCGCGTGTTTTTGCACGCTGACGATCTTCTTGATCTGCCTGGGCTTGCCGTGGTGGATGGAAAGCATCGGGGCGAACCTGGAGATCCGGACCGACGAGGTTGACCCCTATGGGCGCTGGGGTCCCTATGTTCGTGCCGTCCTGGTGCCGGTGTTGAGCGTTCTCTTTCCGGACTTCGCTCGTTACGACGCCGCCGGACAGCTCGTGGGCGGCCAGTTCATTACGTATGGATTGGTGGTCCGCGCCTTTGTGCACACCGTGGTTTTCGGATGTGTGCTGGTGCTGGGGATCGGCTGGCTGGTGTTCCGCGCGCGGGAGATCGCGGCGGTGACGGTGTAGGGCGGAATTAAGAATTGCGAATTGATAATTGCGAATTGCTTTGAACTGTAGTGTCGTCCGCTTTCAGGTGGAACACGATGGCACACGCGAGAATGATTCAACTGATCGCCGTGGCGATTTGCGCGGGGCTGGTGTATTCGGCGGCAACGTTCACGCCGGCGATCAACATGGGCCGCAGAGGGCTCAACATGATCGGTGCCGAATCGCCGGTGGAGAATACCCCGCCCGAGTACGCTTTCGCCATTCAGGCCTTCGGGGCCTTCCGCAGTCTGCTGACCGACATCGCCTTCATCCGGGCCGAGCAGTATAAGCGCGCCGGCCGCTACTACGACGCGGCGCAACTGGCCAACTGGATCTGTAAGCTCCAGCCGCGCTTCCCGACCGTCTGGGAATTCCAGTCCTGGAACATGGCCTGGAACATCTCCGTCACCACCTTCACGCCGGAAGAGCGCTGGAACTGGGTCTATAACGGCGTGAAGCTGGTGCGCGATGAGGGGCTGCGCTACAACCCACGGGCGGTGAATCTGTACAAGCAGATCGCGTGGATCTACGTCAACAAGATGAGTGACACGCTGGACGACTTCCACCTCACCTACAAGACGTACTGGGCCTGGCGGATGCACCTGCTGCTGGGTCCGCCGCCCGATCCGCTGGGCGAGTTCCGGCTCGATCAGTCGTTCGAGCGGCTCGAGGCGGAGATCGGCAAGGACGACCCCTTGGCAGACGCGGCCCGCCTCGAGCAGGAACGCAGGAGGGTGGAGAGAGCCCGCAGGGCGGAAGAGGAAGGTTTACCGCCGCCCGCTGAAGAAGCGGATACGCTGGCCGAGACGGAAGGGGACCAGGACGAGGAGGCGGACCGGATCGTGCTCGAGGCCGGCCCGACCCCGTACGAACTGGTCAAGAAGGCGGGCTACGAGCGCATCAAAGCCATCGACGACGCCCCAGGTACGCTCGCGGAGCTCCATCAACAGTTCCCCGAGACACGCGAGATGGTCGCGCGCCTGCGCGAGCTCGGCATCAGAATCAGTGACGAAGAGCTCAGCGAGGACGAATACTGGCGTGACCGGGGGTTGGCATTCACCTTCTTCGCCCGCTACCGCCGGTTGACCGACGCGCCCTCCATGCTGGCCCAGATCGAGCGCGCGCCGAGCGGCACGGCAGACGCCGAAGAGTTGCAGCGGTTTGACCAGATCCTCGGTGTTCGCGCGCAGAACCCGGCCGGCCAGGCCCTGCTGCGCTTCTTGCAGCGCAAGGTTCTCAACGAAGTCTACAAGCTTGATACCGCCCATATGGCGTACATGATGGAGTTCTTCGGTCCGATGGACTGGCGCTGCGTGGACGCCCACGCTTTGTACTGGATTACGCAGGGCATCATCCAGGCCGGCGAGACGGTCAGCCGGTACGGCAATGACAAGACCAACTCGACCCGCATTGTTTTCTTCGCCTTGCACCACCTCGCGCTGCACAACCGGATGATTTTCGAGCCTTACCCGCGGGCGATCGAGCGCTCGTACCTGAACCTGACGCCGGACCCGAACTTCGTCGAGCCGCTGCATCAGGCCTATGTGACGTACGGTAAGATGATCGACCCCGAGGCTGGTCCCGGGGCCGGGCAGACCTACCGCACGGGGCACATCAATCTGCTGACCCGCGGAATCCAGCTGCTGTACCTGTCGGATCGCCAGCCCGAGGCGGCCCACTACTACAAATATCTACAAGACACTTACCCATACAACTCCGACGGCTCTCTCAACGAGCGGTACGCCAGGCCCCTGCGCGACTTCGTGGTGGACACCCTGTTCGAAAACATCGAGACGCCCAAAGACACGCAACTGGCTATCAACGGCGTCCTGGTCTGGGCCTATAACGAGCTGGCCCAGGGGAACCGCGAGCGCTACGTCAACCTCGTCCGCTGGGCACGCCGCGAGCTGTACGACAGATACATGGCGGAAATGAGCGACCTGGCCACGATCCGGCTGCGGTTGCCCCCGTTCCCGGATGTTCAGGCCGACGTGCTGAAGGTCTGGCTGGCCCAGCCGGCGGTGTCGCCCTGGCGCACGCTGGAGAAGTCCTCTCTCTGGAAGAACCTGCTGGGCCTCGGGCAGGCTTACCTCGTGCGACAGGTCCACGACGACCTGCTCCCTGGGCTCACCGCCGAGTGCGACCACTGGAACTTCGACGTGGCTCGGGCCTTTCCCGAGCCGCCCGGCATGGCCGAGTTCCGCGAACAGCGCGCCCGCGAGGGCGTGGACAAGCGCGAAAAGACGGTCCACACGCCGGTCCAGACGCGGGAGTAACCCACAGCGCCCGTTGTCATCCTGAGTAGAGCGAAGGATCCGGCGGGTGCTGCCGCTATGCCTGCCCGCAGCGCAGGGGAGGCGTCGGCCGTGTATTCGTGCGGGCTGCGCGGGAGCCCGAGGAGGCCCGCTCGCAGCCGTCAGAGTTCCTTCCGGCAGTAATACCAGTCAACGTAGTCGTAGCCGGCCTTGGTGCGAGCTTCGGCCTCTTCGGCAGTCGTGGGTGGCGGCACGACCACCTTGTCCCCCGGCTGCCAACCCTCGGGCGTGCAAACCTTGTGCTGGTCACAGATCTGCAGCGCCGCCAACAGGCGCAGCAGTTCAGCGACCGAGCGGCCTACCCCGATCGGGTAGTACAGCATCGCCCGCAGGATGCCCTCTGGATCGATGATAAACACGGCCCGCACTGTGGAGGTGTCGCTCGCGCCCGGCTGGATCATCCCATACACGCTCGCCACCCACATCGAAACGTCCTCGATGATCGGGAACGGGATCTCCACGCCGAACTTTTCCCTGATGTTCTGCATCCACGCCAGGTGCGAGTAGTTGCTGTCGATTGACAAGCCGAGCAGCTCGCAGTTCAGCGACTTAAACTGCTCGTACGCCTTGCCAAGGGCAATAATCTCGCTGGCGCAAACCGGCGTGAAATCAGCCGGGTGGGAAGAGAGTATGAGCCAGCGGCCCCGATAGTCGCTCAGCTTCCTCGGACCGTGCGTGGTGTTTACCTCGAACTCCGGGGCCGCTTCGTTCATGCGTGGCGTCAGTCGTAGCGTGTCCTGATCCAGGATGCGGTCTCCGATCCGTACGGTTGCCATGCCCAGACTCCTAAGCTGACAGTCCCCGAGCAGCCTTCGCCCACACCCGCTCGCGGGCGTGCGACCTTCGATTATCCCGCTGCGCCCCGGCCGTCACAAGCCCGGACCGGCGTGCCGCGCTCCTGCTGACTAGCGGGCCTGCCTCGCCGGGCCCATCGTGCTCCGGTCGGCATCAGAAGCGGATTTCGAAGCGCCTTTCGTCGCCGCGGACCGGCAGCGTCGTGCGCGACGCGTTCGCGATGTGGCCTTCATAGCGCTCCGCGACCTGCGTCAGGAACCGCTCCACCTCCGGCAAGGACCCCTCGGCTTCCACTTCGACGGTGCCGTCGGGCAGATTGCGGACGTGGCCGACCACGTCAAACCGCTGGGCCAGATCGGCGGACGTCGCCCGAAAGAACACCCCCTGTACGTGCCCGGAGTATAACACGCGCTGCCGAATAGTCTCCGTGGCCCCCTCGGCGGTCATGGGTTGCCGGCCTCCTCTCCCGTCTGGGATTCGTCCTGCTTCTGCTTCTTGCCCTTCTTCAGAACGACCTTGCGGCCGGAGCCGCTGATCTCCAGTTTGCCGAGTTTGACCATCGCGTTGTAACTGCGTTGGCCGCCGGCCTGAGGCCGCAGCGTCAGCTTGAACCCGTTGAAGTGATACGAACCGACCTCACGGGCGGTCTTGCCCTCGATGGTGATCGTGGCGGCGAAGCTGCCATCGCGGTGGAACTGCGCGTCGTCGATGGCGAAGACGTCTTTGTTGGGGACGGTCTGGACCATGTGCCAGTTGCCGACGATTGTCCCGCCGCAGCCTGTCAGCGTTCCGCCGAGCAGGGTCAGTACCGCCTCCAGTCGGAGCATTCTATGTAGCGGCCTGCGGCTCGTCCCGGCGCGCCGGGATCGGCCGACGAGCCGTCGGCCGCTACTGCCGCAAGGTGAGCTCATCTCATCCACTCCTGCCCGCGCTGTACGCCTTTCGGACACTGGTTCGCCGCAGCCGACTGCCGCGACGGGCGGCATTATACGTAGCTTCACGGCCTCCGCGATCCCACGTGTTCCAACGCCCGGGCGATGCGCGCCAGCGTGCGCTCGCGGCCGAGCACTGCCAGTGTGTCGAAGATCGTGGGGCTGATGGTTCGTCCGGTCACGGCGACGCGCAGCGGCTGGGCCACCTTGGCCAATCCCACCCCGCGCGACTCGGCGAAACCGCGGATGACCTTTTCCAGCGGCTCAGGCGACCAGTCGCCCAGCGCTTCGAGCTCGCCGCCGATCTCCCGCAGCACCCTCAGCCCCGCCGCATCCCTCTTGAGCAGCACTTTCTTGACCGCCGCGGGGTCATAGACGATTTGCTCGTCGGGGACAAACAGCGCGGCAGCTTTGTTCTCGATGTCTCGAAAGGTGCGGAAGCCCGCGTTCATCTCGATCAGCCGTGTAAGCAGCCGATCGTCAAGGCCGCTCAGCGGTCCGGACTCGTTGGCGGCGTTGTAATCGCGGAACGCCGCCAGCTTGCGCTCCGGGCTGGCCGTGGCCAGCGCGACAGTGTTGAAGCTGAGCAGCTTCTCGCGGTCGAACTTGGCATTGGCCTTGTTGATCCGCTCGACGCTGAACGCGTCGCACAGCTCGGGCAGCGTGAACTTCTCGCGGTCGTCCCCCGGCGACCAGCCCAGCAGGGCGATGAAGTTGACCAGCACCTCCGGCAGATACCCGCTGGCACGGAAGTCGTGAATGTCGATCTCCGGTAGCTGCACGTCCAACTCGCGGGCGAGCCGCTCCAACGCCGGGCCTTCGAATTGCGCCTTCTTCTTCCGCCAGGCGGCAAAGGTCGCACCGTCACAGCCGGACAGCTCGATGGCGCGCTGCTCGTTGATCCGGCCGGCCGCGAGCGCGTCGCCGACCGCCGCTCGAACGGCCTTGTCCTTCTCGCGCTTGCTCATCTTCGAGCCGTCCATGTTGAGGATGATCGGCAGATGGGCATAGTGCGGCGTGGGGTAGCCGAAGGCCTCCTGCAACGCTACGTGGTTCGCCGTGTTGAGCAGGTGTTCCTGGCCGCGCAGCACGTGAGTGATGCTCATATCGGCGTCGTCGATCACGACCGCGAAGTGATACGTCGGCCAGCCGTCGGCCTTGACGATCACGAAGTCGCTCAGCTCGGTGGCGGCGACTTGCACGTCGCCGAGAATCTGGTCTCTCACAACGAAGTCGCGCTGCGGCATCTTGAAGCGGACGACGACCGACCGCCCTTCGTCACGCGCCTGCTGCGCCTCGGTCTCGGAGGGAAAACGCGTCGGCCGCGGATAGCGGAAGCCGCGCTCGCCGTGCCGCTGCGCCTCTTTGCGCATCGCCTCCAGCTCTTCGGGCGTCTCCATGGCGTAATAGGCTTGGCCTTCGTCGAGCAGACGGCGCGTGTGCTGGTGGTAGAGCTCGAGTCGCCGGCTCTGGTGGTAAGGCTCGTGCTCGCCGCCGAGTTCGGGCCCCTCGTCCCAGTCCAGCCCGAGCCAGCGCAGGTCGTCGAGCAGCTTTTGCTCGGCCCCGGGGATGTTGCGGGTCTGGTCGGTGTCCTCGATGCGCAGGACGAACTTCCCGCCCAGCCGCCTGGCCAGCAGGTAATTGAACAACGCCGTCCGCGCCCCGCCGATGTGCAGATAACCGGTCGGCGACGGCGCGAAGCGCGTTCGGACAACGTCGGTCATGGTCTCCTCGCTCGGGCTGCGCTTGCCTGACCACCCATCGTACTGGACACCTGCCCGCGTGTCGCCCGAAGCACTAGACTGTGACGGCCTTGCGGACGCGGATGTTGAGCAGCTCGACACCCAGCGAGAAGGCCATCGCGAAGTAAACGTAGCCGCGCTTGATGTGTTGGTCGAACGCCTCGGCCACCAGCATCACGCCGATCAGCAGCAGGAACGACAAGGCCAGCATCTTCATCGTCGGGTGCCGCTCGATGAACGCACTGACCGGCTCGGCGAAGAGCATCATTACCCCGACCGCGATCACGATCGCCGCGATCATTATCGTCAGCCGAACGGGATAGCTCGCGATGCCCTCGGTCATGCCGATGGCCGTGATCACCGAGTCCAGCGAGAAGACAACGTCGATCAACATGATCTGGACGATCGCCCCGATGAACGAGGCGGCCCGGGCGGTAACGTGCGGTTTTTCGCCGGGCGCCTCCAGCTTATGGTGGATCTCGTAGGTGGCCTTGGCGAGCAGGAAGATGCCGCCGGCCAGCAGGGCCAGATCCTTGCCCGAGATGCCCTGGCCCAGGACCTCGAACAGGTTGGCGTCCAGGCGCATGATCAACGTGATACAGAACAGCAGCAGAATGCGCGACACCATCGCGCCCAGCAGCCCGACGCGGCGGGCGCGCGGCTGCACGCGGGCCTCGAGCCGGCCGGTCACGATCGCGATGAAGACGATGTTGTCGATCCCCAGCACGATCTCCAGGGCGGTGAGCGTGAGCAACGCCACCAGACACTCGAAGCTGACCAGTTCAGACACCCGATTTCTCCATTTACCAGCGCGCCGGCTTACCTGCGTCCGTGCGCAAGCGAGCGGCCAGATTATGCCGGACCCGGTCGCCTGGAAAGGCGCGCGCAGTTCGGTGGGGCAATCCGTACGCTCCGCCTCACTCCGTTCGCACACGTGGCGGACGGTGTTTGCCGTGGGCTGTCGGCGTGGGTTTCACCAGCCGTGCGAGGTATGTACGATAGCCCCCGACGGGCGCAGCCCGTCGCAGCCGCTACCAGGACCGAAACAAGGATAATCCGAGTATGAGCACGAGCGACCGCAAATCGGCCCGCGACTTCATCCGCGACATCATCGACGAGGACCTGCGCACGAATAAGTGGGGCGGCCGGGTGCACACGCGCTTCCCGCCCGAGCCGAACGGTTATCTGCACATCGGGCATGCCAAGAGCATCTGCCTGAACCACGGGTTGGCGGTCGAGTACGGCGGGAAGTTCAACCTGCGCTTCGACGACACCAACCCGGTCAAAGAGGAGCAGGAATACGTCGATTCGATTATCGCCGACGTCCGCTGGCTTGGGGCCCGCTGGGTGGGCATGCGCGACGATGACCCGTATGCCGGCGTGCTGTTCGCGTCCGACTACTTCCCGCAGCTCTACGAGTGGACCGAAGAACTCGTCAAGAAGGGCCTGGCCTACGTCTGCGACCTGTCGCCGGACGAGGTTCGCGAGTACCGCGGTACGTTGACCAAGCCGGGGCGCAACAGTCCGTATCGCGAGCGCAGCGTCGAGGAGAATCTCGATTTGTTGCGGCGGATGCGGGCCGGCGAGTTCCCGGATGGCTCGCGTACGCTGCGGGCCAAGATCGACATGGCCCATCCCAACCTGAACATGCGCGATCCGGTCATGTATCGCATCCTGCACGCCTCGCATCACCGTAGCGGCAACAAGTGGTGCCTCTACCCGTCGTACGACTGGGCCCACGGGCAGGAGGATTCGATCGAGGGGATCACGCATTCGATTTGCACGCTGGAGTTCGAGAACCATCGCCCGCTGTACGACTGGTTTCTCAACGCGATCAATGCGGAGCGCGGACCGGATAGTCCGTGGGGGCTGCCGGTGCACGATCCTCAGCAGATCGAGTTCGCCCGCCTCAATCTCAACTACACCGTCATGAGCAAGCGCAAGCTGCTCGAACTGGTCAAGGAGCGGCACGTTCGCGGGTGGGATGATCCGCGCATGCCGACCATCTGCGGCTTGCGGCGGCGCGGCTATACGCCGGAGTCGATCCGCGAGTTCTGCGCGCGCGTCGGCGTGGCTAAATTCGAGGGCGTCAGCGACGCCGCCCTGCTGGAGCACTGCGCCCGTGAGCACCTGAACAAGGTTTCCCCGCGCGTGATGGCGGTTCTGCGGCCGCTGAAGCTCGTGATCGACAATTGGCATGAGGGGAGTGCGGGCGTCCCGCCCGCGCACGGCGTCCCGCCCGCCGAGGGTATCGCTGAGGATCGAGTCGAATGGCTGGACGCCATCAACAACCCCGAGGATCCGTCCGCCGGCACGCGTAAGGTGCCCTTCTCGCGCGTGCTGTACATCGAGCAGGACGATTTTCGCGAGGAGCCGCCAAAGAAGTACTGGCGGCTGTTTCCCGGCAACGAGGTGCGGCTGCGCTATGCCTACTTCGTCAAGTGCACCGGCGTCGTGAAGAACGAGCGCGGCGAGGTCGTCGAGGTACATTGCACGTACGACCCGGCCACGCGCGGCGGCGATTCGCCCGACGGCCGCAAGGTAAAATCGACGCTGCACTGGGTCTCGGCCGCCTACGCTCTGGATGCCGAAGTGCGCTTGTACGACCACCTGTTCACGAAGCCGGACCCGGACGACGTCGCGGAGGGTCAGGACTACAAGGCGAACCTGAACCCGAACTCGCTGGAGGTTTTGACCGGCTGCAAGTTGGAGCCGAACTGGCAGTCCGCCGCCGGCCCGGACTGGCCCGACGCCATCCGCCGCGTGCAGTTCGAGCGCCTCGGCTACTTCTGCGTCGATTCCGACTCCATTCTTTCCGAGCCCGAAGCGCAAGCGAGGGATACGTCTACGCCACCGGAGCCCGAAGCGCAAGCGAGGGTTTCACCTTCGACTCCCGGGGCGTCCTTGGC